>Ga0265760_10000314_pt1 | contig 13391 bp, 14 predicted proteins | sample NZIome_2_FD_200831 | JGI IMG/M metagenome (GOLD analysis project Ga0265760, IMG submission 200831) | Metatranscriptome of rhizosphere microbial communities from Maridalen valley, Oslo, Norway - NZI1 (Metagenome Metatranscriptome) | ecosystem: Host-associated > Plants > Roots > Rhizosphere >...
CCGAGCCGGGGGTCGGCACGGTGGCGGCGGGGGTCGCCAAGGCGTACGCCGACCTCATCACCATCAGCGGCTACGACGGCGGCACGGGCGCCAGCCCCCTATCGTCCATCAAGTACGCCGGCACACCCTGGGAATTGGGGCTGGCGGAGACGCATCAGACGCTGCGCGCCAACGAGCTGCGGCATCGCGTTCGCCTGCAGACCGACGGCGGAATGAAGACCGGCCTGGACGTGATCAAGGCGGCGTTGATCGGCGCCGAGAGTTTCGGTTTCGGCACCGCGCCCATGGTCGCGCTCGGCTGCAAATATCTGCGCATCTGTCATTTGAACAATTGTGCCACCGGCGTCGCCACGCAGCACAACGTGCTGCGCAGCAAATATTTCATCGGCTTGCCGGAGATGGTGATCAATTATTTTAGATTCGTGGCGCAGGAATGCCGCGAAATCATGGCTTCCTTGGGTGTGCGCACCCTGGCGGAGTTGATCGGTCACACGGAGCTTTTGCAGATCCTGCCCGGCGAAACCTCGAAGCAGCGCAAGCTGGATTTGTCGCCGCTGTTGGCGAATTCGGCCCTCGTGTCCGACAAGCCGCAATACTGCCTGGATCCGCACAACGAGCCTTTCGACAAAGGCGTGCTGGCCGAGCGCATGCTTGGCGACATGCGCGCCGCGATCGATTCAGGGTCGGGCGGCAAATTTCACTATACGATCAATAATTTCAATCGCTCGATCGGCGCGCGGATTTCCGGGGAGATCGCGCGCCGCTGGGGCAACGCCGGCATGAGCGCCGCGCCCTTGGCGGTAGACCTGAAAGGCTCCGCCGGACAGAGTTTCGGCGTCTGGAATGTCGGAGGCCTGCATCTCAATCTCGAGGGTGAGGCCAACGATTATGTCGGCAAGGGAATGGCCGGCGGCAAAATTGTCTTGAGGCCCCATGCTCATTCGAATTTTGTCGCGCGCGACACCGTGATCATGGGCAACACCTGCCTGTATGGCGCCACAGGTGGCGAACTCTATGCGGCCGGGCGGGCGGGGGAAAGATTTGCGGTGCGCAACTCCGGCGCGCTCGCAGTCGTTGAAGGCACCGGCGATCATTGCTGCGAATACATGACGGGCGGCGTGGTGTGCGTTCTCGGCACCACGGGCGTGAATTTCGGCGCCGGCTTCACCGGCGGCTTCGCCTACGTGCTCGACATGGAGCGGGATTTCGTCGATCGCTACAATCATGACTTGATCGATATTCATCGCGTCTCGCCGGAAGGCATGGGTACCTACGTGCAGCATCTGCGCGGCCTCATCGAGCAGCATGTCGATGCCACCGGCAGCGAGTGGGGCGCGCAGCTGCTCAATGATTTCCGCACCTACATCGGCAGATTTTGGGTCGTCAAACCGAAGGCCTCCGCGATCGATTCGCTGCTGGAAAATCTGCGCCGCGCCGCTTAGGCTCCTAGCGCGCCCCGCGAATCGCCATGACCGACAAGCATCTGCAATTCCTCGATATTCCGCGCCAGGATCCGGACAAGCTCAAGGTCGAGGTGCGCACCAAGCAGTTTCGCGAGATCTATTCGCAATACAGTGCTGAATCGGCCGCTCAGCAGGCCGGACGCTGCATCTCCTGCGGCAATCCGTTCTGCGAATGGAAATGCCCGGTGCACAACTACATTCCGAATTGGCTCGCGCTGATCAACGACGGAAAGTTGTTCGAAGCGGCGGAATTGTCACATCAGACCAATTCGCTGCCGGAAATGTGCGGCCGCATCTGCCCGCAGGACCGGCTGTGCGAGGGCGCCTGCACTTTGAACGATGGTCTCGGCGCGGTGAGCATCGGCGCCATCGAAAAATATATTACGGACGAGGCATTTCGCCTCGGCTGGAAACCGGACCTGTCGAATGTGGTACGCACCAACAAACGGGTGGCGGTGGTGGGTGCCGGACCTGCGGGTCTTGCCTGCGCCGACATCCTGGTGCGCAATGGCGTCAAGCCGGTGGTCTTCGATCGCTATTCCAAGATCGGGGGGCTGCTGACCTTCGGCATCCCGCCATTCAAGCTGGAAAAGGACGTCGTGGAGAAACGCCGCGAAATCATGGAAGGCATGGGCGTCGAATTTCGACTGAACGTCGAGGTCGGCCGCGATGTCGCCTTTGAGCAAATTGCCGCTGAGTTCGATGCGGTGTTTCTCGGCATGGGAACCTACACTTACGTCAAAGGCGGCTTCGACGGTGAAGATCTTCCGGGCGTTCACGAGGCGTTGCCGTATCTCATTTCCAATATCAACCGGGAGCTTGGGCTGGAGAGCGGCGCCGATTTCATCGACATGAAGGGAAAGAATGTGGTCGTGCTCGGCGGCGGCGATACCGGCATGGACTGCAATCGAACCGCCGTGCGCCAGGGTGCCGCCAGCGTGACCTGCACCTATCGGCGTGATGAGGACAACATGCCCGGTTCGCGGCGCGACTATAAGAACAGCAAGGAAGAAGGCGTCACCTTTCTATTCAATCGTCAGCCGATCGAGATCGTCGGAGTCGATTGTGTGCAGGGCGTAAAGCTGGTGGAAACCCGCTTGGGACCCCCGGGAGCCCGCGGCCGGCGCGTGCCGGAGGTCGTACCCGGAACGGAAGAAACCATTGCCGCCGACGCGGTGATCATCGCATTCGGCTTTTTACCGAGCCCGCCTGATTGGTGCCGATCGGAACGCATCGAATTGCACGGCAATGGCAGAGTGCGCGTGTCAGGCTCGCCGCAATCGCGTTTTCAAACCACCAACCCCAAGATATTTGCGGGCGGCGACATGGTGCGCGGCTCGGATCTGGTGGTGACCGCGGTGTTCGAAGGACGCGAGGCCGCGCAGGGAATATTGCAGCACTTGGGATTGCGCGAAGCTTGACAGCGGCCTTGAGCGGCGCTCAACTTTGTTGCCAGGAGCCCCCATGCCCGCTCAAACAGCCGCCGATCTTGAGATGCTGCAAACCCTAAACCGCGACTACATTAGTTCCGTACAAGCGGGCGATGTGCAGCGCTTCAATGAGCTGCTCGCCGAAGATTTTTACTGCTCGAATCCTGACGGCTCGCTCGTCGATCGCTCCAGTTTCCTCGAACAAACCGCAAAACCCGTGAGTATCGCCAACCTGCGCGCGGATAATGTGCTCATACGGTTTTTCGGGGACATCGCCATCATTCATGGCCGCACCAGTTACGATCTGCCCAACGGGCGTCAGGCGCACGGCCGCTACACCGATGTCTGGGTCCGTCAAGGCAAAACCTGGAAGGCCATTTCAGCTCATGTAACGCGCGCTTGAACTAACGGAGAACATTATGTGCGAGAAGGACGATCTCGATGAAATGTATGAAATATCCCGCTCTCGTGATTTATCGAGGCGGCAATTCGGCGCGCTGAGCCTCGGCGTCGGATTCTCCGCAATGCTGCCGCGCCTGGCCGACGCGGCGGACACCACAGAAACGGAAGTCGAGATCAAAACGCCAGACGGCTCCTGCGATGCCTATCTCGTGCACCCGGTGAAAGGCCGGCATCCCGCGGTGTTGATCTGGCCGGACATTTTCGGTCTGCGTCCCGCATTCAGGCAGATGGGCAAACGCCTGGCTGAATCCGGTTACACGGTGCTCGTGACCAATCCTTTCTATCGAACCAAAAAAGCCCCGACCGCGCCGGAACATCCTGATTTCAACGATCCGGCGACACGTCAGTCGCTGCTGAGTCTCGCGGGCACCTTATCGCCGGCGACCGCGCTCACCGATGCGACCGCATTCGTAGGCTTTCTCGACGGCCAGCCCAGCGTCGACAAAAAACGCAAGATGGGCACCACAGGTTATTGCATGGGCGGACCTTTTGTTTTCAGAACCACCGCGGCATATCCTGATCGAGTGGGCGCCGGCGCGACTTTTCATGGCGGCGGCCTCGCAACCGACAAGCCTGAAAGTCCGCATTTGCTGATACCCAAAATGAAAGCGCATTTTTTGATCGCGATTGCGGAAAATGACGATCAGCGCGAGCCCGAAGTTAAAAATATTCTGCGCGACTCATTCGCGAAGGCCAAATTGCCCGCGGAAATCGAAGTGTATGCCGGCACCAAACATGGTTGGTGTCCGCCGGATTCGGCGGTTTACAATGCCGAACAAGCTGAAAGAGCCTGGGGCCGCATGCTGGTGTTGTTCAAGGCGGCGCTGGCTTAAAGGGCCAATATCGAGGTCCGAAAACGGCGAGTAATTGCCCGGGGAAGGGCTACTATAGCGCCATGGAACTCGATTCAAATGCTTGTTATCGCGCGATCAAGGCGCGCGATCGCCGCTTCGATGGCCGCTTTTTCGTCGGCATCACCTCGACGCATATTTATTGCCGGCCTATTTGCACCGCGCGTCCGGCGAATCGAAAAAATATGCGCTTTTATTCCAATGCGGCGGCCGCTGAAGGCGCAGGCTTCAGACCATGCCTGCGCTGCCGCCCGGAAAGGGCGCCTGGATTGGCGCCGATCGATGCCGTCAGCCGCTTGGTGGGTGCCGCCATGGCCGGCATCGAAGAGCATGCGCTTTCCAGTGCGCGGGTCGGCGACTTGGCCGCTTCTTTGGGGGTCAGCGATCGGCACCTGCGCCGGGTCACCGAAGCCGAACTTGGTGTGTCTCCCATCGAATTGGCACAGACCCAGCGCCTGTTGCTGGCCAAGCGGCTATTGCGAGAAACCGCGCTCGACCTGACCGACATCGCTTTTGCCAGCGGCTTTGGCAGCGTGCGGCGCTTCAACGCATTATTCAAATCTCGCTACGGCTTGAGCCCCCGAGCCATTCGCGGCAAATCGATCGATACGGACACCTTGAGCGTGCAGCTCGAATTCAGGCCGCCGCTGGCATGGAAGAGTCTGCTGGCGTACTTAAGATTGCGCGCCATTCCGGGCGTCGAAGCGGCGGATGACACGCATTATCGGCGCACGGTCGCCATCGGCGCTACCAAGGGCTGGATTGCGGTCTCGATGCATGCAAGCGGCAGCGCGCTCAATCTGGAAATCTCGCCGGCATTGACGCCGGTCATCGGCGCGGTCATCGGCCGGGTAAAACAATTATTCGATTTGGGCGCGGCGCCCGATTCGGTCAGCACCGTGCTGCGACAGGACGACATTCTCGCCGCCACGGTGCGCAGATTGCCGGGCCTGCGCGTCGCGGGTGCATTCGACGGATTCGAGCTGGCGGTGCGCACCGTGCTCGGACAACAGGTCTCGGTAAAAGGCGCGAGCACCCTCGCCGGTCGCTGGGCACAAGCATACGGTGAGCCCATCGCGACTCCCTTTCCGGAACTGAATCGATTGAGTCCAAATGCTGAGCGCATGGCGGAAGTCCTCGCCGAGCACGTCGCCGCACTTGGCATGGTCGGCGCCCGCGCGCGATGCTTGATTCACCTGGCGCAGGCGGTTTCGCAGCGCAAGATCGTGCTCACCTATGCTGCGAATGTCGAAGAGCAGATCGACAGTTTGATGCGCCTGCCGGGCATTGGACACTGGACGGCCAATTACATCGCCATGCGCGCGCTGCATTGGCCCGACGCATTTCCGACCGGAGACTTGGTATTGATGCGGGCTGCAGGCTCGAATCAACAGCAGTTGCAACGGCGCTCCGAGGCCTGGCGCCCGTGGCGTGCCTATGCGGCACATTATCTTTGGCAATCATCAGGAGTTTCGCCATGAACGTTTTTTGCTATGTCGAAAGTCCCATTGGCCGCTTGATGCTGACAACCGACGGCACGGCGCTCACGGGCCTGTACATGAATCTATATCGCAACAAGCCGAGCAAGCTGCCCGACCTTGGCGATGACTGGATTCAGAATGCCACCATCGACCCGTTACCGGCCGCCGCGCGTCAGTTGAAAGAATATTTCGCGGGCAAGCGCCGCGAGTTCGATCTACCTTTGCGCATGGCGGGGACCGAGTTTCAGCAGCGCGTTTGGCGTGAACTGACCAAAATCCCTTTCGGCGAAACGCGCAGCTACGGACAACTCGCCAAGCGCCTGAACAATCCCAACGGATCGCGGGCGGTTGGGCTAGCGAACGGTCGCAATCCGATTGCCATCATCGTGCCCTGTCATCGGGTGATCGGCGCCGATGGTTCGCTGACCGGCTTTGGCGGGGGCATCGACCGCAAAGAATGGCTGCTGAGCCACGAAGGTCTACCGCGCACGCGCGAGCTGGCCTTGGGCGATCCCGCAAAATCGGGCGTCGCGGCTTAAAATTTCAGCGTGCGGGCAGGCGCTGGCTAGATCAGCGGCAGCATGATGGTGAAGACCACGCCGCTGCCATCGTCCCGGTTGGCGGCCACTGCCGTGCCGCCGTGAAATTCGGCAATGAGTCGTACGATGTACAGCCCTAAACCGAAATGCGGCTTGTCGTCGCCTCCGTCGCGCTGTTCGAACAAAGATTCGAACAGGCGGCCCATCAACGCCTCGGGGATGAGCGGCCCGTCATTGGCGATTTGCAGCCGATAATTCGCCGGCACGCGCTCCAAGCGCACGCTGACCGTACCGTCGCGCGGGCAAAAATCCACGGCATTCTCGATCAGCTTGTCGAGCAGTTGCACGATGAGATCCGGCGCGCCGCGTGCAAAGCAGGGATCCTCCGGCGCATGCAGCGCCAGATGGGTGCCGGGAAAACCGTCGCGATAGGCCGCCACGGCGGAGATGAGCAGTTCCCGCAGATCGAAATTCACCCGCTCGGATTGTTTGATGCTTTCCTCGACCCGCGCCGCCGCGCCCAGCGCGCTCAAGATGGACTGCAGCCGCTGGGTTCCTTCGCGCGCGTGCGTGATGTAGCGGCGCTGATCATCGCGCAAGCCCTCCGATTCAAGATTGTCCAGCGAAGAACGCACGATGGTCAGCGGCGTGCGCAGCTCATGCGACAGCTTGCCGCCCAGGGTCCGCAGGTATTGCGCATGCTCGTTCAAGCGCGCCAACAGCCTCTCGAAGCCGCGCGCCAAGGCGCCGATCTCATCCGCGCTCGCCGACTCCGGCATGCTCAGTTGAATTCTTCCATCGCTGCCCACCGCCGAATCCGCAGCATCGCGCAACCGGCCGATGCGCAGGCTGATCCAGGTAGCGAACGCAAACATAATGATGACCGCGGCCGCGGTTGCGATCAGGGTGAGATTGAACAAGCGGCTCAGCGCGCGGTCGCGAAGCGCCAATAGCTGATCGGCTGTTTGCTGCAACACGACGGCGCCGTGCAGATGGCCGTCGATGACGATCGGCGCCGCCGCGGTCAGCAGCATTTCGCGATTCCGGCCGCGCACCACCCATTGCGCATGCGCTTGGCCCTGAAGGGCTGATCTCACGCTCTCGCCGCTCAAATGATCCGGTGCCGTGGATAGGATGGGCATATCGGAGGTGTCGACGCTCAAAAAATAGCGATACCAAATGGGTTCAGGGTCCTCCGCCTCGCCGCGCCTTTTCGAGACCACGGTGCCGGCCGTGCCGAGCTTAAGCGCGTTGGCATCAATGACGGTCGCGCGGGTGCCGTCGCCGATGAAGGATTGGAGCAGCGAGTCGAGTCCCGCAGTCGCAAAAAACAGCCGGCCGCCCGCGGCGCTCTCGGCCGCGAAGCCGGCTTTTCCCTTGCCGCGCCCGTCGAGCACCTCGACCCAGAGATGGCGGCCGACAAAGCTCAAGGGTATACGGGCTTCCAAGTGGTAGCCGGCCGCCGTCTGCAGCCAAAAGGCCTGTATGCGAGGTTCCGCAACCACTCGATCGACGCCATCGTCTCCCTTGGCCACGCTTTGCGCGGCGATCAGGCCGGGCGCATCCGTTCCGAAAAAATACGCTTCGCGTCCGTTGGTTCCGTCCAGTGCCAGATTCACCCGATCGAAGCGGTCCGTGTCCGGCCGCACGTTGTAGGGCTCGGGGTCGAAATGCGCGTCCTCGACTTCGATGAACAAATAGAGGAAGCCCTCGGTCGAGCCGGCCTGAAGACGTGCGCGATACCCGGTCGTGGTGGGCAGCGCGGTCGGCTCCGCCGGTACGTCCCAATCCTGCCGATAGCCATCGAGCAGCGGCTGCGTCACCAAAGGATAGACATAGAGATCGCCCGCAGCGGCGGAAAACGCCTGAGTATCGTCGGCATCGTGGAACACACGCTGTGGTTGGGCGGACAGGGCGTTGGCAATGGTGCCTGCGCTCGCCAACAGCGATTGCTCCTGCGAGCTGCGCAGTGCGGTTTCGAGTTCTTTGGCGTATTGGCAGCCGGCCCACGGCAACACCAGGGTGGTGAGCGCAACGATCAACAATTGGAGTCGGATGCTCACTCGACCCAGCGATAACCCATTCCGTAGACGGTCTGAATGGCGTCGAATGCGGCATCGACCTGCTGAAACTTGCGCCGCACGCGCTTGATGTGCGAGGTGATGGTGTTGTCGTCCAAGACCACATTCGCGGCGTCCATCAATTGTTGGCGATTCTTCACATGGCCCGGATTGCGCGCCAAAGCATGCACGATCCAAAACTCAGTCAGCGACAGCGTGACCGGCGCCGCGTTCCAGGTGGTTTGCATTTTCTCGCCGTCGATCGATAAGGCCCCGCGCCGCACGATTTCGGCGGCGTTATCGGGGCGGCGCAGGGCATCGATGCGCCTGAACAGGGCCGCGACGCGTGCCGCCAAATGCGGCAGGCTGACGTCCTTGGTGAGAAAGTCATCGGCGCCCAACCGCAATCCCGACACGGCATCCAATTCGCTGTCCCTGGCGGTGAGAAAAATGATCGGCAATTCCGCGGACAGGGCGCGCAGATCGCGGCACAGGTCGAAGCCGCCTTCGGCCTCGTCCTCGAGCGAGATGTCGATGATGGCAAGATCGGGCAGGCGCGTGTTGAAAGCCTGCATGGCCGTGCGGCGATTGCCGTAGGTCTTGATCGAATAGCCGTGGCGAGCGAGGGCCGCGGCGTAATTTTCCCGCAAAGCCGGCTCATCCTCGACGATCGCAATCTGCTTTTTCATGGGCGAATCATAGCTGAACGCCGCCTTAGGATCGGCGCCGAAAACCCTCGGCCATGATTGGTCAGAATTGGCCCGCGGATCGCCCGATTCGCGCCTTCAGAAACCGGCGTTTTTCCGCGGAAACTGGCCTTGCAGCTAAGAGGAGGTCGGCTCATGTCCATCACAACTTCAGGTCCAAGGGATCCGCATGGATCATTCTGGTCTGCGCATCGCGAGGCGTCGCTCAATTGGCTGGCGCTCGGGCTGCTGCTCGCGGCCTGGAATGCCTCGGACAATGACGCGGCGGCAAACGTACGTCGCAGACCGGAAGCGTTGCGCGGCTATACCTACGTGTCGGTGCGAGCGGCGCAGCGGGTCGCGGCGCAGCGGGCCGCGGAACAGGAGCGTTAGATCGGTTCATCGCAAAGGTCACAAATCCGTCAACGTATTGTAAAGCTCGCTACCTCTAATGGCGTGGCGTCATGCTCGCCACAGAAACTACGAAACAAATACTGATCGTCGATCGGGATGTTGCAACAGTGGAGCCGCTACGCCAGAAATTGGGCGAAGCAGGCTTCATGGTGCGCGCAATCACCGATGGCGGCGCAGCCGTTACGGCCGTCGCGGAGCGGCCGCCTCACCTCCTCATCATCGATTGGAACGTGCCGGGATTTGCCGCGCTGGACGTCATCCAGCGGCTGCGCAATGCCCGAGCGCCGCAAACCGTTCGACTGATCATTTTGTCGGAACTGTCGGGCGAAGAGCATGTGGTCGCAGGCCTCAATCTCGGTGCCGACGATTACATCACCAAGCCGTTTTCGCTGCGCGAGGTGGTCGCACGGGTCGGCGTGCTGCTGCGTTCTCATTCTCACGAAGCCGAACATTTGGCGCTCTGCTGCGATGATCTGGTGCTGGACGCCGCGACTAATCGCGTCACGATTCGCGGCAAACTGGTCAATCTGCGCGGCGTGGAATATCGGTTGCTGGAGTTTTTGATGGCGCACAACGGCCGCACCTTCAACCGGACGCAACTGTTAAGTCAGGTGTGGGGTGGCGACACGGAAGTCGATGAGCGCACGGTCGATGTCAATGTGCAACGACTGCGGAAAATCTTAAGCGAACGAGGTTACGAGGCTTACATCCAAACCGTGCGCGGCTTTGGCTATCGGTTTGCGCCGCCGGCCTACGCGGAATGAGGCATTGATCACATATTCTGTTGTTCCACGTGATGTTCCACACCTAAGTTCCTTGTTTGTAAGCAAATCTTCTTCCCCAAGTCATCCATTCGTAACACCAAATCGCGATCTTAAGCGCGTCGGAGGACATTTGGAGGACGAGAGATGCCGGAGCGTAGCGCCCACTCGCCGATGCGATTGCGAACAGTCTTCATCTCAGACATCCATCTGGGCTTCAAAGGCTGCAGCGCTGAATGGCTGCTCGATTTTCTGCATATCGTAGAAACCGATACGCTGATCCTGGTCGGCGACATCATCGATGTGTGGAGCATGCAAAAGAACATGTTCTGGCCGCAATCGCACAACAATGTGCTGCGGACCATCCTGGGCAAGGCCAAGCGCGGCACCAAGGTGATCTTCGTCCCCGGCAATCACGATGAGGTGTTTCGCGAGTTCGATGGCGCCGTGTTCGGCAATCTCGAAATCCACCGCGAGTACATCCACGTGGGCGCCGACGGCCGGCGCATGTTGGTGTTGCACGGCGATGAATTCGACAGTGTCGTGAAGTGCAGCCCGTGGCTTGCCAAGCTCGGCAGCAACATTTACGACATCCTGCTGGCCGCGAATCCTTACATCAACTGGTTCCGGCGCAAACTCAACCTGCCGCACTGGTCGCTATCCATGTATCTGAAGCACAAGGCCAAGACCGCCGTGCAATACATCGGCAGCTTCGAGGAAGCGGTGGCGCAGGCGGCGCGCAAGCGCGGCGTCGACACGGTGGTTTGCGGCCACATTCACCGCGCCGAGATTCGCGACATCGACGGCATCCGCTACTGCAATGACGGCGACTGGGTGGAAAGCTGCACCTCGCTGGTCGAGGACATGAGCGGCCAGCTGCGCCTGATCGATTGGCCCAAGGTACGCGAGCAAGCACAGCCGGCGCCGCTGCCGCTGCCCGTCGGCCAGGCCGCTTGAGCCGCGGAGCAATGATGAGCGAAGTGAATGTGTTGTGGAGTTCGGCTTGGCTCACGCTGCAAAAGAATCTGGCGATCAGCTTCGGTTCGGCCGAATTTGTCGCGAATAGTCCAACATTCAAGGCGCCGGCTCAGGTTCGGCCGTTGCCCAGTTCCTGGCTGGTCCGCGCACGCAGCCGCAGGCAACGGGGGTTACGGATAATCCAGTAACGGTTTCCAACGTTTGTCGATCCCCCGTCGATATTGGGGCCTCCAAGTGCGGCCCCTTCTTTTAAAGAAACTGCCGCATCACTGTCCGCGAACCGTCATGTTGGCGCGGCAGTATCGAGACATTTCCTACTTGGGCGCGGAGAGAAACCCATGAGCAGTCTCGATTTTGATTTGGATAGCCAGATGAGCCACCTGGAATCGGAGTGGCGCCAGGCCTATGAAGCCGGCATTGGCGCGCGCGCGGAACTCCAGGCCCTCGCCGCCACCCCCAAACCCAGCGCATCTGCAATCGCCAAGGCGCAAACCCGCCTCGAGCGTGCGGAAGGCGCGAAAGCGCACATCATGGCGAAGATAGAACGCCTCGAAGACCGCCTGCTGAGCCAGGACTGAAGACACTGAAGGAGATCGTATGATCGACGGTTATGCAGATCGGGACGCGGCGGCAAATCTGCTCGAGCGCCGCTGGTTTTCGTCGATCACTGCCGTTCGGGATGCGGAAGCCGAATGCGAAGTTCTGCGTGGAGTGCTGGAACTCGCTGAAACGGCCTGGCGGCGCGCGCGCACGCAACTTGCTGAGCTCGAATGCTTGCGCGACGCCTTGGGCGATGAGCTCGCGGCGCTCGATGCGTGCGAAGTTCCGGCGCCCACATCAACCCTGCCGCGGCCTCGGCGGGTGATGTCGGCCGCGTAGCGGAGCGTTGTACTGCGTTGGCCGATCATCAGGACCTGCATATCACATTGACGCTGCTGGTCGGGGTCGCGATTGCTTGCGGCGCCTTGTATTGGTCGGGAAAGAACCCATCGCCGGCGCCGCTCACCGCAACGAGTCCATCCACACCGGCCGCACCGCTTCCCCGTGCAACTGTGGCTCCGACGATACCTACACCAATGCTCGCGCAACCCGTCGAGAGCGCGCGCGACCGGCCAGTATCGAAGACCCAGGTGCAGGAATCGCCTCCGAGCAATTACGACGGACCTGATCTGCCCGTCGAATTCGCGTTCTCGGAAAGATCCGTCTATACGACCGAGGACAATGCCGAGGGAAATATGATCAACGTGTCCAAGCGAGTGAAGGAAGCGATCGTCACCAACACATCCGACAAACCGCTCACCATCACAGCCACTGAAGTAAATATCGCCACGCAAGAAACTTCGCAGGCGCAGTTTGTCCTGAGCGCCGGCACGCAAAAGCATTTCGGCACGGACCAAGGGCTCAAAATGATTTCGGGCGATCAAATGACGCTTCGCAGTCCATCGTACAAAGATCTGGTCCAGCCGATCCCATGATTAGCGCCAACGATCGTTCGGCCTACGTGTGTCGTCCACTTGTCAGACGTTCGCGAGTAACTCGTTCTACGAAGTAGCGGCGCGCGTCGATATCGGCACGTCTCGGGATTTCTAAAGTTCAATTTGTGAGCAAAGGTTCACAATTCTCTAACTCGCCTGCCATCTGTCATCCCCAGACTTCGCTTCAGATCGAATCAGGCGTCGAGTTCGCTGAACAAAACCCACCGGGATTTTTTGGGGAGCGCGCTGCACAGGCGATTACCTTAGTTTTATTCATCCACTAGGAGTTTACTAATGAATACTCTCGTTAAGATGGGCGTGGCCAGCGCACTGGCGCTGGGCTACGTATCGGCTCACGCCGGCGCCGTCATTCCCACGAGTTCCAATCCAGGCGACGTTTTCTTGTTTGCCGATGTGATCTCGGGCGGTGCTGTCATCAGCGCCTTTGCCGCGGACACCACGGTGACCGTGAACGGTGCGACTGGCGTCAGCGGCAATTTGACGAACGGTCAAACGCTCTACGGCCCGAGCACAAATCTCGCCAGCTTGATCGCTTTGGGTTCGGAGGCCGGCAACACAATTCAGTGGGCAGTCATGGGCGGCGGCGGTGAATCATCCGGCGCACTGCAATTCGTGACCACCGACACCAACAGCACTTTGGGCACGTTGACGGGCCGGAGCGGCGTGAATGCCGGTCATTGGCAGAGCGGCATGATAACCACCGCGCAGCTTCTCAACACCAACTCGGGCGCGAATCCTGATGTACTCGCGTCATCGGCAGGCGGCGCCGC
>Ga0265760_10000315_pt1 | contig 13386 bp, 15 predicted proteins | sample NZIome_2_FD_200831 | JGI IMG/M metagenome (GOLD analysis project Ga0265760, IMG submission 200831) | Metatranscriptome of rhizosphere microbial communities from Maridalen valley, Oslo, Norway - NZI1 (Metagenome Metatranscriptome) | ecosystem: Host-associated > Plants > Roots > Rhizosphere >...
CTGCGGGCGCAGCGTTATCTGGCCGCTGTCGATATGCTCGTCAGTCATGTTGACGACCAAGCCGCGGGCTGTGTCGCGAGTTTCATGATTCAGGTTGAACTGCGCGAGCAGCTTAGCACGAAGTTCTTCGCGCTCGTGGATAGCCTGTGCTGCTTGCAAATCGGAAGAGGCGGCTGCGGCGCGATTGCGGTCCGAGTCGGCCTCAGCGGAGGCTTGCGCCGTCCTGGCTTGTTGAGCCTGTTGATCGGCAGAGGCTGCTGCTGCGCGATTGCGGTCAGAGTCGGCCTCCGCATTTGCCTGGGCGCCCTGTGCTTGACGAGCGGCGGCTTCTGCTTCGTGCTTCTTGCGGTCGGCTTCTTCGCGGGCGGTGACGGCGTCGGCCGCCGTGGCATTGGCGTTTGCTTCACGTCCGGCTGAGGCGTTGCGTTCGTTTTCGGCGCGATCAGAAGCTATGCGCTTGGCGGCGATTTCGCGTGCGTCTTCCGCGGTCTGGACCGTTTGGCGCGAAACGGAAATCAGCGTTTTCTTGTCTCCGTGATGGCTGGTGGCCAGTGCATCGGCTTCTCGCATCTGGCGCATGGCATTTTCGTAGCTTGGTCCGGCATATCGCTCGGCTCCTGCGGCCTTTGCGATGCGCACGGCATTGCGCGCTTCAAAAAATTCGAGCGGCAACTTGGCGTCCAAGACGACCGGGTCAATCGTATAGCCCGTGGGGATGTAGCCGCCGCGATCGATCAGTTCATACTTCGCGTCGACGGCTTGGGTGGTGCCCTTGGTGTCCTGACGAATCACGTTTTCCATGATCACCGCATTGCTGGGGCGCCGCACTGCATAATAGGGTTCGGCAGTCACGATTAGCGCGAATGCCTGAAGATCGGTCGTTACATCGAGCTTGCTGCGGCGATTGTCGCCCACCAAGACTTCGCCGAGATTTACGGAAGTGCCCTCGGGTGAAATGGCCCACATGACAAAAGTTAGATATTCGGTGCCGAAAGCGGTCGGCCTGTCGAGATCGGAAAATTCCGCTTCGATGGCGAGGACTCCGCGCTTGCTCTCTACTTTGGCTTCGCCATGTGCACTGGGCATCAGGTCGGTGCCTTGAAAATCAACGTGCGTCGATCCACTGCGATGCTTATAGCTGACTGCGCGAGCGGTGCGGCTGACGACGGTGATTCTGTATGTTGGTGTGGGGTCGCCTGCGTGCGCGGGCAATTGCGTTTGTGCTTGGGCACAGATAGACGCGCCAAGCGTGATTGCTAATCCCAGGGTGATTCTTGAAAGCTTGTGCATGAGTCTCCTTCGAAGGACTGCGAGACTCACAGTGTGCTTCTCTATTGGTAGAAATACTGTGCGGTACTAGACATGTTTCCAAAGAAAATGAGTCTGCGGGGCCGGTTTCCGCGCCAAAGTGGCGTTTTTTCTCGCGGCGATTTAGCTGTTCACCGCTCATTAGAATTTCCACACATTCTCGCTGTTAGAATGGCCAGAGGGAACAATGGTAAAATCTGCTCTTTTTCGGTTCTTAGCGGTGTTTCTATTGGCGACGCTCGCGCTGACGGCGACGACTTCCATTTCAGGCTCAATGCAACATGCTCTGGCGCACGCCCCGACGGCAGCTCTGATGCCTAGCGAGGCCGCTCGTCAGGCCGCCCAGGCGAAACCTGCAGAGTTTCAAGTTTCTAATGCGCCCATACCGACTCGCGTGCTAGTGCAGGGCCCGGCCGAAACCGATACGGAACTGCAAATCATCTGTCTGTTTGAATCCGCGCCGGAGAATACGCTTCACGGCTCGCCTGTCGAAATCAATGAGAAGTTAAAGGGGCTGCTGGACAAAATCCGCAAACCGGAACTTTTTCGCGGGGAGCTTGGCGAGACGATTTTGCTCGTGCCAACAGTTGGCAGTCTTGGGGCAAAGAAACTTTTGATTATTGGCCTCGGCGATTCTGAGAATTTTACCCCGCAGCGCATGGAATTTGTTGGCTCCGTCGTCTATCGCGAATCCAATCGGCTCGGAATCGCGCATCCATTCTTCGCTCCAACGATTCTCGATGGCGGCGTAACAAAGTTCAATACGGGCCAGGTGGCGGAGAGCTTTTACGCTGGTTTTCTGCGCGCGGCGCGAACGGAGAAAATACTTAAGGAGGCCGGTACTAGCAAAGGCCAAGTCCTACAAGATTTGACTTTCCTCGCTGGTCCGACCCACGCTGCGGACACGCAGCGTGCACTTGAACGAGTAGTGGCAAGTCCGCCGAATTGAAAGAAGTTAAATTTAGCTTTGATTTAAAGCCGCGTTACCAGTCACGCGCCACTATTTTCGGGTTCCCGGGCGATGACCATTTTGTCGTAGGCTTCGCGGCGCGTCAGGCCGCGTTCTTTGGCTGCGAGTTTTAGAGCTTCTTTGCGGTCGAGCTTGGCTTGGTGGATTAATTCTTCAACGCGCTCGGCGAGGCTCTGCATAGAATTGGCGGGGGTACGGGCATCGGCGGGATCTTCGGGACCGATGAGCAGCGTGATTTCGCCTTTGGCGGGTCGTTCTTCGAGCGACGCGAAAAGCTCTGAGAGTTTGCCGCGACGGAATTCTTCGTGGAGTTTGGTGACTTCGCGGGCGATGCATGCGGTACGGTTGCCGAGAACTTCGCGGGCGTCAGCGACGCATTCCGTGATACGGTGCGGAGCTTCGTAGAGAATGATGGTGCGATCCTCGATGCGCAGACGTTCGAGGGCGCGACGGCGTTCGCCACTGCGATTGGGGAGAAATCCTACAAAGAGAAATTCTTCGTTGGGGAGGCCACTCGCTGCTAGGGATGCAAGAAGCGCCGATGGCCCGGGAATCGGGACGACGGGAACATGATGGCGCAAGCAAAGTGTGACCAGGCGATGGCCCGGATCGGAAACCAATGGCATGCCGGCGTCGCTGACGAGCGCGATTTTTGCGCCTTGCTCGAGCGAGATGAGCAATTCGGGGGCGCGCGTCATTTCATTGTGTTCGTGGTAGCTGATGAGCGATTTGCGAATTTCGTAATGTCTGAGCAGCTTTTGTGTGTGACGTGTGTCTTCGCAGGCGATCTGATCGACTTCTTTCAGGATGCGCAGAGCGCGGAGCGTGATGTCCTCGAGATTGCCTATGGGCGTGCCAACGAGGTATAAGCAGCCCAAAGCCTTTTCGTCATTTTTGGCTGTTAGTCCGCCCATGCATTTGAGTCTAGCATGCGCTGCGGAGACAATTTGTGACGCATGCTATACTTTTTTGTTTGGAGACAGAGCGGAGGGAGCAGCTGTGCCACTGTATGAATACAAGTGCCTGTAGTGCGGGCGCCACACGGAGAAGATCGAACCGGTTGCCGGGCCGCACCTGAAGAAGTGCCCGCATTGCGGGGGGAAAGTGGAGTCGGTGATCACTGCGCCGGCGATTAAATTTAAAGGATCGGGCTGGTACGTTACTGACTACGCTGGAAAGTCTCCGGATGGCGGTAGCAAAGAGAAGACCGCAAGCGAGGGGAAAGATAGCGGGGGGAAAGATTCCGGCGGCAAAGACAGTGGTGGCAAGGAGAGCGGCGCGAAAGACTCCAAAGATGGGGGCAGCAAAGAAGCCTCCAGCAAAGATTCTGCAGCGAAAGAGTCGAGCTCGAAAGAAAATTCCTCAAAAGACAAAAAGCCCGCAAAGAAAAAATAAGCACAGCGAGGAAACGCATGGCTGACATGCCACAACCGACGAGCGCGATTCGCAAAGTTCGCAAAGCGGTGCTGCCTGCCGCGGGACTCGGCACGCGATTTCTGCCCGCGACCAAAGCACAACCCAAAGAGATGCTGACGGTGGTGGACAAGCCACAGATTCAGTACGTGGTGGAAGAGTGTGTGGCCTCGGGAATTAAACACATCATCATCGTGACGGGGAAGGGAAAAAACTCGATCGAGGATCACTTTGACCATGCGCCAACGCTGGAACGCTTTCTGGAAGAAAAAGGGAAGCCGGAGCAAGCGGCGATGGTTCGGCGCATCAGCGACATGGTGCAGGTGAGTTACACGCGGCAAAAGGAACCGCTCGGCCTCGGACACGCCGTATTGGTGGCAAAAGATCTTGTGGGCGACGAACCGTTCGCGGTTTTGCTCGGGGATGTGCTGATCCCAGGAAAAAATCCTGCTACGAAACAGCTCATCGATGTCTACGCGGCCACTGGCGTGGGTGCGATTGCGGTAGAGGAAGTGCCGAGGGAGAAAACTCATCTATATGGGATCGTCGACGGAGAAGCCGCTCCGCTGCCGCCATTTGGCGCGCGCCTTTTGAGGGTTCGCGATCTCGTGGAAAAACCGAAGCCGGAAAATGCTCCATCGAATCTCGCGATTACGGGGCGCTACGTTTTGCCGCCGCAGATTTTCGATTGCCTGGAGCGCACCAAGCCCGGAGCAGGGAATGAAATTCAGTTGACCGATGGGCTGCGCCTGCTGGCGCAGGAACACGGCCTCTGGGCATATATCTACGAAGGCATATCCTACGATGCTGGCGACAAGCTGGGATTTCTGAAGGCGACCGTCGAAATTGCATTGCAAAATGAAGAATTGGGCACCGCTTTCCGCGACTACCTGAAGAATTTGAAGCTGTAATTGTTATTCGTGTGGATCCGAAGATGACGCGCATTTTGGGAATTGAATCGTCGTGCGATGAGACGGCGGCAGCTGTTGTGGCAGACGGACGGGAGATTTTGTCCAGCGTGGTGGCATCGCAGATTGATATTCATCGAAAGTACGGCGGCGTCGTGCCGGAGCTGGCTTCGCGCGAACATTTGCGGCAGATTGTGCCCGTGGTGCGAGAGGCGCTCTCGCAGGCAGGAATGCAACTTGCGGAGGTAGACGCGATTGGCGTGACGCACGGGCCGGGGTTGGTTGGAGCGTTGCTCGTGGGTATCACCTATGGAAAGACTTTGGCGCAGGCGTTGGGAAAGCCGCTTGTGGGAGTGAATCACTTGGCGGGGCATGTTCACGCGGTATTTTTGGAGGCTCATAAGGCCGGGCGTGTGGCGAAATTGCCCGCGGTTTGTTTGATTGTTTCGGGCGGGCATACGGTTTTGTATGAAGTGGGTGCGGCGGAGCCGGGCGCACTGTTGGGTTATCGAAAGATCGGTCAGACGCGCGATGATGCGGCGGGCGAAGCCTACGACAAAGTCGCGAAGTTGTTGGGGCTGGGCTATCCGGGCGGGCCGATACTTGATCGGTTGGCGGCGGTTTCGAATGCGACACCCGCGCCGGTGAAATTCGGTCCGACGAAAACGCGGAGCAACCCGCTGGACTTCAGTTTCAGCGGATTGAAGACGGCAGTGTTGTATCACGTGCGCGAGCATCCGGAATACGCGGGGGAGATTCGTACGCGTGAAGAAGCTCTACAGCGAGGCGAGAGAAAGTTTGAGCAGTTGCTGCCGCTGTGTTCGCCGCAGACTTTAGCGCTGGTACGCGAATTTCAGAACGCTGTGGTGCGCGACTTGGTGGAACGCACGATGATGGCTGCGGAAGAGTTGGGCGTGGAGAGCGTGCTGGTTTCGGGGGGAGTAGCGGCAAACAGCCAGCTTCGCGCCACATTCGACGAGCGTGGGAAGAACAAGGGCTTCGACGTATTTTTCCCGAGCCGGGCGCTTTCAACAGATAACGCGGCGATGATTGCCGCGGCCGCGTATGAGAAATTTCGGGCAGGAGTGTTTGGCGATTCCTCGCTCAATGCCGATCCAAGTTTGGTGCTGGCTTGAGGAACTACACACAGGGCGTTGCGGTTACAGAGAACGCAGAGAAGCCCCGGACTTAGCGGAGAATTGCTGAAGTTTTTGTAAGAGCATTCAGCGGGGTGGCAGTCCAACCGCGCGGAAAAACAGTTGCTCGACTTTTTGTCCTAGCCGGGTTCGATTGATCCGCTTTTCTTTGGTATATGCGTCATCGACGACGGCGTGGAGTCCGCTAAACAGGAAGACGGCAGTGAAACGAGTGTTTTCGACGGACCACGCTCGCGCTTCCATGCCGGCCTGAAGTAAATCGGAAAGATGATCGATCACGCCGTTGTCGACGAGACCCTCCCGGGTGCGAGGACGAGATCCGTAAAAAACGATATCGTGCAGCGGGATGGAATCGAGATAGCCTGTGAAACAGGCGTTGGCCCACGTTGCCAACTTTTTCTGCCAGTTCTCTTTTGGTTTCGCCGCGATTGCTGCTTTTACGCCCTCCAAGTGCTTTTGGCCGAAACGGTCGCCGAGAGCGGTGAGGATGTCCTCCTTGGAAGTGAAATAAAGGTAGAAAGTGCCCTTGGCGACGTCCGCGCCAGAGGTGATCTGCTCAATCGTTGTCGATGAGACGCCCTGTTTGAGAAACAGGCGCTGGGCGGCGTTCATAAGCTCATCGCGCCGCTCTTCGGGTGGCTTGGTCCGTGGACGAGACTCGGTTCTTGCGCGCATTAAATTGTCTTCGCCTCTGCGAGGGGACTCTGATCAATGACCGTAGCATAGTCTTCGATTCGGTCCAGGCGGTCGGCTCTGCGCAGAGAAGGGAAGATGCGTGCCCAAGCTCCGGTGACTACGAGCGAACCTACACCGCCAAAGATCGCCGCGCCCACTGGTCCTAGCAGTCGGGCGACAACGCCGGTTTCGAACTCGCCGAGTTCCGCGGAGGCGCCTATGAAGAGGCCCGAGACTGCCGAGACGCGGCCGCGCATGTGGTCCGGCGTCACGATTTGTACTAATGACTGGCGCACATAAACGGAGATCATGTCCGCGGCACCCAGGGCAATTAAGGCGATCAGCGAGACGATCAGAGATTTGGACACGGCGAAAACCAACGTGGCTACGCCGAACGCCGCGACGCCCCCGAACATCCAGTGGCCAGCGCGGCGGTGCAGAGGCCAACGGCTCAACGCGAAGGCCATAACCATTGCCCCGATGGCCGGGCCGGAGCGAAGTATCCCGAAGCCATGGGCACCAACTTTTAGCACATCGCTGGCGAACACAGGCAAAAGGGCAGTTGCGCCTCCCAGCAGGACGGCGAACAGGTCCAGCGAGATGGCGCCCAGTACGATTTTGTTGGTCCACATGTAGACGATGCCCTCGCGGATCTGCTCGATGCGGGAACCGGGTTGACGTTCCGGGCGTGTGTTAGCGCGAACGCAGATGAGGGCGACAGCAGCGGCGGTATAGAGCGCGGCAGAACCGCAGTAAGCCACCGAGGGCGACGCGGCGCACAATGCGCCGCCAATCCACGGACCGATCACTGAGCCGGCCTGGTCGCCCAGCGAATTATGTGAGATCGCACGAGGTAAGAGTTCGCGCCGCACTAACATTGGTCCCATCGCTCCGCTGGCCGGCGAGAGAAATGCACGCGACGCTCCGAATACGGAGGCAATGGCGAACATAGGGATAAGAGTAAGGTTTGGTCGCCAAGCGAGGATGGCAAGCGCCAGTACGCAGACGATTTCAACGCAGGTGCAGGCCAGAATGATAGAGCGGCGGTCGCGACTGTCGGCTGTGGCGCCGCAATGAAAGTAATTAGGAACAGGGGCACAAACTGGGCGAGGCCCACCATGCCCACCAGGAAGGCGCTCTGCTCAACGCTTTGAGTGTGGCGAGCCACGGTGTAGACCTGCCAGCCGATAGTGACGCTCTCGGCTTGCACGGCCAGGGTGGAGAAGAAGCGCGCGGCCCAGAACAGAGCGAAAGCGCGCTGCTTGAACAAGGAGAGAGTAGGGTCAGCGGGAAGGTCCGGATTGGGCCCGCGTCGCTGTCGCTGCCCGTTTGTGTGATCTGAGTTTGTCATGAGTTATTGAGACATATCTTATGCGACTGACTGGTGGTCAGTCAATATGTAAGATATCGCAGGGACTGAATGGTCCCATATATGATTTCCTTTCGAGATATGTAGAAGGCTTTAAACGCGGTACCGCTTGCTGCGTGATCTCTGTGATAGGATGCGGGTGCGTTAAGGACGCATCCGGTCCGCGGAAAGGGTAGAAGCCCACCTGCTTTGAATTGAGTTTTGCGAACCTTCTTTCGGCCCGATGTGCGGACTACGGGCGATCTAGTGAAAGGAGGTCGCTATGCCGACCCATTCTAAGGACGCGCCGCGTCCGCTTCCTGAACGTCCCAATCTCCGCCATTTGAAGGATCAAGCGAAGGATTTGCTGAAGGCCGGTGAGGCCGAATCGCTCACCGATGCGCAGTTCAAGATTGCGCGGCTGTATGGATTTGCTAGTTGGCCGAAGTTGAAAGAGCACGTCGACTCGCTTGAGGAAATTGGGCAGCTCAAGCTGGCCATCGATGCCAACGATTTGGAACGGGTTAAAAGTCTGATGATACGCAATCCAGCGCTGCATCGCGCTCCCCTTGGATATAACAAAAATGGGCCGCTCACTTGGGTGGCGGAGTGCCGAGTGCCGTGGGAGGCGCCTGGCCCGACGAGATTGGCGCTTGCAGAGTGGATGATCGAAAACGGATCGGACGTGCATCAAGGCGGCGACGGACCATTGATGAGAGCGGCTCTGTTCGGCCATCGAATTCCGATGATGGAATTGCTGTTGTCTCACGGCGCGGACGTGAACGCGGAGTGGAACGGATACTTTCCGATTATTTTCGCGCCGTGCGAGACGGTGCAGCCTGAGGCAATCAAATGGCTGCTGGAGCATGGGGCAAATCCGAATTGTGCGCGAGCAGGGGGAAAGTATCCGGGGACGGCGCTGGATTATGTGATCGGCACGTATGGACGTTCGCCGCAGCTTGGTGAGTGCATGGATATTCTTGTTGAGGCAGGCGGCGTGACGAAGTGCAACGTACCACCCGTTCTGGATTTGCTTCGTGGCCGACTCGATCTTCTGGAGAAACACCTCGACGCGGATCGCATGCTGGTGCATCGGCAATTTCCGGAGCTGGACTTCGGTAGTACAGGCGCGCGGCTGCTCAAGCTGCAGGGAGCGACACTCCTGCACGTGGCCGCGGAGTACGGCAACGTGGAAGCCGCGAAACTACTCTTGGAGCGTGGAGCGGACGTCAATGCACGTGCCGTTGTGGATGAGCAGGGCCTCGGCGGCCAGACGCCAATTTTTCACTCCGCGACGCAGTTCTTCGACGGAGGCTTGCCAATGACTCAGCTCTTGGTAGAGCGCGGCGCGGACCTATCTCTGAGCGTAAAACTCCCAGGTCACTACGAGCGGCCAGGCGAAGTTGTGGAGTGTACGCCGCTCGGCTACGCAGTGCTGTTTCCGGGGGATGACCACAAGAATGAACACAAAACCGAGGCATTCTTGCGAGGGCTTGGGGCGTTGGAATGATTTTGGATCGCGAAAGCCACGGTATGTTTTTTAAAGGCGATTTCTCCAATATCCTGGACGACGATGTCCGTGGGCCACTGCGAGGACTTGGATTGAGGAAGGAAGCTCCCGATAGATCACTGCAAAGGGAAATCCTCGTAGAAGAAATTTTTGCGTTCCGTGACTGCCCGAAGGCCAGCGATGCGGCGCTTCGGTCACATTTGAGATGGCGCTATTGAGTTCGACTAAAAATCTCGTAGCGGCGGATTCGCTGCGTTCCAAGTACCAATCAAAGGCAGAGTCGAGTTCGAGGCGCGCATCTTCGTGGAACTCAACTTTCTTGTTTGCCATTGGAAAGTTTGGACGAGAGTCGGTTCCGAACTTCTTCCCATGAGACGGTATTTGCCTGTCCGGAGTCCAAATCGGAAATACGGCGCGCGATCTCTTTGTCCCAGGCGCCGGCGGCGCCTTCGTCCACGGTCGGGTCAAGGCTGTTGAGCAAAGAACATGCCAGGTCGGCACGCTCTTCCTCAGACAGGCTTAGTGCCTTCTGCAGGAGATTAGAAGTTTGCTCGGTCATGATATTTATTATACCTCCGGCCCGTGAAATACGGGCAGAGAGTGCATGGGGTATACTCTCGCGGCGATGGGGACTTCTGCGAGCGGCGGCGTGCGATTTCAAGTAGCCAGCGATCAGTCGCTTATCGTTTATTTCGACTCGTCTGCCAAGAAGAGCGGGGTTAAAGCCCCGCATCTACAAAATCAAATCACAATTAAGGGACATGAGCAGGTGCGGAGGCTCTTGCGGCTGGTGGAGTTGGAGCCGATTGCTGGAGTGCGCAATTTGCATCCGGCGTACTGTTCCTTGCTCTTTAAATTTGACGCGATGAAATTGCGTCATGAAGAGTTGGAAGAAATTTTGCGTGGATACGTCAAGCGCATGGAAAAAGTGGCGCTTCCCGAGCCGCGTTTGGTGGAAATACCGGTCTGCTATGGCGGGGAGTACGGCCCGGACTTGAAGGATGTTGCTGAGTTGCACGGACTGACGACGCAACAGGCGATCGAAGTGCACGCCTCTGCGACTTATATTGTTTATTTTTTGGGATTTGTGCCGGGCTTTGCGTATCTCGGGGAGGTGGCGGAAGAACTGGCAACGCCGCGGCTGTCTACGCCGCGGCGAAGCGTGCCAGCAGGGAGCGTGGGGATTGCGGGCAGTCAGACGGGCGTTTATCCGATTGCCACACCGGGCGGATGGAGATTGCTGGGGCGGACGCCAGTGAAGATGTTCCGGCCTGACAGGGTCGAGATGAGTTTGCTATCGATTGGGGATCGCGTGCGGTTTGTGGCAATTTCGCGGGAGCAGTTCGCGAGGCTGGGGAACGCATGAGTCTGATTGAGGTGCGTGCTCCGGGACCGCTGACCACCGTGCAGGATTTGGGGCGAGAAGGATTTGGGCCTATGGGAGTCTCGGCCTCAGGCGCCTCTGATCCCGTTGCACTGCGAATCGGCAATCGCTTGGTAGGAAATCCGGGAGGCGCGGCGGGATTGGAGATGACGCTGCTCGGCGGGACTTTCTTCTTCCGAGAAGGTACGGTGGTGGCGCTGACGGGTGCGGATTTTGCGCCGACTTTGGACAACGTGTCTGTGACATCGTGGACTTCGGTAGAGATTCGGGCGGGGCAGACTCTGCGACTGGGAGCGACGCGGACGGGAGCGCGGTGTTATTTGTGCGTGCGAGGCGGGATCGACGTGAAAATGTTTTTGGGGAGCGCGTCGACGCACTTGTTGAGCGGGCTTGGCGGCTTTCAAGGGAGAGCGTTGCGCGCGGGGGACGTGTTGAAAGTCGGAACGGCGAACGGGAGCTTCCGGACGTTTCGGAAAAGAAGTGTATCGGCGAGAGCTGTGGCGCAGTTGACGCCGCGAAAGGTTTTGCGCGTAACGCCGGGGCCGCAAAGCGCTTGGTTTTCGCAAAAGGTGCAAGAGGTGTTTTACGCCGGCACGTATCGTGTGACAGAGGAGTCGAATCGGATGGGTTTGCGCTTACAAGGTGCCGCGATTGCATCGACCGCTGGCGCAGAAATGATTTCGGAGGGAGTCTCGCTGGGGGCGGTCCAGGTAACTGCGGGCGGTCTGCCGATTATTTTGTTTGTGGAACAACAAACAACCGGTGGTTACCCGAAAATCGCGAATGTGATTTCCGCGGATTTGAGCAGTTTGGGGCAACTTCGTCCGCGCGACGAGATTCGATTCGAACTCGTGGAAATGGGAGCGGCGCGGGCGCTATTGATGGAACAGGAAAAATTACTCGCGTCGAAGGAGTTGATTCTGGAATGAACGGCCGTCAGTCAAAGATCGATTTGAATTGCGACATGGGCGAAATGTCAGTGGCGATTACTGACGGCACGCAAGAAGCGTTGATGCGGTCGGTTACTTCTGTGAACGTGGCCTGCGGCGGGCATGCGGGCGACGAAGAGATGATGCGCACTACGATCCAGCAGGCGATGCGGCATGGCGTGGCGATCGGGGCGCATCCGGGTTACGCAGATCGCGAGAATTTCGGGAGGCTGGAGGTGAAGGTGTCCTCGGCTGAGGTTGCGCAGTCCGTGTTTGACCAGGTGCGGGCGCTAGCGCAAGTCGCCGAAGGCTGTGGCACGCGGCTGGTACACGTGAAGCCGCATGGAGCGCTCTACAACCAGGCGGTGAAAAATCGCGAGCTTGCGCGCGCGATCGCTGACGGTGTGGCGCGATGGAATCGTCGGGTGGTGCTTGTTGGGCTGGCTGGTTCGGCGATGCTGGAAGTTTTTCGGGAAGTGGGGTTTCCTGTGGCGGCTGAGGCGTTCGCGGATAGGCGGTATGAACCGGACGGAACTTTGCGACCGAGAAAATTTGAGGATGCTTTGATTCGCGATCCCGAAAGTGCCGCGCGGCAAGCGCTCGGGATGGCGGAACGAGGAGTGGTGCGGGCAAGCAACGGGAATGAGGTTACGGTTGCGGCGCAGACGATTTGTATCCATGGGGATACGCCTGGGGCTCCGGCAATTGCGGCGGAAGTGGCACGGGTGTTACGAGAGTCGGGCGTGATACTCAGCGGATTGCTGGGGAGTTAGAAATTAGAGAAAAGAAAGAGCACAGATAACGCAGAGACGCGGAGAACGCAGAGATTCGCGGAGAGTTGGGATGCGAAATCCAAGGGCCTTAAATCTTCAGGGTCGATGGCAATTGTTGCCGTTCAGATTGCAGATCTGGAGATTGCCGGAATTATCTTGAAGCACGCGGGATTGGAGTCTAAGCGTGGGGACTTTGGCGGCTCTGAAGGTGCGGGCAAAGTCTCCGAGTGACGGGCCTGAGTCGTTCGGGTCGGCTTTCTCGGCTGCGGCGAGCTGCTGCTGGCCGAGCGCGAGAGCGTCGTTGTAATTCATGTAGGTTGAAGGGACGAAAGGTCCATCGTTTCTCGCGTAGCCTACTTGGAAATTTCGCGGAGGTTCGTAGCGAACGGCGCGCCCGCCGAACCCATACTCAATCCCCCCGCCGCTGGTGCCGCCCCATCCATTAATAAATCCTTGACCATTTCCTGTGCTTGGACGTTGATGGGACCGCTGAGCGTGCGAGGGACTTGCCAGGAGTAGCAGGACGGCGAAGAGAAGACAGAGTTTCATGGCAATCTCCCGAGCTTGCCTCACATAGTACAGAAAGAAGAGCTCATTGAGAATCCGTGAAGGGTAGCAAGGGGACGCGGCTAGCGGCTTCTACTATATGACGATGTTGGCGAATGCGACGTTTCGCTCATTCGGCGATCTTGGATTTGTAACGGGGCGCGTTTCAAGGCGGGCGACAGAAATGAGCCTTGAGCAGAGAAAGCGGAGATGGAAAACGTAGTTGGAAAAGAAAAAGCGGGCAACGAAAGTTGCCCGCCGGAAATTAAAAACGCGCCCAAAGTGCGGCGCGTGAGCTATTCGAATTTTTCGGTCATTACCGGGAACTGCAACTTTGCCTTTGCCAGGGACTTGACGACGATGGCTTCGGCGCTTTCCGCGGTGGTGTTGCGCGATGTGGCCATTTCACTGACCAGGAGGTACTTCGCGCGCTCCAGCATTTTCTTTTCGCGGAAGGAGAGGGGC
>Ga0265760_10000316_pt1 | contig 13372 bp, 11 predicted proteins | sample NZIome_2_FD_200831 | JGI IMG/M metagenome (GOLD analysis project Ga0265760, IMG submission 200831) | Metatranscriptome of rhizosphere microbial communities from Maridalen valley, Oslo, Norway - NZI1 (Metagenome Metatranscriptome) | ecosystem: Host-associated > Plants > Roots > Rhizosphere >...
CCAATGGCGTAAAGCGACGGGATGGCGATGCCTCGCTTTTGGATTTCACTGACAAGACTCTCATTGAGCCGGTTCAAGGCTTTCTCCGATAGTCTCCGCGAGCCTCGGTAGCGGAAATTGACGATCGGAAGCGGGCCCGAGACCAGAAGTTCCAAAACCGGACTATCCTTGACCAGCCCTTCGAGGAAGCGCGCCTGGTCCATGTTTTTGTCGACCATTTGGCCGAATTTGGCGGCGCCGTGGGTCTTCATGGACATCCAGAACGGCAGGCCGCGCAACGCTCGCGAGAGTTCGGGTCCACGATTGGCAAAAACGATGGGAGAATCGGTCAGTGAGTCACGCACCGGACTGGTGTAAGCAGTTTGGTAAGCAAAAGCGCCTTCGAGCGCCCGGCCGTCTGCCACCAAGATACAGCCGACGTCGTAGGGTTGAGAGAACCACTTATGAAGATCAAAGGCGAGGGAATCCGCCCTTTCGATCCCCTTCAAGAGTCCGCGGTGCCGGTCGGAAAAGGCCGCAGTGGCGCCGATGGCGCCATCGACGTGAAACCAAAGCCTCTCCTTCCTGGCAAAATCCGCCAGTGCATCCAAGGGATCGATGGCACCTGTACCGACGGTACCGGCGTTGCCGACCACACCGATAGGCTTTAGTCCACGCTTTCGATCTCGAGCGATGGCTTTCTTCAGACTGCCCAAGTTAATCTCAAAGCGCTCGGTGACCGGAACCACGCGGAAGGCATCACTGCCCAAGCCCAGCATGTCGAGTGCCTTGGGGATCGAGTAGTGTGTAGCGGCGGAGCCGTACACTACCCATTTCTTCCCTCGCACGCCCTTGGAGCGAACGCTCGTGCCCCCTTTTACGTGGCGTGCCACGGCCAGCGCGATGAAATTGGCCAGCGAACCACCACTGGTGAGATTGCCCTTGGAAGTCTTCGGAAAGGCGAGGGCCACGCGCAGCCATTCCAACACCTGTCGATCGACCCAGGTTCCGGCGTGGTGGTGGATGACATTAGGGGAATGAAAGGCGGCGTTGAGCAAGCTAGCCAATACACCGTCACTCGTCCCGGTGCCACCCGCCCAGCCCCAGAAGCGTGGTGTGGACATTCCGAAGGGAAAAGGCTTTACGAATTTCAAGAAATCCTCGTACGCCGCCCGAAGCCCTCGCCCTTCCCGCGGGAGCGGTGTTACAAACGGCACCTTGTCCTCTTTCGAGAGTGGCCGCCAAGCGTGGCGAGTTGGTAGACCCTTCAGGTCATCAACCGTGGTATCCATCATCTCGCGCGCAAGCGCGCGGAAATCATCCCAATCCGCAGGATCGAGCGTGGGCTCGAGCGCGTCGCCGTGCTTCATGCAAATCTCGTTACAAAAATGATCAACTCGTCTCTCCGGTTAAAGACGTCATGTAAACCGCAAGTCGAGTGGTTCCCTTATCGCTTGCGTTTCATGTATTCGTTCTCACTATGATTAGACTCATCTTTTCGTTGGCAACTTCGATCGCCTTAGCAGTTTTAAACCCGTGATTCAATGCCAGTGCTCCCTGTGACGCTTACGCCGCCGCGGCTTAGCGCGCTTAAAGCGCGAATCGTGTCTTCTCCTCCACAAGGCGGCCCGAGTCATTGCTTTGACGAATCAGTATTCATCCCTTATCGCTATCGAACTTCGCCACCAAAGCTAGTTGAAACCCGCAGTCCACTGTAGCGGCCGCTCCTGCGCAGAAGGATTCGTCAGATCCATAAAAAGCGAGTGCCCATCGAAACTCATACCGATCGGCGCGCCCATGCTCCGCCGCGCCTTGCGCGAATATATGGAGCACTACAGCGATCATGCGGGATGAGTGCGGGGTCGAAACCGCCCAGAGACGCTGTTCCTTCGGTGAGTAACGGCCTGATCAACTGAGTCAAGGGTTGTACTTATCCAACCAGGAACCGACCTCGTCGAGCACATCGCGGCGTTGCTCGGCTATCCGCGGATTGTGCGGTGAACCGGGATAGGTCACCATGCGCACCGTCTTACCGCGTTCCTTGAGCAGAGCATAGAACTCCGAGCTCTGGAAGATCGGAACGCGTACATCGGCGCTGCCATGCAGGATGAGAAGTGGCGTGGTAACTTTGTCAGCAAACATCACCGCCGAGAATTTCAGCATGGGACCCGGGTCCTTTTCCTGCAACCGTGCATCGTAGTCGGTCTGCTGGGCGTCACTGGTGGGAATGAAACTCAGCCAGTCCGTGATGCCTGCGCCTTCGATCGCCGCTTTATAGCGGTGCGTCTGCGTGACGGTCCAAGCGGTCATAAACCCGCCGGCGCTCCAGCCGAAGATTGCTAGACGTGCGGGGTCCGCCCATCCCTGAGCAATTGCGAAGTCAGTGGCGCTATCAACATCGCGGTAAGCCCGATCGCCAAAATGCTGGTAAATGGCAGCTAGATGCGCCGTTCCATAACCCGTAGAGCCGCGATATTCAGGTCGCAGGACCACATAGTTCTTGGCGGCGATATATCTAGCCCTCGGGTCTAGCACCAGTTGGTCGTTTGCCTCCGGTCCGCCGTGCGGGAATACTAAGAAGGGATAGCGTTTAGCACTCGTGTAGCCGGGCGGGAAGGTGGCGATTCCTTCTAACTTGACACCTTCCTTCGAGGTCCAGTGCACAACTTTTGTCTCGCCCAGATTGATGCCATCGAGCTGCGCGTCGCCCTCAAAGGTGATCTTCTGCAACTGTCCTGCCTTCGCAACGGCGACGTTGTTGGAGTGATCCGGATCGCCGACGCCCACAGCCACCACGTCCGGCGTATCGGGGAAAGGATTTGCCGCAGGCATCCCAATCGTGGCGCCGTCCGGCCAGTGCAACAATGGGGTGAGCTTGCCGCCTTCGAAGCTGTCGATCTCGGTCCGCACGCCGCGATGCAGTTCTACTAGGACGGCGCCGTGATGGTTCATAACGGTAGTGGCCGTACCATCAAGATCTGGCGTTCGGTCCACCGGAGCGCCGCCGGAGAGGGCCACCGTCCACACGTGTTCCGCTGTCAGGGTCGGTGCCTTCGTCGAGGCAAACACCAATTCCGTTTCATCGGCGGACCAAGCCACACCGATCGTGCGCGTAGGCACGTCGGCGAGCTGACGCGACCCATCCTCGCCGCAGACATGTAGCATCGAGTGAGCGTCGTGATTGCCCAACTTAGGCAGCTGCGTCGTAACGGCCAGTCGTTTGGAGTCCTTCGACCAGGCGAAGTCGCTGATGCTGCGCAGATCTGAACACCACCACCCCCCACCGTTAGAATGGAGATCGAATACATACAGGCTTGCTTCGTCGTTCTCGACGACCTGGTGCTGATCGTGGTTGTCCTTTTCTCGAGTGTCCGAGAGCACGGCGATCTTCCCGCCATCCGGTGAAATGGCCGCCAGATTCGCGCCATCTGGTGAAATGGCTGCCACGCGGCCGCCACGCGGCAGCGTAAGGATTATGGTCGGCTTGGCGCTCATCATCGGCACTATGGCGAGCTGTGTCTGATTGTCGATGCGATAATCGCCGAACAGCGCTCCGTCTCTGGTGAAGCCGGAAGGCGCGAACTTCTGCGGCAGATCAAGCTTAAGAGCGGCCCCGCCCGCCACCGGGACAATGTGCCATTCATTCTTGGCGGGCCCTTTTTCATCGAAGAATTGGACGTCGAACAAGATAGCTTTGCCGTCGGGCGAGATCGCTATTGGCGTTGCCGATCGCAACGAAGTGTAGTCGCTACTGGCGAAGGGCCGCTTGTCGGCGGCAACGAGCGGCACAGTTGTGAGGCCGAAAACGATGAGGGCTGCTGCGATCCCGCGCACCCAGCATGCGGCGCCCGCCGCCATCGATTTATTCAAAGCCATCTCCTGCTACTCATAGTTTACAATTCGCCAACGACAAAATCGCGTGCATGAGTACGTTGGCTCGAGCTCTATGAATTTGGCGCGCGCACTTTGAACACGTATAGCAATTTCATTTCAAAATAACTTCACGAATCAATTCAGTGCCCAGCACTTTTCTGTATCCAGTCCGTTCCACTCTTTTCTTGTTCTGAAACTCGGTGCTACCGATTACCTTCCTGGCCACATATTCTCCCTCGATGCCTTTATCGCCGATGTTCCCACCATAAGCCGCCATGTTTTTAAAAGTGAGATATAAAAATACATTGGGCTGATCCGGTGATTTTGGACTGGCCTGGAAGACCTTGTAATCGATGATTAGCCCAGCTTTCTTCATGGCTTCCATGGTCGGCTTCCATGTCGAATTTAGCCAATCGATGTACTCTGGAAAACGCCCGTACTCAACTTGTATGTAGTCAATCTCAGTGACCGGGCCGTCAGTATACTGGCGGTCATTCTGGGCAAGTGCATCCCGGGTAAGCGTATCCTGGGCACGTGCATCCTGGGCACGCGCAGCAAGCGAAAGTAAGGAAGCTGCGAGACACAAAGATAAGATAATAGTCTTGGTCATTTTCTGTTCACCTGTTGTGATAAATCTCTACTCGACGGAATGTTTTGCTATCTCTTGAAGTGTACTTTGCGCACGGCCGTAGACCTGCGCGTACTCATTTAGTGCTTAGGTTTTCTGAATATCAGGATGAATTGATCCGTCTTGCCGCGAATCGTCGGATCGCGCACGTTGGCGGTTCGAGGATCGCCAGCATTGTGAAGCAAGTCACTTTCGTCATCGAGTCTGAAGCCTGCGGCTTCAACTTCCGACTTGACCGAGACCTCATCGATCCGATGCAGTGTGTTGGTGTCGCGCAAACCGGAGCCGGCCGCCGCAGCGTGGTCGATGACGACGTAACGTCCACCGGGCTTCAATGCTGCAAAGACAGCCTTGTTGATTTTTGCAAGGTCGGCCGGGGCGAAGAACGGATCATGAAGGTCATGATAATTCAACGAAATCCAGACCAGGTCCAAAGACTCTGGCGCCGCGAAGTCGTTGACTGGCCCGGCGATGATGGAAACGTTCGTAAATTTTGGATATGGCTTTGATCCGTTCGGAGGTAGCGGTTGCTTGATGAAAGTTGCGAATTCCGACGGAATGAAGGCGTAGACGTGACCCTGCGGTCCAACCGCGCTCGACAGTAAGCGGGAGAAATAACCCTTACCGGGAATGAAGTCCGCAACCTTCTCGCCGTTTTTGATGCCGACAAACGTCAGAACTTCTGCGGGTTTGCGATCAGCGTCTCTTTGCCGATCCTCATCAGGGCGATCCTGATCCGCGACCGCATTTGCAATATTGGGTGGAACGGCCTTGTGTGCCGAAGTCGTGGCGCACCCAAAAATGACAAAAGCTGCGGCGATTGGAAACAACGATCTCATTTTTCGTCCCTCGTCGATGAGTTTTGAAGACCTCAGGGCGTAAGCATTGAGTAGAAACGCTATCCAGCAACGCCTTGTTAATGGCTTTCTATTCCTAAAGCCTCCCCGCGGAAGCTGGGGTAAGACGCGACCGTTTGTTACTTCTCAATCTACGTTCGACTCTCTTTTTAGACCTTTTTTGTGTCGCAGGTGCGACCTCTGCTTGTATTTCTTTGTCCGGAGGGCGGCGTGATACATTGAGATACAAATCAGTCCGCCATTCCTTCACCGAGAGGCGAAGATCTCCGGGGCCCCATGCAACAACCCGATCACATCCTCATCGTTGACGATGACAAGGACATCCGCGAATTGTTGGAGGCTTACCTGCGGAAGCACGGCTTCAAGGTGACGGCCGTCGCCAACGGTAGGCGGATGAATGCGGCCGTCGAATCGAATGCCATCGACCTTATCGTTCTCGACTTGATGTTGCAAGGCGAAGACGGATTAACCCTGTGTCGCGATCTACGGGTGCTGGGCAAGGCGAAAGCGATTCCAATCTTGATGCTGACTGCTCGCAATGAGGAGGCTGATCGGGTCATAGGTCTGGAGATGGGGGCGGATGACTACATCACGAAACCGTTTGCGGCCCGCGAGCTCGTGGCGCGCATCCGGGCAGTATTGCGACGGACGCGCATGCTTCCGCCCAACATGCGTATCACCGAAGCGGCGCCGACCATCAAATTTGGCGATTGGGTGTTGAGCATCCCAGGCCGTCACCTGCTCGACCGGGACGGAACCCTTGTCTCGTTGAGCGGCGCGGAATATCGCCTGCTGCGCGTTTTTCTGGATCACCCGCAACGTGTCCTGACTCGGGATCAACTGTTGAATCTCACCCAGGGGCGTGACGCCGACCCATTCGATCGCTCGATCGATCTTCTCGTAAGCCGCTTGCGCCAGCGCCTGCGTGACGGCGCTCGCGAACCGCGCTACATCAAGACTGTTCGCAATGAGGGTTATGTGTTGGCCGAAGCCATTCAAGCGCCTTTGGAGGACGGCCATGCGCCATAGATTGCGACTTCGGCCGCGCACATTGTTTACCCGACTCACCCTGATTCTGTTCACCGGCCTGTTACTGGCGCACCTTCTTTCATTCTGGTTGGTGTTCTCGGAGCGCACGCAAGCATCCATGGGCATGATGCTGCACTACGTCTCGAGGGATGTGGCAAGTTCGGTGGCGATCATCGATGGTTTGCCTGCCCAAGAACGCTCGTCGTGGCTGGCCAAGTTAGATCGCAAAAACTACCATTACGGACTAGAACCGATTTCCGACGGCGCGCCCATCGATTCGCGGACGGTGCCCCCCATTATCGCGGCAATTATTGCTGCCCTCGGACCAGGCTATGCGAGCACGGCATCGGCGAAAATCATTACCGCGCACAACGTGCTACTTCAACTGCATCTTCACGACGGCGCACCGCTGAGTGTCGACCTTTCCTATTCATCCGTACCGCTGCCTGCATGGTTGCTGCCGCTCCTCGCGACGCAATTCGCAGCGCTCGGCGTACTCTGCTGGTTCGCGGTGCGCCAAGCAACGCGCCCATTGGCGCAGCTCGCTCGAGCCGCCGACGCGCTCGGGCGAGATGGCCAAGGCGAAGCCCTTGCAGAGGATGGTCCACTCGAGGTCGCGCGCGCCGCCCTTGCCTTCAACTCCATGCAGCGTCGCATCAGTCACTATTTGAGTGAACGCATGCAACTGCTCGCGGCTATCTCTCATGATTTACAGACTCCCATTACGCGCATGCGCCTGCGCGCAGACTTAATGGACGATACGCCGCTGCGAGACAAGTTCATTGGCGACCTGAAAGCGATGCAATCATTGGTGCAAGAAGGCATTGCCTACGCACGAGACGGACAAGGCATCAGTGAACCACTGCGCCTGACAGATATGAACGCTTTGCTTGATAGCGTGGTATGCGACTACAGCGATGCGGGGAGCACGGTTCGATTGAGCGGTCACTGCGACAAGCCGGTCTCCACGCGACCACAGACCTTGCGGAGAATTATCACGAATCTGCTGGATAACGCTCTTAAGTTCGGTAGCGAACCGGAACTGCTCTTCGCAATTGAAGGAGAGGATCGGTTTGCGATAGTCGTACGCGACACGGGTCCGGGTATTCCCCCCGCGCAGATGGGGGCTGTTCTGCAGCCTTTCTACCGCATCGAAGGTTCACGCAATCGCGAAACCGGGGGTACGGGACTGGGCTTGGCGATTGCGCAGCAACTCACGCAGCTACTGCATGGCACGATAAGCATGCAGAATCGTGATGGCGGCGGACTTGAAGTACGAGTGTCACTGCCGACGACACCACCGCTCTAGCCTTGCCCCCACGGTGTCGTTCATAGCTAATTGGGTGCCAAACACACCTTCTTAGCGTGCCATTATTTGATGTAAGGATTCATCTTCGATTAGCGCGGAGGTGTACACGTTGTCCTTTAACGGAGTGATTTCGCCCGGCCGGCGGCGACGCCGACGCCACGGCGACCTCTTCAAGGCCGAGGCGATCGGGGCGCTCCAACAGGAGGGCGTATCGACCGCGTCGATGCTGCCGGGCTCGCGATCGAGCCGCCTGATATGAGAGCTGGTGTGGATAACTCGCTTGCGCGAGTGGTGAACGTGTTCGGCGAAACTCGAGGCTTGCACAACAGTGCGTACTTGCCAAGACTGCGAAGTAACAAGTTAATCTACTGACAGTTTTCAGGATAGTCCGCTAAACGTACACCGTGTTCTCATCATCTGGCCGGTCTACAGAGGTGGCAAGCGTCGCGTGATCGGCTGCGATTTGACGATACAGGTGACAGTTTGCGCGTGCTCGTGGAACTGCTCAAGGACGGCGTCGATGTCTTGTAGCGATTTGAGGCACACCCGCACGAAAAAGCAGTCCTCACCCGTCACCTTATCGCATTCAATGATCGCGGAATTGGCCATGATCAACCTCTCGACCATCCGCAGTTTGCCCGGCTGCGGATTGATGCGGACCATCGCCACCACACCGTAGCCCAAGCGCTGTAGGTCGACCTCGATGGTGTATCCCTTGATCTGCCCTCGCTGTTCGAGTCGTTTCAATCGATCCGACGTACTGGGGGCCGCCAATCCGACCTTGCCAGCCAGGACCTTCAGCGACGTGCGCGAGTTGGCGGCGAGACTGCGAAGGATTTGCTTGTCGACTTTATCCATATAACTGGGCCTCAAAGATTATGCAAACAAGTCGGAATTCCTCAACTTCAGAGGCGCATTCACCGTCTTGCCCTCTAATCTCACGCTCTTTCGCGTAACGAGAAATCGAATAATAGGTGCATGGAGAGGACAATATGGAGTGCCGGAAAGAAGGGGAGTATTACGTACGTAGAGGTAGCGCACCATCGAAGAAATCAAGCCGTTGCAACATTGCAGCGATACCAAATTATAGTCTGAGATTTCGTTGCTCGAGATCCGAGTGGAATCAAATGTTGTGGCGTAAACGATCCGTTTCTAGAAGTGATCCCCAGTTGTTTGTTGTGGAATCTACTAATGCCGCGAGGGCCAATCATGGACGCAATGAGATTCGGGGTCAGACTCGTTAGCACTAGCGCATTTGCGCTATTGGCCGCAATCGCTGGTGCGCCGATGGTGGCGGGTGCCCCGCAGACGCCGTCCCCGGCGACGCAGATCAGCGAAATTCCCGACAAGTTCGTGATGCCCGAGGCTGAAAAAGATTACCTCAGGCGTATCGAAATGATTCCGATGCGCGATGGCGTGAGGCTTTACACCGTCATCATCCTTCCGAGGGGTGCCAAAGACGCCCCGATCGTCCTGACACGCACTCCGGAGAACGCCAATAGAACAATCTCGAATAACAGTCCGTCTATGGAGGCGCTACTGCCGGTGTCCAACATCGGCTTCGCCCGCGCCGGCTATATCCGCGTGTTTCAGGACATTCGCGGTAAATATGGTTCCGAGGGCGCTTTCGAGCTGACACGCCCGCCACGCGGACCGCTGAACGCAACCGACACCGACGAGACCACGGATGCCTGGGACACCATCGACTGGCTGGTCAAGAACGTCCCGCAGTCCAACGGCAAGGTCGGCATGATTGGCACATCCACCGATGGCTGGGCGGTGGCGATGGCGCTTCTCGATCCGCACCCGGCGCTCAAGGCCGCCGTGCCCGAAAGTCCGAAGATCGACAATTGGATGGGAGATGATTGGTATCACTACGGTGCCTTTCGGCAGATATATCTGGACTTCTTTGCTCGGATGACCGGGTACCGCGGCGCGGGCTCGGAGGTTCCCCGCGCTGCCTACGATGATTACGAGGTGTTCCTGAACGCCGGCTCGGCTGGTGCGTTTGCGCTCGCCAACGGCTTCGATCAGCTCGGTTGGTGGAAGAAGGTAGCGGCACATCCCGCCTATGATGCATTCTGGCAGGGGTACGCGCTGGACCGGCAGCTGGCTGCGCAGCCCTCTCAGGTAGCGACGCTGTGGGTACAGGATTTGTGGAACCAGCAAACCATGTGGGGCGCGATTCACGCGTGGCTGGCGCTCAAATCCGTCGGACACGAATCGAACAACTGGTTGGTGGTCGGCCCCTGGTATTCTTATCAGGAGAATGGCGTCGGCTGGAACATCGGGCCATTCAAGTGGCCCGCAGATACCGCCGAGGAGTTCCAGCACTCCATGGTGATGCCGTTCTTCAATCAATACCTGAGGAACGGTCCGCCGGCAAATCTCGCGCGGGCGACGATCTACAGTCCGGCGGAAAAACGCTGGCAGCGCTTTGACACCTGGCCGAGCGCCTGCGAACGCGGCTGCGCGTACCCGTTAAAAGCGCTTTACCTGCAGGCCGATTTCAAACTCTCGTTCAAAGCACCGACCGGCTTGCGCGAGGGTGATTCCTACGTGTCCGATCCTTCGAAGCCAGTTCCCTACGTGCCGCGACCGCTTCAGTTCTCGGATGGTGACTCCTTTCGCACTTTGCTGGTACGCGATCAGCGCTTTGTAGATGGGCGCCCGGACGTGCTGACTTATGTGACTGAAGCATTGTCGGCTCCGCTGAAGATCGAGGGAGCGCCAATCGCAGACCTGGTCGCGACCACCACCGGCACGGATGAGGATTTCGTGGTCAAGTTGATCGACGTCTATCCACCGCAATATCCGCTGCAACCTGAGCTCGGTGGCTATGAACTGCCGATCGGCATCGACATTTTCCGCGGCCGCTATCGAACCAGCTTCGAGCATCCCTCACCGATACCCGTGAACAAAGCGCAGCGTTATCGCTTCACGCTACCGAATCAGAACTATGTGTTCCTGCCCGGCCACCGCATCATGGTACAGATCCAGTCAACGTTATTTCCACTCTATGACCGCAATCCACAGACCTTCGTCGACAATCCACTGTTTCCGAAACCGGAGGACTTCCGAAAAGCGACGATTACACTACTGCGGTCGGCGGATGCGGCGAGCGCCGTGTGGCTGCCCGTGGTGCCCTATCTCAACAGCGGGAGTTTCTGAAATCAGATCGCGGCGCTCTTGCCCGCTAATCTCGCGCTCTTTTGCGTAACGAGAAACCGATAATAGGTGCATGCGGAGGACAACATGATGATACGTGCGATCGAGGTGGCGCGCTCCAGGCGGCTCAAAGATCTGGCGCCGGTTGCCAGACCTACGTCCGGCGCACTATTGCCAGGCCAAGTTCAGTTGCGCATGGAAGCTCTCGCCCTGAATTTCCGAGATCTGCTCGTAGCTACCGCCAAAGAACGCTGGGCGTCGCCCGATGCACGAATACTTGGCTCCGATGGCGTTGGCACCGTCACCGCGCTCGGCCCGGGCGCCAACCGATTTCGCAGCGGCGACCGCGTCCTCACGACCATTCTTCCGAACTGGCTCGACGGACCGCTGAGCGCTGAGAAAAGCGCCGGCGCGCTCGGCGGACCTGCTGCTGACGGTGTTTTTGCCGAGCACGTCCAGTTGCAAGAATCAGGGTTGCTTCGGGCGCCCTCCTATCTGTCCTCCCTGGAGGCCGCAACGCTGCCCGTGGCCGCGCTCACCGCATGGCATGCTCTCAGCCGCGCGCAGGCGTTGCGCCCGACGGCGAAAATCGTCATCGAGGGCGCGGGCGGCGTCTCCTTGTTCGCTTTGCAGATCGCCTTGGCGGCAGGTGCAGAAGTGATTGCAGTGGTCCGCTCCGACGAGAAGATGTCCCTCCTGCAACGGCTCGGAGCGAGTGCGGTGGTCGACTCCCGCACGACACCTGATTGGGGACGCCGCGTCTGGGAGATGACCGGTGAGGGCGTGGACGCAGTTATCGACATCGGCGGTGCATCGACGCTCAACCAAGCCATCGGCGCGGCGGCCTTCGGCGGCACAGTCGCCGTGGTCGGTGTCGCCGGGGGACTTGAGGCCACAACCAATCTTGCCGATATCTTTCGCAAAAACTTGCGCCTAGAGGGAATTGAAACCGGCTCGCAAAGCATGCTTAAGGAGATGATCGGCTGGCTCGAGCAGAAGCGTGTACACCCCATCATCGATCGCGTGTTCGCCTTTGACGATTGTGCCGAGGCGTTTCAGTACCTCCATAAGGGAAACCACTTCGGCAAGGTTACGATGGCGCTCGAGGTTCGCGGTTAGAGAGTGATCCTCGCGCGCGAATGAGTCGACCACTCGGGTATTCAACTCCCGACCACGTATCTGAATGCCGCCCGGGTCAGAACGACTCACTCTTCAACTGCATGAAAGCCGCCGCGGTTCCATTGCTTTCGGCCGGCTCTGCACGGTGCGCGAGGCGATTGCGCAGGATCCGACCTGTCGTCTTGATATGGCCGAGCTCGAACGCCTCGCCGACATGGATCGGTGGAGCCTCGCGCGCGGCTTTCGAGACCAGTCCCAGCCGATTTCGCACAATGCGGCAACTGGAGCGCGCACGCGACCGGATCGAAGCTGGCATGCCGGCGGCCGAGGCTGCCCTGGATGCCGGCTTTTCCGACCAGAGCCATATGACTTGACGGTTCCGCCAGGTTTTGGCATGTCCCCGCGTAAATGGAGGGTGGCCAAGCTGCCCGCCTGACTCGACGCACAATCGTTCAAGATCCGCCATCCCGTCTTTTCCTAACCTTCAGACTCACCGATCTTCATCATCACTCGGAGAGGACACATGAGAAGCTTTTGGCTTGCATTAGTAGTGCTGGCAGCAATGACCCGGCTAGCTCACGCTGAACCGGATAGTTTGGCGGCTCGCGCGCAGATCCAACGGGTGGTCGAAGTCTTTCGCACATCTATCATCGCCAAGGACAAGTCGACGCTGGGTAACCTCTTTATGCCGACTGGGGGCTCATGGATAAAGGTAATGGACGATGCAATGTATCAGCAGCTGAAGGCAAAGCAACCGAGTGTTGCGAAGCTCAAGCCCGGTACCTACCAGGATTTCGTGGATTTCCTCGGCGCCAGCCAGCAACGGTTGGAGGAGAAATTCTCCAACGTTCGTATCAACACAGACGGCGCGGTGGCGTCGGTGTATTTCGACTACGTCTTCTTGCGTGACGACAAAGAGACCAACCGGGGCACCGAGACCTGGCAACTAGTGAACACGGGCGACGGCTGGAAGATAAACGCGGTAATCTACTCTACAGACCAGGCCAAGCTATAGCTGTCGAGCTTAGATGGGAACCGGCCGCCCAAGCAGTGACTATGAATGTGATCTTATGAAGTACACATTTCACATCGTCGATGTCTTCAGTTCGACACCGTTCTGCGGTAATCAACTCGCGGTTCTGCCTGACGCGGCCGGCATTTCGACCGAGGGCATGCAGAAGATTGCCCGCGAATTCAATTTCGGCGAAACGACCTTCGTCCTGCCGAAGAAGGATGCTGCAAACACGTTTCGGGTGCGCATCTTCACACCTCGGTCGGAGCTCGACTTTGCGGGGCATCCCACGGTCGGCACAGCCTGTGCGCTTGTGATGAAACAGCACGTACGGTTTAGTGATCCAATCCGGCTCATTCTGGAGGAGAATATCGGTCCCGTGACGGTTGACGTCGCTC
>Ga0265760_10000317_pt1 | contig 13372 bp, 7 predicted proteins | sample NZIome_2_FD_200831 | JGI IMG/M metagenome (GOLD analysis project Ga0265760, IMG submission 200831) | Metatranscriptome of rhizosphere microbial communities from Maridalen valley, Oslo, Norway - NZI1 (Metagenome Metatranscriptome) | ecosystem: Host-associated > Plants > Roots > Rhizosphere > Soil...
CGACGGATTCAGCCGAACCCGGTTCCCGTTCAGCTCGCGGTAAATGTTGAACCCGAGATTGTTCGCCTCGCCGCCAGTCTTCCATGTGAGCAGCACGCGGTTGGCGCCGTTGCGATCCGTGCCCGACCGGGCTGCGAACGCTTGCAGCTGGATGCTCGTTGGTGCCGTAATCGTTTCCGTCTGGGTAGACGAATTGTTCGCAGGATTCGGGTCGGTCTGATCGGCGGTGACCGTCGCCGTATTCGACACAACGCCAGGCGTCCCGGCATAGGTCACGATCGTGATGGTTGCCGTCCCGGCGTTCGCCATGGTCCCCAAGAGACACGTCACCGAGCCGCCGGCTTCCGAGCAAGTACCGGTGGTCGTGATAACCGAGCTGTAAGTCACCGAGGTCGGCAGCGTATCTGCGACCGTTACATTCGTCGCCGATGCCGGACCGTTGTTCGTTACCACCAGAGTGTAAGTAAGAGTCTCGCCTTGCGAAACTGGATTTGGCGTCGCCGTTTTCACAATCGCCATGTCAGCGCTGTTGGCGTTGGCGACAAGGACCATAGCTGTCGCAGTGTTAGTGGTCAGATTCGGCACCACGTTGCCCGCCGAAGCAGTTGCCGTGTCAGGAATATTCGTTCCCGAGGGAGCACTTGCGTTCACTTGCATCACCAGGCTGAAGCTGGCCGTGCCGTTCACCGCAATGCTCGTCCCCGCACCCGCTGTACAAGTGATCGTGCCTGTTCCTCCCACCGCAGGCGTAGTACAAGTCCAACCCGCTGGGTGAGTAATGCTCTGGAAGTTCATGTTCGCCGGGACAGTCTCGGTCAGCGTGGCCGTAGCCGCGGTCGTAGCCGCCGGCCCGAGATTCGTGATCACCTGTGTATAGGTTACGTTTGTTCCCGCAGCAGTCGTCGATACTGACGGCGTATTCGCCATCGAGAGATCTGCCTGCCCCGCGGCCGCAACCACGTCGGTCGCAGTCGCCGAGTTGTTGGCTAGATTAGGATCCGTCGTTGCCGACGTCACCGTCGCCGTGCTGTTGATCGCCGTACCGGCTGCCGTTCCCGCATTCACGGTCACCACATAAGTAAAGGTCGCGGTCCCAGGCGCGAAGCTGGCGTCGGTGCAAGTACCGGTACCCGCCGTGCAAATCCATGTGCCGCCCGGACCCGTCAGCGAAGAGACTGTCGTATTCGCCGGCAGCGTGTCGGTCAGCGTAACGCTGGTCGCCGCGCTCGGTCCGGAATTCGTCACCACTTGCGTGTACGTAACGTTAGCTGCCGCCGCCACCGGCACCGGAGACGCGGCGTTCGTGATGCTCAGATTGGCCGAGCCTGCCACCCCAACCGTGGCAGTGGCGCTGTTGTTGCCCGGGTTCGGATCTGCAGGCGTCGTATCAGACACCGATACCGTATCGCTGATATTTCCCGTTACGGCCGCGCCTACCGTCACCACAAAAGTGAAGCCCGCCGACGCGCCCGATGCCAGAGTCGTATTCGCGTTGTTCGTACAGATGAGCGTCGCCAGAGTGCAGGTCCATCCCGCAGGCCCTGTCAGCGACACGCCCGTCGTACCCGCCGGAAGCGCCTCAGTCACCGTGATCGTGCCCGCCGTCGCCGATCCTGCGGTCGCGGGTCCCAGGTTCTTCACGGTCTGCGTATAAGTAATGTTGCTGCCCGCCGTCACCGGACTCGGACTGGCAGAGTTCGCCATGCTCAAATCGGCGTCCGCCGCAACCGCCACCGCAATGTTCACGGTCACCGAGTTATCCGAGGGGTTGCTGTCTTTCGTGGCCGAAGCCGCCGTCGCCGTGTCCGTAATAATCGTTCCCGCCGGCGTGGGATTGTTTACCTTATACACAGCGGTAATCGTCGCTGTAGATCCGGGCGGGACGCTGGGGTTCGTACACGCCACCGGAGCGGCGTCGGGACAGGTCCACGTCCCGCCACCAGTCGTCACCACTGCTACTGAAGTGAAAGTCGTGTTGTTGGGGTTGGCCTCGCCGAACGTGGCCGCCACGCAATTGCTGGGACCGTGGTTGAACACCGTCTGCGTATATGTGATCGTGCCGCCCTGCGTCGTGGGATTCGGCGTTTCAGTGTTGGTCACGGTCAAGTCGCAAACCATGGTTACCAGCGTCGCCGTGGTCGTAGTGCTGGTATTCACCACGTTCGTCGCCGTGACCGACGAAGTTGCAGTGATCGTTCCCGCCGCGATCGTGGGCGCAACGTTCAGCACCACAATAATGTCGGCCGCAGTTCCCGACGCCATGCTCGGGTCCGTGCAGTTGACGGTCCCGGTCGCGCCCACCGCCGGAGTCGTGCATGTCCATCCCACCGGCGCGGAAACCGATGCGAACGTGGTGCTGGTCGGCGTCACTTCCGTGAAGCTGGCCGTTGTCGCAGCCGCTGGCCCGTTATTCGTTACCGCCTGCGTGTAGGTGATGTCATTTCCTGAAAGCACGGTGCCCGGCGTTGCCGCCGTGGTGAGCACCAGATCGGCCTGCGTGGCTGCGCCCACTACGTCGGTCGCCGTTGCCGAATTGGCACCAAACGCCTGGTTTGCTGCGTTGACCGTTGCCGTATCACTGATCGTGGTTCCGTTGCCGGTGCCCGCGGTCACTTTGTAGACGACCGAGAAAGTCCCGGAAGCGCCAGCCGCGACGCTCGGATTTGTGCACTGCGGCGGGAAGCCCGTGCAATTCCATCCTGCGGGGGGTGAGATCGAGACAAACGTAGTGTTCGTGGGGGTGGTTTCATTGAACGTCGCGGTCGTCGCCGCCGCTGTTCCCGTATTCGTCACCACCTGTGTGTACGTGATTGGGCTTCCCGCTGCCACTGGATTCGGCGAAGCCACGTTCGTCACCGTCAGCTCGCCCTTGGCAGTCGTGCCAACCACCGTGTTGACAGTCGCAGTATTGTTCGCCGCATTGGGGTCGCTCGCCGAGGAACTCACGGACGCCGTTTCCGTGATCACCGTCCCGTTGGCCGTTCCGCTGGCCACTTGCATCACCAGTGTGAACGTCCCCGATGTGGACCCCGCCATGTCGGAGTTGGTGCAAACCAGGCTCCCCGTCGCACCCGGAGCAATGCACGACCATCCCGCAGGAGCCGAAATGGACACCAGCGCCATATTTGCCGGAATCGGGTCGATCAGTGTCGCGTTGTCCGCGGCACTCGGGCCGTTGTTGGTCACGACCTGCGTATAAGTAATGTTGCTGCCGGCGGCCACCGGGTCGGGCGTTCCCACGTTGGTCACGCTCAGGTCGGCGCTGGAGACGACGGTGGCCACGTCGGTCGCGCTGTCCTTGGCCAGGTTGATCTCGCCCCCGCCCCCCACCATCGCCGTGGTGGTAACGGTAGCAGGCGCGGACTGCGACACATTCGTATTCACTGTGATCGAGGGATAACTGCTGTCCCCGGCCAGCACATCCGACCGCATGCAACTTACCGTCTGCGCCGCAATCGCGCATGCCCATCCCGACCCCGTCGCGCTCGTCGGCGTCACTCCCGTGGGCAACGTATCATTGATAGTTACCAGGGCATTCGTCGCGCCGTAAGGACTTACGTTTGAAACCGGAATCGTGTAACTCGCGGTCGAGCCGCGCACAAAATTTCCAACATGGTTTTTGCCCAACGTCATATCCGGCGTACACTGCGCACCCGACAATGTTCCCGAAGTCGATGAGATCGACGCATTGGTCACGCTGGAGCCGTTCGCCCCTGGCGTGGTGCCGTAACTCTGGTCCGTACTTTCCGTGGTTCCGTTCGTGCCACCGAGAACGCTGACGCTCGCCGGCGCGCCCGAAACAAATACCACCCCGCCCCCACCGCCTCCGCCCGCGCCGTGACGATTGCCCTGGGTATAGGTCTGGGCGTGCCACGCGTCCCCACCGATGCCGCCGTTGGCGTTGAGCGTGAGTCCGCTCTCGCCGCCAGTCGCCGAAAGCACCACAATGCTGCCACCAGCGCCTGCGCCGCCGCCGCCGTCGTTAGCCGTATTGTTATACGCGTTAATTCCGTTGGCGGTGAGAGTTGCCGTACCACTGAGCCCGTTGGTCCGAATAATAATGATCCCGCCACCTGCCGATCCGCTGCTGGCCTGATTGTCGCCGTCGGAGTTGTTGCGTGAGCCCGCTCCGCCACCACCGCCCATGACCACGCGATTGATGGTGGCTGGAAACGCCACGCCGCCTTCTCCGCCCAGACTCAGGTTTGTTTCCCACGTGTCTCCGCCGAAGCCTCCGGCACCGCCGTTGCCTCCGCCACCGCCGCCGTCGTTCTGATCATTGCCGCCGGGAGATGCCGTCTGCGGATCTCCGTCCGTACCGCCACCACCAGCGTTCCCGGGCGCTCCGCGCGCCATGCTGCCGTCGGTTCCCGCGGTACCACTGGGATATCCAACCGTGGTGGTGGTTTGCAGGAAGGTGCTGTTCGACTCCACCCACATCGGCGTGCCCGCGATTCCCTCGCCTTTGGACCCATCCCAACCGGCCTGTCCATTGCTATTCGACCCTGTCGTCGTCGGCGTGTAGGTAGCCGGAGATGGCTGCTCGAAATCTGTGGTCGCACCACCACCGCCGCTCATCTGCAGCGCCGCAGCACCGCGGAAGCCCAGCCCGTCCACCGCCACCGTCGCACTGTTCAATGTCAACGTCCCGGAAATATCCAGCGCCAGAACTCCGCCTGTGGTCCCGTTCCACGTACTCGCCGTCAATCCCGAACTCAGCGTCGCGCTCGTGTATTGCGGCACCACAATCACCTGATAAGTGCTCTGCCCCGCCGTGGCCGTGGCCGCAGAGGCGTGATACGGAAACACCAACCCGCCGCCCGTTCCCGATCCCGTAATCGAAACCGACCCGCCGCCGCTACTCGCTGAAGTGGCCGTAACAAACTCGTAATCTCCCGCGCTATTGAGCGCCGTGAATCCCTGCCCGGTGTCGCCGTTGCCATACGCAACATTGTTCGACACATTAATGCTGGCGTCCTGCATCTGGATCACCAGCAGCAGGTTGCCCACGGCGATTGCACTTCCCGCGCCCGCCGCCGTCCCAATCGGGATGGACGTTGCGCCCGCCGCCACGCTCGCCGTTCCCGGATAATACGTATTGACCACGCCCGTCAGCGTGCCTCCGGGCGCAGCTTGCGAAACCGTTGCGCATGCCGCAGTCTGAACGGTGGCAACCGCCGTGTAGGAATTGTTTCCGGTGTTGGGATCGGGAGGTGTTCCCGAATCCGTGATGGTCGCGGTATTGGCGTACGCGCCCGCAGTGCTGGCCGTGACGGTCACCGTGATGGTCACCTTTGCTCCGCTAGCCAGCGGCGTCGGCAACGTACAATCCACCGGTCCCGTCCCCGTGCACGTTCCCGCGCTGGCTACTGCGGAAACAAAGGTTGGCCCTGCCGCGAGCGTATCCGTCAGGGTGACTCCGTTGGCCGCCGACGGGCCATTATTGGTCACTGTGATGGTGTAAACCGTGTTCGACCCCAGAAAAACCGCGCTGCCCACGCTGGTAGTGACGGCAATGTCCGCAGTCGAGGGATTGATTGGTATCCCACCCTGCGACCAATTCGAAGTGGCGCTGAAGAGCTCCGAGACTGGCAGCGACGGCGCCCCCGTTCTCGTGCTCCCCGTCCCCGTCACGTCGCGATTGTTACCGCCTCCGGAGACCGCGTTCCACTGCTCAACCTGCGGGTTCGATACCGTGACGGTGGGAGCTTCGCCCGTCGCCAGCGTATCAATCACCATCCCATTGACCACGCTCGGTACATTCAGCTGCGAGTTACAAGCCGACGTCGGAGTCGCGCTGGTCACGCACCCGCCCGCGGCGCCATCCGCCGAAACAAATGTTCCCATCGGCACCGTCTGGTCCACTCCCGTAAATGTGGTCGCTCCTACGACCACACCCACAGTGACGTTTGTCGGAACGTTTACGTTGACCACGACATTGGCAGTTCCGCTGGCTGGCGCCAGCAGAGACCACATTTCGACCCGGCGAGTGAGACCCGCATCGTTGTGAAACCCTTGCCGAGTCAAAGCGGTCCCGCCGTACGTTACACTGCTCACCGTCGTGCCCGTGCTGTTTGTGAGGTTGATCGAAACCCCCACGATCAACAGGCGGTTGGCCGTGGCGGTCGTAGTATGCGAAACCATAAGCGGCACCGTCCCCGCTCCAGCCGCATCAAACAACCCAGACGTCGTCGCATCCACGGCCACCTGCGCCCGCACCGCCGTCGCCGCCAGCAACACCAACAACAACCCAAAAGCGACCGGCGCGCGCCCACCAGCACCCGCCCCTCCGAGCAGCCTCTTCAAAACCCGCTGTCCCCTCGCCACACACCGCACCATGCGCCCACGAACTCCCTTGAGTTTCGCCCGGACGATTCCCCGCCCCACGCGCACTTCCTTGGCTTCGGCGACGCCCAGAACTTCCTCCCCGCTCACCGCCGGATCATCCTGCAGTCCGCAGTCTCCGCGCGTGATAAACACATCGCGCTCCGCATCGGCAACCACGAGTCGATGCAGGCAAAGCCGTCCCTCCACCCTGATCAGGACAAGATCTCCCTTGCGCAAGTCGCCCGGAACCGCAGGCCTTACATGCACAATCTCGCCATCGCGAATCGCCGGCGACATGCTGGCACCGCGCGCCTGAAAGCGGATTCCACTCCCGCCCGCCAGAAGCTCCCGGGCCAACTCCCCGAATAACTTCGACTGTGGCCGATCGTGAATCACGCCATCATGAATCGTGCCATCTCCAATCGCGAGATCGCCGACCGCGAAATTGTGAATCGCAGGATCCAAGAATCCTCATCCGGGGAAGTTTCCCCGCCCCAGCTATTGAGATAGTAATATCGAGGAAATCAATGTCGGCACGAAAGGCCAAAAGATTAGGAACCAAAGTAACGTCAGCGCCACAGTCTCCGCGCAGCGTCACCGTCGCCCCGCCCGCGCCTGACCGCCAATCTTGCGATCATGAATCGTGAAATCGCCAGCCGCGAAATCGCTAATCGCGGAGACGTCAATCGCGAAATGCAAGAATTCTCTCCACCGCGCGCTCATCCGGCTCGAACGAATAGCGATAGCAAGGCACCGTGTCCGCCACCCGCTCCAGAAAACTCAGCGCCGAGTCCACATACTCATGCCGATGAAACGGCACAAAGCTGCGAGCAAACAATTCCCCAACCACCTGGCTCCGCGTCAGCCGCGTGAGCACGTTTCCCTGTCCATGTTCCAAAACAAAAATTCGCTGCAGCGGAGCGGACGCGGGTAAAGCGAAAGCCGCCTCGCCATGCCATGGCGTCCCATACATGACGATCTGGTCCGCGTCGCCGCGCAGAATAATCCGGTCATCGCTCAGAATCTCCACGTCATGCAGCGAGGCCCAGAGCCGCGCCGTCGTGCTCTTCCCCGCCCCCGAATGCCCAATGAACAAATTGCTGGCGCCGTCCGGGCCCACAATGCCCACCCCATGCAACTCAATCCCTCGCTCGTGCGCGAGACGATGCGTAATCAGAACTTCATCGAGCGGATACTCCAGGGGAAACGCCTCTTTCCGATTTTCAAAACACTCGCGGCTCAACAGAAGTCGAGCCCGCCGGACCTGCTCGTCCACGATGAGCCGCTTGTAAGGCAACTCTCCAATGATCGGAACACCAAAGTCGAACTGGAACCCCTCTTCGCATTCGTACAGGCTCCACACCGATCCTGAATCGAAGAGTCGACGCCCCTGCGCCCGCGCAAGCTTCCCGGCCCAAGCCACCGAGATACGAATATCCGGGAAATCAGAGTACGCCCGAAAGGCCAAAAGATCAGGAACCAAAGCGACGTCGGCGCCGCATTCTCCGCTCAGCGCAACTGACACTCCGCCAACGCAGAACCCGTCGTGATAAACAGTGCCGAGTTCCTCAACAGGCCCAGGCAACCGCCGCTCGAAGTTGCTCGCCATTCTGTGACTTAAGGTCCCCGACATCATTACGACCCGACGCTAGCGCAGGGTCCTATGGACGTACAAGTCGCCTGGACCGGACCTCCTGAACCTGAGGTCTTGCAATGCCCCAGCACCGCTTCTTCCGGGCGCAGACTGATCGTGGTCAGCCGTGGTGCCTCGTACGGTCTCTTGCCGTCGGCTTTGTTGAATTCCTGATTCATTCAGCCTCCACGTGCCCTGGTTCCGTCAGTGGTTCGTACAACTTCCACAGCCCCCCGCCGCCACGCTCGAGTTATTCAGAATCGGAAGAATCTGCTGAGGTCCGACCCAACTCTCCACGTCGATCTCCTTGTTCGCAATTCTCCGCGCCGACTCCAGTAACGCCTCGCGCTCAACCCCACCGGCGCAGAAGTTGCACTCTCCGTGTGCCGGAACCTCGGCTCCGATCACCGCCGCTCGGAGGTGCGCCACATTACAGAGAAACTCCACCGGGCTCTCTCGGTCCCCGTTCTCCAGTTCGCCGTTCGCTGGACACATTCCGCACAACGACTGAATCCGGCATTCGATACATTTTGTGACCCGCGTTCGCTTTCGATTTCGCAAGCTGGAAAGAGACTCCTCCCACACATTCCTGACCCCACCTTCCCGAACACTGAAGGTTTCCTGTTGAGAAATCACGCAAATGCCGACCTCCCCGAATGCGTTGACGGCAAAGGAATTCACCCCACCACCACAGAAATACACCGTGTCGATTTGCGTCAAATTTGGGGGATTCTCCGCGTCGCGCTTCGCCAGCCTGCGATACTCGCTCACCTCCTTCGGAGAATACAGATCGAGCGCCACAACCTCCTCGGCCGTAAGCCGCACCGCCAGCGGACTCTGTGAGCAATCAATCCGCGGATTGATCTGCCCGTCGCACTTGAACTCCGCACCGAGTTCTTCCTCGGCGAACTGCCGCATCGCCAGAATTTCATGCTTGTTAATGCTGGTCGCCACCGTTTTCAATTTGAGCGGCAAGCCCCGCTCCCGCAGCAATTTGATTCCCCGCAGACATCTTTCGTAGGATCCCGGTATCTGCGTCAGCGCTTCATAAGTCTCTCTAGTTCGCCCATACAATGTGATCTCGATCGCAAACGGAGGCCACTCCACCAGGTAGTCGGCAATCTTTTCGTTGATGAGAGTTCCATTGGTGAACAGCGTAACCAGAAATCCCTTTTGCTTGGCGTAGGTGTAAATCTCAAGAAAATCCTTGCGCGCAAATATCTCGCCGCCGGTATAGAGCAGCCAGAAGCACCCCATCTCGACCAGTTCGTCGAGCATGCGGAAATGCTCCTCTGTGCTCATTTCGCGGCTGCGCGCGTCTTGATCGCCCATAGGCAGGTTGTTGTAGCAGTGCTGGCATTCCAGCGGGCATCGCCGCGTCACCTCGATAGAAACTTGCATCGGAGAGCGCTGGCCGCCTTGCCGACTATGCAGATCCGCGCTGAATTCCCCGTAACTTAACTGATCCATTTCCCCTCGATCATGCACACCCTCGATTCTGAAAGCGGCGGACGCGACTCACGGCGCGTCCGCTGCCGCCAGACCTTCCCGCCCCACTGGCCCCTCAGTCCCAGCCACTACCGCCGCTTCCGGAACCTCGGCCAGACAACTTTCGACTGCACAATCCTCGCTAGCACCCATCTGAATCTGAGAAATCCGAGCCTGAGGGATCTTGATCTGCGAAATTTCGATCAGGCCCACTCCCCGCATCTCACCCAGAAATCGCAACACATCCTGCCGCACCTGCTCCGTATCAATCTGATATTCTTCCGCCACGGCGCCTACTACTTCCCCAACCGTCCGCGGCGCATCCAGAAGTCTCCAGATCAGCGAACCGGTTTGGTTGAAGCTGTAGATCGAAGCCAGGTCGCCCACTTTTCCGCGCACGGGCACAATTAGCGTTTCCCCGGCAACTACGCGGGAAACCACCGTCCGGGAGCGCACGAAAACCTGCGCATCCGAAACCACTGTTCGCTCCTCATTCGCTTTTTCCGGATTTCGTAACATCCCATCCCTTCGAAACTCGCTGGAGTTTCGCTATCAAATTGAGACTACGACAAAACCGCTCTCCCAAAGCAATGCGTCTTGGGGGTAGGTATTGCATTGGTTATCACCCCGCTTGGTTCCCAACTATCGACAAAAACAGGAGTTATTCGTCCGCCGCTGGCCTTGCTGCAACCCCGCAAAGTCCTCACTTCACCAACCCGGCGACCAAACCGTCCTCGCCCAGTCCACCTTTTCCAGTGGACAAGCGAAACAAAACGCTATAAAAAGAAATGCGCCACAAAAGCTTTCTGCCGGGCCGCAGCCCGAGCCGAGAACGCCACCAAATCAATTCCAGTGCTCAACGAAGAACGTCGTCGCGCCATCATCGAGTTGCTCAACCGCCAGGGCCGAGTCCTGGTTGCCGAACTCGGCCGCCATTTCGAAACCTCGCAGGTTACGATTCGCAAGGATCTCGAAGTCCTGCATGCCCACGGTCTCGTGCACCGCACTCACGGCGGAGCCCTGCCGGCGCGCGAGAGCGCGCTCGAAGACCCCACGCTTCGAGAAAAAGAAAAACTCCACCGTCAGGAAAAGATGCGGATCGCCCAGAACGCCGCGTCCAAAGTGAAAGAAGGTCAGGTCGTCATCCTGGACTCCGGCACCACGACCACGGCCGTCGCCCGGGCCCTGCGTAATTTCAAGAACTTGACGATCATCACCAACGCGGTGAACATCGCCGCCGAACTCGCCGGCACATCCGTCGAGGTCATCCTCACCGGAGGCACGCTGCGTCAGAATTCTTTCTCTCTGGTCGGCCCTATCGCCGAGGAAACCCTGCGCCGTCTCAGCGCCGACCTTCTTTTTCTGGGCGTCGACGGCTTCGACGCGCACTTCGGCCTCAGCACTCCCAATCTCCTGGAGGCAAAAGTGAATCGCGTGATGGTGGAAGTCGCCAAGCGCACCGTGGCCGTTTGCGACTCCAGCAAATTCGGCCGCCGCAGCCTCTCGCTGATCGCGCCTCCATCCGCATTGAAAGAAGTAATCACCGATCGGGGCGCCCCAAAATCAGATATTCGCATCTTGAAGCAGGCCGGCATAGAAGTCACGCTGGTCTGAAATCGTGAGTAGATTGAAAAACAACCCTGTCATCGTGAGCGAAGTGGCTGGTTCGCGGAGCGAAGCAGACACGCAGTCGAAGGACCGCATCAACGCCAGCCTTTGCTCAAGCGTTGCAAGGCGTTCTCACTCCACCTCTTACCTGGCGGGCGGTCGAGCTGCCCGCACCTTGCACTAACCAACTCCCATGCCCCTCTTCGACGTCACCATCGCCGGCGAATTAAATCTCGACCTGATCCTCTACGGTCTGCCCGAACAACTCCCGCCCGAGCGCGAACTGCTCGCCGACGGCATGGCTCTCACGCTCGGTTCCTCTTCCGCCATCGTGGCTCACAACCTCGCCGCGCTGGGCAGTCGCGTCGGCTTCCAGTCGCGCATCGGCGACGACGAACTCGGCTCCATCGCTCTGGATCGCCTGCGCCACGCCGGAGTGGACGTTTCCCACGTGCGCGTGGTTCCAGGCGCAACCAAGACCGGACTCACTGTCATCCTGCCCCGCACCGGATGGCGCAACATCCTCACTTATTCCGGCACCATCGCCGAATTCTGCTGGGACGATCTCGACCTCGACTACCTCGCCAACTCTCGCCACTTCCATCTCTCTTCTTATTACTTGCAGGCCGGACTGCGTCCGCGCTTGGGTGAACTCCTGCAGCGGCTGAAACAATCAGGGCTCACCATCTCGCTCGACACGAATGACGATCCCGCAGACACATGGCAAGGCGGCCTGCTGGACGTTCTGCGCCACGTCGACATACTTCTCCCCAATGAACGTGAAGCGACGAAGATTGTAGGAACTGAAGACTTGGAAACTGCAATAGAGAAGCTTGCGAAGTTAGTACCGCTATTAGTAGTAAAGCTCGGCCGCCAAGGGGCCTTGGCGCAAAGAGGAAAAGAACGCTTCGTCAGTCCCCCATACCAAGTGGACGCGGTCGATCCCGTCGGTGCAGGTGACAGCTTCGACGCCGGATTCCTTCATCAATATGTCCGCGCCGCAGATCTGCCAACCTGCCTCGCCGCGGGCAACTTGGCCGGCGCACTCTCCACCACACGCCCCGGCGGCACCGAAGCCTTCCGCGAAGCCGAACATCGCGAAAGATTTCTTCAAAAGCACGGAAAATCTTAATGGCCCATGTGGCGACAGCCGCCTCGGCTGTCCCGCCTGGGCGCAGCCCGGCGGAAATTCTCGACGCACTCATCAGTGCCACTCACTTCGCACTAGCCTCCACGAGCAAATGTTCCTTAAACTCCGTCTTCATGCGAGCCAAGCCACCCACCGCCTCCACCATCCCCAAATCCTTCCCTTCCACATAATCCACCACCCGATAACTCCCCGCCTTCAACCCGCGCAACTCCACCTCACCCTTGAATGTCCCGTTGTCGGGCGCGAAGAACGCGTAATACATCTTGCCATCCTTCTCAATCGCATACGCCTCCGGCGAGTCGTACCCATAGGTGTACAAATCGAGAAAGTTCCCCTTCGAAAGCATCTTCTCGTTATAGAGTCCAAGCCATTTCTTCCAATGCAGTTCCTTCGCAGTCGTCAAATTCACGGGCGCATACTTCGGTCCCGGATCGGGCCACACAAACTTTGTTCCCGGAACTCCGCCCACGCCCAGCGTCGACGCAAAGTCGTCGCCATGTTCACTCCAGTTTCCTCCACCCGTCGGTGTCATCGCCGAAAGTTCCACGTGATCGCCATACACCGCTGCCTGCGGCCCCAATAAGGCCTTATACATCTTGATTCTCCGCCGCACCTGCCCTGCACCCACCGGATCAGCCGTCACCGCCTGATCGATGAACGGCAGCCACGCCAGCGACGGCGGCGTCCCGCACGGACACGCCTGCGTCACACTCTCCGGCTTGATCGCCCGCGTCGTCTCGAAAATTATTTTGTAAACCTCGCCCATCGCGTTCACCGAATCCTGCGGCGACTTGTGATGATGTGCCGGGTTATAGCACGCCGGCACCGTATAAATATTGTCCAGCTTCGATCCATCGTATCCCCAGTCGCGAATAAATTTCTCCGTCAGCTGCTTGTAATACGCCTGCACCTCGGGCAGAGACGGGTCGAGTACGGCCAGGTCCCGCGTCATCCGCGCATGGTTTCCGTTCTTATCCAGAATCAGCCACTCCGGATGCTCCTGTGCCACCTTCGAGATCGCATACTTGTGAGACTCATACTTCCCTTCCCCATCTTCAACCCCCAGGGGCAGCCACCACAGTTGCACCAGGATCCCTTGCTTATGGAAGTCCTCTGTCATCTGCTTGATCGAGTCTCCAGGAAACGTATCCTTCCGCGGATTCCAG
>Ga0265760_10000319_pt1 | contig 13341 bp, 9 predicted proteins | sample NZIome_2_FD_200831 | JGI IMG/M metagenome (GOLD analysis project Ga0265760, IMG submission 200831) | Metatranscriptome of rhizosphere microbial communities from Maridalen valley, Oslo, Norway - NZI1 (Metagenome Metatranscriptome) | ecosystem: Host-associated > Plants > Roots > Rhizosphere > Soil...
ACGCCGCGTGCCAGGCATCCGCATCCTGCGGCTCGATGCGACCGCCGGGAAAGCTGATCTGGCCTGCATGGTCTTTCAGCGTGTTCGCCCGCTGCGTCAGCAGCACGGTCATACCGGTATTGCGCTCCACCAGCGGAATCAGCACCGCCGCCGGCGTGCGCCGCGTCGTCAGTGTCGCGCGCACGCGTGCGGCAACCTCGGGCGGTGCTGACTTGAGCCAATGCATGTCTTCCTCAGGCGTCGAAGGCTTCGGATCCAGCGCATCGCGGATATGTTGTTTAGTGTAGAGCGAATCCATCGGTAAATTTAGCTGCCCCCACCCTTGATGCCTCCCTCGGTGAGGGAGGCCGGATCCATCAGCCGCCGCAGCTCATCGACATTCAAGCCGGTCATTTCCGCGGCGACGTCCAATATCGGACGCCCTTCCCGGTAGGCTTTTTTCGCAATCGCGGCGCCCTTCTCGTAGCCGATGATGGGATTGAGCGCAGTCACCAGGATGGGGTTGCGCGCGAGCGCGTCTTGGATGCGTTCCCGGTTCACGCTGAATCCCGCGATCGCGTGATCCGCCAGACTGCGGCAGCCGATGGACAGCAGCTCGATGCTTTGCAGAAGATTATAGGCAATCACCGGCAGCATGACGTTCAGCTGGAAATTCCCCGACTGGCCGGCGAGCGTGATAGTCGCATCGTTGCCGATCACCTGCGCGGCGATCATGGTCACGGACTCAGCCACTACCGGATTGACCTTACCCGGCATGATGCTGCTGCCGGGCTGCAGTGCCGGCAGCGCGATTTCCGCCAAACCTGCCAAGGGACCGCTGTTCATCCAGCGCAAATCATTCGCGATTTTCATCATAGCGACGCTCAAGACCTTGAGCTGGCCCGAGAGCTCCACGGCGGTATCCTGACCGGCGAGCGCCGCGAAATAATTCTCCGCGGGCCGAAAGGCGATCCCGCTGCGCTTTGCCAAATGCCGCGCGAAAACCGCGCCGAATTGCGCTCTTGCATTGATGCCCGTGCCCACCGCCGTACCGCCCTGCGCCAGCGCATGCAGCCGCGGCGTCACTGAGTCCAGGCGTGCTTCGCAGGCGGCGATCTGCGACTGCCAAGCGCCGATTTCCTGACTCAGCGTGATGGGCATGGCGTCCATCAAGTGCGTGCGGCCGGTCTTGACGATACCGGCGAGCTCCGCGCCGCGCTCGCCCAAGACTTCCTGCAAGCGCTTGAGCGCGGGCTGCAGTGATCGTTGCAGCAGCATGGCGGCGGACACGTGGATCGCGGTCGGCACCGCGTCGTTGCTGCTTTGACTCATGTTCACTTGGTCATTGGGATGGACCGCGGCGCCGAGCGCGCGGGACGCCAGCGCGGCAATCACCTCGTTGGCGTTCATGTTGCTGCTGGTGCCGGAACCGGTTTGGAATACGTCCACCGGAAATTGATCGTCGTACGCGCCGCTGGCGACTTTGAGCGCGGCTTCTTGAATTGCGGTTGCGATGGCGTGAGGAAGATCGCCCAATTCGGCATTGGCCCCGGCCGCGGCATACTTTATGAGCGCCAGCGCCTCGATAAAGCTGCGCGGCATGCGCAGTCCGCTGGGCGGAAAGTTATCGATCGCACGTTGCGTCTGGGCGCCCCACAGTGCCTCGGCAGGCACGTCGAGCGATCCTAGGCTGTCGCGCTCGACGCGGGTAGTTGCTGTCATCGCGCCTTACTCCGCAGGATTAGGCTCCTGGGTTGTTTACGGTAGAATTGCGTATTCTACCACTCAAGCAGCCGGCGCTCCGATGTCCACCTCCCTGTCAGACGCTCTGTCACCTCTCGATGGCCGCTATGCCGCCAAACTCGCCGAGGTGCGCCGCATATTCAGCGAAGCCGGCCTCATGCGCGAACGGGTGCGCGTCGAATGCGCCTGGTTTCTCGCGCTGGCGGCCGGCCCTGCGGCGCACGCATTGGCCAAGCTGCCGCTCGCCGCGCGCGAACTGCTGACAACGCTCGCGAGCAATCCGCAGTCAACCGACGTCGCCGCCATCAAGCAAATCGAGGCGCGCACCAACCATGACGTCAAGGCGGTCGAATATTGGCTGCGCGCTGAACTTAAGGCACGCGGCGCGACGCTGCCTGAACTGGAGTGGATGCACTTTGCCTGCACTTCCGAGGATATCAATAATCTCGCATACGCATTGATGCTCAAGAGCGCGCGCGCGACCTTGTTGCTGCCCATGCTGAAGAGCTTAGAAGGGTCCCTGGATGCGCTCGCGCGGCGTTACGCAAACGTCGCCATGCTGGCGCGCACGCACGGGCAGACGGCGACGCCGACCACTGTCGGGAAAGAACTCGCCAACGTCGCCGCGCGACTCGAGCGACAACGCGAAGGAATCGAGCGGGTTACCATCCTCGGCAAGATGAACGGCGCGGTCGGCAACTTCAATGCGCATGCTGCCGCTCTGCCGAAAGTGGATTGGCCGGCATTCAGCGCAACATTCGTCGCATCGCTCGGACTGGAATCGAATCGCCTCACGACGCAAATCGAGCCGCACGATTGGATCGCCGAGTATTGTCACGCCCTGATGCGCGCGAACACAGTGCTCTTGGATTTTTCACGCGATATGTGGAGCTATATCTCGATCGGCTATTTCAAGCAACGGCCGGTTGCCGGCGAAGTCGGTTCATCGACCATGCCCCACAAGGTCAATCCAATCGATTTCGAGAATGCGGAGGGCAATATCGGGCTGGCCAATGCTCTCTTGGGTCACCTCGCCGACAAGCTTCCCGTCTCGCGATGGCAGCGCGACTTGACTGACTCGACCGTGCTGCGCAATGTCGGTGTGGCGATCGGTCATTCGGTGCTCAGTTTCAGGTCCCTCGCGACGGGACTCGAGAAGATAGAACTGGACGCGGCACGGGTGGCCGAGGATCTGAATCGCGCCTGGGAGGTATTGGGCGAGGCGGTGCAAACTGTGATGCGTGCCCACGGCATTCCGGACGCCTACGATAGGCTTAAAACCTTCACTCGAGGCCGCCCGGTGGATGAGCAGGCCATGCATGAATTCATCGCCTCCCTTGCCTTGCCGCCCGAGGAAAAGGCTCGCCTGATGGCACTGACGCCCGCGACTTATGTAGGCTTGGCGCCGAGGCTAGCGCTGCGGGAGGGCCCGCCCTGAGCCGGTTTTAAGGCTCCAGGGTTGTTTGAAACGTGACGCAGTTAGCACGGGGCCGCCCGACGCAAACGGTACTATCAAGTTCAAAGCACGCGGGGTCGGGGTCAAGCTTATGGCGGGTAACACGGAAGAACGCTCAAAACCGGCGGCGGCGGACAAATTGTCTGCGCCCGGCGGCGAAGCTTCCATGGGTTCGGGTACCCGCACGATTTTGAGCACCATGCCTGAAGTGCGCGACGCCAGCTTGAAGGTCGCGAAGTCGGCGCAGCGTCTGTTGTCCATTTTTACGCAAGATTTGGAGCCTTTGGTGTACGGCGAGGAGCCCTTCCTCGAAGCCATCAAGCGCCTCGTGTTGGCGCGCTCCTACGCCAAAGTCCGGGTATTGCTCGCCGACCCATCACGCGCGATGGTGGACAACAATCGTTTCCTCGCGCTGGCTCGCCGCCTGACCAGTTGCATCGACCTGCGTGCCATGAGCCCGGAATATCCGGCCAGCGCCGGCGCTTTCATCATCGCCGACGACAAGGCTCTGGTGTATCGCCTGCAGGCCGATCGTTGGGACGGGATTTCCGACATGAACGATCCGGCCGTGGTGCGCCGCTACTTGAACTTCTTCGATGAAGTGTGGCAGACGAGCATGCAAGAATCGCAAATGCGGCAAATGCTCATGTAGCGCTTAGGGCTTGCGCATTGCCCGTATAATGGGCGGATGCAGAAGCCCCTACCCATTTCCCCCGCTGCAGGCACCGTCATCGTCGGCATGTCGGGCGGCGTTGATTCGGCCGTCGCGGCCCTGCTGCTGCGCGACGCGGGGTTTTCGGTGCAGGGCCTGTTCATGTCCAACTGGGACGATGACGATGGCTACTGCACGACGGCCGCTGATTACCAGGACGCGCGGCGCGTTTGCGAACTATTAGGCATCCCCCTGCATCGTGTCAGCTTCGCGCGGCAATACCGCGAACGCGTATTCAGCCTATTCTTGCGTGAATATGCGGCGGGCCGCACGCCGAATCCGGATGTTCTTTGCAATCGGGAAATCAAATTCGGCGTCTGTCTGGAATACATGCAGCGCTTGGGTGCCGACTGGATCGCCACCGGGCACTACGCGCAGATCCGGCACTCAAGACCCTATCCTGAATTGCTAAAAGCCGCCGATGCCGCCAAAGATCAGAGCTATTTCCTGCATAGCGTCGCGGTCTCTGCCCTGTCGAAAACACTTTTTCCCTTAGGCCGCCTGCAAAAGGCGCAGGTGCGCGCGATGGCGCATGCCGCTGGCTTGCCGGTATTCGATAAGCCGGACAGCACCGGCATCTGCTTCATCGGCGAGCGCCCGTTCCAAGAGTTTTTGAGCCAGCATCTTCGCACCGAACCCGGATCCATCGAGACTGCCGACGGGCGCATCCTCGGCGAACACGCCGGCCTCGCTCTGTACACCCTGGGCCAGCGATCGGGCCTGAAGATCGGCGGGCGCGCCGGCGCCGCCGCGGCGCCCTGGTACGTCGCGGACAAGGTCATGGCGCGCAACGCGCTCATCGTGGTCCAGGATCAGAATCATCCGTTGCTCTTGTCGGATTCATTCAGTGTCGAGCAAATGCATTGGATCAATCCCGACGATGCCAGAGAACTGCCGCGCGAATGCGCGGTCAAGACCCGCTATCGGCAAAACGATCTGGCCTGCGTGCTGCGCTCAAGCGGCGCCGAGGGCTGGCGTGTTGCGCTGGATCGCCCGGCGCGCTCGGTCACGCCGGGCCAATACGCCGTGTTCTACCAGGGCGAGCGCTGTCTCGGCGGCGGCATCATCGCGAACCGCAGCAACGCCGCGCCGGCGCCCGTGGCGGAAAGAATCACTTATAATTCTGCTTATTTAGTGGAGGGGTCATGACGGACAGCTTCAAGGCGCGAACGACGCTCAAGGTGGGCGCGCAACAATACGATATCTTGAGTCTCGCGGCGCTGAAGTCGCTGAATGTGGACCGCCTGCCCTTTTCGCTGAAGATCCTGCTGGAGAACCTGTTGCGCTTCGAGGACGGCGTCAATGTGACGAAGGCCGACATCGAGGCGCTGCTCAAGTGGGAGCCGAAGGCGCTGCCGAGTCATGAGATCGCCTTCACGCCCGCGCGGGTGATCATGCAGGATTTCACCGGCGTGCCCTGCATCGTCGATCTTGCCGCCATGCGCGAAGCGATTGTGAAGCTCGGAGGCGACCCGCAGAAGGTCAACCCGCTGGCGCCTGCGGAGCTGGTCATCGATCACTCGGTGCAGGTGGACGAATACGGCGCCGCTAACTCGCTGCAACATAACAACGAAATTGAATTCCAGCGCAATGGCGAACGCTACATGTTTCTGCGCTGGGGGCAAACTGCTTTCAGCAATTTCAAGGTGGTGCCGCCCAACACCGGCATCGTGCACCAGGTCAATATTGAACGGCTCGCGCGCGTTATTTTTTCGGACGAAGCTGGCGCCAAAAAAATGGCCTATCCGGACACCCTCGTCGGCACGGACTCGCACACCACCATGGTCAATGGCTTGGGAGTCTTGGGCTGGGGCGTTGGCGGTATCGAGGCCGAAGCGGCCATGTTGGGACAGCCCGTGACCATGCTCATACCGCAGGTCATCGGTTTCAAGCTCACCGGCGCGTTGCCGGCGGGCACCACGGCGACGGATCTCGTGCTGACGGTGACGGAGATGCTGCGCAAGAAGGGCGTGGTCGACAAGTTCGTCGAATTCTTCGGCGATGGCCTTAAAGGGTTGCCGCTCGCCGATCGAGCAACCATTGCCAATATGTCGCCGGAGTTCGGTTCCACCTGCGCAATTTTTCCCATTGACGAGGAAACCATCCGTTACCTGGAATTGACGGGCCGATCGGCCGAGCAGATTGCACTGGTTGAGACCTACGCGAAGGCTCAAGGGCTATGGCGTATCAATGGTGCGCGGGCGGCGGATTACACCGACGTGGTGGAATTGGATCTTGCGACGGTTGTACCCTCGCTCGCGGGACCGAAGCGCCCTCAAGACCGCGTGCCGCTCACCAAAGCCAAGAGCGTCTATCAGAGCAGTGTTAAAAAAATGGCCGATGAGCGCACGCAGAAAAATCCCAAGGCCACCGGCAGCGCACCGGCGAAGGTGGGCAATGCGAGTTTCGAGGTCAAAGATGGCGCGGTACTGATCGCGGCGATCACCAGCTGCACCAACACCTCGAATCCTGCGGTAATGGTGGCGGCGGGACTGCTGGCGCGCAACGCGATTAAATCTGGCCTCAGCGCCAAACCCTGGGTGAAGACTTCACTGGCACCGGGTTCGCGCGTGGTTACCGACTATTTGATCAAAGCGGGCTTGCTGCACGACTTGGAGCAACTCGGCTTTTATACCGTTGGCTACGGATGTACTAGTTGCATCGGTAACTCCGGACCCTTGAAGCCCGAAATCTCGGAAGCGGTGAAAGCGGGCGATGTCGTTGCATGCTCTGTGCTTTCCGGCAATCGCAATTTCGAAGGTCGCGTGCATCCAGAAATCAAGATGAATTTTTTGGCATCGCCGCCCTTGGTCGTCGCTTATGCGCTCGCGGGCAGTCTGAATATCGATATCACCACCGAGTCTTTTGGCACCGGCAAAGATGGCAAGCCGGTATACCTCAAGGACATTTGGCCGAGCGCGAAGGATGTGGCCGCTGTGGTCGGCGCGTCGGTTGACTCCGCCATGTTCAAGAAGGGCTACGCCAACGTATTTTTGGGCGATGCCAACTGGGCCGCGATCAAGACCCCCGCGGGAAAGATCTATTCCTGGGATGCAAAATCCACTTACGTGAAAAACCCGCCCTACTTCGAGGGCATGACGATGACTCCCGCACCGATGGTGGACATCAAGGGCGCACGCGCGCTCGCAGTATTGGGCGATTCGGTCACCACGGATCACATTTCGCCGGCCGGCAATATCTCGAAAACCAGCCCTGCCGCCAAATACCTTGTGGCCCAGGGCGTACAAGCTGCGGATTTCAACTCCTATGGCTCGCGCCGCGGCAACCACGAAGTCATGATGCGCGGCACCTTCGCCAATATCCGCTTGCGCAACTTGCTTTTGCCCGGCACCGAAGGCGGCGTCACGCTGCACATTCCCAGCGGCGAGCAGATGTCGATTTTCGATGCCGCAGTCAAATACAAGGTGGCCAACACGCCGCTGGTGATTCTCGCGGGCAAGGAATACGGCACGGGCAGTTCGCGCGATTGGGCTGCCAAGGGCACGATGCTGTTGGGAGTGAAGGCGGTGATCGCGGAGAGTTTCGAGCGTATTCACCGCTCGAATTTGATCGGCATGGGCGTGCTGCCGTTGCAATACAAAGAAGGCCAGAACGCGCAAAGCTTAGGGCTCACTGGCAAGGAATCCTTCGAGATCGTGGGGCTGAACCGCGGCGCCGCGAAAACCGTCAAAGTCATCGCCAAGACAGATGCCGGCAAAACCATCGAGTTCGAGGCACGTCTGCGCATCGACACGCCGAAGGAACTGGACTACTACCAGCACGGCGGAATTCTGCAGTACGTGTTACGGCAGCTCGCGGCGCCGGGTAAAGCGGCGTAGCCATTCGAATCTCGTCCTCCAGCACCGTGAGTTCGAGCGTCTTGCTTGAACGGCCGAGCCGGTCAAATTCACAGTGCCAAGAGACTTGAGTATTTAGTTGGGCTGCTTGGCGGGCGCGGGCGCCGGGATGCTGCCCGCCTCCACCAGCACCATGGTGTTGGGATTGATGTGCGCCTTGATCGCGGCGTTGACTTGCTCGCGGGTCAACGCCTTCACCGCGTTGGGATAGGCATCGAGCCAGCTCGGATCCAATCCGCGCTGCGCATTCGTCAAAATGGTCTCGGCCAACCCCAGCGTCGTCGATAAGCTCACGAAGTAGCCGCCGATCACACCCTGTTTGCGCGACGCCAACTCCTGCTCGGTGACCCCATCCTTCCACCACTTGGCTATTTCGCGGCGCGTCGATTCCACGCCTTTGCTCAATAACGCCGGGGCGAAACTGGCGGAGACTTCCCACACGCCATCGACGATGCTGTCATCGCCCATGCTCGCGCCGATGTTGTAGGTCAGCCCCTCCTTGTCGCGGACCGTGCTCATCAGTCTCCCGGTAAAGCCGAGTCCCAAAATCGCCGTGCCGACGCGCAACGGCAGACTATCCGGATCGCTGTAGCGAAGCCCGCTGGGCTGACCGAACAGCACGGTCACGCTGGGTTTATCCGCGAGAGGCACTGTGATCGTGGCCGCGGCGGCGGCCGCGGCCGGCTTGGCGGCGTGAAGGTAATCTTGGCCGCCCGACCAACCGGAGAATGCCTTGGCGATGTCGGCTTGCGTGTCCGCATCGACAACGTCGCCCGTAACCACCAGGGTCATGTGCGCCGGCCCGTAGTACTTTGCCTGGAACGCCTTGAGTTCCTCGAGGCTCGCGCTCTTCGCCGCCGCTATGTACTCATTCAAGGTGTGCGGGCGATTCGGATGGCCCTCCGGAAATACCGCCCGGCCAAACGCCTCGGCCGCCAATGCGCCGCTGTCCTGCACGGAGGCCTCGAGCTCACCGATGAACTGCTCCTTGGCCTTGTTGAACTCCCCCACCAGCAACGCCGGCGTGCGCAACTCCGCCGCCATCGTGTCGATGATCAACGGCAAATCCTTCCTCAGGCATTTCGCGCGGATCTCGAGCGATTGCGCACCGACGGTAAAGCCGATTTCAGCGCCGACGTTATCCAATTTCTCGGCGATCGAAAACTTGTCGAGCAACTTGGTACCGCGATCGAGCATCATCGCCGACAGCGTGGGAATGGCGATGTTGCCCGATTCCACCATGGCGTCGCCCGCCGGCAACGCGCCAATTATGATGACCACATCTTTGACATTGGTGCGATAGGTAATCAGATCGATTCCATTGACCTTTGATCGATGAGCCTGATCCGCCATGTTGGCGGCCGCGGCGCCGCTCAGCGCCAACAGCGCCATCACTAAAGAAAATCGAATCACGGGCCCTTCTCCGTTTTTGGCGCCACCGGCACAAACCATCCGGTCGTGCTCTGATCAGGGCCGAAGTATTGTTTTGCGACCCGCTGCACATCCGCGGGAGTGACTTGCTGGACTCTTTGCGGGAAGGTGATGTACAAGGTCCAGTCGCCCACACCGATCCATTCGGAAAGTTCGCTGGCCACGGCGGCTGTGCCGTCGCGTTTATACGCATCCTCGGCGATGTATTGTTGCTTGACGGTGGCGACTTCAGCGGGCGTTACGCCGCTCGTCTTGATCTTGTTCATTTCGGCCACCAGCGCCCTCTCGACCTGCTCGTGCGTGGTGCCCGGCGTCAGCGCCGCGTACAGAGTGTGCAGCGACAGGTCGCGCAGTACTTCAGTCCCCGCGCCTGCGCTCAATGCCAGCCCTTGGTCGACGAGCGAGCGATAAAGACGCGCATTCTTACCCGAGCTCAAAATGGCGTCGAGCATCTCGAGCGCCGCTTGATCGGCGTCTCGACCGTTCGGAACCTTGTGGGCGACGATGATCGCGCCCAATTCGCCCGGGCGCTTGACGACGACCCGCCGTTCTCCGCTTTGCGCCGGCTCCTCGGTGTAGATCGTTGGAATAGGCGCCGGCGAACGGGGATAGACGCCGTAGTACTTCTTGATCAGCGCCAGCACCGCGTCGGTTTGGAAATCGCCGACCACCGCGATGGTCGCATTGTTCGGCCAATAGAAGGTGTCGTAGAACTCGCGCAATTTGGCGATTGGCACGTGCTCTATGTCGCTCCTCCAGCCGATGGTCGGATGGTGATACGGCAGTGCCAGGTACGCGGCCTCCATTACCTCCTCCAGCAGCACATTTTCCGGATCGTTCTTGCCGCGCTCATATTCATTGCGAACCACGGTCATTTCTGACTGCCGATCGGCTTCGTGCAGCCACAGATGGCGCATGCGATCGGCTTCGATAGCGATGTAACCCTCCAGGCTTTCGCGGCCGACGGTCGCGAAATAATTCGTTCGATCGAAGGAGGTGCTGGCATTGAACTCCCCGCCCACCCGTTCCAGCATTTGCTTGATGCTGTTGCCCCTGGCGTCGTTGAAGGCGTCGCTGCCCTTGAACATCATGTGTTCCAGGATGTGAGTGGCGCCGGTCGTCCCGGTCACCTCATTGCGCGAGCCGACTTGATACGTGACCTCGAAGGTGACCACGGGCGCGGAATGATCAGGCACCAGCAGCACGGTCAGGCCATTGCTGTCGAGCCGATATTCGTCGATACCGCCGAGCGATTTGACGTGCGAAAAACCCGTGGAACCCTGGGCGCCGGTGGGCACTGGCGCTGCCCTTTGCGGCGCGGCTTGAACGGCGAAGCTCGCCAGGCCTAAGGCGGCGAGGCTCGTCCAGATTGTCGTGCGCGCAAAGTGAATGCCCTTCTCGAACATCTTTAAGCCTTAGTTCAACTGCGTAATCCGCGATTCTAATTCTTTCCGCTGCTAGGAGCCTGCCTGAATATCCCCAGTGGTCCTAGCTGCGGAATCTAGACATAGCAGCCGCGGACTCCAAAAGCGCGCACTCGAAAGCGCAGGCGCGTGACGCTTCCGGAAGAGGCCATAATGAACGGCGATGACATCCGCGCCGCGGGCAAATGCTTTCCGGCTGGTGTGTTATCTTGATTCGATATAAGTTATCTATAGTGATGTATTTAAAGGTAAATATTTGCCTAATGAACCTGCCAACGGCGTCGCGGCCCAACCCTGGATAGCCCTCTTCGATCTGGATGGCACGCTGACCTGGCGCGATACGCTGCTGCCCTACTTGCTGGGATTCGTGCGTCGTCGGCCTTACCGAGCGATTGGTCTGTGGCGATTGCCACTGGCGCTTGCGCGCTATTGGCGGGACCGTGATCGAGGCGCGCTCAAATCCAGCGTCATCCGCATGCTGATGCGCAACGAAAAGCGAGCGGTGCTCGATGCCTGGGCGCAAAACTTCGTTGCGCAGCTCAAGCCCAAGCATCGATTTCGGCCGCTCGCATTGGCCGTGGTGGAAGCGCACCGCGCGGCTGGAGACCATTTGGTGTTGCTATCGGCAAGTCCGGATCTCTATGTACCGCAGATCGGCGAGATGCTCGGCTTCGAGCGTACGCTCTGCACCGAGATTGAATGGCAAGGCGAGCGCCTTGACGGGCGGCTTAGAACTCCCAACCGCCGCGGGGAGGAAAAACTTCACTGCCTGGCCTGGCTGCGCGAGCAATACCCCGAATCGAAGGTGATTGCTTACGCCAACTCCGCCTCCGATTTGGATCATTTGCGCCACGCGGATCGCGCGCTCCTTGTCAACGGGGACAGCGCCGCGCGGCGCTTGGCCGCCAAATGGAATATTGCGGTGTCTTACTGGAACTAGTGCCTCAGGCCATCGATATCAAATGCTGTCGCCGCCATCTGGTGTTGGGCGACACTTCAGTCCTCCAGCACCGTGAGCTTGAGCGCTCCCGCATGGAACGCCTAGGGCCATCCGAGCGCGCGGTCAATCTCGCAGTGCCGAGGCCTTAGGCGCGCGTGGCAACGCCTTCGAGCGCAGCGTGCAGCTTGAGCAACAGATTCTCGGTCGTCGGCCAGTCGATGCAAGGATCGGTGATCGACATTCCGTATTCGAGCTTGCTCAGGTCTTTTGGAATCGATTGGTTGCCTGCCTTCAAATGGCTTTCGAGCATGAGGCCGACGATGGAGCGATTGCCGTCGACAATTTGCGTGACGCAATTCTCGGCCACCAGCGGCTGCAGGTCCGCGTCTTTGTTCGAATTGCCGTGACTGCAATCCACCACGATCGTGGCCGCCAATCCCGCCGCCTTCAGTTCGCGTTCAGCCACGGCAATGCTGACGGCGTCGTAGTTGACCCTGCCGCCGCCGCCGCGCATCACGATATGCGCGTGGCGGTTTCCCTTGGTGCGAAACACGGCGGACTGACCTTGCTGCGTGATGCCGAGGAAATGATGCGGATGCCGCACCGATTGCAGCGCATTGATGGAGGCCGCCAGTGCCCCATCCGTGCCGTTTTTGAATCCGACAGGAGTCGACAGTCCGCTCGCCATCTCACGATGCGTTTGCGACTCGGTGGTGCGGGCGCCGATGGCCGTCCAAGTAATCAACTCGGACAGGTATTGCGGCATGATCGGATCAAGCGCCTCGGTGCCGGCCGGCAAGCCCAACTCCGCCACGAACAGCAGCAGTTCCCGCGCGAGTAAAATGCCCTTTTCAATGTGGAATGAATCATCCAAATCCGGATCGTTGATCAATCCCTTCCAGCCAACCGTCGTGCGCGGCTTCTCGAAGTACACGCGCATGATCAGGAGCAGCGTGGAGCTTACGCGCTCGGCCAGAGCCTTGAGGCGCGCAGCGTACTCGCGCGCCGCGGCCACATCGTGAATCGAACAGGGTCCCACCACCACAAACAGACGCGGATCGCGGCGCTCTAGAATGGCTCTGACGGTCTCGCGCGACTTCAGCACGGTGTCCGCGGCCCTGGCCGTCAACGGCAGCAGCCGTTTGACTTCTTCCGGCGTCGCCAACAGGTCGCTGGAGACGACATTGACGTTTTGCAATTGATCTTGAAGGTTGGCCATGGATTTCAACTACATCGCGGTGCGAATGGTCCAAAGCTCCGGAAAAAACTTGAGTTCCAGGGCCTTGGTCAAATACGACACGCCGCCCGTGCCGCCGGTTCCGCGCTTGTAGCCGATGATCCGCTCCACGGTTTTCACGTGCGCGAATCGCCAGAGCTGAAACTTATAGTCCAGATCGACCAGCCGCTCTGCCAATTCGTATAGATCCCATTCCTTCACCGAGTTGTGATAGACGCTGAGCCATGCTGCGGCGACCTGCTTGCTGGCCTGATACGGCTGAGTGAAGTCGCGATCGATGGCTTCCGGCGGCACGTCCAGGCCGCGGCGGCTCAGGAGCCGCAACACCTCATCGTACAGGCTGGGCGCGCGCAGGGCGCGCTCGAGCGTCTCGAATTGCGCGGGATCATTGCGGAAGACCTTGATCAAATCGGCATTTTTGTTGCCGATCAGAAACTCCAGCAGCCGGTACTGGGGCGACTGAAATCCGGAGGATTTTCCCAAGGTGTTGCGAAACGCGGAATAATCGTGCGGAGTGATCGTCGCCAGCACATCCCAGGATTGCAGCAGCTGCTGCTGGATG
>Ga0265760_10000320_pt1 | contig 13336 bp, 8 predicted proteins | sample NZIome_2_FD_200831 | JGI IMG/M metagenome (GOLD analysis project Ga0265760, IMG submission 200831) | Metatranscriptome of rhizosphere microbial communities from Maridalen valley, Oslo, Norway - NZI1 (Metagenome Metatranscriptome) | ecosystem: Host-associated > Plants > Roots > Rhizosphere > Soil...
CGATGCCGTTCTCCACTGTTTTTCCCCCGCCGCTGGCCACATACTGCGCCTGGGCACGCAACACGGGAGGCGGGAAGGGCAAAGTCGCATATCTCTCGTTGTCGACGTGATTCACACTCTCGGTGTCGGGATCATCGCGGTGCCAATATGGCCGCGTATACTCCGCGTTCTTTGGCACCTTCAGACGAAAGACCACCCGCGCGTTTTGGTCGGGCTCAACTGAAAATCGCTTGGTTTTGCTGGAAACCGTCGCCCATCCCTCAGGCACTTCCAGCTTCAAGCCCTCCATAACTAGCGGCTGTTTCGATCCGTTATGAAAATTAACGGCAACCAGAAACTCCTGACCCGGAGAAACCGTGGTCAGCGCGTCCGCTTCTCTTTTCACAACCTCTTTCACGGGCGCGCCATTCGCGTCCATGGAAGAAACTGTTGTCGCCTCAAGTGTTATGTGCAGCGCTTCATTGAGCGCCGTCTCTGCCTGTTCGCGCTTCTCCTCCAGTCGAGCCAGCAGATCAGATTTCGCCGCAACGCTTAAAGCGCTCTTGCTAACTTCCGAGTGAGCGTGTTGCAGTCCGGTAACAACCCCCATCAGAGGAGCCGCCGCCACAGATGAGTCATTCTCCTTAGCCTTTTCGCTTGCGTCGGCAACGTTTTTGGCGATGTCGGCCAGTTGCCGCCGCAACTGCGGAACCTTTGATTCCTCCGCTCCCAATCGCACCGCCAGGCCCGGCAAACTCGTATCGATCCCATCGAAGAAATCTTTCTCGTGCCCATCCTTATCCAACTTCGCAGGTTCTAGGGAATCCACCAGCTTATAAAAGGTGAAGCGGTCGCCCGGATCGACATTCCAATTCGCCGCCCCCTGCGACTGCTGGTGCCGCAACCCCTGCATGGCAAACTGCACATACGACCCGCCCAGATCCGCGTTCGGCTGGCCAGTATTCAGCTTCACCGTCCACTTCGCGTCCTCACAGGTCATCGCCCCAAACCCGCAAACATTCCCGATGTAAAGCTTCTTGGCCTGCCACGGCTCCAGTCCTTGGGCGATCTGCTCGGGAAACCGCTTCGGATCCGCCGCTGCCCGGAACGCCTCTCGAGTCAGGATGCTCGAAGCCCGATGGTGTCCATGCCCGTCCCGGTCGGTCCCGGAAAACCGCGCCACCAGCACATCCGGACGGAACGTCCGAATCACCCGCACCATATCGCCGAGTGCCACATCGTGACCGCCCCACTTCGCAAAAGTCTCCTCGGCACTCTTCGAGAACCCAAAATCGGCAACGCGTGAGAATCGTTCCTGCACTCCGTAATACTCGTCGGAAGCCAGCAGCTCTTCCGCACGCAGCACCCCCAGCACGTCCGACAGATTGCTGCCCACTTTATTCTGCCCGCCCTCGCCGCGATTCAGCGTCATCAACAGCACGCTAGCGCCGCGTCCGCGCGCTTCCAGCGTCAGCATCCCACCATCTTCATCATCCGGATGCGCCACGGTCTGCATCAAACGCGCGGTCGTACTCAGCCGCCGCAGCATAAGCCGCAACCCGGCAGCGCCCCGATCCTGTGGAAGTTCAGGAGGAACCCCTTGATAAGGAAGCAGCGGAAAGTTCGCTACGAACGCAACGCGATTCTCAGCATTAGCCGAAGCAGCAGCCGCGTGCGCCGAGCTCTCCCCGGTCCGCTTCGACCCGGCCAAAAGCAAAACCAGAACCACCAGTAGAAGGAATAAGAATGAGATTCTGAAGACTGAGGTTTGCGCCAGAAGAAGGACAAGCCGTCCCACACGGTTGGCAAGGGAGTCGGGTCTCGAGTAGTTCACCTTACAAGGATGGGGCCTACCCCCGCTCCGACGCAAATTCTTTCCTCGCGATCCTCCAAATTAGACGCCGCCAAGAATTGAAGAGTGACCGCGTAAGCCAAAATCAAGATCGAATCACTGAGAACTGAGAACTGAGAACTGCCTTACTGCCGGCCTTCCTTCAACGCCTCCTGGCAAGTACTTGCCGCGGTCAGCACCTGATTGAACACCGTGTCCTTGCGCAGGTCCTTCAGCAGCGGATCCTCCAACAACGCCGAATACGAGCAATAATTCTGTTGCACGGCGGCTTTCAGCAAACGCAGAGCCGGATCCTTCTGCCCGCAGTAAGCCATCAGCGCCCCCACGTGATACCACGCCTCCGGATCAAGCTCCATCATGACCGACGATTCCGCCTCCCGCACAATCCGGTCCATGTCGGCAGGACGCTGGGCCTGTATGCACGCTGCCAGCAACTCGCGATGGTAGGTCGGCACCTTCGACACGCTCTTCACACTCTCCCGCGCCTGCGCCACGTTCCCGGCAGCCAGATGGGCATACGTCGATACCCACGCCGCCCACTCCGTGCCTGGGTCCAAATGCACGAAATCCATGGCCTTGTCCGTCTTTCCCAGTTCCAGAAACGCCCACGCACACGAGCGGAAATTGGAGTTTCCCGGATCCAGCGAACGCGCGGCGTTGCACTCCTGCGTCGCCTGCTCCTGCATTCCGGCATAACGCAACACATAGCTCAGCGCCCAATGCGCATCCGCGCTCTGCGGCCTCCGCCGCGCCAGATCCTTCGCCGCGTCGTAAGCCCGGCCCAGATCGCCCCGTTCTACACGGTTTGTGATCAAACTGCTCGCCGCCCCCACCAGATTTGGATCCAGAGCCAGCGCCCGCTCATAGGCCGCATTCGAGAGCTGGAAAATCTGCTCACCGCCCCCGCCATAATACGCATCGTAGTAATACCTGTGCCCCAACGCATCCCACGCCGGCGCGTAGCCTGGGTCTTCCCCCACAACATGCTCCAACACCGAGATGGCATCCTTGTTGGGCGCGACATCATGGGGTATGGCGAGGCTGTGCAGGTACAAGTCGTAGGCTTCCGGGTTCTTCGGACGCGCCGCCGTGCTCAAGTCTCCTCCGCCCCCGCCCAGCACGGGCAACAGACCCTGTTGCACCTCGGTGGTCAATTTATTCCGCAGGGAAATCGTGTCATTCACTCCAGCAGTAACGTTCGCCTGCCACAGCAACCGGTCAGTCGCCACGTCAATCGCTTCCAGCGTCACGGTCAACTGCTCGCCCTGCCGCATGAAGTGCCCGGTCAGCAACTTGCCCACATGCAATTCCTGACCGACCTTGCGGGGATCAAGGTCCACTCCCACATACCTCCGCGTCACCGACGAAGGCCGCACCTCCAGCGATCGCGAATACGTCAACACGCTGGTCAACTCATCCGTCAGCGCGTAGCGGAGATAATCCACCGCGAAATCCCCGTTCATGTTCTGCAGCGGCAACACCGCAATCGCATTCGCCTGCTCGAGACTCGCTACCGACCGGTGTTTCACCCAGTAGGCTCCAACTGCTGACAGCACAGTCACCAGGATCGCCGCCGTTCCCAGCAGCAGCCAGAACTGCCACCGGCTGGTGCCCGGCCGGCCAAACGTGTTGCTCGCAACCCGCAATTTAGCCGGGTGCAGCCCGCTCTTCACCTGCCCTGATTCCTGCTCCCGCTTTAACTGCTGCAGATCCGCCTTCATCTGCGTGGCGCTTTGATACCGCTCCTTGCGGTCCTTCTCCATCGCCTTGCCGATGATGCCTTCCAGCTCCACCGGCACCTTCGGATTTAATTCTCCCGGTGGAACCGGCTTCTCATGCAGCACGGCATCCAGTGTCATCAGCGAGTTCTTGCCGGTGAACGGTTTCTTCCCCGTCGACATTTCGTACATCACGACGCCGAACGAGAAGAGGTCGCTACGGAAATCGATTTCTTCGCTCCGCGCCTGCTCCGGCGACATGTAAACTGCCGTTCCCGGAATCACCCCGACCGCGGTCAACGAGTTGTCCGCCGCTGCACCTCCATCGCTGTCGGTCCCAACGTTGTGCACCAGCTTGGCCAGCCCGAAGTCCAGCACCTTCACCTGCCCGCTCGGAGTCAGGAAAATGTTCGCCGGCTTGATATCCCGGTGCACGATCCCCTTGGCATGCGATGCCGCGAGTGCGTCCGCCACCTGGGTGCTGATATCGAGCACCCGCTCGGTCTGCATCGCCTGGCCTGAAATGGCTTGCTTTAGGCTCTCGCCCTCCAGCTTCTCCATCACAATGAAGGGATGTCCGCCGTTGTCCTCAATGCCATGTATAATGCAGATGTTGGGATGATTATGCAGCGACGACGCCCTCGCCTCCCGCCCGAAGCGTTCCAGCGATTTGGGGTCGCCTACGAGGTTTTCCGGGATGAACTTCAGGGCAACATGCCGCCCCAGCTTCAGGTCCTCGGCCTCATATACCACGCCCATACCACCACCCCCGAGCTTGCCCAGGATGCGATAGTGGGATACGGTCTGGCCAATCATGAGGAGACCCAACTCCCGAACGCGGTAATGGTAGGCTCGCCAGCGGCTCCGGTCAACTGGCCCGTTTTGAACATGTTAGTTCCCAAACTGATAAAGACCCCATCCTTTTGTGTACCCGCGGCGGATCAAGGTTGCCCTACGACGACTACTATGAAGTTAGCAATCCTGAAACAGCGAGGCGGTTTCGATATGGCGCGGACGTCTGGGAACTCCTCTCCTGAAATGCGGGAAGCCATCCGCCGCCGCGCCAAGGAACTCTACCAGCAGGGTGGAAACGTAGAAGGCTACGACGCCGAAAATTGGTACCAGGCCGAGGCCGAGATTCTTCGCGAATCAGCTACGAACGACATACGCCGCGCCATCGTCGTGAACCTTCACGGCGTGGTCTACACCGGCGAATACGAAGCCGCCTCTGCCGATGGCTACATTGCCGGCGAGTGGAAGCCGGGCGATCCAGTCCCCGTGCGTCTCGCTGGTGACAAACTCTACCTCCGCCGCCCCAACGGCCGCGAACTCCAAACCACCATAGTAAAAAGAATCGGGTAGACTTTGTGGCGCGGGCGCCCTCGCCCGCGAATGCGTCCAGCGCCAATGTCCTACTCCACCCACAACCCAGCCGAAGCCCCCACCCACTCCATGTCCCGGTTATGATCCACGCCCATCATCAACCCCCGCCCCATGCGGATAATCGTCAGCACCGCCTGCAATTGATCAAGCCACACATACATCACTCGCACCTCCGCCTTAGTCCCGCCAAACGGAGTTTCTATCACCGGCTCAAAATGAAGCCGCTCCTGCAGAATGTATTCCGCACGCTTCTCCGCCGGAATCGCGTCGATGTCTTCTTTCGTAGGCGCAATCACCACCCCCAGCCCGGCGAACGAATACAACGGTTTCAAAGCGTAATTTTGTAAGTCGTCAGGAACCCGACCCAGCTTATCCAGAAACCAGGTCTTCGGCACCGACTCATGCTGTAGATACGGAATCGAAAACTTGCTGATCCGGAAATACCAGTTCGGATGCCCCGCCCACTCCACGTCAAGATCATCGCGCCAATCGAAGGCGAGCTTCACCTGCTTGCGCTGCAACTCGTCCACAATCGCCCGGTTATAAATCCTCCGGATCGGCACCCGCACGCCGTTGCGCTCGTAGTAAAGCCGCGCCCCGTTCTTCTTGATCACCTCGATGTCGACGGTCTTAATCCCGAGCATCTTCTCCGTCAGCAGAAAATCCGGCAGCGTCTTCTGCTCCTCTGGATGAATCTCCATCAGGATCACGTTCTCCGGATCATGCCCACCCACAATCGCCCGCCGCAAAAGGTCACGGTAAGAGTTCGCATCGAGTCCGCTCAGGAAAGACTGCAGCCGCTCTCCGCCGTCGAAACGATTCAAACCAAACACGTCGATGTAACTCTGGGCCAGCGTCACCTGATAGGCATAGAGGGAAGGGAAGGCTTGCAACTCCACAAGCTTGGGTTGCAACTCGCCTCCAGCATCCCGCACGAGCCCAAAATCCACTTGGATAAACATTGGATGGGCCGGCTCATTCGGAACCCGAAACTCCGCCGGAATCGAAGCATCCGACCGCGCCCGATACTCCGGACTGTCCACCAACTGCCGGATCAACTCCTCCCCATCGCGAGCCATCCGCTCCAGCAGCGCTTTGGGAAAGAAACAGGGAGTCTCCGACAGCCGGAACTGCACGTGAGTTCCGCAAGCGTCATCAATTCGCCGCAGGAATGTCTGATATTTCTCACGAGTGAAGCCAGCGTTGAACTGCGTTCGAAGGAAGGGAATCATCCTAGCGCCGGCGTCCCGCCGGCAAATCTCTCTACACCATTGTCATCCTGAGCGGAGCAAGACGCTCACGAAGTGGGCGTCTTGCGGAGTCGAAGGGCCCCTTGTACCTTTCGGGTCCCCGCGGCCAACCAAGGAGTTCTCGGCACGAATAGGTGCCGCCCTAAGCCTCCACCAAAAACTTCCCATCCTGCATGATCTGCTCGTCGTCCACCCAGATGTTAAACTTCCGGCCCACAACATCGATATGGGTCGAAGAATCCCATTCTGCTCCGGTATGCGCGCCATACGGATTCCCAAACGCAATGTGGACTCCGGGGTATTTCTCATCCTGCAGAATTTGCCCAATCACTTCCTTCAAATCGATGTTCGTTCCGATGGCAAACTCGCCCACACGGTCGCTGTTCTCATCAGTATGCGTGTACTTCCAGAAGTCGTCTTCCAGTTCCCGATTCTCTGAGTGCGCCTCGGTGAGCCGGTTATTCTTCATGTGGATGGTCAGCGGATTTCCCTTCAAACTTCCAAACTTCGCGCACAAATAGTCCCCTACCACGCCGTCTATCACAAAAGTCCCATTGACTTCACCCGGCGTTGTAAAAATCTCCCCGCCCGGCAGGTTCCCCCACTTTTCCGGAGTGATAATGCCACTCGTCTTCAGCCACTTATAATTCGGATTCAAAACCGCCGTAAGGTCCGTCCCCGCATCCGTCTTCGCCCGCACCCGCTGCGCCTTGCGCACCATCGCTACAACTTTCGCGCTGAGCCGGTCCACTTTCTGAAAGTCCGCCCGCATGCCTTCGACCATGATCTGCGGGTTGATGTTCACCATGTGCGCATGCCGGATCTTCCGCCGGTTCACGACATCCGTCATCTGCATGCGCGAGTGCAGTTCATCGCGCTGGGCCTGCACCGCAAAGATCGAAACCTGGCTGGTCTCCAGATCGTCCAGAATCTCCTTCGGCAGATCCTTCAACGGACGCGGCGCCAGATCCTCCAGCACCCAGGCGCGGTAAGGCGCGCCTAGTGTCTCCAGTTCGTGTGCGATGGCCGCCGCAATCTCCAGCGTCACCTCATCGGTGATCAGGCAAACCTTCTCGTCAGGCCGCACCCGCAAGCAAACGTTAACGGCATTGCGAGCCCCCAGAGTGAACTCAGGATCAAAGGAAATGCGAGAGCGGGTGCCCCATCCTTCCCCCGTTTTTTGCGGGAGAGCGGGGTTTCTGATTTCCTCTACAGCGATTGGAGTTTTGACTTCGTTTACAGGAACGGTCATCCGACTCTTCTCACGGCAGCCGGTTCCACTTCCGCCAGCCCCGCTTCAGTCTCCTCAATGATGTAATCGACAACTTTCTTCAAATCCCCGGTGTCCTGATACACGCGCAACTGCCGGTCCGCGCCGCTGCCCGTCTCCAGCATCTTATGGATGTAGCTCAGCTCTTCCCGTGAATCCAGTTCATCCACCACATCGTCCACAAACTCCAGGTACTCAAGAATCAAATCCTTGGCGGGTACCTCCGTCTGCTTGCCGAAATCGATCAGCTTGCCTTCCATCCCATAGCGTGCCGCGCGCCACTTGTTCTCCATGAGCAGCGCCCGCCGGTACAGCCGGAATCCCTGATTCGCCGTATGCAGCTTGTAAAGCTTCGCCACTGTAGCCTGAATCAGCGCCGCCAAAGCAATCGTCTCATCCGCCCGCATCGGAATGTCGCACACCCGGAACTCGATCGTATTGAAGAATGGATGCGGCCGGATGTCCCACCAGATCTTCTTCGCGTTATCAATACAGTTGGTCTTGATCAGCAGCTTGATGAAGTTTTCGTACTCGCCCCAGCTCGGAAAATAATCCGGAATGTTAGTCCGCGGAAACTTGTCAAACACTTTGCACCGGTAAGACTTCAGCCCCGTGTTCATCCCCAGCCAGAACGGCGAATTCGTCGACAGTGCCAGCAAGTGGGGCAAGAAGTACCGCGCGTGATTCATCATGTGGATCGCCGTCTCGCGATCCTCAATCCCAATATGCACGTGCAACCCGAAAATCAGATTTGCCCGCGCCACCAACTGCATGTCTTCGACAATATGCTTGTACCGGTCGTCGGGATGAATTTCCTGCACCCGCCAGTCGGCAAACGGATGGGTGGCCACTGAAGCTAGCTTCAAGCCGTTTTCCCTGGCCAACCGGATAATATCGCGCCGCAGCATCTTCACTTCCGCTTTGGCTTCCTTAATGTTCTTGCAAACCCCAGTCCCGACTTCGACGACAGACTGGTGCATCTCCGCCTTCACCCGTTCTTGCAGGATCAACTGGCCCTTCTCAAGCAGTTCCACCTGAATATGCGACCGCAGATCCCGGGTCTCCGGATCGATGGTCTGATATTCCTCTTCAATCCCGATAGTGAAAGTAGGTGGCATAAACTCTCAAAGGCTTTGTCATTCCGAGCGGAGCGAGGAATCTGCTGTTCGCCGGCAGCGTCCCTGCGCTGATTGGCTTGGAAACGCCTAAACAGTATAGCGAATGACAGGAACGAAACCGTCAGACAATCAGACTATGGTAACGAAGGGGTCCTGAATTTATTTCGCCGCCTTGCCCCGCTTCCGCTCCGCTACCCATGCCGGCTCCGCCTTGCGCGTCTTCTTCACTGGCGCACCGTTCAGAAACCCGGCCCACCGCAACTCCCGTGCCGGATTCTCCCCGCTCAGCGCCATCTTCACCGCCATCTCCGCCACAGCATTCACAATCCAGTCAAAATTCTCCTGCCCCACCGAAGTAATCTCCGCATCCGGCGCCGGATTCAGAAAATCAATCGCATAAGGCACTCCAGCTTCCACTGCAAATTCCACAGTATTCAAGTCATACCCCAGCACGCGGCACAAAGTAAGCGCATCTTTTTCGATTCTGGCCCGCAAAGCTTCCGATGACGGCGGCGGATTCCCCTTTACATACCGCTCGTGATGCGGCGCGCGCGGATCGTACTTCATGATGTGCACTTTCTCCTGCCCCACCGCATAGCACCGGTAATACTCCTCAAACACCACGCCATGCTGCAGCGTCATGCACAAATCCCAGGTCTGGTTGTAATGCTGAAAGAACTCCTCCGGCGAATGTACGTGATAAACATGCTTCCAGCCGCCCCCGGAGTAAGGCTTCAAAAAAGCAGGGAAGCCGACATAATCAAACAGCCCCTGCCAGTTCAAGGGATACATCAAGTTCCGCATCGACTTGTCGGTAGTTCCCTCCGGATGCTTGTTGTGCGGCAGAATCACCGTCGGCGGAATCGCCACGCCCAGCTTGTGCGCCAGCGCATAATTGAAAAACTTGTCATCCGCCGTCCACCAGAACGGATTGTTCACCACAATCGTTCCCTGCAGCGCAGCATTCTTCAAATAAGCCCGATAGAACGGAATATCCTGCGAAATCCGGTCGATGATGACGTCATATTTCTTAGGCTCATCCATCCGAATCCCGCCAATCTTCACAAACTCCGCCGAAACTCCCTCAATGCCCAAAGAGTTGATCTTCTCGACCAAAGCCGGCGGAAAAGTATTCTCCATCCCAAACAAAATCCCAATCTTCTTCACAGCCTTCTCCATTCTCGAAGCTCTCAATTGGACCGCCGGCCACTGATCACTGACCAGTGCTCTTAAAAATACTTCCCCGCCATCCTCTGCCAAAGTGGCCAGTCATGTTTCGAATTGTCGTTGTAAATATCCAGCCAGTGCGGCACCGCCTTGCCATTCAAAATCGCCGAGAGCTTCACATTGGCATCCAAACATATATCCCAGTCCGCCGAACCCAGCACAATCTTCATCTGCCGGTAGCGACTCAGGAACCAGTCATCATTCTGATTCGGCAAATAGTCCGGCGGACAATTGAAGTAGCAGTCATCGTCGTAATACCCATCCAGAAACTGGTGAATATCAAACGACCCGCTCATGCTCACGCAATGCGTCACCACGTCGGGATGCTTGAAAGCAAAATTCACCGCGTGATAAGCACCGAAACTGCACCCGGTCATAGCCAGCCGCGGCGTTTGATTCTTCCACCGTACAAACGGCAAGAATTCGTGCAGAATGTAGCGCTCATACTGCAAATGCCGCAGTACGCGCACTTTAGGATGCACGCCCTTGTTGTACCAGCTCTCTGTATCAACCGCGTCCGGACAAAACACCTGCAACTCGCCGCGCTCGATCTTCGGTGCCAATACGCCAATCATTCCCCGATCTTCATACTCGAAGAACCTTCCCATCGAGGTCGGAAACACCAGCAACGGCGTCCCCGCGTGCCCGAAAACTAGCCCTTCCATGTCTCGATTCAGTTCCTGGCTGTATCCCTTGTGATATTCGCGATTCATTCTTCGGCAGTCCCGGCAGACGAAGTATCTTACCTGAACCTGAGGACCTCAAGCCTGTTTTTGCGCTTAACCCGCCGCTTTCAGCTTTGCGAAATGATATCGTGATACGAGATATGTCGTGGAGCTTCCCCAAACTGGTTCCGCGGTCGGCGCCTGTCATTCTTTTAATTCTCACTCTGGCCGCCGCCACGGGATTCGCCGCCGTCAGCCACCTCGTGGCCCGCTTCACCGCCAACCAGCAGTCTCGAGGTCGCAAGCTCTATGCCGAAGGCCTCGCCGAAACCCGCGCCAACGACTACGACGACGCCATCAACGCTTTCCGCGCCGCTCTCACCTGCGATCCCACGAACTCGCAGTACCAACTCAGCCTGGCCCGTGCCCTGCGCGACAGCAACGATCCCCGCCGCCTGGACGAAGCCGAATCCTACCTCATCGCTCTCTGGCAGCGCGCTCCGCAAGACGCCGCCGTCAATCTCGCTCTGGCCCGCGTCGCCACCCACCGAGGTTCCATCGAAGACGCCACTCGCTACTACCACAACGCCATGTACGGAGTCTGGAACTCTGACCCCGAAGCCAACCGCGGCAAAGCCCGCATCGAACTGATCCAATTCCTGCTCAAGCATGGCGCGTCTGACAAAGCCGCATCGGAACTCATGGCTCTCGCCACCGCCTTGCCGCCCACTCCCGCTGCCCACCTCCAGGCTGCAGAACTTTTCGCCCAGGCGCACGACTACGCCGCCGAACTCGCCCAGTACGAAGAAGTCCTCCGTCTCGATCCCGCGAACTCCGCCGCGCTGGCCGGAGCCGGCAATGCCGCATACCGCGCTGGCGATTACATCACTGCCCACCGCGATCTCCAGGCCGCAGCCAACGCGAATCCGCAGGATGCCGACTCTCGCCTGCTTCTCGCGACCACTGACCTCATTCTCCGCAACAATCCTTTCCAGAGTCACATCTCCGACGCCGAACGCAACCGCCGCATCACTGCCGCCTTCACACAAGCCGAAAAGCGCCTCGTCGAGTGTGCCCAGAAAAGTAGCGTCGATCTCAAGACCGCAACCCCCACCACATCGTCTCTTGCCACTCTGCAGTCTCTGTGGACCGAGGCCAAACCAGATCTAGCCCATCTCCGGTCCCCCGCAGAAACCGATCTCCCAGATGCGATCATGGACGTCGTCTTCCAAATCGAACAGCAGACCGCAGCGACTTGCGGCCCGCCGCAAGGCCTCGACCTCGCCCTGCTCCTGAGCTCTCAAAAACGCGAGGCCGCCAGCCAGTGAGCAACTCTTCCACAAACCATCCCGCGCCGGCCCCAGTGGCCCAGCTCCAGGCTCCGAGCCGCCTGTTTTCCACTCTCGAGGGCGTCTTCAACGAAGAATTATTTTTCTTGATCCTTTCGGTGTTTATCGGAATCTTCTCCGGCCTAGCGGTAGTCTGCTTCCGCCTCGCCATAGATTGGACGCACCTGGCCCTGCTCGGTCCGCTCCCGCAAACCCACAGCTGGCGCCTGTTTGCAGTTCCAGCGCTGGCAGGCCTGGTCGTCGCCGCTCTGGTGATTCATGTCTTTCCCGGCATTCGCGGCAGCGGCGTGAACCAGACCAAGGCCGCACTCTACATTTTCAATGGGTTCGTCCCTTTCCGCACGGCCATCGGAAAATTCATCTGTGCTGCGATTGCCATCGGCTCTGGCCAATCCCTGGGCCCTGAAGATCCTTCTCTCCAGATCGGCGCCGGCATCGCTTCCGCTCTAGGACGCCAACTGGAAATCTCCCGCGAGAAACTCCGCCTCATGGCCCCAGTCGGCGCCGCCGCAGGGCTGGCCGCAGCTTTCAACGCTCCCATCTCCGCCGTACTTTTTGTCATCGAGGAGGTCATTGGCCGCTGGAGCGCCGGCATCCTCGGCTCCGTCGTGCTTTCCGCCGTCTCCAGTGTTGTGATCGTCCGCTGGTTCCTCGGAAGCGAACCCCTTTTCCGGATCCCCGTCACCACCTTCAAGCGGCCCACCGAACTCATCGCGTACGCCGTCTTAGGCATTGTCGGCGGCCTGGCCTCAGTCGGTTTCGCCAAATCGATCGGCTACCTGCGCCCCCGCCTTAACTCTCTGCCGCCCTGGACGCAATACTTTCAGCCCGCGCTCGCCGGACTCCTGATCGGCCTCATTGCCTTCCTCGGGGCGCCCCAAATCATGGGTGCCGGCTACGATTCGATGGATCAGGCCATGCACGGCCAGTACGCCTGGAAGATGCTAGCCCTCCTCGCTGTCTTGAAGATCGTAGCTACTACCCTCTCCTTCGTGAGCGGCACTCCCGGCGGAATGTTCGCGCCAACGCTCTTTATCGGAGCCATGCTCGGTGGCGCCGTCGGCGACCTCGAACGCCACTTCTTTCCCCAACTCACCGGTTCCACCGGAACCTACGTTCTGGTCGGCATGGGCGTCCTCTTTGCAGGATTCCTTCGTGCCCCCATGACTTCTGTCTTCATGGTTCTCGAGGTCAGCGGCAACTACGAAATCGTCGTCCCTGTCATTGTCGCGAACACGTTTTCTTATGTAATCTCGCGGAGCCTGCAAACCGTTCCCATCTTCGACATGCTCACCCGTCAGGATGGCCTCATCCTGCCCTCACTGGAAGAAGAACGCGAAGAAACCATCCTCCGGGTCGAAGATGCGATGCTGCCGGTGCCCACCACCATCCTGAACGCCGAGGACTACGTCGACGCCAACGCCCGCCGCGTGCAGGATTCCACAGACTCCGACTTTCTGGTGCGCATGCATCCCAGCGGCTGGAACATCATCGGTCGCGACCAGCTCCAGCGCCTTTTCCGGGA
>Ga0265760_10000321_pt1 | contig 13333 bp, 12 predicted proteins | sample NZIome_2_FD_200831 | JGI IMG/M metagenome (GOLD analysis project Ga0265760, IMG submission 200831) | Metatranscriptome of rhizosphere microbial communities from Maridalen valley, Oslo, Norway - NZI1 (Metagenome Metatranscriptome) | ecosystem: Host-associated > Plants > Roots > Rhizosphere >...
ATTTGCAGGGGTGGGTGAGCAAAAAGTATTCGCGCAGGAAATAGGCCTGGCATCGCGGGTGCTGTCCGAACGCTATGGCATGGAGACCCGCGCCCTATCGCTGATCAACGATCAGCGTGACCTGGAGCGCGCGCCTCTGGCCAGTGTCGCGGGATTGAAGTACGCGCTGCGCGGCCTCGCGAGCCGCATGAATGTGGATAACGACGTATTGTTCCTGGTGATTTCCTCGCACGGCGCAAAGGACCCGGCGATCGCGGTCTCGAACTCGGATCTGCCGCTCAATGACATGACGGATGAGGATCTCGCCGAAGCTCTGAGCGATTCGGGCATCAAGTGGCGCGTGATCATCATCTCCGCTTGCTATGCGGGAGGATTCATCGAGGCGCTGAAGGATCCTCGCAGCATTGTGATCACCGCGGCCGCCGCGGACCGCACCTCGTTTGGCTGTTCGAACGACCGCGACCTGACCTACTTCGGCGAAGCGTTTTTCCGCGATGCCTTGCCGGAGGCGCGCTCGCTGCGCGATGCATTCGACCGGGCCAAGTCGGCAATCGCCCTGCGCGAGCGCCGTGAGCGAGTGGATGCATCCAAGCCGCAGGCTTATTTCGGCGCTGAGATGGAAGGCAAGCTTGCCGCGATGCAGGACCATGCGCCGTAACCCTGGTAGGCTACCCGCATGAACGAGCCGACGCAGCGTACCGTCGAAGCCAATGGCATCCGCATCCACCTCGCTGAGCAGGGCAGCGGCTCGCTGGTGCTGCTCTGTCATGGATTCCCGGAGTCCTGGTACTCGTGGCGCCATCAATTGCGCGCGTTGTCGGCGGCAGGGTTTCACGCCGTCGCGCCCGACATGCGCGGCTACGGCCTGACGGATCGGCCAGACGAAATCGATCGCTACACCCTGTTTCACCTTGTGGGAGACATGGTCGGCGTGCTCGATGCGCTCGGTGAAAAGACGGCCGTGGTTGTCGGACATGATTGGGGCGCGCCTGTCGCATGGCATGCCGCGCTGCTGCGCCCGGATCGATTCCGCGCCGTCGTCGGACTCAGCGTACCGTATCGACCGCGCGGCAGCATCGCACCGACGACAGTGATGCCGCAGAACGCCGAGGCGAGCTTTTATCAACTGTACTTTCAAGCGCCGGGCGTCGCGGAAGCGGAACTGCAGGCGGATGTCCGAATATCGCTTGCCAAGATTTTATTTTCAGGATCGGGCGATGTGCCGAGACGCAATCCCGGAGGCCCGAGCCCTGGGGTCGGCATGGTGCCGCGCGCCGGCGGATTTCTCACGCGGATGCCGAGCCCGGAAAGCTTGCCCGCCTGGCTTTCCGATGCGGACCTGGATTTCTATGTGCAGCAATTCAAGCACTGCGGATTTCGCGGCGGTCTCAACTGGTACCGCAACATCGATCGCAATTGGGAGTTGATGGCGCCGTATGCCGGCGCATCGGTGACGGTGCCCGCGCTGTACATGGCGGGCGATCTGGATCTTGTGGTTTCCTTCCCGCGTATGAAAGAAGTCATCGCGGACTTGGCGCGCTACATCCCTCAGCTGCGCGGCACGATCATGCTGCCGGGCTGCGGTCATTGGACGCAGCAGGAGCGCGCCGCCGAGGTCAACCAAGCGATAATCGAATTCTTGCGCGGCCTGTAGTTGCGCCAATCGCATCGGCTTGCGCAGGGCATGCCTCAGATGCGTAAACTACGGTTGGTTTTCCAGGGGGCAGCTTAATGACTCAGCCGACCATTCCTGATCAATCCGAGCCCACGCGCCAGCTCAGCCGGTCGCTCAAAGGCCGACATTTGGCGATGATCTCGATTGGCGGCATTATCGGCGCCGGGCTGTTTGTCGGCAGCAGCACTTCCATCAAAGCCGCGGGACCTGCGATTTTCATCAGCTACGCCGTCACCGGTATGCTGGTCCTCATGGTGATGCGGATGCTGGGCGAAATGGCAACGGCGTTGCCCAACGTGCGCTCGTTCACGGAATTTACGCGTTCCGGATTGGGCGACGGTGCCGGGTTTGTCGTGGGCTGGCTGTATTGGTATTTCTGGGTCATCGTTGTACCGGTGGAAGCCATCGCAGGAGCGAAGATCCTGCAGGTCTGGATGCCTTCCTATACTCAGCTACAGATCGGTCTCGGTCTAATGACCATCATGACGGGCGTCAACCTCCTGTCGGCGCGTTCCTATGCCGAGTTTGAATTCTGGTTCGCCTCCATCAAAGTTGCCGCAATTCTGGTATTTGTCGTCATTGCGGCTTCTTTCGCCTTCGGCTGGACCTCGCCGGCGGGCGCGACCTTCGGCAATCTAGTGAATTACGGCGGCTTCGCACCGAGCGGCTGGATCGCCGTGATCGGAGCCGCACCCACCGTGTTCTTTGCCATGACCGGCGCAGAGATTACGACGGTGGCCGCAGCGGAATCGGCACAGCCGGGCCGCGCGATCGCCAAAATGACCACGACGGTGATATGGCGCATTTTGATTTTCTACGTCGTATCCGTTTTCTTGATCGTCTCGGTGGTCCCCTGGAATACGGTGCGTTCCGGCGAGTCGCCATTCACCCTGGCCCTCAACACGATGCACGTGCCGGGGGCAAGCATCATCATGAGCGTCATCATCCTCACGGCCGTGTTGTCCTGCCTGAACTCGGCCTTCTATGTCAGTTCGCGGGTGCTGTTTATCCTGGCTGACCGGGGCGACGCACCGCAGTTTTTGGTCAAACTGAATAAACGCCGCGTACCCGTGGTCTCGGTGTTGATCGGCGCGGCGGCGGGATTTCTCGGCATCATCGCGGCAACCGAGGCACCGCAAAAAGTATTCGACTTTTTGTTGAGTTCCTCGGGTGCGCTCATTGTGTTCGTCTATATGATCACGGCTGCGGCGCAAATTGCCCTGCGCCGGCGTCGCGAACGCAATGGCGAGGCGAAGCCTGCGGTCAGCATGTGGCTGTTCCCCTACTTGAGCTACGCCACAATCGCCTGCATGGCTGCGGTATTGATCGCGATGGCACGCACGCCCGGCCAGCGCCAGGACTTCAACGCCAGCTGCATTACCTTAGGTCTGGCCGTCGTCGCCTATTGGATCGTGCGACGAGTGCGGCAACCGCGCACGGTGGCCTCGCCCGTCACCTGATTTTGCCCGCGGCTAAGCGTTGGCTAAGAACTTCTGCTTCTAAGGTGCTGAGTGTGGGGTATTGAGCGCGCCAGACTCGACATCTTCGCGCCCGCTGCGGAAATTAATTAAATAATATCAATAGCTTATTTTGCACTAACACGTGTTGAGTGCTTTGACAAATGATTAAAATCTAATTATTGGGTACAACATGTACCTGATCGTCTTGTAGGTTTTTGGCAGGATGATCCCTGAAGTTTTAGGAGAATCTCGCGCCGGCAACCAGCCAACTCCCCCGCTGGTGCGATATCCCAGCGGCGTGGCCCTCAAAATCCACGCCGTTTTTTCTTTCGGCCTAGTTGGGTCGCGCCCGAAAGTTGGCTCCCGGCGCATCGGCGTCCGAGCATCGCCTTCGCCCTCACTCCGGATCTTTCTTTTACCAAACATGCGGTATCAATCGATACCGTACTTCGTGCTGATAATCGCGGTATCCGAGTAGATTCGCTGCCAGATAATTCTCTTCATCAAGCAGTCTCCATATCAGTGTGCTACTGATGGCGACGAAAATGAGCAGACCTACATAAGAGCCGAGCGCGACGGGGATTCCGCTAAGCACTGCGAGCGCGGCGGCGTACATGGGGTGCCGTACGCGGGCGTACGGGCCGGTGGAGATGACTCGTTGATCTGCGGCGATTTCAATGGTGGTAGACGTATAGGTGTTTTCCTTGAAGACCCGCAAGACGCCAAGGAATCCCAGCGCCATCACAGCGTTTCCGGCTATTGCGACCGGGGAGGGCACGTGCGACCAGCCAAAGCGATGATCGAGCGCGGGAACGATGAGCAGCCCGATGAATCCCACGGATGCGAGGGTCATGATGATCTTTTGAGCGGGCTGCTTCTCCGCGGTGGGACCGCCGCGCATGCGTCGTTGCAGCAACATTGGATCTTTTGCCATGAGATAGAGCGTAATGCCGAGGGAGGACGCAAAATAAACGGCGAGAAAGACCCACGCTTGCCAGTAGCTCAAGGTCGCGGCGGGAATGAAAATTAGCGCAGCCATTATTAATATCAGGGCCGCAAGTGAGACCAAGGCCTTTGCGTTCAATGAGTTCATCTAGTAACCGAGCCTATGCTAGGTCCACCGTGGCCGCCTTAGCAACGAATCCGCGGGAGCGGTCGGAAAAGGCTGCGGCGCGGCTGCTGCGGCCGACCATCCTGGCTCTCGTCGTAGCACTTCACGCCGCGCTATTGCTGATTGCCTCGCGTTGGCAGGCCCGCCTCGACCTGCGCACCGAGGAATCACTGGTGTTTCTATCGCTTCCCGCACATGTGCAATCAGCGCAGGAGGCAACGGTCCCGCCCAGTTTGCCGCGCGAGAAGCCCGCGCCGTCGCATGACACGCAACTGATCACCGTGCCAATTCCTGCCGAACCTTCGCCGGCCGAGCAAAAACCCGCAATCGTCGATTGGCATGCTGAAGCGCTGCTCACGGCCAAGCAGCACGCGCAAGCGGCCGCGGCACCGCAACCTCGCGCCTTGGACAAACATGGCGCCGGCATGTACTTCGATGGCGGGCTGGGCGTGGACCAGGGCTCTGCGCCGGAGTTTGGCTGGGATCACGCGCAGACCCATCGCGTCGAAGCGCTGGAAGGCGGCGGAATGCTGCTGTGGATCAACGATCGCTGCTTCATCGTGATGGCCGGCATGATTCCCTTTCCCATGTGCGGCATCGGAAAAATTCCCGCGCGCGGCGATTTGTTCGATCACATGCGCGATCCGAAAGTGCCGGAGCCCAACGCGATCAACACCGCGCCCTGATTGAGCGGCGCGGCCGGAAATTCAGTTTCCTCGCCCCAATCCCTCGATCAAGCGGCAGGCGCGCGTAACCGCGTCCGCGGAATCGATGCGTGACGCGTAATCCGCGCGCCGCCGTGCCGATGTGCCCTGCAGAATACTCTCGATCGCGCGAGCCACGCGGGTCCCGCGATAGCGGCTCTGCGGAATGCTCCTTCCCAGCCCGAGCTGTTCAATACGCCACCCGCTGTCGAATTGGTCATAGCCGTGGGGCACGACGAGGTGTGGAATTCGTGCTCTGATCCCCTGCGCCAGGGTGCCCACACCGCCGTGGTAGACCAGCAGCGCAGCTCGCGGCAGCACCTCACTAAAAGGCAGGTAGCCGAAGACTTTGATGCCGGCCGGAAGGTGCGGCGGCACTTGCTCCGGATAATTGGTCACGAGCATGGCGCGCATGCCCAAACGCCGCGCAGCCTTGACCGATTCTTTGAAAAATCTCTGCATCGTCGACCCCGCTGATCCGGGCGTAAATACGATGGGCGCCGCACCGGCACTCAAAAATTCCTCGGCCGCGGCGCGGGGCGCGGCTTCGCCATCCGCATCCCACAAAGGGAAGCCGACGGCGTGCGTATTGGCCGGCCAGTCCGGCTGCGGCGCCGCAAACCACTCGGGAAAGAATGCAATCACCAAATCCGGCGAGTGCAGCCAGCGATGCATCACTCGATCGACGCGCGCCAACCCAAGCCTCGCGCGCAGATCGTTCAGCGGCGCCCTGAGCCTGCGGTCGACAATCACGGCATCAATGATGCGAAACAATCCCTGCTTGAACCATTTCGGGCGGGATGCCGATAGCCTGACGTTGCCCATCATTCCTTGGTCGACGAAAGTGCGGATCACGCTGGGTTGCAGATGCACCGAGGCGCTCGGCACTCCAAGCTTTTCCTGTGCGACGCGGGCGCCGAAGGCCAAACTCGAGAATGCCACCACGGTGCTTGAATCGGCGTGTTTTTCGATCAATCGGTAGATTTGCGAAATCGCCGGCGCGATCAGCTGCGCAATGACCTTGAAACCCTTGCGTAGGTGCCACAATTCCGGATTGGCGATGACGGCGTTGGCTTCCGCGGCGCTGCCGACGGCGAGAAACCCGATTCCTTGAGCCTCGATCAATGCCTGGAAAATCGGATTGGTCAAAATCGTCGCTCGATGGCCGCGAGCTTTGAGCGCCGCGCCGAGCGCGATAAAAGGGTGCACGTCGCCCGCGCTGCCCATGGTCGGCAACAACACATGAAGAGAGGGCTTGCGATCACCGTTGGGAGCGTCGCTCAATCGTTCACCGTTCGAACTTTGTCGACAGAATGATCGATGAGTTCGTGCGCTCCACGCCGTCCAGCGCGCCAATTTGATCGATGACTTGATCCATTTCAGCGACCGATGCGGCGACCGCAACTGCGATCAAGTCCACATCGCCGCTGACGGAATGCAGCAGCCGCACTTGGGATATCCCACGCAATGCGGCAGTCACCGCGCGAGCCTCCTTGGGACCCACTTTGATCATGACGTGCGCGCGAACGGCGCCGGTCCCAAGTTCCGGCGCCAAACGCACCCCGTAACCGGTGATGATGCCCTGCTTCTCCAGCCGCTCGATTCGACTCTGCACGCTGGTGCGCGAGCGTCCCACCAGCCTGGCCAGCATGGCAGTCGAGGCACGGCCGTTCTCGCGCAGCGCCGACAGTAGCTTCTCATCGATGGAATCCATGGCACTTCGCCGTTTTGACCCTTCTTAATGTAGTAAATATACCTTAAAAACGCCCAAAACAACCCTACCATTCGCCATGCCGCTGAGCAAAAATGCGGATCCTCGGGAGGCGGCATGAAAGACATTGTTATCGTTGGCGCAGGCAAAATCGGTTCCATGATCGCGGAGTTTTTGGGAAGTTGCGGCGATTACGCCGTGACCGTGGTCGATCGGTCGCAGCAACAACTGGATCGGCTCGAGACTTCCGCGCCGATCAAGAAAGCCGCGCTCGACATCACGCAGGGTGACGCTCTGCGCAAATTGCTGTCGGGTAAATTCGCGGTCCTGTCCGCGGCGCCCTATCACGCGACCCGGCTCATTGCCGAAACCGCCAAGAGCGGCGGCGCTCATTACCTGGACCTGACCGAGGATGTCGCCAGCACGCGAGTGGTCAAGCAACTCAGCGCCGGCGCGCGCACCGCCTTCATTCCACAGTGCGGCCTGGCGCCGGGATTCATCACCATTGTCGCGTCCGATTTGGCGTCGCGATTCGATGAACTCAACGATGTGCGCATGCGCGTCGGCGCATTGCCCGAATTTCCCTCTAACGCGCTCAATTATAATCTGACCTGGAGTACGGACGGGGTGATCAACGAGTATTGCGAGCCGTGCGAGGCCATTGTCAACGGCCAGCTGCGCGAGACGCAGCCGCTGGAAGAATTGGAAGAATTCTCGCTCGATGGAATTTTGTACGAGGCGTTCAACACTTCCGGCGGCCTGGGCACGCTGTGCGAAACGCTGGCCGGCAAGGTGCGCAATTTGAACTATCGCACCATCCGCTATCCGGGCCACGCCGCCATCATGAAGGCATTGTTGAATGATCTGCGGCTGCGCGACCGGCGCGAGCTGCTCAAGGACATTCTCGAGAATGCGGTACCCATCACGCTCCAGGATGTCGTCATTGTCTTCGTTACCGTAAGCGGCATGCGCGGAGGTCAACTCATGCAAGAGACCTACGCCAACAAGATCTATGCCGCCCCAATGGGCGGCAGAGTGCGCAGCGCCATTCAGATCACCACGGCAGGCGGCATTTGCGCGGTGCTCGACATGCTGAGCTCCGGTGAGCTTCCTCAGTCCGGGTTGATTCGCCAGGAAGAGATCGGCTTGAAGCCTTTTCTTGCAAATCGGTTCGGCAAGGTTTACACGATGGCGGCGCCGGCCGCCGCGCACGCGGCTTAGGCGATCAGCGGTTTAGCGCGCGCTGCACCAGCCACACATATGCCGCAATTGTCGGCAGGGCCGTCAGGACCATACCAAATGCCCGGGCCGTCGGATAAATCAAATAACCGATCCAGAACGTCGCACGCCCGAAGCCGAATAGGATGGCCGCCGCTGGAATCAGCACCAGCCGTTCTTGAGGGAGCATCACACTGAGGTTTATCCAGGCTATTGCCGCAAGCAGCGCCTGCTCCAGCGTGTTCTGGTTATAGCGCAGATTGATTTCCAGGCTGTGGCGCAGCGGCGAGCGTGTGCCGTCAATGGCATCCCCAATGAACCGGCGGTTGCCTGCCGCCAAAATCCCGGCGAGCAACGTCAGAGCCGGGACGGTGAGCCAATGCGCCGCAAATGCAAGGCGAGCCCCCATGTTATCGGCAGGCAGCGCTGCGAACCCGAAAAGTGTTGACGCGTATCGCGCCGCCAGATAAACGACAATGACGGCAGGCACGGCGCCCGCCACAACGATCAGTTGCTTGCGCACCAAACTCACTCCGAACTCCGGCCGACGAATGCCCTGATATCCGCCAGCGTCGGTGCCCTGCTGCGCAAGAGCGCGGTCAGCGCCGCCACGGTGTCGGCATGCGAAACCTTCGGATACAGCTTCAACGTCACCGGCACGCCGAGCGCTTGCAGCGCCGCTGCAAGATTGCGCGAGTTCTTCGGCTTCACTGTCTCGTCGTTCAGCCCTTGGACCAACAGCATGGGCGGCGCGTCCGCCCGCACGAAATTGATGGGCTGCGATTCGGGGTAGAGCGGCGGTGGACCAAACATGTCTTGATCATCCGGCTCGAGCAATGGCAAGAAATCGTAGGGTCCGGACAAGCCAATGACTCCGGCGATGTGCGGCGCGGCTTGCCCGGTGGCCTCGAGATGGCGTGGATCCAATGTCAGCAGCGCGGCCAGGTGCGCGCCCGCCGAGTGCCCCATCAGGTATAGACGCTCGCGGGCGCCGCCATACTCATGCGCATGCGCGGCGGCGAAGAGCGCTGCCTGCGCCGCATCCTGCATGAATCCCGGCATTTTGACCTGCGGATAGTGGCGATAATTCGCCACCACGGTCACATATCCTGACTCGGCCAGAGCCGCACCGACAAACCGATAGTCTGCTTTGTCGCCCTCGCGCCAGCGACCTCCGTGCCAGAAAACCACCACCGGCCGAGGCTCCACGGCGGCGTCCTCGGGCACGTACACATCCAGGCGTTGCAGTGGGTCGGACCCATAAGCGATATTCGCGAGCCGCTTGTACGAACCGAAAACCGCCGGGAGATTGGCGGCAAGAAATCCCAAGCGCTCGCATCCCGCCAAGAACCGTGCGTAGATGCCGGCGAGCGCGGTTCGGCGCGACGCGCGATCCTCGCTATCGGCAGGCATAGGTGGGGCTGCCCGCGGCGTCGAGTATGCCGTGCTTGATCAGCCAGTCGCGCGCATCGTCTGCGTCACGCTCAAACCATGCCGCAGCGCTGCCCAGTCTGAATGTGTAGCCCCACGCATCCATGTCGCGGCACATTCGCTGCCGGCCGATGTTGGGCAGCGAATCGGCCAAGATGATTTGCAGATAGCAAACGGCGTTCTCTTCCGCATGATCGCCGCCCGCGTCGGTATGCAAGCCTGCGCGCCGCTCCGGCGTCATGCAGATAAAGTGAGCGCTTTCGTGCAGCACGGAATGCAGCGGCGTATCGAGGCGCGCGAAGATCTTCGATCCCATAAGCCCCGCCTCGCGTTCGCCCCAATAAGAGCCGGGGATGACTTCGTCCGGCGCCACCAGCTGCAGCACCATACAATAGCGATCCAGGAGTACTTGCAGGGTCAGTCGATCAATGCCGTTGAGCAAGAGCACTGGTTGCGACCGCGCGCCGGCGTTACTTCAAGCTTGTGAGTCGGCGCATGGTGATGGCTACCAGGTCCCGCGCCATTTGTTGGCGCAGAATATCGGCTTCGTGCTCCTTGGCGAGCTGCAGCGTCACGTCGAAGCTGAAATCCCTTGATAGGCTGATGGTCTGCGGTGCGAGCAATTCCTTGTCCCCGCCATGCACGCTGAATGTCACGGTGTAGGTAAGCTCGTATTCCGTGGGAATGTTCTGCGCCGATACAGCTAGAGTGCGTTGCTCGACCAGGTCCTTGGAGACATCAACGTTCGCCGTGGCGCCTTCGCGCGTCAACTGAACCGTCGCTCCGGAGGCCTTCAGCTGATGTTCGAATTCCCGCGAAAAATCCGTGTACGGATCCTTCAACGATAGGTAGGGGCGCGCCATGACCGCGGGCAGCGGATCGCTGCCCGCCAAACGGAAGCCGCACGCGGACAGAGCGCAGACGCCCATCAAAACAAGATATCGCCGGCTGGCCACGCGGCATTACACCACGATGTTCACGAGCTTGCGCGGCACGATGATCACTTTGCGAACCGCCGCGGTGCCGATGAATTTGCGCACATTGGTATCGGCCAGCGCCGCGGCGCGGACTGCCGTCTCGTCCGCGTCTACTGCAACGGTGATATGCGCCCGCAACTTGCCGTTCACTTGCACGACCATCTGCACGGTGGCTGATTGCAATGCCTCGGCATCGACCCCACGCCAAGGCTCGTCGATCAGCGCGGTGCTATTCCCGAGGCCGTACCACAGCGCGTGGGTGACATGCGGAATGATCGGTGACAGCGTCAGCACCGCAATCTCCAATGCCTCTTGCGATACGCTGCGATCCTGCTCCGCGGCCTGCGGAGACTTGGCCACGGCATTCAAGAGTTCCATGACCGCGGCAATCGCGGTATTGAAGGTCCGGCGCCGGCCAATATCATCCGTGACCTTGGCGAGGGTCTGGTGCGAATGGCGGCGCAGGGCGCGTTGCGGCTCGGTTAAGCTGGACTTGTCGAGCCTCGCCACCGGACCCTGCGACACATGGTCGTACACGGCTTTCCACAGCCGCTTGATGAAGCGGAATGCCCCCTGCACGCCTTCATCGGACCATGCCAAGGTCTGTTCGGGCGGGGCGGCAAACGTGATGAACAGCCGCGCGGTATCGGCGCCGAATTCATCGACCAGCACTTGCGGGTCCACACCGTTGTTCTTGGACTTGGACATCGTGACCACGCCGCCCGATTCGACCTGCCGGCCGTCGGCCTTCAGCACCGCGACGCTGCCTTTGCCATTCTTATCCGCCGTGACCGTAACATCGGCGGGATTGAAGTATTGCACTCGGCCGGAGTCGGTCTTGCGGAAGAAGACCTCGTTCAGCACCATGCCTTGGGTGAACAAGCGCGCAAAGGGTTCCTTGAATGAAACCGCGCCCAACTCTTTCAAGAAACGCGTCCAGAAACGCGCATATAGCAGGTGCAGGATGGCGTGTTCGATGCCGCCGATGTACTGATCGACGGGCAGCCAGTATTGCACCCGATAGTCCAGCATCGCCTGGTTATTGTCGGCGCAGGCGAACCGCAAGAAATACCACGACGAATCCACGAATGTATCCATGGTGTCGGTCTCGCGGCGCGCAGCCGCGCCGCATTTCGGGCACTTCACGTTTAGAAAGCGCTCGTCCTTCAACAGCGGATTGCCGCTGCCGTCGGGCACCAAGTCTGTGGGGAGGATCACGGGCAATTGTTCATCCGGCACCGGCACCGCGCCGCAGCCTCTGCAATGAATGATCGGGATCGGACAACCCCAGTATCGTTGCCGTGAAATTCCCCAGTCGCGCAGCCGCCAGGTGGTGCGCTTCTCGCCCAATCCGACGGCCTGCAAATCTCCGGCGACCGCATCGACGGCGGCTTGATACTCGAGCCCATCATACGGGCCGGAATTCACGCAGCGGCCATGCTCGGAATACCAGGGCTCCCACGCCGCCAACGAATACGGGCGCCCCTGCACGTCGATGACCGGTTTGATCGGCAATTGATATTTCTTGGCGAATGCAAAATCTCGCTCATCGTGTGCCGGCACGCCCATGACCGCACCATCGCCGTAGCTCATCAGCACATAGTTGCCGACCCACACCGGCACGGGTTCGCCGCTGATCGGGTGGCGCACGTGCAAGCCGGTCGGCATGCCCTTCTTTTCCTGAGTGGCAAGCTCAGCTTCGAGCGCCGGTCCGCGTTTGCATTCTTCGATAAATGCAGCCAGCTTTGGATTCTCCTGCGCGGCAAAGTCGGCGAGCGGATGTTCCGCCGCCACGGCGCAAAAGGTCGCGCCCATGATGGTGTCGGCGCGGGTGGTGAATACCCACAGGACACCGCCCTCGCCGATGTTGTGCGGAAAGCCTAAGCGAACGCCTTCACTGCGGCCGATCCAGTTGGCTTGCATGACACGCACGCGTTCAGGCCAATCCGGCATGCGATTCAATTCATCTAGCAGATCCTCGGCGTACGCCGTGATCTTCAGGTAGTACATGGGAATTTCGCGCTTTTCGACCATCGCACCGGTGCGCCAACCCTTACCGTCGATGACCTGCTCGTTTGCCAACACGGTCCTGTCGACCGGATCCCAATTGACGACACCGGTTTTCTGATACGCGATGCCTTTTTCCAACATGCGCAGGAAGAGCCATTGATTCCAGCGGTAGTACTCGGGCCGGCATGTCGTGAGTTCGCGCTTCCAATCCAACCCAAAGCCCAAGGATTTGAGCTGCGCCTTCATGTGAGCGATGTTCTCGAAGGTCCATTTCGCCGGCGGCACGCCATTGGCAATGGCGGCATTCTCGGCCGGCAAGCCGAACGCGTCCCACCCCATGGGCTGCAGCACGTTGCGCCCGTGCATGCGCATGAATCGCGTCAGCGCATCGCCTATGGTGTAATTGCGCACGTGTCCCATGTGCAAGCGGCCGCTTGGATAGGGAAACATGCACAGGCAATAATACTTCGCGCGGCTGTCGTCTTCCTTAGCCTCGAAGCTATGCTGTTGGTCCCAATAGTGCTGTGCCTCCGCTTCGATAGCGGCGGGCTCGTATCTTTCGTGCATGATTGGGCCTCAGAATACCCGAGATGATGCGCGGCCGCGAACTGCACTTAACGTAAAGGTCGAATGCGAAAGCTGAATTTTTATGGCGCGCTGGGCTTGTCGAGCTTGAGCGGCTGCTTATGGTTCCTGGCCGTCACGCCATTTGACCTCTCGGCCCTTGCCTGGATCGCCGCGGTCCCCATGTTCATGGCGATCGAGCGCACGGCAAGTTTTCGCCGCGCACTATTCTTGGGCTGGTGGGCCGGCCTGGTGGAAACAGGGGGCGGATATTACTGGCTGATCGATGTCATGCGCCGCTTCGCCGATTTCCCTTGGATCGGCGCGGCGGGAGTTTTTTTGCTTTTTTGCGCGACCCGCGCGGTCATTTTCTTGGTGTTTACAGGCGCGGTGCTCGCCATTCGCAAACGCACTCGCGTTCCCATGACCCTGCTCGCACCCATCGCCATGGTGAGCTGCGAGTTGCTCGTAC
>Ga0265760_10000324_pt1 | contig 13321 bp, 10 predicted proteins | sample NZIome_2_FD_200831 | JGI IMG/M metagenome (GOLD analysis project Ga0265760, IMG submission 200831) | Metatranscriptome of rhizosphere microbial communities from Maridalen valley, Oslo, Norway - NZI1 (Metagenome Metatranscriptome) | ecosystem: Host-associated > Plants > Roots > Rhizosphere >...
CGAGCTAGGAGAAACGCACGCCACCGGAGGCGACAACGCTTTCGGTGAGCTTCGCGAAAAAGCACAAACGCGACCTACTAGCGGTCTCGCACCGGGAGTAAAATTCCAGGAGAACTACGGAGGGAATAAACATGCCCAAGAAGAACGCTTCTACGCGCCAAGGAGTGATCAGCGCCGAACCGCGCTTTCACCAAACTGCCGCAGAGCTGCAAGCCTACGGCACCGTTTCGCACATGCAACCGCTGGAACTGGAAGAACCGGTGCGGCTGGAAATGACGGAGCAACTCAACCTGTTGCTGGCCGATACGATGACCCTGCGCGATTTGTACAAAAAGTCTCATTGGCAGGTGTCGGGCGCGACGTTTTATCAACTTCACCTTCTTTTCGACAAGCACTATGACGAGCAGGTCGAGATCGTAGACGCCCTTGCAGAGCGTATCCAGTTGCTCGGAGGTGTCTCGTTGGCCATGGCCGCGGATGTGGCGGAAACTACTCGCATTGAACGTCCGCCGCGAGGCCGGGAAGAGGTTCCCGTCCAGATTTCACGATTGCTGGATGCGCATCAGATTCTGGTTCGCCATAGTCGCACGCTGGCGCGTCTTGCTTCCCAACTCGGCGATGACGGCACTAATGACCTGGTGGTGAGCAACGTGCTGCGGCCCAATGAACTGCAGGCTTGGTTCCTGAGTGAGCATCTCGTGGATGCTCCTCTGGTGCGGGCGGAAGATCCGCGACTGCGGAACGCCGGGTAACACGGGGGCGACGCCGGAGCAAGAAAAGGCCCGGCGAATCCGGGCCTTTATTTTCCGAAGCACAGTCCCTGTAAACCACCACCTGTCTGGAGAGAAGATCTACTTCGCGGAGCCAGCTTTGAGATTGTCGTGGTCGTAGTATTCGTACGCCGACATCGGTTTCTCGCCGCCTTTTCTCCAGATGCGCGAATCTTCCGGAAGCTTGTTCAACACTCGCGCCATCTCCCGGATGTGCATAGCCACCGTGCCGCAACATGCGCCGATGAAGTTGATCCCGACATCGCGCGCCTGCAGTGCGTAATCCGCCATCTCCTTCCGTGTGAGCTGTAAAGGATCGAGCGCGTAGGGAAACTCGGGCAGACTCGTGAAATCAGGCTTTTCTGCGGGCGTGCGATAGGCGACCGGTTGACACGCCAGATATCCCGGTACGGCTTTGCGCATCTGCTCCATCGGGCCCAGAATATGTTGCGGAGGACGCAGGCAATTCACGCCGACAATGTCGGCGCCGGCGTCGACCAGAGCTTTTGCCGCGTCAGCTGCGTTCTTGCCTTCGACGGTTTCATCTTTGTTTTCAAAGCAGATAGTGACCATCGCGGGCAAGCCGGTTTTCTTGGCGCGCTCGACGGCGATGAGTGCTTCTCCCAACCAGGAAAATGTTTCGCCGATGATGAAGTCCACTCCTCCGTCGACCTGAACGGCAAGTTGCTCGTCGAAAGTCTTGCGTACCCGATCGGTGGCCGACGGGCTACCAGGTTCGTACATCCACGTCAGGCTGAGGTTTCCCGCGACGAGGCAGCGGTCGCCAGCAACCTCACGGGCAATGCGAACCGCAGTCCGATTCAACTCCTCGACGCGGTTCTCCAAGCCGACGGTGGCTAATTTATCCCGGCTGGCATAGAACGTAAGCGCCTGCAAAACTTCCGCTCCTGCCTCGCGAAATTCCACATGCAGTTCGCGCAGTGCTTCCGGATGGGTCAACACCACTTCCGGCGTAAACGGACCGGCACGTACCCAGCCGCGCTTTTCTAACTCCAGCAGATATCCACCGTCGCCAAGGACGGGGCCTTCCTTCAGACGCTCAAGAATACCTTTCTTCTTCATGTTGTTTGCTCCTGAAAAGTCTGGTCCTGAATTGCTGCTTTCTAAAGTCGGCTTGAGCTAGTTGAATCTCCCTTTCTTCCAATCGCGCAAAGCCTGGTGCGCCGCGTTTCGTCCCGGCGCTGCGGTTACGCCGCCCCCGGGGTGCGTCCCCGCTCCGCAAAGATAAAGGCCATTAACCGGCGTCCGATATTGCGCCCAGCCTGGCACAGGGCGCATGAAAAAGAGTTGCTCCAGGCGCAGATCGCCGTGGAAAATATTTCCTTCGGTCAAGCCGTACGTGCGTTCCAGGTCAAGCGGGGTCAACACCTGCCGTGCCACGATGGCGCCGGGGACGTTGGGAGCGTACTCACCGATCTTCTTCACCACTCGGTCGCCGAGCAATTCGCGCTTCTCGTCCCAATTTCCTTCGCGCAAATGATAAGGAACGTACTGCACAAAACAGGTCAGGATGTGCTTGCCCTTTGGCGCCAGCGAATCGTCGGCATTGGATGAGACCACGCAGTCCACCCAAAGTTCTTCGGGGATCTCGCCAAACTTGGCAATGTCATAGCACCGCTCGGCAAACTCGAGGGAAGGAATGAGCGTATAGAACGTGCGCTCGAGAGCGGTCGCGTGCAGGGAAGTCCCGGTGAAGCGAGGTTCCTCCGCCAGCACCATGTTCACTTTCGCGCATGGGCCTTGCATCTTGATGCCGAGAATCGCGGATCGAAAATCATCGGGCAGGTCCGACGCATCCATCAGACCGAGAAAAGTTCGCTTGGGGTCAGCATTCGACAGGATCATGCGTGCTCGCAACTCGGTGCCATTCTCCAGCACCACGGCGCGAGCACGACCGTTGCGGACGTCAATCCGCGCGACTGAGGCCGACGTTCGAATCTCAGCTCCAAGCTTGCGTCCGGCCGCAGCCAGCGCCTTTGTGATCGAGCCCATTCCGCCCATCACGTGTCCGTAGAAGCCTTGCAACTCATGCTCTCCACCGCTCAGTAAATGGAAAAGCAAGCCGATCGCGGTGCCCGGCTGGTAAGGTCCGCCATGCTTGCCATAAACATTGTTGGCAAGAAACATGGTCTTCATCTTTCCCGACTCGTAGTTACGGTCGAGAAACTCTCCCAGGCTGCCAGTCAGGAAGGAGACGAGTTGCGCAACTTCCGCATTTGTAATTCCCCGAAAGCGCCGGCCCGTGCGAAACAGGCTCATCCAGCCTTTCAATGAGGAGGCATCGACCTCGGGCGGAGGTTCCATGAAGAACGGCTGCAGATAGCGCGCCAGCTTTTTGAGCTGATCGTCCACTTGCACGAAGCGAGCTGCATCTCTTGGAGAAATCTTGGCGAACTCTTGCCGAGCCCGTTCCCGCTCAGCCCACCAGGGTACGACGTGACCATCGGGGAAGGGAACCTGGATCGCAGGGTCACATGGAATCATGCGCAACCCATGATCGGCCAGTCCCAGTTCGGAAATCACTTCCGGGCGTAACATGCTGGCAATGTAAGATGTAGTGGAAACGCGGCATCCCGGCGCGATCTCTTCCGTGACGCAGCATCCGCCAACGATTTCCCGGCGCTCGAGCACGAGCACGGAAAGTCCGGCGCGCGCCAGGTATGCCGCCGCAGTCAATCCGTTGTGGCCAGCCCCGACTACGATCGCATCGTAAGCTTGGTTCGTGGCTTCGATCTTAGTATGACCTATGGTCACTACGTCCACTCGTCGACCCGATCACAATACTGGAATCATCAATAAAAATGAAATTGAAATTCGCTGCGCTCTCCTATATGCTTTTGTGACTTAAAGTCATCTCTATGTCAGGAATCGCCAGCAATCGGGCCACGCCTCCGCTCTACCAGGCGGTTAGCCCAGCCCGTCCGCGCTCTGACGCCAAGCGCAGCCGCATTGTCGAAGCTGCTATGCAGCATTTCGCCGAGCACGGTTATCATGCGGCTCGTGTAGGCGATATCGCTTTAGGTCTTGGGATCGCCAAGGGTTCGGTTTTCCAGCATTTCGGCAGCAAGGATGGTTTGTTCTTCGAGGTCTACAAGCGGGCCGTACGCTCCTTTCCTAAGTATCTGGACGCGCCCCCGGAAGTTCGGGCGGGCGGCTTCTTCGCGGTGTTGCATTATTGGCTAACGCGCACGGAGCATCTGCTGCGCGAGGATTGGATTCCCTACCGGATCGCGTTGCTGGGGAACTATGGTACCGATCTGAATCTGCGGCGCGAAATCAATCGCTTCCTGATCACCGAGGATCCCTACGGTACCGTGCTGTTTGTGCGCTTCGGCTTGGACCGCCGCGAGCTGCGCAAAGACATGGACGTGGAAATGATCGTTTCCATACTGGATTGGACCATGGAGCGCTTTCAGGACGCGTTGTTGACCGCGGAGTTGGATCCCGGGCTGTTCCGCCGCCAAGGGGAACTGGCTGAGAAGAAAGAAGCTAGAATTCGGCAGTTTCTGTCCGTGTTGCAACGGGCGATCGGGGCCGCGCCAGTCGCTTCACGGGCTGAAGGTGTCAAGGAACGTGCTCGAAAGGCATCGTCTGCAGGACGAAGTCAGCGAAGACATATTGTGAAAGTGTCAGCAAGAACGAATCGAGCCTAGACCAATGCAAGCTTCTTTGGAGAACATTCTCGCGAGCTACGACGAGCGCGCTCCACTTGCGGAAGCGTCCACCATTCCCGCCCCCTGGTATATCGACCCTCGCATCGCGGGACTTGAACGCCTGCAGGTCTTCAGCAAGACGTGGCAACTCGTGGCGCGCACGGAGCAAGTTGCGTCCGAAGGAAAGTTCGTCGCGACCACGCTGGCCGGAGAGCCTATCGTCGTGGTTCGCGGCAGTGATGGCGAACTGCGAGGCTTCTATAACGTTTGCCGCCATCATGCGGCTGCGGTCGTCACTCAGCCCTGCGGGCAGGCGGCCATCTTGCAATGTCCTTATCATGGCTGGAAGTACAGCCTTGACGGATCCCTGAAAGGCATGCCTGAGTTCGATGGCGTGGAGAATTTCGATCGCGCTCAGAATGGCCTCGTGCCCATCCGAGTCGAGACTTGGGAGTGTTTTGTCTTCGTGAACCTCGATTCTCAGGCCGCACCGCTGGGTACGTTTCTAGGTGGGCTGGTCAATCGCGTGGCGCATCTCGGCATCAGCCAACTTCACTTTTTCGATCGTCGAACCTTCAATATCAACTGCAACTGGAAAGTATTCGTCGATAACTATCTCGACGGCGGCTACCACGTGCCGCACCTGCACAAAGGATTGAATTCCGTACTCGATTACAAGCACTACACGATTGAAAACGAAGACCGTTACTGTCTGCAGTCGAGTCCCATGGTTTCCTCGGAGGCAGATGCCGCTACCGGCGCTACGCGAAAGGGCGACCGAGCTTGGTATTTCTGGCAATATCCCAATCTGATGATCAACTGCTACGAGGGATACATGGACACGAACTATGTCATCCCGGTTGACGCGGACCACTGCGCGGTCGTCTTCGATTTCTACTTCGGCGACGTGAGCGAGTCAAAGCGCGCCTACAACACGGAGTCGGTGAACGTAGGGAACCGCGTGCAGGAGGAAGATCTGGGTATTTGCGAAGACGTGCAGCGGGGGTTGAAGTCTCGAGCCTACGGAGCGGGACGCCTCTCTGTGCGCCGCGAGGCCGGCGAGCAGTTGTTCCACCGTTTGCTGGCAGCAGATTTAAGAAGCAATTCGGCGCCATCGACGCTGGCCGCGGACTGAACCGGGGATGCATGAGAACACTTCTTGTTTTAAATGTAGCCGCGTTTTTCTTGGCCATATCTGCCGTCGCACAGGTCACGGTGATCCGCGCGGGGCGCTTGATCGACACTGACACCGGCGCGGTCTTCACCGATCAGGTGATCCTGGTCCGCGGCGGCCGGATCGAAAAGGTTGGCAAGGAGAGAGAGATCCAGATTCCATCCGATGCCGAGATCGTCGACCTCAGCAAGATGACCGTCCTGCCGGGCCTGATCGACTGCCACACCCACCTCGCGGATGGTGCCCACAACGGCGAGCCGATGAGCGAGGTCCGGAAGACGGCCGCACAAGTTGCGCTCGAATCTGTGCCCAACGCACGAGCCATGCTCGAATCAGGATTCACCACGGTGCGCGACGTCGGAACCTACCGCGCGCTCGGCGATATCGCTTTGCGTGACGCGATCAACCGCGGCGACATCATCGGCCCGCACATGTTTGTCGCCGGCGCTTACCTGACTATTTCCGGTGGCGCCGGGGCTCTGACCGGGCTCGCGCCCGACATCACCTTACCCTGGGACCTTCACTACGGCGAAGCCAACGGCCCATGGGAAGTGCGAAAGGTGGTTCGTCAACTCGCGCATGACGGTGTGGATCACATCAAACTTCTTTCCAGCGGGGCCGTACTCACTCACGGCAGCAATCCTCACTCGCAAGAGTTTACTCCGGAAGAGTTGCAGGCCGCGGTTGACGAGGCCAGTCACTTTGGACTGCGCGTGGAAGCTCACGCTCACTCGCCCGAGGGCATCAAGAGCGCAATTCGCGCGGGCGTCGCCTCGGTGGAACACGCCAGCATGATCGACGACGAAGGGATTGCATTAGCCAAACAACGCGGCACCTATCTCGACATGGATATTTACGACGAAGAATGTATTCAGGAAGATGGAAAGGCCGGCAAGGTTCCCAAAGATTTTCTTGAGCATGATGCCCAACTCGGCCAGATCCAGCGCGACAACTTCCGCAAGGCCGTAGCTGCAGGCGTGAAAATGTCTTTTGGTACCGATGCTGGCGTCTGCTCCTACGGTACCAGCGGCAAGCAATTCGCCTTTATGGTGAAGTACGGCATGACGCCGATGCAGGCAATTCAGGCCGCCACCCACAACGCCGCCGATCTTTTGAGCCGCGCCGATGAATTCGGTTCGATCAAGCCGGGGAAACATGCAGACATCATCGCCGTAGCCGGCGACCCCCTGACAGAAATTCGCCTGCTGGAGAACGTCCAATTCGTGATGAAAGACGGAAAGGTATACAAACAATAATCGCAGAGACGTTTTCTCGCGATGCCCCTACAGAAAAGCTATTGATGATCCCGCGGGATGGTCTCCCGCCACGTCTTGGACTTGGTCATCTGACCGTCCTTCAAGAGTTCTCGCGTGTACTGGTAATAAAAGTTCTTCTGGTCCGTCGTCACCAGCAGATGTCCGCGCCAAATCAGGGTGCGCCCCTTCAGGCTGAAGATGCTCTCCGCTTCACCGCGAACCGAGCAAGTCTCGGGATGCGAGTCATCCACGTCGTAAGTCAGGTTCTCAAAGTCATCCTGTTTTCCCCAGGGATATTGGTATCCATCCTTGCCCTTCCAGTGCACGCTAGTCTTCTGTCGGGCTTCGTCGCGCTCGACTGTCCACTCTCCCGGCCAGGGAAATCCTTCGCTCTTGATGTCGGTGCGCTCCTCGGAAGGCTCGGGCTGCGAGAATGCCGACGGAATCGCACCGTGCACCGGAACCACAGGCAGCACCAGCTTCGAACCTTCGTTTCCACCCAATTCGAGCGAAGTTGTCATGGCATACGGCGTCGGCAGCATCATCGGCCAAAGCGCATTCGAAATCGCGACGCGGATGCGATGCCCCTTGGGAAAAACCCATGACGTCAAATGCATGGCAATGTCGAGCGGATAGAGCTTTCCGGGCTCGAGATCGCGCGGTTCGCTCATGGACTCCCGCTGCGCGCCATTCAGTCCTGCGCCCGTGATCTGCGTGACAGTACCGTCGGGCGCGACGTCTGAAAGCCGCGCAAACCAATCGGCCAGGGGAGCGCTCGCGGACGCCCGCAACCGGGCATGCGGGCGCCCCAGGATTGCGACCTCATCTGGCAACGGCGCGGAATCATACACCAGGCTGAACGCGTCCACTGGCCGGGGATCGCTCAACAATTCTCCCCACCAGAAGCCGGCCTCCACGCCGACCGAAGGAATATATTTCAGCTCGTGCTTATCTGGAGCGGCCGCAGACTCCGCCAGCATGTGATTCGTCTGCAAAAAGAATGTGGCGGCCGTCGCATCCGGCGGCGGCCACACATCCTCGCGCCGCCACTCGCCGGGGACGTTCTGTAAGTTCGGATCCGGTGGATGCCAGTGCTGCATATAGATCACAAGCCTGGGGTCGTGCTCCACGCCAGTATCGCGGCCTTTGAGCCAATGATCGAACCAGCGTACGGCTTGGTCGCGCCACTCCACTTGCGGCCCGAAGTCCGGCTCATTCGGGAAGGAGTGATTCCAAGGACCGACGATCGCTTTGATTGGCGCTTTGGATTTCATGAGCATATCGGGAACGTTATCGCGGTAACCGTCCTGCATGCCGCCGATCAGAAAACTGGGAATCGTAATTTCGCTGAGCGGCCGCACCCGGTCCCGCCAGAACGGTCCGTCGTGTTGATGCTTGAGGTAGAGTAACGACCACGGCGGCGAGTCAAAGCGCGGCCCAAGCGTTCTCTCATCGAGGGAGTAATCGGGAGCGCCCACCCAACCCTCAGCCATATCCATGTTCAACTCGAATTCGTCGATGTGCGCGATGCCATCCACGTAGTGAACATCGTCGTGAAATAGTTCGGCCGTAGCGTGGACGGCAATGATCGCCTTCAATGCCGGAGGATGCCGCATCGCCATCTGCAGCGCCGTGAATCCGCCCCAGGAAATGCCGAACATACCTACGCTTCCATTCGACCAGCTCTGGGTTGCCAGCCAAGCGATGATCTGCTCGCCGTCAGCCTGCTCCCGTTCGGAATATTCGCGTTCCGGCGGTATGCCCTCACTCGCGCCAAAGCCGCGAATATCCACGCGTACACTCACATATCCGCGGCGCGCGAAATACGCATGCTTGGGATAATCGCCCGCCGCTGTCCCATCATCCTTGCGATACGGCAGATATTCGAGCAGGGCAGGGAACTTCTCAGTCGGCTTGGCATCCTCCGGCATGTAGAGCGTCGCGGCCAGGCGGACTCCGTCACTCATGGGGATCCAAGCCTGCTCCATGCGCACGCCGTAGGTGGGCAGCGTCGGCGGTTCACTCGCGGAGACTTCACACGTAGAAACGCAGAGGAGAAAAACGTAAAGGGGGGCAATGCTAAACACGAACCAGCGAAACCAGACGGCCATTGTTCTCGGCAAAGAGGTCTCCAGAAAAGTGCGGGTGAACACTCACCAGAAATCAATCTTGCGGCTCTTGCTCGCGGCGAAGCGCCCGCAGATCGATCCCAAGCTGTTCCGCTTTCTTATACAAGTGGCTGCGTTCGAGGCCAAGGGATTTCGCCGCCTCGCTGACGTTATGCTGACTGCGCTTCAACTCCGCCAGAATCACTTCACGCTCGAAGGACTGCACACGACTGGCCAGCACACCTGACGATGCTGTGACGCCGGGTAGCCCGCCGCTAGCCGTCTTGGGCAAAGCCAGTTGCACAGTCGCGAGGTCAACCTCGCCATCAGGCGCCAACAACATCAGCCGCTCCACCATATTGCGCAGCTCCCGCACGTTGCCCGGCCAAGAATAGGCCTGCAAGGCCTGCATGGCCGCGGGAAGGAATGGAATCGGTTTCCACCCGTTTTGCGCGCTGACTAGCTCCGCAAAATGCTCGACCAGCGCCGGAATATCGTCTCTTCGGTCACGCAGAGGTGGTAGAACCAGCGGGAAAACGTAAATTCGGTGAAACAAATCCTGACGAAACTTCTCGTCGCGGACTCGTGCTTCCAGGTCGCGATGGGTCGCAACTAACACTCGAACATTCACGGCCACCGGCTTGTCGCCGCCGATGCGTTCCACTTCTCCTTCTTCCAGCACGCGCAACAGCTTGGCCTGCATGTGCAGGGGCATGTCGCCGATCTCGTCCAGAAAAATCGTCCCGCGATCGGCCTGCTCGAACTTGCCGATGTGCCGTCCCGCCGCACCGGTGAACGCACCTTTTTCGTGTCCAAAAAGTTCCGACTCAATCAGCTCCGCTGGCACTGCCGCGCAATTCAGCGTGACAAACGGGCCGCCGGCGCGAGCGCTTCGTTCATGTACCGTTTGCGCGACCAACTCTTTCCCAGTGCCAGTTTCGCCAAGGATGCACACCCGCGTCTCGCTCGCGGCCACGCGCTCCAGTTGTGTCATCACCCGCCGCATGGCGTCGCCCTTCCACACGATCTCATGCTTGCCCAGTCTCTGGCGCAGCTGCCGGTTTTCGCTCTCCAGCCGCTGCAGCTTCAGCGCGTTTTCCACCGTGAGCAACAGTTTGTCACTGGAGATCGGCTTTTCCAGAAAGTCCAACGCCCCCAGCCGCGTGGCGCGTACCGCCATCTCGATGTGGGCCTGCCCGGACATCATCACCACGGGCGCCGTCACGCCCTGAGCTTTCAATTCTTCGAGCAGAGTGAGGCCGTCTTTGCCGGGCATTACGACGTCTGAAAAGATCAGATCGAAATGCTGGGTTTTCGCCAACTCCAGAGCTTTGGCAGGGTTGTCGCAGACGGTTGCCTCGTGTCCGGCCAGACGGAAGGCGCGCGACAACGACGCCAACGTATTGGCTTCGTCGTCCACAATCAGCAGATGCGCTTTTGTAGCCAACCGTCCTCCTCTTCAACGCTTACGGCAGAGGTTCCGTTCGCTAGCCAACTTCGCCGGTCCGCCTCGGAGCAGACAGACTTGGTAAGCCGTTTCCATTCTGCGGCAACTCAATCAGGAACGTCGCACCGTGTCCGGGTTCGCTGTGCACGCTGATTCTGCCGCCGTGATCGCTGACCACCGATTGCACAATGGCCAGGCCCAGCCCTGTTCCGTGCCGCTTGCTGGTGTAATACGGAGTGAAAATCCGCTCGCACTCTTCCGGCGTCAATCCCGACCCCGTGTCTGAGACCTCGATAATTGCCTTCGCGTCATCACCCCGCGTGCGCAGCGTCATGGCGCCGCCCTGAGGCATGGCGTCCATGGCATTGAGCAGCAGATTCGAAACTGCGCGATGCAACAGTTCCGGGTCTGCCGCAATTGGAGTTAGACTTTCATCCAGCTCCAGCTTGCAAGTGATGGGTGCACGTCCGGGCGCCTGCAACTGGGCCTGAAAAAGCTGCGAGACGCCTCGCACCACTTCGTTCACTTGCACTGCCTGTAACTGGGGGTGAGGCATTTTAGAAAACTCGCTGAAACGTCCGACAATTCCCTTCAGATTTGACAGTTCGCTCAGCAGTGTCGTGGCACTCTCCCGGAAGACTTCATCGAATTGTTCCGGGCTCTGCTCACGCGCGCGCACCAGATTCTCCACCGTGAGTTGCAGAGGAAATAGCGGATTCTTTAATTCATGTGCCAGCCGGCGAGCCAGTTCCCGCCAGGCCGCGACCCGCTCCGCTTGCACCAGGCGTTCTTTCTGTGTGAGCAGCTCCGCGGTCATGCGATTGAAAGAGGTTGCGAGTTCAGCCATCTCATCGTTGCCGGAAACCTGAACCTTCGTGTTCCAGTTTCCCGCCGTCACTTCGCGCGCTGCCCGCGCCAGTTCCACCACCGGGCGCGTCGCTCGCGCCGCCGCCCAACTGCTCAACAGGATCGCCAACACGATACCTCCGCTTCCGACCAGCAACGCGGACGACCGAATGCGTCGCTTCAACTCCACATAAGAGCGCAGTGAATTTCCCACCAGAAGAATTCCTAATAGCGCCCTGTCCTTGCCGGCGCCGCGCAAGGGAATCGCGTGAAACACTTCATCGTCGGCCTGGTCCGCCGACCAGTGCACCACCGAGGTCATCTCCTGGTTAGAGTGCCGCACCGCCTCTATCAGAGGAGCGAGCTTGTCCGCGGGCCGCGCCGCTACTGTTGCCGCGTAAGTGCCGGGATCGATCAATTGCTCCGAAATAAAATGCTCGCCCCGATTCTGGTAGAGCAGCGCGCGCATGTCCGCGGACTGATTCAGGCCCGCCAGAAAAGTCTTGTCCAGCCGCCGGCCACCGATCACATATACCGGACGCTCTCCTACCCGCGACGCGCGCACCGCGAAGAGCCCCAGAGCGGTCGAATCTTGCAGTTCCTCCTGCTTCAGAAAAAACGGCTGCTCTGCTGACGCCGCAGGACTTTCAAATGCGCTGTCCGGGTACCCAAACTTCGCCGGCCATTGCGCGGAAGAAATAATGATGCCGCGTTTATCCACGAGCTCCAGAAAATCGAGCTGATAATTCTCCGCCATCACTTTGGCCAGCTCAAAGTATCCCCCGGTATTCGCCGAAACCTGATTCAACACCAGTGCCAGCCGGGTGACCGGTTCCGCCATAGCAACGGCCTCTACGCGCCGAGCAGCTTCGTCGCCTTGCCGTTCGAATTCGCGCTGAAACTGCGTGACCAGCGCCGTGGTCCGCACATCTTCCGTTTGCTCGAATGCGCGCCGTGTCAGGGCCGACACAAAGAGAGTCACCGCGGTCACGACCAGAAAGACTGTGAGCGCGAATACGGCCAGCAATTTGCGGCGAAAAATCATTGGATCCCGGTTCCCGGTTCCAGCCAGATGTCAGCCAGATCCCAACTTCCGTCCACGCTCGGTCTCCAGTTGCGAAGGGATGCACTCGCCGCATACGCCGCAGGTAGGTGAACTAGAGGAATTATCCGCTGCGTCGCCAGGATGCTTTGTTCCGCCGCGTAAAGTTCTTCTACGGACTGTCCACGCGCGCCGGGCCGAACCAGCCCGGCGGCCGCAGCAACTTCACTCAGAGCGATCCACGGATCGTTGGACGCCAACGGAATCCTCGCTACTCGCAAATCGGCAGTCGCCGCTGTTGTCGGCTGCAACGTCAACCCCGCGTCCCTCGCGTTCAATGCGATGCGTTCCGCCAGAAGGTGCGAGATCGAATCCCCGGGGTCGTATCCTATCGTCCACGCCGGAGCGGATTTCACTTCCTCGCGTTCGTGACGGGCTCGCGCCAAATCTGCATCGGCCGGAAATACAAACCCGTACCCCGTCATCCAGTCCGGAAGAATGCCGCCTGCGGGCTGTCCCGTGCCTTGCAGCAACACCGATCGAATCGATCCCCGATCTAAGCTCAGCGCCAACGCGTCACGCAGCGATTTCTCGACCGGAGTTTGCGCATCGTGGGCAAACAGAAGCGCAATCAGTTCCACTGGCTCGGAAGCCGCAACTGGACGTCCCTCCATGGCTACTCGATGCGACTGCTCCGCCGCTACTTCCACCAAATCCGTTCGGCCGAGTTCGAGCGCTATCAATTGATCGTGAAAGCTTCTGCCCATCTCGATCTCGATCGCGTCCAGATACGGACGGCCTTTCCAGTAGTCTTCTGACGCAGCCAAAATCAATTTCTTTCCCGGTTGCCAATCGCTGATATGAAACGGTCCAGTTCCGCAGAGCTTGCCATCGGCTGTCCTTTTGACGATCGCGTTGCGCGGCAAGGCCAGTTCGGCCGGCAATTCTGGATCGGCCGCTTCCAGTTCGATGACCACCGAGTCGGTCTCGGTCACGATCTTCCA
>Ga0265760_10000326_pt1 | contig 13310 bp, 14 predicted proteins | sample NZIome_2_FD_200831 | JGI IMG/M metagenome (GOLD analysis project Ga0265760, IMG submission 200831) | Metatranscriptome of rhizosphere microbial communities from Maridalen valley, Oslo, Norway - NZI1 (Metagenome Metatranscriptome) | ecosystem: Host-associated > Plants > Roots > Rhizosphere >...
GCCAGCGCCAACGCCGAAAAAAATAGCAAGGCGCTCGCAGGCGCGCCGCTGGCGCGAAGCACCGTGACGATCAGCGCGAGAAGTGCGCCGGCAAGGAGAATCAGCCAGAGCGCAGCCGCCGCTCGATAGGACAGTCGCGCAAATGCGCTCCAGAGCAGCAGCGCCGGCGGCGGATTGATGAACGGCAAGAGTTCGTCGCGATGCGCGTCAACGCCCGGAACGGTACGCTCGGCTTGCCAGATCGCTTTCGAATACGGATCGGCATGCACGTTCCACGCCGACCCGGCCGACCAATAGGCCTCAAAATCGCGCAAGGAAGGCCCCGGCGTCGGCAGCGGACGCGCGGCGAGAAGCGCGATCGCTATGGCAGCATACGCGAGCGCGAGCGGCCATGCGCGATTCACAAGCCGAAGCCGCTTGCCGAGCCCGGAGTCGCGATCGCGTGCGATTGCGACATGACGACGAGCAGTCCCAGCACCGTCGCGAGATACCAGACGCTCACCCGTGCGCGCGCCCCGAAGGTCATGTTCGCGGCTCGCGGATCGACGTGACCGCGCCACGCTGCCAGGATCGACGGAAGCCCGAGAACGCCGATGATGACGATGAAGAGCAGCGGGATGTGCCAGAGAATTGCGAAGCCGACGAAGAGAACGAACCCGGCGATCCACAGCGGCGGCCAGACGGCGCCGATGATTCGACCGCCGTCAAACGGCGGCACGGGAAGCATGTTGAAGAGGTTTAAGAACGCCGAAAGGTCGGCGCAGGCGAACCAGAAACGATCGTGCGTCACGTCGCCGATCGCGTAACAGGCAGCTGCGAGCCCGAGCCCGGTGAGCGGTCCCGCGAGCGCGATGTAGGCGTCCTGCTCGAGATCGTCCGGCGCGGCGCCCGCGGTAAATGCGCCCAAGAGCGGAACGAACGCCGGTAGGCGTGCCGGCAAACCGTATGCGCGAAAGGCAAAGTAGTGCCCCAGCTCGTGCGCGAGCAAAAGCAGCATGATAACGACGGCGAGCTTCCACCCGAAGATGACGACGTAGATCCAGAGTGAGAGCAAGAAGCTCCAGCTGAGCGCAAAGAGCTTGGTGCCGATCAGCAAGAGAACTTTGAACTTGAGGAGGAAGGCGACGGCGGCTGCGAGGATCGCACCGATGCCTCGGTTACGCCGCTGGACCGGCTTTGGGTCTTCGCGCTGATCGCCGGACGGCGGCTGCGGGGTTGGGGGCGGCAGGTAATCCACACGATGCTCTTCAACCGCGACTCGTGCCGGTCATCGTAATCCTTGGCGGAGGCTTCGCCGGAATGGCCGTGGCCCGCCGGCTCGAACGGCGACTGCACCCGCAGGAAGGCGAGATTGTCGTGCTCAGCCGCGAGAACTACACGCTCTTTACCCCCATGCTGCCCGAGGTGACCTCCGGCGAGCTTGAAGTCCGTCACGTCGTCACGCCGATTCGCGAGCAGTTACGGCGCAGTCGCTTCGTTCTGGCCGACGTCGACGAGATTGACGTCCGGACAAGTACGGTGAGGTACCACCACGTTCTTACGGGCACGAACGTGGTCCAACCCTACGATCACCTAGTGCTGGCGCTCGGCGCCTCGACGTCGACGTTCGGGCTGCCCGGCGTCGCGGACCACGCGTGGGCGCTCAAGACGCTCGACGACGCCGACACACTGCGTAACCATTTGGTATGGCTTTTGGAGTTAGCCGATACGATCGACGACGAAGCGCGGCGCAAGCGGCTCCTCACCATCGCCGTGGTCGGCGGCGGCTTCACGGGTGTCGAAGCGGCCGGTGAGATCGTGGAGCTTTTTCGCAGCGTCTTGCGCTTCTACAAGCGCTTGCGACCGGATCAAGTCAAGATGGTGTTGCTCGAGGCCGGGCCCACGTTGCTCGCGGGTCTCCCTGCGAAGATGGGCGAGTATTCGCGGCGCGTTCTCGAGCGCCGCGGCGTAGAAGTCGTCACCGGCGACGGCGTCACCGGCGCGGACTCGACTGGACTCAATCTGCACAGCGGCCGGCGCATTGAGACCGAGACCATCATCTGGAGCGCCGGGGTGCAACCCTCTCCGACGGTTGCGAAGACCACGCTGCCGAGGACGAAGCGCGGTGCGATCGAGACGCGAAGCGACATGAGTGTCGCGGGCCTCGCCGGGGTCTGGGCGCTGGGGGACTGCGCCTCGATTCCGGACGGAGAGGGCGGCGTCTATCCAGCTACCGCGCAACACGCGATTCGTGAAGGGCCGTCGCTCGCCGACAATATCGTCGCCGCGATTCGCGGTAAACCGACGAAGCCGTTCCGCTATACTTCGCTGGGCATGATGGCCGCATTGGGAGGCCGCAAGGCGGTCGCGCAGCTTCCGGGCAATCGCGTGATAACCGGCTTTATCGCGTGGTTTTTATGGCGCACCTACTATTTATTGCGGCTGCCGGGCCTCGATCGAAAGCTTCGCGTCGCCTTCGACTGGACGCTCGAACTGCTTTTCCCCCGGGATACGGCTGAACTGCGATTCGGCGAGCAACATGAAGTGCGCCACGATGAGATGGTCTCGCGCTCGTAGAACGCTCCAAGATGCTCCGCGAACCGATCGAACGCCTTATTCGCGACCCCAAAGAGTTCACGCGCGACGTCAAGTTCCCTGATCCTGGGGAGATCCGGATCTACGACGAGACGCTGCGCGACGGCGAACAGATGCCGGGCGTTTGCTACACGCCGAGCCAGAAGCTGGAGATTGCCAAAGAGTTGGCAAGCGTCGGGGTGCACATCATGAGCGTCGGGTTTCCGGCAGCGTCGGCAGGCGATCGCCGCACGCTGCAGCTCGTGATGGAGGCAAAGCGCCGCGGCGAGCTTGGCGAGGTCGAGATCGTCGTGATGTGCCGCAGCAACCGGAACGACATCGACGTTACCGTCAAAACCCTGCGCGACGTTGGAATCGAACCGCGGGAAGTAACGTTCTTCGTTTTTACCAGCGGCAGCGATCTGCACCTGAAATATAAGATCGGCAAGACGCTGTTGCGTTACGAAGGACGCGACGAGCGCGAGTGGCTCGATCTGTCGTTGGCATTCTACCGCGAGGCGAACATTCGTCTGCAGTGCGACGCGATCCGGCACGCCCGCGAGTGTGGCGTGGAGCATATCGAGTTTGGTGCCGAGGACGGCAGCCGGGGTGACGTCGCGTACTTCATCGAGTATTTCAAGGCCGGCCTCGATGCCGGCGGCACGCGTCCGGCGTGGCCCGATACCGTGGGCACGCTGACACCCGAAGCGACGCGCTGGTACTGCTCGCGCATCGTTGCAGCGCTACCGCAAGGGCTGCCGATCGTCGCGCACCTTCACAACGATTACGGCCTCGGGACCATCAATGCGATCACTGCGACCTCGTGCGGCTTCAAGGTCGTGTCGGTAACGGCCAACGGCTACGGCGAACGAGCCGGCAACGTGAAACTGCACGAGTTCGTCGTCGCACTGCGCGTTCTCTACGGCATCGAGCTTCCCGGCTTCAAGTATGGGAAATTGCGGGAACTGGCACGCTTCATGGAGCGAATGAGCGGCATTCCACTGCAGCAGCACGAGCCGATCGTCGGCTCCAAAGTTTTTGCGCACGAGTCCGGCATCCACACCCAGGCGATGCTCATCGATCACCGGATGTACGAAGCCGTTCCGGCCGAACTGGTCGGCGCGGGCACGAGCTGGGTCTTCGGAAAACATACGGGCACCGCGCTCGTCGAAGATACGCTGCACCGTCATGCTCGGCGCCTGGCGGACGCCGGCGTCGAGCCGTCCTCTGAACTTGCGCACCGCGTGACCGACGAAGTCAAGCGACTGCGCGAAGAGCGCGCCGCCTCCAGCAAGAGCGAAGAGACCATCGAGCTGTACGAGGTCGCGATGCGCCGCCTTTCGCTGACAGAAGAAGACGTCGTCGACATCGCAATTGCCCTGGGCAGTCCGCGGCCCGCGGTAATGTCATCCTGAGCTCGCCGCGTGGCATTGCCAGTTGAACGTGGTCGATGCGTTGAAACGGGGTTGACGGGTCTAGCGGTCCGACCAGGCCCACTCCGAGATAAGCCAGCCGCTCCTGGTGTTCGTCATCGTCAGCGCAAACGTAGCGTTATCCTTCTTCGGTTTTCCGCGTTGTTTGTACGTGAAGGTCGCGGGATAAACGACATACGCGTGTTCGCCGTCGATCAGGACGTGCCACGGAGTGCCCAGGGTGACGACCCCATTGGTTATCCCATTCTTTTTCGAGCTGGCGGCGTACGCGCTGGCCCAGTCGGCGCAGGCCCGGCTTCCCTGCCATTGATACGGCGCGAAATCGTCGATGATGGATGCCGGCGAGTCGCACGCCGCGACCCACCCGTTCATATCGCCTTTATTAAACGCCGCGACCGCATGGTCGATCGCCGCCGTCACGCCGCCGGTGTCCGATGCGGAACAAAGTGCCGGGACGGATAAGAGCGCGATTGCCGCCGCCAGAGCGACGATGGTTGGTCTCCAGATCTTCAATGAATTCCCCTCTACAAGCAAGCGGTTTCTTGCGTGAGCGTTGCTCCCCTGCTTCGAGCAGCCTAGGGGCCCGGCTCGACGAGCGTCGTGTCTTGGACGTCGGGCTCGATGAGCGGCACGTCGTAAATACTCGAGCCGCGTTCCTGGATATCGTCGAACGCGATGGTTGCGTCTCGGACAACGCGACGATGCGCGAGGTAAAGAGTATCGACGGCGCTCTCGCGCGTTATATATGGCGCCCCGTCGAGAACCGAGAAATCCACCGACCACGGCACGTCGACGAGCGGCGCTAGCGTAAAGTTTCCGGCGACGATCGCCTTTCTCGGTAAGTAATCGCTGGTGCCGATCCAAAGCTCGCGCAAGCGGTTATCCTTCGGCTTACGAAGCGGCGTAAGTTGAAGATGGTATGTCGGCACGCCCTCGAGCTGCGGCATATCGATCAACGAAACGCTATAGTCGGGTGAGCGCGACGAGACAATCGCAATGACCCGCAACGAGCCGTCCGCGTCGGGCGACGTCGCCGCCGCGCGCGCCGCCTCGTAGCGCAGGCCAAACATATACGTCGGCGCCAAGAGCGGCTCGCCCAGCAAATCTTCGTAGGGCTGCGGGTGACCGACGGGAATTAGCTTGCCCGTGCATCCACCCTTCGCAATGCAGAGCTGCAGGCTAATGTTTACGTTGACGCCGTGCGGAACCGGCGGCGGTTTTGCGAGTTGTTCGTCGCTGATGGGAAAGATGCGAATCGCTCCGTCACCGGGGTCGGCGGTGGCACGATAGTGGTCGGCGACCCGTGTCTCCCCGTCGAGCCCGCTGACGGCAATCGTGTAGGTGAGCCGGTCCGGATAGTGCGCGCTCGTGACGGCAGACCGCGCATGAAGCCAGATCGAATAGGCATCGAGGGTCGCCGGCGCCTGATCCATCGCTGACCCGCTACGCTTGGGCGCCCAGCCGCCAGGTCGCGACGAATGCTTTGAAGACGACCGGATAGGAGTCGTGCACGAAACGTACGCTGCGGGGGCCGGTGCGTTCGAAGCTGGGAATGGTAGCGACGAGATGCGCTTGTGCCGCGGTGACGAACTCCACGTCGAGCGTGATCGGAGGCTCGAAGCAAAAAGGCTTGGCCGTCGCTGCGCCGGCGATCGCTACTTGCGCTTCGCGCTTAATCGCGCGCTGCGCTGCGGCCGGCATCATCGAATCGGCCGCGAAGTTCCCGATTGATTCTTTCACGACGACGCCGCGGACCCACGGCATCTGTTGCGTGATGCCTTCGACCGTCGTGCGATCGCCCGTGGCTAGAAGCAGCGGAACGCCGTAGAAGCCCAGTAGTCCGGCGTTGAGGGTCGCTTCGCCGCAGCGGACTCCGTTGACGCGAACGTCGTAGATGATCGATGGCGTATAGGTGTGGCACAGCACGGCGTCGGCATCCCCTGCCGCCCCGTGATAACCGATGAAAAACGCTCCGGCGAAGTCGCCGTCGGCGTCTTGTACCATCGAGAATGGCTTGCGGTTCCCGAAGATGACTCGCACGTCGGCGGGAAGCTCGTCGAGCAAAAGGTTTCGCATCGATCCGTGCGAGTCGTTGACGAGCACGCCGGCTGCGCCACCCGCGCGCGCGCCGTCGATAGCGCTAGACACCTCTTGGGTGTAGTACCGGCGGTAGATCTCGTACTCGGGGTGCGGCGTTCGACCATCGACCTGCTGCCAAGCGCAAACGCCGGCGACGCCTTCCATATCGCTGGAGATGTAAAGGTTCATCCGATGGGACCGGCGGCGTCGGCGATGCGCGTCGCGGCGAGAAAGGCCGCAAACAGACTCGGATAGTCGTCGCTAATGAACTGCACGGCACGACCGCCGATCCGAGCGAAACCCGGCATCAACTCGATGAAATCGGCGTGCTCGACCTGGGCCGTCTCGATCGTGAGCTCAAACGGTGCCTGGAAGGTGAAGGGCTTCGCTTGCGCGATGCGACCCATCGCCTCGCGAGCCCCGGCGCAAATCGCCTCGCGCGCCGCCGGCGGCGTCAACGAGTTCACGGCCGAGAATCCGATTGCGTCCTTCACGACGACTCCGACCGCCCAGGGCATCGCGCGCAGGCACTCATCGACGATCGTGCGGTCTCCGGTAATCAGGACGACGGGAACGCCGTAGCTACCGGCGAGCGCCGCGTTGAGTAACGCTTCGCTGCACTGCGTGCGGTTAACGGTCGCGCGGTACATGTCGTCAGAGTAGGTGTGGGCAAGCGTCGCGGCGTCACCCGCCTTCGCATGATAGCCGGTGAAGAAGACCGCGTCGATTCCCGCGCCAATGCCCTGCATCATGCTCCACGGCTTGGGCGCACCGGAGATGATGCGCAGATCGTCGTCCCCAGGGAGCTGGTCGAGCAAAAGGTTTCGCATGGACCAGTGCGCGTCGTTGACGACGATTCGGCGCGCACCCCCGTCGCGTGCGCCGCCGATGGCCGCGCGCACTTCCTGCGTCATGTACGAGCGAAAAACCGGATACTCGTGAGTATCGCTGGGGTCGCACTGCTTCCACGAGCAAAGGCCCGCGGTACCCTCCATGTCGCACGAGATATAAACGTTCATTGACGCAACGCTTGGCGCGCTTGCTCGAGACCCTCCTGCGCCGCGACGTTTCGCGGGTTTGCGCGTAGGGCGCGCTCGTAGAGTGGAATTGCCTGTTCGAAATGATTCGAAGCCAAATACATATCGCCGAGCTGCGCCAAGGCGACGTCGTCGCTGGGATGAGAGGCGATGCGCTCCCGCAGCTTGCGCAGTTCGGCTACGACGGGCGCCGGCGGACCGCCCTCAACGTCGTTCTGCGAGCCTTGCTGCGGCGTCTGCACAGCGGTTTTATTCGTGACGGCCTTGCCGAAGACCGAACCGGTCACGCCGAATCCGACGGCCACCAATAAGCCCATGATGCCGAGAAACATCGCAGCGATGACCAGGAAGATCGGGAGGTAAATCCGCAGCGGAAGCCCGCCGGACTGCTTTGGCGGCACGAAGAATCGGTTGGACGCGTCTCGAAGAAAACCATGCAATGCTGCCCCCCGAAGCCGACCTTCAGCTGCTTTTTGCGCGCCTGAACTATGAATTTTTCAACGGCGAGGTCCCCGGCTGCCGAATTCGCTATAATGCGCGCTTTTCGAACTCTGCGGGGCGCATCAGTTACACGGGCCAGCCGCTGCTCATCGAGCTTTCGTCAAAACAGCTCGGCCGCCGCCCCGACGCGCTGCAAGAGACGCTTCTTCACGAGATGATTCACGCGTGGTGCTTTGCGCGCTTCAAGGAAACCGGCCACGGCGCTCGCTTCAAGCGCAAGCTGCGCGAGTGCGGCCTGTCCTCCATCTATCACGATCTCGGAAACGCCCCACCGCTGCGGGAATCGACCAAACGCTACATTCTCCGTTGCGAACACTGCGGGCTCGAGGCATTGCGGCGTAGCCGGCCAAGCAAGCCATCGAGCTGCGCCCGGTGCAACAAACGTCGCTTTGACCCGCGCTTTCCGCTGACAGTCTACGAAATCGTCGAGATGCACGCCATTGGAACCACGCTCGAGCGCGTCGCCGCCCGGAAAGGTGGCGACTAGCGCCGAAGCTCGGTGCCCATGACGACGAAGATCCATAACGGCGCGCCGATTCGCATCGAGAGCGACTCGATGGGAAAGATCGAGGTTCCGGCCGACAAGTACTACGGGGCGCAATCGGCCCGCTCGCTGCTGCACTTCGACATCGGCGACGGCACGTGGCCGCGAGACGTAATGCCAAAGCAGGTCATTCGAGCGATGGCGCTGCTCAAGAAGGCGGCGGCGCTGGTCAATCACGATCTGGGCAAGCTCGACGAAGAGATCACGCGGCTGATCGTCACGGCTGCCGACGAAGTGATCGCCGGCAAGCTCGACGCGCATTTTCCGCTACGGGTCTGGCAGACCGGCTCTGGAACGCAGACGAACATGAACGTGAACGAGGTCATCTCGAACCGGGCAATCGAGCTTGCCGGTGGCGAGATGGGATCGAAGAAACCGGTGCATCCGAACGATCACGTCAACATGTCGCAATCGTCGAACGACACGTTTCCCACCGCGATGCACGTCGCCGCGGCGCAAGCGATGTCGCAGATGCTGCCGGCCGTGCAGGCGCTGCGCGACGCGCTGCATGCCAAGGCAGAGGAATGGTCGCACATCGTAAAGGTGGGGCGAACGCACTTACAAGACGCGACACCGCTGACGCTGGGGCAAGAGTTTTCCGGCTACGTCACGCAGCTCGACCGCGCAATGCGCGCGTGCCGCGAAGCGTTGGACCCGCTTTACGACTTGGCAATCGGCGGAACGGCGGTCGGTACCGGCCTCAACGCGCACCCCGAGTTCGGCGAGCGCACCGCCCGCAAGATCGCGGAGCTGACCGGCCTACCGTTCCGCTCGCATCCGAATAAATTTACGGCGCTGGCGTCCCACGACGATTTCGTCTTCGCCTCGGGCGCACTCAAAATGCTGGCCGCCGCCCTGATGAAGATCGCCAACGACATCCGCTGGCTGGCCTCAGGGCCGCGCGCCGGAATCGGCGAGCTCGTTTTGCCGGAAAACGAGCCGGGCAGTTCGATCATGCCGGGCAAGGTCAACCCGACGCAGTCCGAGGCAATGACGATGGTTTGCGTGCAAGTCTTCGGCAACGACTTGGCGATCAGTTTTGGGGCGTCACAGGGCAACTTCGAGCTCAACGTCTTTAATCCGGTGATGATCTATAACTTCTTGCACTCGACGACGCTCTTGCGCGATGCATGCACGATGTTTCGCGAGCACGCGGTCGAGGGTCTGCAAGCCAACGAAGAGCAGATCAAGAAGTATTTGGACGAATCGTTGATGGTCGTCACGGCGCTCAATCCACATATCGGCTACGACAAGGCCGCCGAAATCGCCAAAAAGGCACATCGCGAAAAGACGACGCTAAAGAAGGCCGCGCTCTCGCTCGGGCACGTTACCGAAGAGGAGTACGACCGGCTCGTCGTTCCAAAGGAGATGACGGCACCGCGCTAGCGCGGGTTACGTTTTCGAGCCGCTAAAGGTGCTCTTCGCCTTTTTAAACGTGACGCTTCCCTTCATCGTCGTTCGCCCTTTGTTTACCGTAGCCGTCCCGTTGCCGCTACCGAGCCCCTTCGCGCTGACCACCAGGGTGAGCTTCGTTTTGCGGATGGTCCCTTTGATGGTCCCCTTGGTGGTGACCGACTGTAGGGTAATCGATACGGTGCCGGAGAATTTCTTGCCCTTTTGCGTCAGGTGCATCGAGAAGGTGCCTGCGTAGCTGCCCGAGTCCCAGCTGCCCTTCCATCCTCCGGTCAGTTTCGGTTTTGCCAACTCCACCGTTCCGATCGTGGGAGCGGCGGGCGGGAGCGTCTTGACCGAACACGACGAGAGCACCGGAGCCACGGCGATTGCGAGCACGAGACCAATGAATTGTGTACGAATCATAGCGGCGTAATTCTACTCCCGAACGCCGGTCTTGGCTAGCCCATACAGACGGGCTCTAAAGTTGCCGCCAGATAAGCGAAGCCGCCGCGACCACCAACGCGATCGCGACGACGATCAGGAGCTGCGGCGATCTGAGCCGCAGCGAGAGCCGCGCGCCGATTGGGCCGCCCAGCAATCCGCCGGCAACCAGCGGCACGACGTCGCGTGCGACGATGTCGTGCTGTAATGCGTGAACCACGAGGCCCACCGGCGAGGTGAGAAGGATCGCGAACTGCGACGTGGCGCTGATTGCGTGCACCGGCAGCTCCGAGAAGTAAAGGAACGTGGGCACCAGCACGATTCCGCCGCCCAAGCCGAAGAGGCTCGAGAAAATTCCCACGACGAATCCCAAGCCGAGCGCGGCACGAGACGACATCCCTTTGATCTTCGCCGCGCGATCGTGCTCGATTCGCCGAGCCATTCGGCGCTCCGCGTTCCACGCCATATCGACCGCGACGGCAACCAGCAGCACGGAAAGGGCCGCGTCGAAGAGCCGCGCCGAGATGTGAACCGACGCGATCGCTCCGAGAATGCTTCCGGGCAAGCCACCTGCCGCAATCAGCAGCCCGATTCTTAAGTGGACGCGCTTTTGCAAGAGATACGTGAAGGCGCCGCTGGCGCTATTGGCAACGATGAGAACGAGCGACGTACCCGCCGCATAGGCGGGCGAAAACCCTAAGAAGAGCCGCAGGATCGGGACCAGGATGAAACCGCCGCCGAGCCCCACCATCGAGCCGAAGATGCTCGCGACAAAGGCGGCGAAGAAGAGCTCTAGCGCAAAACGCAGATAGGGCTAACTCGAGCGGCCGATGTAGCGGCGGTCCCGCGTATCGATCTTAATGACGTCGCCCTCGCTAACGAAGAGCGGAACGTTGACCGTCGCGCCCGTCTCCAGTTTCGCGGGCTTCTGCACGTTGGTGGCGCTGTCGCCTTTGAAGCCCGGATCCGTCTCGACGATCCGCAGCTCTACGTGGGCCGGAAGGTCGATGCCGATCGCCACGCCGTCGTGAAACTGCACGTCGACGACCATGCCGTCTTTCAAGAAGTCGGCCGGACCGCCGATGAGATCGCGCTGCAGCGTGACGTTCTCGAAACTCTCCTGGTCCATGAAATGGAAGCCGTCGGCATCGTTATAAAGCATCTGCATCTGCCGGTTGTCCACGGTGGCGCGCTCCAGCTTTTCGCCGGCGCGAAAGGTCCGTTCCAAGGTCGTGCCGGTTCTGACGTTTTTCATTCGAGTGCGAACGAAGGCCGATCCTTTTCCCGGTTTGACGTGCAGGAATTCGATGACGGTCCATAGTTGGCCGTCCACGATGATGGTCACGCCGTTGCGAAGATCGTTTGACGAAATCATGCGCTAGGCTTCGAAAGGCGAATCGGACTCTCCGCTCCGGCTCTCAAGCGCGCGATATTGTCGCGGTGCCGCAGTAGGACGATCAACGCTGCGACGACGCCGAAAGCCGTCTCGGGCACGGAGCCGGTAAAGATCCAAAGCGCTACGGGCGCCAGGACGCTTCCCAGCATGGACCCTACCGACGAATAGCGAGTGATCGCGGCGCCGGCCACCCACCCGCCGGCCGCAACCAACCCCGCAGGCCAGCAGAGTGCAAAGATGGCTCCAAAGGATGTCGCGACGCCCTTGCCGCCGCGGAAGCGCAGCCATGGCGAAAAGCAGTGGCCCAGCACCGCGCCGGTCGCGACGAGCGACGCGATGATCTTTCCGCTTGGCGGAAGGTCCGGGGAGTCCATGAATCCGTTGAAAACGTTGAGCGCCCAGAGCGTCGGAACGAAGCCTTTGAGCGCATCGAGGATCAGCACGATTGCGGCGCCCCGGGTGCCCAGCGCGCGCAGCGCATTCATCGCGCCGATGTTGCCCGAGCCCTGCTTGCGAATATCCGTGTGAAAGAAGAGGCGCCCCACGAGATATCCGACCGGAATCGAGCCGATGAGAAATGCCGCGATGAAGATGCCGATCGCCATCGCGATAACGATTGCGAACATGCCGATCGCCGTCGATTCGGGAATGCCTACATCCACTTACTCCGCATCCTCTCGCTCGCGGCGCGGTCGAAACTCGAGCGTGAGCGGAATCCCCTCAAAGTTGAAATGCTTTCGGATGATGTTCTCCAAAAAGCGCTTATAGTGCCCTTGCACCAGATCGGGGTCGTTGCAGTGAAAGACGAAGACCGGCGGGTGGGTTGCGGGCTGCGAGGCATAATAGATGCGCAGAACTCGGCCCGAGGAGGCGGCTGGGGGATGCGTCAGCACCGCATCGCGGAGGACGACGTTGAGCTGCGCCGTCGGAATGCGGCGGTCGAGATTTTCGGCAAGCTCGACCACGATCGGCATCAGGCTTCCTAAACGCCGCTCGGTTTTGGCCGAGAGAAACGTGATCGGGGCGAAGGGCGCAAAGGGAATCTGTTCGCGAACGGCACCGGTTAGATCGCTGCGAGTATAGTCGCCACCCTGTTCGCGAACGAGGTCCCACTTGTTGCCCACGACGATTAGGCCTTTGCGTTCCTCGATGGCAATGCCGGCCAAGCGGCGTTCCTGCGTCAGGATTCCGACCATGGCGTCGAAGACGAGGATCGCGATGTCGCAGCGCGCGATTGCATTGAGCGACCGAAGTGCGGCGTAGTATTCGATCGCACCGTGCGCGTGCTGTTTCTTATGTACGCCTGCAGTGTCGACCAGCCGATAGGTTCGATCGCTCCAGCGAAATGGCGTGTCGATGGCATCCCGCGTCGTACCGGGGGTCTGGGAGACCAGCGTTCGCTCTTCGCCGAGCAGGGCGTTGACCAACGAGCTCTTTCCGACGTTGGGGCGTCCGATTACCGCCAGGGCGAGTTCTCCGTCGGCCGGGGCTTCGTCCGTTCTGTCCGGCAGAAGTTGGACGATCCGGTCGAGCAGGTCGCCCGTCCCCTCGCCATGGATCGCCGAGACGGCGACCGGCTCGCCGAATCCCAGTCTGGCAAACTCTGCGTGAACTCCCGCGGCTGCGCTGGGCGATTCGGCCTTGTTTGCAACCAGGACCATCGGACGCCGCTTGCGCCGGAGGATCGCCGCCACGTCGTCGTCGAGCGGGTGAAGCCCGGTCTGCGCGTCGACGACCATGACCACCACGTCGGCGGCATCGGCGGCTGCCTCGGCCTGGCGGCGAGTCGCATCGGCCAGTTCGAGGCCGTGCGCCACATCGGCGCCGGGGTCGATACCCGCCGTATCGACGAGGCTGAAGGTCCGACCGCGCCAGTCGGCGAGGGCGTAGAGGCGATCCCGGGTAACGCCGGGCGAGTCCTCGACGATCGC
>Ga0265760_10000327_pt1 | contig 13299 bp, 11 predicted proteins | sample NZIome_2_FD_200831 | JGI IMG/M metagenome (GOLD analysis project Ga0265760, IMG submission 200831) | Metatranscriptome of rhizosphere microbial communities from Maridalen valley, Oslo, Norway - NZI1 (Metagenome Metatranscriptome) | ecosystem: Host-associated > Plants > Roots > Rhizosphere >...
CGCGCATTCCGCCAGCTGAGATCACCAAGGCTGCGTGAGGCACCTGGGGGTGACGACGCCTCAAAAACGCCGCGAGGTGCTCCTCACCCACGTCGTCTGTATGTGAAAAGGCGGGCGGCTGGCTACCGGGGTGGCTATGCACAAAGACCAGCCCGCTTGACTCTGCGCGGGCCCGCTTCGTAACTCTGGCAACAAAATCTGGCCTCAGCTCTGCCCCGACAGGGCTTACCCTAGCATAATCGGCTAGATCTGGACGAATAATCTCTGAAACAAGCGCGCTCAATTGGTGGCCCTGCTGTACGATCCTGGTCAGGAGCACCGCACATCTCTCGTCAGGTGAGGCTAGAAGACTCCGCAGTACCTCCACATCGCTGTCGATGAGACGTAATTCTTTCATTGAAGAGAGTCAAAACGCCGCATGATTACGTTGAAATACGTGACCAGATTGTCTCTGTTGGGATTCCAGTGCTGTAGATGCCAGGAAAACCATGTAGCAGCCTGGCTAGGGAACTCGGGAATAGGATTTGCATCGTTACTGCCGTGGGGTGTCCGTCCCCCCAGCAGCCGGAGACCGCTCGGCGAGACCCAGAAGCAATCGGGCTGAGCTGCGGGGTAAGCCGGTGGGGTCAAGAAAAGCACGGTCGTCTCGGCACGATCCCACCCCGTTGGTAGCTTAACACTTGGAACGGTAACGAGGTGCGCGCCGCTCGGAAGGGGCGTAAGGATCGCGCTCGGCGCGATCCACTTTAGTACCTCAAGTTGCGCTTCGAGGGGAGTCACGCCAATCCGAAAGTTGCCGGAGGAACTGCATAGAAGTGCTTGATCTTACCAGCGAGGTCTACTGCCTGACTATCGGAAATTGGTTTGTCGGGAGTATTGCCCTCTTCTTCTTCGTAAAGCTGGTATGTTGGAGTGACCTTAGCGATAGCTTTTATTTGAGCGCCCGTCATCGACGCGTCGTTGGCCTCGTATTTGATCGCGTCGACGAAAAATTCGAACGGAGGCTTTTCGCGAGTTTCAGTCTGGTTCATAATCTTCCACCTGGTCCTTAGTTATCTCTGTAAGCGCAATTTGTTGTGGAGTCTGCTTTGCCCGAAGGCCCTATAGGGGCCTGCCACTGGCTCGTCGGTCGAGGGGACATGGCTTAGCGGACCACGCGATCCGATGCAGATCGGTGATGCCGCTGGCGACCGAATACCGCCATTTTAACAAGCCGCGCTGGCGAACTCGTTCTAGATCTTGGCCTCTAAGCAGTCGCTCGCAACGATGCCCACAAAATCAATGGCAAATTGGAGAATGCGTAAAGCCCCGACACGCGCACGCTTATCATGGGTGTCAAGGGCCGCAACAGGGGGCTATCGATTCGTCGCGGCCCCAAGGAATTATTGACGCGACGGCAACCCGCCGCGCGCGCACACTGACCCACTTGACAGCCGTCATACGCGTGCGCGCGTTAGGGCTTTATCGAATATACACCGAACACTCGTTTGACAAGAAGAACCCTTCTTGACACGTGTGATACACGCGCGCATCGGGGCGGCAAAGAAATACGAATGATCAGCGGAACGACCGCGCTTCGCGCACGTATCGGAACACAGTCTTATCTGACAATGGTGGCGCGGCAGGCCGCTCAAAATCTATCTCTTCCCGCGTTCACGCACTCCGAAGCATGCATTCATTCCGTCCCCCCCCCACGCGCGTACGCGTGGCATAGCTGTCAATGGGTATCTAGGCCTCCAGGGCCCTACATAAAGCGCCTTGACACGTATGATACGCCTGCGCACGCCGCAGCGGCACAGAACGCGGCCCTGTTGAAGGGGCGGAATCCTTGCGTGTCGGCGCTGCCTACGGTCATTGCCGCGCAGCCTCCTGGAGTATTCGTTCTCGGAGGTCATTTCATATGGCCCGAAGGCAGCTCGTCGCGACGTAAAACCTGAACCCCACCGACCCGTCGGCACACCCCCACGACGGGGATGCGCAATGCAAGCTGCCGTACCTCCATTGACAACCAAAACCAGCCAGTATAGGCTAGGAGAGGCAAGCAAGTAATCGGCCCCGTGAAAAATCCTCGCCGCCCATTTAGGACACTGATCTCTGCTTCTAGTCAGAGAATTTCAACTCAAGAAGAACCTCACTCCTCCCTTCCCCATGAAGAGGAATTTTGATATGCAAAATCTGTGACTAGAAGCCGCTCTTGATGACGCAGCCCACAGGGGCAAAAACGCCCCTTCGAGGCTGCCATCCTGAGCATATGCATTTCCGCGAATATTTCCCTAACGGGCGCCCCAGAGCGGTGACGTCTGCAATCAATCCAAAGATGTTGGTACAGAGCGCAGATGCTACTCCGGGCCAAGATAAAATTCTCTTACGTCCTATGATGGCTCGCATTCCTCGCCTTGGTAAACCTGCGTTTTGGAAATCCGGAAGGCTGTATTTCAATTTTCGGAGCCTGATGCGCCTAACGCATGATCTAACAACGCGGCGACGCGCGCAGGTGTTTTGGCGCGTCTGTGTCCCTGCTCGCTCGACCGGCGTAAGCTCGCTGGCGTAACCTCTATTATACCTCGGCATAACTCTAGTTAGCACCATTCCAGCGCTGTGCGGCGAGAAGTTAACGAAAGCTCTTGACGTGGCTAGTATCGGCCGATAAAGTGAAACCCTGAGACAAGGTGCATCGCTCAATCTTTTCGGCGCGCTGCAGCGACCTAGTGGAGAACTAAACGGTAATAGCGGAGACGTTGCGAAATGGAATCAGGCGTTTTGAATGCGCAGAAGCGCGGGGCGGTGCCCGACGGCGGCTTTGACGAAGCCAACAGGGTCCCGCTACAACATGCGATCGACGAGACCCAGGCGGGCGGCCTAACAATCTTCGTCCCGACAGGCATCTTTAAGTTTGCGGGAACGATCGAGCTGGAGGTTGCCACGGCGCCGAGCGCCGTCGGCACGGTTAGCGTCACTGGTTGGGCGTGCCCGTCACTCGTGCAAAGGGATGGGAACAATCTGTTCTCGTTTACGTACGCGGATGGCGATGGCGCCGTCGGCAACGTTGTGCTCGCGGGACTTGTATTTCCCGGACAACCTCACGCTGGAGACGGCCGCGAGCGACGAGGGCAGCGCGCTCGCTCGACTCGTGAGACGAGTCCGCGAAGGTAACTCTCGGAGAGTCCGCAAGCATCAGGCAAGACCCTTAACCAGACTAAAGGAGTTCGGATAATGACCTATACCGAGATCGATCGTGACCTTGTCAGGGGCTCGCGGTGCTGTATAGCGCTGCTTAGGTGTCTGGGCGTTTGTGGCGGGCTGGCGATGTTAAGCGCTTGCGGGAGCTACCCGGTGAACGCCCAGCCAGTACAGGTGGCAAACTTGCAGCCCAACCGCCAGAGGTCCGATCTCCTTTACGTTTCAAACAACCCGACCGGTAAACTGCTGGTATTTTCATATCCAGACGGCGAAAGCGTCGGGGATGTACAGGTACCTTCAGGAGGGCCTGTGGGGTTGTGTTCGGATAGCACTGGCGATGTGTTCGTTGCCACCCAGGGATCGTCGAATGAAAGCAACATTTACGAATACGCTCATGGCGGTTCGCAGCCCATCGCCACCCTGAGCGATCCGGGCCTCTCGAATGGCTGTGCTGTAGATCCCACGACCGGAAACCTTGCTGTAACGAATTACTTTACACCGGCCGGCCCCAGCCAAGGGGGGGACGTCGCGATCTACCAGGTTGCCTCGGGCGATTGGACGACCTACTCGGATCCGAACCTCGGGGTATTCGGCTGGTGCGCGTACGACGACGCGGGGAATCTCTACGTCGACGGCAATAATTTCAGCATTATCGACGAGCTAACGCCGGGCGGCTCAGGCCTGTCGGAAATAACCCTGACCGAAACGATACACCCCGCCAGCATGGAATGGACGGCCGGAAGCCTGGCGGTAGTCAGCGAGCCCGACGGCTCCCACGGGAGCGACCTCGTTTATCAGGTGGCCATTTCAGGCAGCGAGGGCATCGTAAGCGGGCCCGCGGTGCTCCGGACGAAGGCCGATAGGACGTCTGAGGGACAGTTCTGGATTCAAGGCCGCGCGATCATTGGCCCAGGGCACGGTGAGGGTCGTAATCGAGGCAATACGCTACTGGAGTTTTGGCCATATCCAAAGGGCGGCAATCCGACGAAGGTTATTCGTCTCGGCCTCGTCATGTTTGGCGCTACGGTGAGCCACGGAACACAGTGATTTATCTCAAGGCCCAGGTGCGGAGTGCGCGTCAACTCTACCGAACAGTTGTTCGTTTTGATAGCGAGGGACCTTACACAGCCGGCTTTTGCGGAAAGGTGACGTGGTGAGCGACTACTCGGGACCCGGCATCTTTAACGTGCTCGACTACAACATGCGCACGACCGGCGCAACGCCGCCGCGGACTGCCGACGAAAACAGGATCGCGTTGCAAAGCGCGATCGATGCGGCGCAGGCAAGCCTTAACCCAAACGGAGCGATTGTGCTGATCCCGAGTTTTAGCATCAGCGAGGACGGCGAGACCGAATACGGAAACTACTTGCTTTCGGGCCCCATCAATGTTTCGGCATCAGGCTATGCTGACAGCCCCCTACTGATATGCGGGACCGGCAGCGGCACCGAGCTGGTGATGCAGGGGGGTGCCGGTCAAACGCTGTTTGATGTCATCGATGCCACGAACGTTTCGTTTCAAGACCTCACGATCAACGGCGCAGTCCAAAACCCGTATTACGGCCAGGGAACTGCATTCAATTTTCAGGGTGGCTCAAGCCACAAGCTTTTCCGCCTGAACTTCGCAAACTGCCAGTTTCCAATCGTCTTGAACGGAACAGAACAAGCGAGCGTGCTATCCTGCTTTGCCACCTATGATGCCAGTTCGTTTCCACACATGCATGTTGATACCATCGCGGCCGTGCAAGTGGTGGGCGGGAGTGACTCAGTTTCAATCGGTCAGTCCGAATTCCGATGGTTTCCAGGTCACGACAACATATCCGCTCCCAACGGCTATTACGGCATATCCATCGACGAAGCATCCGATGTGAAAATCACCGACACTCAGATTTCCGAGTTTAGCACGGGGATTTCCATCCAGGCGTCAAGCGGCACAACATCGCGAGTCCGTTTTCGATCTTCGCGGGTGTCGTCATCCGGAATGTGCGTGGAAATTCTGCCCGCGATCTCAGACCTCAACTTTACCGATTGTCATTTCCAAGCATCGGGTAACTTCGTCGGGCCACTAGCTGGTATTGCCATCGGCATTGGCTCGGGGAATGCGAACGACGAGATCGATACCGTTCGCTTCGTATCGTGCAGCCTCACGGGCAACTCGTTGGCCGTGAGCTACGGCATGCAGATTGGTGCGGCTCAGAACGTGCAGATTCTTGGCGGAAGCTACTCAGGTAACGGCGACACTGCCGGAATCGCGATTGTCGGCGGCGCGAGCGAAATCCAAATCGTCGGCGCAAATTGCGTCGGAGTCGAATTCCTAGCGCACTCGTCGCCACAGCTGTATCAGCTCTACGGCATCTCGATTACTGCAGGGCAAAACGTGCAGATCATCGGAACAAATTGCTCCGGCAACGGGCTGCCCGGAAGCCCCGAAACGCCGGGTGCCGGCATTTTCATCGATGGGGCGGGAGGCAGTGTCGGGGGCGTGCGCATCGTTGGAGCAATATGTACGGGGTCGGTGTTCGGGCAGGAGACCGTCCAAGAGTACGGGATTTATGTCAACGATGCCCAAGCGGTGTTAATTGAAGGCTGTACGCTAGGGGGCAGCCTAGCGGGCTCTGGATATGGTCTCTACCTCAACGGCGTTTCCGACGTAACCGTTAAGGCCTGCGACCTTTATGGAAACACGACCGGCATCGCAATCCAAGGCGAGTCGACTCGCGTGTACGTGCGCGATTGCAATGTAACGGGTTATGCGGGTATCTCCGATGCTGTAGAGATCGCGACCTCGCTAAGCGCCGTCGAGGTAACCAATTGCGCCGGCTACAACGATCAGCGCACGCTTTTGGCGTCGGCGGTGCCCTCCGGAACATTTAACGGAATCAGCGTTGACAACTACTACGGGCCCACCGCCTTTTATGTTACGAACTACATCGTAACGATTGACTCCGAATCGACTCATCTCTCTACGGGCGGCTTCACGCTTGCTCCGGGCGAGCTTGCGGTGGCCGCGTCCATGGGGATTCCCGGAACGTTCGTGATGATCGGCACCTAAGGAACGACGTGGTGTCGTCGGCTCTAGTTAACCAACCTCGCAGACCTTCTCCAATGGAAGGGACAGCATGACCGATTTCTCTCAGCCGGGGATTGTCAACGTGCTCGATTATGGGATGGTCCCGGGACCCGACGGCGATGGCGTCAGCAATGCAATGGCGCTGCAGGCGGCGATCGATTACGCTCAGGACTTCAGTAATCCAAACGGCTCGATCGTCCTCATCCCCTCGTTCTATGATAGCAGCTACATGGAGTATGGCGACTACAACATCGAAACGCCGCCGGACTGGCCTGCTGCGATTAACATCCCCAATGGGACAGGATATACCGCGGGCCCACTATTGATCTGTGGCACGGGGCAGGGGACGGGACTACGCATGCTTACACCAAGTAGCACCCTTTTCAACGTAGTCGCCGAGTCGGATGTGACGTTCCAAGACTTGACGGTCACCGATGCGTCCGAAGGTGAGACGACGGACGGGACGGCATTCAGCGTCACCGCGTCGGTCGGGTCCAGCGAGGGCATTACCCTTTTTCGCATTACACTTATCGACTTTCCGCAGGCTGTCGTGGTAGGATCTCACGTCGATCTCCTAAACATGCTGCAATGCACGATATCCTACGACGACAATTACGCCTCTGACCTGGGTTGTACAGCAGTGTCGATTTCAGGCACCCAGACCAACATCGCGCAGTGCGTACTAAGCTACGTCGGTTCAAATTCCGAAAGCTTCGGAGTATCAATCGGTGGCTGCGCCTATCCGAAGGTTACTGACACGCAAGTTACGGGCTTTGAGACGGGAATTCAAATTAAACGCACCGGCGGGATGAACGCGGTCGGACCAAGCTTTAGCGGTATCAACGTGCAAGCGATGGGCTCATGCGTCCAGTTTCTAGCCGGCGTCTACGACGCATGCTTCGTCGACTGCACCTTCCAACCAACTCCCGCTTCTTTGCCGCCCGACGTAGCTGGAATCTCGATCGTTGGCAGCGATGGTGACGAAAACCAAGATTTTGATACGATTCGCTTTACCAGTTGTACCGTTGTGGGATACGGCCTTTACGGGCTGGAGATCAACATTGGGCAAAATATCCAAGTCAACGGAGGAAGCTTTTCGGGCAACGGTACCGCCGGAATCGCCATTCTCGGTGATGCCGCAGAGATCCAGATCACCGGGGCGAACTGTATCGGGACGTGCGCCTCCACCGGAACAACGCAGGACTACGGCATCTATGTTACGGCGGGCCAAGACATACAGCTTGTCGGCGTCAATTGTTCAGGCAACGGCGCGTCGGGCATTGAGATAGACGGAGTGTCTCTGACCTCAGTGCAGGACGTTCGCATCATCGGATCCATTTGCGAGAATTCCGTTCTAGGTGGAAGCCTTCAGGCATACGGTATTAGCGTTTACGGAGCATCGGGCGTCCTTATAGACGGTTGCACACTTACTGGCAACACAGCGTTTGCTGCGTACCTCAGCTTCGTCGAAAATGTAACGGTCACGGCAAGCGATCTGGACTCCGCGGAAAGTGGCGCCAAGGGCGTGTTCGTCGGGGGCAGTACCGACCTTCCGACCACGTACGTGTTTATCCGAGGGTGCAATGGGGCGCAACTCGGTGGCTATTCAGATTTTCTCGCGGTCGTTGGCAATGTTAGCCACTTAGAAGTGACCGATTGCGCGGGCTATAACGACCAGCAGGCGATATTAGCGAACTCGGTCACCGCACCAAGTGGGACCTTCAGTGGGATTACAGTAAACGGATATTACGGCCCGACCGCTTTCTACCTAGCCGCCACGGGTGCGACCGTTACGATCGACTCACAGAGTACCCATTTGTCATCGGGCGGCTTTACGCTCGCCCCTGGAGAAACCGGACAAATAAGCGGCGGTTCCGTAACGCATTTCTTGATGGTGGGGAAGTGACGGCGGCGCATCGGCCCCGAATGGGTCGCTGCCTGCGTTGGCGACCGATAGACAAGACCGCTTAGCGCCACCCCTGTCGACTAGCAGCTTTGGTTGTAGGCGATGATCCGCGCTTCATGCATTATGCCGACGGCGAATCGACGGCAGTTCGTCCCTTCTGCGATACGAATGTTCTTGGCTCAGGATTACCCCGAAACGGAACTCGTGATCGTCGATGATGGCTTCGACAGCGTGGCCGATATCGTTCCGGCACATCCGGCGATTCTGTACGTTCGCGAAGAGCCACGAGGTAGGTCTCTTGGCGCTAAGCGGAATTTAGCGTGCGAGCTGGCGCGCGGCGAGATTGTTCTGCACTGGGACGATGATGACTGGTACGCACCGTGGCGCGTGCGGTACCAGGTGGAAACCCTCGTGTCCAACAACCTCGATCTCTGCTCTTTGAATCGCGCCTTCTTCGTGGATGCTGCTGAGCGCAAGGCGTGGGAATACGTGCAGAGCTCCGGAATCTCAAATTGGCTTTGTGGCGCGACGCTCTGTTACCGTAGATCGCTTTGGGAGAAACAGCCCTTTGCCGACGTAAAGATCGGCGAGGACTCGCGATTTGTGGTGTCGGCGCGGCGAACTCGAATCGCTGCGCTGGAGGACAACCGATTTTTCGTTTGCCGTATCCACGCCAACAATACGGCCTCGAAGCGGCCGCGGGGTCGATGGCCAGCTCGCCCGTTTGATGCGGTACGTTCGATCGTCGGCGTCGACTGGGAGGAGCACTTTGGCGGGGAAAACGGATTGCCGCTAGCTCCCCGCAAGGAAAAAATGGGCGTCGCCCTGATTTCTGCAGCCTCGGGCATCGGCGATATACTTCGCGTAACGCCGCTTATTCGCGCTGCGCATCGGCTTGGATACGACATCGATGTGTTACTGGCTCCGGACGATCCGGCGGTAATAGAATTGCTGGTTGGCGCCCCAGAAATCCGGCGAATATTTAGTTGCCAGCGTGCCTTGAGCGCGAAGTTCCAGATTGCAGAGATTAGAGAGGAGCGCTATGATATCGCCGCCTTCACGGCGCTTAGCGCGCCACTCGCCAAGTACGTAACTGCGGCTCGCCGCTATACATTTGGCTCGAACTGGCGGCACCTGGGCGACTACAAATCCGTTGAGCGACTCGCGCGCGCGATCGGCTGGAACGGAGACCTGCCGGCACCTTTTGCCATTAAGTCGGCGCGGCGTTTCGACATCCCATTCGATACTATCGCTTTACACCCGGGGTGCAAGCCGAACTGGCCATGGAAGAAATGGCATGGATTCGACCAACTCGCTTCGCTGTTTGAAAACGTCGTGCTTGTTGGCACCACGACAGACCTCGACAACAGCCGCACATATTTTAAAGAGCCGTTCAGTTGGCCCGAGCACGTGTATGACTTTGTCGGAAAATTGAGTCTGCCCGACACGGCGGCGCTGATCTCACAGTGTTCCGCGCTCGTTTCGCCTGATTCCGGGTTGATGCATTTAGGCGTGACTTTGTGCGTTCCGACCTTCGGGATATTTGGCCTCACCAGTCCGAAGCGGGAATGCATCGCCTCACCATACATGACGCCAATAAGCAGAGACCTCCCTTGCGAACCTGACTGTCGTAGAACGGTGCCAGGACGGAATGGCTGTCGCTTCGACCTTGAGTGCCTGAAGACGTTAACGCCACAGGATGTCGCGGCTTGCGTTCGGGACAGCCTATCGACGGAAGAGGGCAACTCCCGTGAGGGGGCCCGGGGGCGCGTGGCTGAGCGTAAAGAGATGCGCGAGCCACTCAAGGTGAACTACTTTGGGGAAGTTTCCTACTCCAGCGGGTACGGCGAGGCGGCGCGAGGGTACGTCCATGCGCTTAACGCAGCCGGCGTCGAGGTTCGCGTCATCGACTTAGGTGGCTCGCAGCGTCATGTCGCTGATGAGTTAGTCTCGTCATTACTCGGTCGAGAGCACCATGCCGATTTCAACATCTTCCACGGTATTCCGTCATTTTGGGCCCGCCGCGCGTATCGATTGCGCAACGTCATCGCGGTTACCGTTTGGGAGGCAGACGAGATCCCTCAAATCTGGCGTAACCCCCTTAGTCACGCGATTGATGTGTGGGTTCCAAGCACTTCCAGCGTTGAAGCCTTCAGCGGTACGCTCCAAAAGTCGCCTTTCAGACTACCGCATGCGCTGCTGCCTCGCGGGGCCTCACGGTCCGACACTGGGGTCCCGGACGCAAATCGCATCCTTGGCGTCGCCCCCGGAGACTTTGTCCTTTACAGCATATTTGAATGGCAGGAGCGAAAAAATCCTGACGGGTTGATGAGGGCTTTTCTCGAGGCCTTTCCGGAACGTTCCGATGCGGTTCTCGTCATCAAGGCTGCGGGGAACGCGACCCAAGCCGCACGCGATGCACTCGAACGCATCCGACTAGAGACAGGCTCGCGAGGTCGAGTCCTTCTACAATGCGCTCAGTTCGACCAGAGCCAGATGGAGGCTCTTCACGACCGTGGGGACTGCTACGTTTCCCTCCACCGTGGCGAGGGCTGGGGCTACCCGCTGTTCGAGGCGGCCTCCCGTGGGACACCTGTCGTCGCTACAGCCTACGGCGGTCCTCTCGACTACCTGGATCCAGAGCGGCACCGGCTGGTGCGTTGCAACGTGGAACCGGTCCGGAGGCCCTACTTTCTCTACGAGGGGTCGATGAAGTGGGCGGAACCCGACCTGAATGACGCACAGGCCGCACTGCGCTGGACTTATGAGCACCGAGCAGAGGCTCGATCCGCCGCGGCACAGGCCGCCCTCAAAATCCAGGCAAACTATTCCCTGAAACGGATCGGCGAAGCCGCCGCGAGACGGCTCGTTGAACTCAAGGAGGCCGGTTCATCTCGAAGCTCTGCCACTTCATTTCGGGGGTCTTTAAGGGACGCGCCTCAACGGCTCTCGACGGGCACGATGGGGGCGCCCACTCTCCCTCAGCCCATACCCGGCGAGTGGTACGACGCTGATTATTTCGAACACGGCCGCAAGAGTAACTGGGCTGGCGGCTATTCGTGGTCTTCATTCGGTGGGCTCTTTGCCGAGACCGCAGCGTTCTTGCAGCAATCATTCCCCGAAGCGACCTCATACCTGGATGCGGGCTGCGCCAAGGGGTTCTTGGTTCGCGCATTGCGTGACCGAGGACTCTCTACGCACGGCTTTGACCATAGCCCGTGGGCGTTTGACAACGCGCTGGAGGACGTGAAGGTCTACATCGATCTCGCCTCTGTGGACACCGTTGAATACGCCGACGAGAGCTTCGACGTCTTGACAGCGATGTCACTTTTCGAGAGTCTCACCAACGAACAGCTTAACAGATTTCTACTTCGGGCTCGCCGGTGGGTTCGCCAGACACTTTTTGTGACGATACCGATTCAATCCCGAAGGCACGACCACGACCTCTCGCACATCACCTCGCGCGACTGCAGCGGGTGGAGCAACGCGTTTGCCGAAGCAGGGTGGCTCAAGGCGCCGGAAGAGGCGGAATTACAGCGTCACCCCCTGGCGCGTAGGATGAGGTGGAATGTGTTTGTTTTGATACCTTCGAGCTAGATTACGCCACGGGAATGCCTCTATTCTCAGGGACAAGTGCGCGCCCTGACCGCTTCTCCCAATCTACTGGCGTCGGGTCGAGGTTCGATATTGCCAAGCTATTTGGGCAATGGCATTCGCAAAGTTGTAGATGGCGCCATCTCACAAACGGCTCGCGCGACCACCGTAGGCTCAAGATGCTTAAGGCAGGTAATTTGTTCCGCGCACGCGCGAAAGCGGGAAGACAGCCAGCATGGTTCGCAACTGAGTCCAGCTCGCAATATCCTAACATTCGGCGGCATGGGACCGAGCGATAAGTGTGGCGTCGGCCCGAACAGCAGGACAGTAGGGACGCCGCACGCGCCAGCGACATGTCCGAGCCCACAATCGCTGGCCACGACAGCTCCGGCGCCAGCTAGCACCCTTGCCGTTTCACATATGGAAAGCTGGCCAACTAGCGAGCGGCAGTGTCGAGGAAACTGAAGCTCGACCCCGGCGGTCGAAACTAAATCGTCCGCAGTGCCCACGACCAGCACGTCGGCAAAATACTCGGCGAGATCCGGAAAGTAGGGCCAACGCTTGTTTGCCATTATTCCGGTTTTGGAACCCGGTGCGAGCAACAGGGTTCTGGCGGGGGCCTCGCGATTGCCCGACGCCACCGGGAGGAAGTAAAACGGAGGCTCGCTGGTATCGCAACCCATTGTACGCGCGAACTCGAGATAATATGCTTGTTCGTTGCGCATGAAAAGATCGTCTTGTGGGCGGCGAACCGCTGTCGCCACGTATGAGTACCGGCTTCGGTATCGCGCCCAGTAAAAGGGCGGAATTGCGGGTATCACATGGTCATAGTCTGCGGGTGCCGGCCCGTTGGCAGAGCCTTCGTAGATGCGCCTGACCGCGCTCCAACCGCGTAGCAACTCTCCGACTTCAGGGTAATCGGCGTCTACCAAGACGTCAACAATGAATCCCGATCGGTCGAGGACCCTAAGTAAGGGTGTGGCCACGACGATGTTACCGATACCAGATGCAAGATGCACCAGCACGCGTCCACGCTTCGGATCTGTCATGGCACGATCGAAGCCGGGAGGGATGCCAGCGGCGTTTCACGTCTAAGGCCGGAGTACCGTGCAATGACCTTGTCGCTCGGAAATGGAATGACGCGGGCGCTCACTGCTCCCCCACCCCCCAAACGTTCAGTCCCCGAGATCTGCCGTCAGGCCCCCACGCCTCAACGGAGACCCCCTTTGAAGGATCGGGCCTGATTCCGACAATTTCACAGAACAGCGCTTTTTCGTGCACCCAATGAAAAGGCTGTCTCTCACGGCGATGCAATCCGCCCTGTAGGTCGATTCTTAGCGCTACGCCGGCAGTCGACTCAGCTTTTGGAAACATGCAATATTACTAGTTCAGCAAATTAGCCGCTGCGCACTCCGCGGCGCTCGTGGCGGGTTGGGCGGTTCTCGTGGCGAACAGTAGCGGCCTTGGACACGTGGCCGGAGCCTTTTGAGATTCGATTTACTATGGGCCACGTCAGACGTGGACCTTGGCGCAAAATGTAATGGTGTGCGGC
>Ga0265760_10000329_pt1 | contig 13285 bp, 10 predicted proteins | sample NZIome_2_FD_200831 | JGI IMG/M metagenome (GOLD analysis project Ga0265760, IMG submission 200831) | Metatranscriptome of rhizosphere microbial communities from Maridalen valley, Oslo, Norway - NZI1 (Metagenome Metatranscriptome) | ecosystem: Host-associated > Plants > Roots > Rhizosphere >...
ACTCGAATTACACGCGCAGCGCCTACGGCTTTTACTACACTTGCAGCGGCGGCAACGGCGGCGGTTTCGGCTCCCCGGGGAGCGGTCCCGGTGTGCCCGCGGGCGGCGCTCCTTTGCAGTGCTATTCGCCCATCACCTCCTGGCACGACGTGGTGCAGAACACCCATCAGACCCACGAGTTTCGTCTCAGCACGCCGGACGATTGGCGGATGCGCGGCATCGTTGGCGCGTTTTGGGAGGACTTCGAGATCCTCGACAATATGAATTTTCTCTACAAGACCATCCCCTCCTGTACGCCGGCCAATCTCTCGGTCGCCCTCGGCGGCGGCACTCCTTGCGTCGCGAATGTCGGTCCCGCGCCGGGTTCGACAGCCTCGGATCCGGGCGTTCGCAACGACAATGTCGCATTCGGCGAGGATGTGCAGCGCGGCTATAAACAGACTGCGGCCTTCGGGTCCTTGGATTTTGACATCATTCCGAAGGTACTGACCTTCACCGCGGGCACCCGCTATTACCATTACAGTGAGTTCGAAACGGGATCGAAGTACACAACGCCGGTTGGGTGCACGAATATCGCCAATGGCCTGTGCACGGCAGGTGAGACCAACATCAATGCCGAAAATGAAAATACGACCTTCAGCGGCTTCAAGAGCCGAGCGAATGTCACCTGGCACATCACCAGCGATGCGATGGTCTACTACACCTGGTCGCAGGGCTTCCGTCCGGGTGGCTTCAACCGCACCATCGCGACCAAGGCGGATCTCAATGCGGCGGCGCCCAAGGATCCGCAATACGCCTCGCCGTTGAGCTACTCGCCCGACTCGCTGACCAACAACGAGATTGGCTGGAAGACCGAATGGTTCGACCACCGTTTGCAACTCAACGGTTCGGTGTACCAAATGGACTGGAAGAACGTGCAGTTCGCGCTGTTCGATCCAACCATATTGGGGAACACCACCTTTGTCGTGAACGGTCCGGACTATCGGATCAAGGGAGTCGAGCTGCAGCTCGTGGCGCGCGTCATCGACGGCCTGACGGTGCAGGGATCAAGCTCCTGGAACAGCGCCAACCAAACCTCGACCCCGTGTTTGCTCAGCAATATTGCCTCATCGCCCACCTTTGGACAGTGCATAACTGACATTAAGGGCGCGGCGTTCCCGAACCCCTTCGGCGAGTTGGATACCCGGCCGGCCTTCTCGCCGCCGCTGGAGTTCAACTTGCGGGCACGCTACGACTGGGCCATCAGCGAATACAAGGCATTTGTCATGTTTGGCGGCAGCCACATTGCGCATCAATCCAACCAACCGGCGAGTTACCTGGACGGCAATACCGAGACGATTCCGACGACGACTCACCTGCGCTACGACATGCCGGGCTACACCACCTACGACGGATCGCTGGGGGTAACCCGGGACAATTGGTCGGCGCAGCTGTTCGGACAGAACTTGAGCAACTCGAATGCCAGTGTGTTTACCTCCTCCGCGCAGTTCATCAAGTCTGAAGTGCCGCTGCGGCCGCGGGTGCTGGGGATCAAGTTCGGCTATAAGTTCTAATGATCGGGTTCCGTCGTAGACTTAAGGCCTATGGACGCGACCGCCGACCCTGTAAAGACGCCGGTAGAACTCGAAGTTCACCGGATCAGAGAGCAATTCAAGCATCGCCGCTTCGAGGAGGGCCTCGAAGCGGCCGAGCTGCTGGCGGCTGAGGTTCCGGAGAACCGCGACGTACTGCATCTGATCGCGATGAATCAGCGCTTCCTCGGCAGAATCGAGGCGGCGCTCGCGACCTTGCAGCGCCTCGAGCAGCATCATCCCGCGTTCAGCCGCTTGTATCAGGAACGCGGCCAATGCCACGTGGTCTTAAGGAATGCGCCGCAGGCGATCGACGCGTTCTTAAGAGCCGTGAACATCAATCCCGCGCTGCCCGCGAGCTGGAGCATGCTGGAGGGCTTGTACCGCATGACCGGGCAGGCTGACAACGCGGCCACCGCGGCCGCGCACGTGGCCACGCTCAAGCGCTTGCCTCCCGAGGTTTTGACCGCAACCGGGCTGTTTTCCGACGGCGACATTGCGGCCGCCGAACACATGATCCGGGCCTATTTGCTCGAGCACGGCAATCATATCGAGGCGATGCGGCTGCTGGCGCGCATTGGCATCGAGCGGGATGTCCTGGACGATGCCGAGCTGCTGCTCGAAGCGGTGCTTGAAATCGAGCCGGACTATCGAGCCGCACGCCATGACTACGCGCGTGCACTGATGGAACGGCACAAGTACCAGCGCGCGCGCGAAGAATTGCAGGCGCTGCTGAAACTCGAGCCGCTCAATCGCCACTACAAAACCCTGTACACGAGCACGATTGTCGGCCTCGGGGAGCATGAGAAGGCCGTAACGCTGTACCGCGAACTTCTGCAGGGCGCGCCGCAACCTGCGGAGCTGCACCTGTCGATCGCTCATTCGCTCAAGGCCATCGGCAGGCAGTCGGATTCCATCGAGGCCTACCACGCGGCAGCGGCCGCGCGCCCGAGTTTCGGCGATGCCTACTGGAGTCTCGCCAACCTCAAGACCTATCGCTTCAGTGACGCGGAAATCGCGCGCATGCGCGCGGAGGAATCGGCCCTCGGCGTGGGGCTGGTCGATCGCTATCATTTGTGCTTCGCGCTGGGCAAAGCGCTGGAGGATCGCGAGGAGTATGCGGCATCCTGGCATTACTACGAACGCGGCAATGCGCAAAAGCGCGCGGAAAGCCGGTATCGGCCGGAAATCCTCGAGACCAACACCCGCAAACAGATCGAGGTGTGCACCCAAGAGTTCTTCGCGCAGCGCGCGAGTTTTGGCGTCGCGAATTCAGATCCGATTTTCATCGTGGGATTGCCGCGGGCGGGCTCGACGCTGCTGGAGCAAATCCTCGCCTCGCATTCCAAAGTCGAGGGTACCCAGGAGCTGGCCGATATCCCGAGGATGGTGCTCGCGCTCCAAGACCGGATCCCGGACCTCGACAATCCGCGCTACCCGGGTGTGCTCGCCGAGATGAACGCGGCGGACTTCCTCAAGCTCGGCGAAAAATACCTGGCCGATACGCGCGTCTATCGCACCGATAAGCCCTTCTTCATCGACAAGATGCCGAATAACTTCCGGCACATCGGCCTCATTCATTTAATGCTGCCCAATGCCAAGATCATCGATGCGCGGCGCGAACCCATGGCGTGCTGCTTTGGCAATTTGAAGCAACTATTCGCCAACGGCCAGGAGTTCTCCTACAGCATCGAAGACATCGCCCGCTACTACCGCACGTATTTGCAGCTGATGCAGCACTGGGAGGCGGCCCTGCCGGGACGAATACTGCGGGTCGAACACGAGTCGGTGGTCGATGATCTTGCGGGCAACGTGCGGCGAATCCTCGATTTCTGCGCTCTTGAATTCGAGCCTGCGTGCGTTGATTTTCACAAGACCGCGCGCAGTGTGCGTACCGCCAGCTCGGAGCAGGTGCGCCAGCCGATCTATCGCCAGGGACTGGACCAGTGGCGACACTACGAACCGTGGCTCACGCCGCTCAAGGACGCGCTGGGTGATGCGCCGCTTCGATACCGTAGGATTTGACCGCGGCGCTCTTGCGCGCAAAGTACAGCGCCGAGAGCCCCATCAATAGCATGCCGGCGACGCTGGTGCCGTAAGCGCCGGCCGTAAAGACTTGCAGCCAGTTCAGTTGCGTCAGGCCGAAGTTGCGCCATAGCAGAAGCGCGCAGCTGCCCAGATAGCCGGAGGCATCGGCAACATAAATCAGAAACCCCGCCGTCCCCACCGTGCCGCTCGCGGCGATCAAGCGATCGAACAACATGGCGTTGAAGGGCACGTACGCCATGTACAGCCCCGCGCCGCTCAAAATCATCCACGCAAGCGGCGCGAGCAAGCCTGCTTGAAAGGCCAGCGTCGACACGCCGAGCAGCAATAAACCGGCAATGACGACGCCGTGGATCACGAGCAGCGCCTTGGTGTTGTCGCGTACCACGATGATGACGGCCAGCACTGTCAGGGACAACACGGCCACCGGTACTTCGCTGGCCGTGAACACCGCGGCGGCGTGGCCGAATCCCAAAGCGGTCCAGATTTCCGCCGCGAAGTTGTCGCGGAAGTCGCGGATGGCCGTGACCAGCACATAACACAGCACGAGCAGCGCCAGACCTGCGCCATAGCGCTGCAGGAAGCGGGCACGCGCGACGCCGTCCATGGGGGCGCGCCGCACGCGCGCAGCCTCATCTTGCGCGCTGGGCGGAGGCAACTGCGAAAGCACCCAAACCGACAGACCCAACAGCGGGAAAAATAGCGCGCCCGCCGCGGCCGGCATCCAGAACGGGCTGACGTGCCGGTCGTCCATGAGCAATTTGCCGACCGACTTTACCGCACCGGAGGAGACGATAAAGCTTGCGCACAATATGGCGCCCAACACCTCCGAGGTGCGTCGGCCCTCCATGAAGCCAAACACCAGGCCCCAGATCAATCCCAGCGGCAGGCCATTCAGAAACATCGCGAGCACATTCCAGGGCGCCGGGACGAGGGCAAACAGGATGAGCGCGAGCCAGGAAAGAAAAATGAGCACGAGGATGGCAGCGGCGCGTTTGCTTGGCGTGATCTCGGCAATCACTTTCACGCCGATCAGTTTTGACACGGCGTAGCCCAGCACTTGGGCCAACACCAGGGCGATCTTGTAATCCAGAACGAAGTGCCATCCTGGAACCTCAGTGTACAGAGCCACGGAGAACGGCTTGCGAAATGCATACATGGAAAAGTAGGCTGCAAACCCGGCCAAGCCGGCGAAGCCGGTGAACAATATCGGGTTCGCTTTTTCCAGCGCCCGACGCAGCGGGCTGATCACGCGAATGAGTGCTTGATGGAGGGCATATCGCAGACTAACCCGAACAACCCCGGCGATACCATCTACGTGCTTTAGGAGCGATCTGGACTGCGCCCTTTAGGACCGCTCTTAACCGCCACAAATATGTCATGCTTTTGTAGTAATTAAATCAGCGGGATTATTGAATTCAAAGTACGAGTAAGTCATAAGTTCTCAATCTGCCGTCTCCGGCGTCTTTGACCTTGCGATTGTCGGTGCGGGAATCATCGGGCTGTCCTGCGCACGCGCGGCCGCGCTCCGAGGACTGCGCACTGTCGTGATCGATCGCGACGCGCAGGCAAATGGTGCGTCGGTGCGAAACTTTGGCTTCATCACGGTCACTGGCCAAGAACGCGGCACGTCCTGGGCTCGAGCGCGACGCAGCTCTGCGATCTGGGAGGATGTGGCGCGTCAAGCCGGCATCTCGATCCTGCAACGGGGACTGTGGATGACGACGCGGCGAGCGGAGGGGGCGGCGGTGCTGGAAGCGTTTGTCCGCACGGAAATGGGGGAAGGGTGCCGCATCTTGAGCCGCGCGGAGGCAGCGGCGTGCTGCCCAGCGCTTGTGGGCGCGGATGTGCAGGCGGTGCTGCAAAGCTCAATCGATCTTCGGGTCGAATCCCGCGAGGCCGTCCCCAAGATCGCGGCGTGGCTGGCCGAGCGCCATGGCGTGGTATTTTTGCGCCAAACCGCGGTGCTGTCGGTCGAACCCCCGAGGCTTGAAACCTCGCGCGGTGTCGTGGCGGCCGGCGCGGCGGTGGTGTGCCCCGGCGACGATGCGGTTTCGCTGTTTCCCCAGCGCATTGCAAAATATCAGCCGACCCGCTGCAAGCTGCAAATGCTGCGACTCGCCAACCCCGGGTTTCGTCTGCCGGGTGCGCTGATGTCGGATCTTGGGCTGATGCGCTATGCGGGTTACAGCGCACTGCCTGAAGCGGCGCCTTTGCGAGCGCGCCTGAAAAGGGAACAGGATGAACATCTGCGGCACGGAATTCATCTTATTGTGGTGCAAAGCGCCGATGGCACCCTCGTCGTGGGCGACAGCCATCAGTATGCGACGACGCCGGACTATTTCGCCGATGAGCGGATTGACCAACTCATCCTGGATGAGTTCACGGCAGCGACCGGGCGGCCGCCGCCGGCGATTTGCGAACGCTGGATCGGAACCTATCCTGCGTGCACCGACCGCACCATGTTCATCGATGCGCCGGCGCGCAACGTGCGCATTGTGGTGATTACCAGCGGCTCGGGCGCTTCCACCGGCTTTGCCATCGGCGAAGAAGCCGTGGCCGATCTTTATGAGCGGAGTGTGGCGAATGGCGATTCGTGATCGTTTCGATCTGGTGATATTCGACTGGGCCGGGACCATGGTCGACTTCGGCTGCCATGCACCGGTGATTGCGCTGCGTGCGGCCTTCGCGAAGCGCGCGGTCGAGATCAGCGAGGCCCAGGCGCGCCGCGACATGGGAAAGGCCAAGGCAGATCACGTGCGCGCGCTGCTCGCGGATCCTTGCATTGCGCAAGCCTGGGAAAAGGCGTGCGGCCGCCGCGCAGACGACGATGACGTGCGTGCGCTGATGACTGATTTGAGTCCCCTGATGCGCCAACAGGCGGCGCGTTCAGCGCAGCTCATCGACGGCGCGCGCGCCGTCGTCGAGGCATTGCGTGCGCAGGGCATCAAGGTGGCTTCCTCGACCGGCTATACGCGCGAGATGATGACGCCGGTGCTGCAGGCGGCGGCGCTGCAGGGTTATGTGCCGGACCATCTGGTTTGCTCGGGCGAAACGCCGCAAGGACGGCCCACGCCGTTGATGATCTACAAGGCCTGCGCCGAGCTCGGCGTGTGGCCGCTGTCGCGCGTGGTGAAGGTAGATGACACCGAAGCCGGCGTACGCGAGGGCCGTTCCGCCGGTTGCTTTACGGTCGGCATATCGGCCTCGGGCAATGAGGTGGGCCTGTCGCGCGACGCGTTGCTGGCGTTGCCGGTTGCCGAGCGGGTTGCGCGCATCGCTGCGGCAGGAAGCGGGCTGCGTGCCGCGGGAGCTGACGCGGTGATCGAGACGGTTGCGCAGTTAATTCCCGCGCTGCAATCAGCAGCCGAGTGCGGCGTGGAGCGAGCCTAACTGATGCTCCGCGTGCTTGAGGATCTCGGAGCAATTTTGCGCAGTCAGGTGCAAGCGCGCAAATGACTTGATGCCATCCGTATCGACCGATCGGGGACCCGGTTCACGCAAGACGCGAGCGAGGGCGACGGCGACGACGATGATATCGGACAGGTCGGGTTCATGCTTGCCGCTGCGGTCGTAATCGTCCTGATCGCCGAGCGCCTCGCACATGTGAGCGTCAAATCCCCAGTTCTCGAGCACCGCCTTGCCGATCGCCGGATGCCAGCTCGCAATCATGTCGACGAAGTTCGGATCCTGATACAACGCATCCGACTTGCCGACTGATCGAACCATGATGTAGAGCCGGCCGATGCCGTGGAGCAGGCCGGTCAAAAATGCTTCCTCCGGACTCACGCGCGTGCGCCGCGCGACGACCTGACAGATCGCGGCGACTGAAATACTTTGCTCCCACAAAACATTCAGCGGCTTGGAGATCGAGCGCAGCGCAGGTGCCAAACGCAATTGCTTGACTGCGAAGGACATCGCCGCACTTTGCACGGGGCGATGACCCAACCGGGTAATCGCCGCGCGCAGGTCGGTCAGGTGTTTGCCCGCGGGATTGAATGCGGCGGAATTGGCGGCTTGCAGCAATCGCGCCGCCAGCCGCGGCTCCGTACCCACAATTTTGACGATCTCGGTCAAGCTGACTTCGGGTTCCGCAAGTGCCTTGCGAATCCGCATCACCACGTCCGGAAAGCAAGGCAGATTGACCGTGCCCTTCGACACCTCGGTTGCCAGAGTTCCGAGAAACGCCAGCGCCGAAGCGCGTTCGTCTGCGCTCGTCGCGGCTGAGCGGGATTCAACAGCGGGTTTTGGCACGGCCGGCACGGCCGGTTTTGACACGGCGGCAGGCTTTGGCGGAACGGCGACTCTCGCGGCAGGAGTCGGCGCGTGCGGTGCGGGCCTGGTCTGGACAACGGCTTTCGGCGCGGCTTTAGCTTGAACCGATTCTTTCAGTTTGCCGGGAGGTGCTGAAGCCGCATTCGCCATAGTTGTAACTTTACCAATGAATCGCGCACGCACACTCGAACTGCGTCCCTGCGCGTCGCCTTCCTTTAAATTTCGGCCCGTGGCGATAAATCTTGACAAAATATCGCAGGGTCTTATCAGGGAAACCCCTAGGCGTTGGGCTTTCTGCGACGTACGGCACGCGATTAAGGGCGGCGTTGCTGCGCTGCAGTATATTTGCTGTCTTAGGATCGGGACCAGGCGCGTGGGTTGCGGTTTTAGCGTCCCTCGGCCACCATCGATTCGTGGTACCTGAAACCGAACTCGCTCCAGAGATAAGAAAAACCGGCCATCGCATGGCGGACCTGGCGGTGGCATTTAGCGCTCTGTTCGTGTCGCTGTGCTCGCTTGGCATTGCGCTCCATCACGGCCGCACCATGCAGCGGCTGGTCGAGGCTAACTCGCGCCCTTTCATTCAAATCACCGCCGGCAGCGCCAGTGCCGACGGGCCGGCCGCGGACAGTCCGTCGCAGTCATTCACTGTTCTCATCAGCAATCCGGGCGCGGGCGCGGCGCGGGTAGAGCGCTTTTCCATACTGGTCGATGATAAGCCGGTCAAAGATATCAGCGAGGCGTTGCTGCGTCTCGCAGGACTCCCCGACAACACGTCACAGGTATCCGCCGTCCTCGGCCCGATGACCTATGCAGAAGTCGCACCGTCCTATATCAAAGCAGGAAGTGAACAAGTCGTGCTGCGTTGGCCGCGCACGGCGAGCAATGCGCACGTTTGGGACAAGGACACCGCAGCGGGTTCGGAGCGCGTGAAATTCGAGGCCTGCTATTGCTCTATCTTTGATGAGTGTTGGATCGAAAACTCGCACACCTTCAGGCCTGCCGCGGTCACGAACTGCGGATGAGGCAAGGTTTAAGAAACGTCGCGCTCTGTTCGGCACTCGCAGCCGGATTTCCCGCAGCGCTCAAAGCCGCCACCTATCAGGTATACGTCACCAATGAGAGATCGGGAGACGTCACGGTCATCGACGGCAGCGACCTTAAGGTCGTTGCCACGATCCCCGTCGGCAAGCGCCCGCGCGGCATTCACGTAAGTCCGGACGGCAAGGTGGTGTATGTCGCCTTGAGCGGCACACCCATCGAAGGACCACCGCAGATTGATGCCAACGGCAATCCGATTTTCGACAAGAAAAAAGACGATGACGAGAATGCCGACAAGTCCGCCGACGGCATCGGTGTGTTGGATGTCGGCGCACACAAGCTAAGATCCAAGCTGAATGCCGGGTCGGACCCGGAAGAATTTGCGCTCAGCAAGGATGGGCGCCAGATCTATATCTCCAACGAGGACACCAAAAGCGCGAGTGTGATCAATATTGCCACGGGAAAACTGCAACACATCATTCCAGTCGGTCAGGAGCCGGAGGGCGTGACCACAACCCCCGACGGCAAGCAGTTTTACGTTACCTGTGAGGCTGGCGGGGATATTTATGTCATCGATGCGGGCTCTTACTCGGCGGTCACTCACTTCAAGGTGAATGGACGGCCGCGCAGCGTGGTATTTCTTTCCGCAGGCGGCATCGGATTTATTCCGTCGGAATCGGCCGGCGAATTGAACGTCATCGATTCGCTCAATGCCAAAGTGCTGAAGACCATCAAGCTAAGCGCGGGCGCAAGGCCGATGCGCGTCAAATTGTCGCCGGACGAAAAGCGGCTCTATGTCAGCAATGGCCGCGCCGGCACGGTTTCCGTGTTTGACAGCCACAGTTATGAGTTGCTCGACACGATCAAGGTCGGCGCTCGTCCCTGGGGCATTGGCATTTCACCCGACGGCAAATTTCTGTTCGCGGCGAATGGCCCTTCGAACGATGTTTCCGTGGTCGACTTAGAAACGAATAAGGAAGTGTCGCGAATCAAGGCTGGCGCAAGTCCCTGGGGCATCGCTATTGCTTCCCGATGATGAAAAGCTCCTGAGCGGTGATACTGCGGGTGAAGCCTTGCTTGAATGCTCGCGCGCGAAGTACCGATGCGCCGGTTAGCCTGATCGGCTTCTCGTACAGCATATCGGTCGATCCTGGCACGCTGCCGTCCAAGGTGTAGCGTATCTCGGCGCCAGGCTCGCTCACCGTCAAGGAAATCTCCAGCGGCTGCGCATACGTTCCGCCCTGCGGAGAAATGTTCGGCGGCGCAAGCACGGCAGGTCCCGGCATGCTGTCGATCCACTCACCCAGCAGCCGCACGCCTTTTTGATCGACGGTTTCGCGCGCCAGCGGCGGCATGCGAATGTCCCCCACAGTATCGGTGCGCATGTAGGCAATTGAGCGCCAGATATCATGCGGTGAAATGACCCGCGGCCGATCGATGCCCTGATCGATCAATACCGGGCCATCGATGAGCGCCTGTTTAGCAGGCGGCGTATCGTAGCGCGCGTCGAAATTGGCGACGGTGCCCCCGGGTCGGTGACATTGCGCGCAATTCGCATCGAGATACGAGCGTGCGCGATCTTCCAAGGATCGCTTGGTGTCATCGCCGGCGGCGAGCGCGGCAAACGTCGGCACCGCTTCATCCTTGAATGAGGGCGTGAAAAGCCCGAGATGATTCCAGGTGCGCAGTTCATTGTCGGCGACGCCGGAAGGATAAGTGAAGGAGCGATTCAGTTGGCGTGTTTTCACGCCCAGCACGCCGCCGGCCCCGGCGGTGTGGCAGGTCAGGCAGTCCTCCCTGCTGGGGTAGTACCAGGTCTGTTCATGGATTTCGCCGGTGGCGGACTTGACTTCGACTTTCTCGGTCGCGCTTGCAGGGAGCAGTTCCGCATCGCTGCCATCAGGCCGCCATTTGTAGACCACGCCATATACGCCGCCCTTCGAGTCGCGCACCAATAGTCGCGTTTCCAGCCGGCGCGTCACGCTGGGATTGGCCGCGTCGGGAGCCAAGTCAAAATTCTTTACAAACACCGTGCCGGCAGGGAAGCGCCATTCTCCCGCCGGCGAAAAGGCGATCTGTCCGGCGGGAACGGCGATCCAGCGCGACTTATCCGCGCCATCGGACCAAAAGGCCACATTCAGATCGTACGGGATCAAACCAGGGTTCGTGATGCGCTTCGCCGTATCGCTGTAGACGCCGGTTTGCGACAGCAACGGCGGAATCGGGCCATCGGCTTCGGACGGCATTCCCAAGTAGGGCTTGGTTGCGATTCGGGCATCGAGGCCGTAGGGCACAGGGCGCGAGCAGCTACCGAGCGCGATGAGCAGCAATGCATTACGCGCCGCCTTCAGTCCGGGTCTCCACATCCGCCCCAATATATAGTAACCAAGTCGCCACCTGCACCTTAAGAGAGCAACATGAAACCAAGCTTGCCCGTACTGCTCAGCGTGAATGGCGGATATGTCGATGCCGCCGGCTATCTCGCGCTGCACGGATTATTTACCACGCACGTCACCGGCAACTTTGTCACGCTCGGCGCCACTCTTGTGTCAGGAACGAGCGGCGCCCTCGCCAAGGTCTTGGCGCTGCCCCTGTTTTGTCTGGTCGTGCTGGCGATTCGCTTGCTTGGCGTGACGCTCACGGCAAAAGGATTGCCGGCGCTGCGCACCATACTCGCCGTCAAAGTGGTGCTCTTAAGCGTCGGCGCGGCGCTGGCGATTACGTTTGGCCCATTTGACAGCGGCGATGGCTGGGCGGCCCTGTCGACCGGAATGGTCCTGGTTGCCGCGATGGCGATCCAAAATGCCATCCACAGAATTCATATGGGTGCGTTGCCGCCGACCACCATCATGACCGGCAACACCATCCAAATCATGATCGATCTGGCGGATCTGCTGCGGGGCGCACCCGAGGCGGCACGCGAGGCAATCCGCACGCGTCTGTCGCGCATGTCGATCAGCGTAGCGGGTTTCGCGGCCGGCTGTGCGGCCGCCGCACTGATATTCGCAAAGCAGGGCATCTGGTGTTTTGTGCTCCCGCCGGTCATCGCGGCGTGCACCTTGTGGCTGGGGGAGTCGATGCCGGAAAAGATTCCATAGCCTTTGTCCAGATCTGTCCGCGGTTTTCGATGTACTCGGTAGGCAAAACGGTTTAATCGGGAGACATCATGGAAAACACCCTGAACGGCACCGCGGGCACATTGAGCGAACAGTCTGCAGTGCAGAACACCAGAAGCGCTGCGTCCACGCTCAAGTTGGTACTGGTATGGCTGGCAGTCGGGATTCCCATGCTTTGGGGCATGATGAAGGCGCTGGAGGACGTGGCGTCTTTGATCGCTTTGTTCCCATAAAGGAATAACTCCCCGCCTTAAGCGCTGGAGGCGCTTTTTCCTGCGGTATAATGCCGCGGAAAATTGGGATAGGGGAGTTTCATGATCAGATCGATTCTCGCAATCACCTCCATTCTGCTCTTGGGGTTGGCGATCGATTCCGCGCGCGCTGAAGACGCAGCGGTCGCTCCCGCCGCCGCCGACTACTCGAATCCCGCCATCTGGCTGTGTTTGCCGGGCCGGCAGGACGCGTGCTCTGAGCCGCAGGATGCGACGATCGTTGCCGTCAACGGCAGCATGACGCGCGAGGCATTTCATCCTGCCAAGAGCCCGCCGATCGATTGCTTCTATGTATATCCCACGGTGTCCAATGAGGCGGGAGGCAATTCTGACCTAGAAATAACCGGCGCCGAAAAGATGGTGGTGAATGCGCAGTTCGCGCGCTTCGCCGCGAAGTGCCGTCTGTTTGCGCCCATGTATCGGCAAGTGACGCTGACCGCTCTGCGCGCGATGATTGCCGGCAAGCCCATTCCGGTCGATCGGGACTTAGGCTACGGCGATGTGCTCGCCGCTTGGAACTATTATCTGGCGCACGACAATCACGGTCGCGGCGTCGTCTTGGTCGGTCACAGCCAAGGTTCCGGAGTGCTGACACGCCTCATCAAAGAAGAAATTGACGGCAAGCCTGTGCAAAGCAAATTGATCTCAGCGATTCTCATGGGAACCAGCCTGCCGGTGCCGAAGGGCGCCGATGTCGGCGGCGCGTTCAAGCACGTTCCGGTGTGCCGGTCCAACAGCCAAACCGGGTGCGTGATCGCATTTGCCGATTTCCGCGCCAATGTCCCGCCGCCGGCCAATTCTCGCTTCGGCAAGGCGCCCGATGGCATGCAAGCCGTGTGCGCCAATCCCGCCTCCTTAAGCGGCGGCTCAGGTGCGCTCAATGCATACTTGTCCGCGGGCCGCATCTCCACCGGTTCCGACGGTCCGCGAGAGCCATTCGACTGGACTACGCCCGCAAAGCCGG
>Ga0265760_10000330_pt1 | contig 13256 bp, 9 predicted proteins | sample NZIome_2_FD_200831 | JGI IMG/M metagenome (GOLD analysis project Ga0265760, IMG submission 200831) | Metatranscriptome of rhizosphere microbial communities from Maridalen valley, Oslo, Norway - NZI1 (Metagenome Metatranscriptome) | ecosystem: Host-associated > Plants > Roots > Rhizosphere > Soil...
CACGTTCTGCTCAAGGGGGATTCCCGGGTCATATTTTCCGAGCCACGTTTCCAGAATCTCGCCCATGGCACAGGTCGTTCCCGACGTGACGCTGCGTAAGCCGCGCAAAGATGACGCTAGGACCAAATCTCGACGTCCAAACGGTATTTCGCGATTTAGATTCACGATCGAGACCAGCATCCCGGCCTCGAACGCGAGTTCGCGTACGACGCTACACATGAATGTTTTGCCTGCGCCGTAGTCGCCCCGAAGAAAACGCGCCTCGAAGCCGCCACCTTTTACGAACTCAAGCACGTGACGGAATTCCGCGATTTCTGCGTCCCGCCCGACGCACAGCCTCATTGTGCCCACGTGGGGCACTTTCCCTATTTTCAGAGCTTTGATAATCTGTAGCGCGGTGATGTCCATCAACGTGTCGCGGCCGGTGTGGCACCGGTCTCCTCTCCCATGATAGCTTTAACTTCGTCGCCTGACTTTCGCCGCCGACGTGCTAGTCGGACAGCGAGAGCGTGGATGGCTTCTCCACGCACGGCCGATCCGAGGAGCAGGTGCTGCATCGATCGCGTAAACCGCGCGTCCGTTATTCCTGTTTTAATGTCGTTGAGGGAGGCAGGCGATGGGGAGAGGGTCCAAACCGCGCGGGGGCCGTGACTAAGCATCCAGTAGTCTCGTCGTAGGGATCCGATGTTAGCCTGCAACCCCAATCTCCGCCCGATGGCCTCGTAGCGTTTCCGGAGCTCACCCGAGAAAGCAATGCGCCCTTCGATGAAGGGCTTCAACTCTGAAAGCCACAGCACTAGCAAAAGTAGTATCAATCCGGTATCGTCAAACACACGATCGATGCTCCAGAGAAGCCCATCCATCTCGTTAGCGTCGGGAAGCGAACCAATGGCTTTGCGCACGACCATCTCGACGCTTTCTGGGGCCGGTTCTGGAAACTCGGATTTCCGATAGACGGGCGGCGGTACGTATCTTGGTGGTGGCGCTCCGGATAGATGTTGAATCGTCATTACAATATTATAGACAGCCTCGCGCACTTCCAACGACTCGCTGAACCGCGCAATAGTGGCGTCCATAGGACCGAACTGCTGAAGGCGCTGTGAAGGCCAGCCGAGGCCAGAAAAGAGCACGCGCTGCGCCGTCTTAACGTTTTGCTGTGTTGCCGTCTTCAAGAGCGCCGAGAAGTCCACATCGCGCAGCAATCGCTTAACGCGCGTTTTCATCTCGCTGTCGAAAGAGAACGGCAGCCGGAGGGCCCAGACGGTATCAACAGGCGGCGTCGATCCGGCGGCTAGTGCCAGATCGAACACAAATGCGCGATCCAACATTGAAGCCGTAATGTCGTCGAATGCGGACTTGCCTTGCTGGAGGCGCAGGTCCACAATCCAATGTGCGAGGCCTCTGGCGACGGAGTCATCGGGCCCAAGTTTGCGCCATAATTGCACCCACAAGAGCTCGAGCTCATTACCTGATCGCGATTCCCACGCAATCTCGTAGGCATAGAGATAGCGATAAGTATCGTCCGCCGGCAAGGCGTTACCACGCTCGTATTCGTACCGCCAGTATGCAAAGAAGCGACGTTGTTCCTGGCTCAGCTGAACGTAGCTGGGATAGTAGAGTTTACAGGGCGGCATCGGGACGGGTTGGACGTTAGACCTTGGCGGAAATACCACGTTCGCACGACTGGTCAAAACTGCAGTTGCGAGTGGCAGTCTCACGCCGAGGTTCGGGTGAATTGGGCTCGCCGGGCAATCACGAAGATTCGTAGCGTTCTTCTTTCGCTTGGACACTAGCACGGCTACGACAATGATAATGATGAACCAAAGGAGCCACACTGCGGCTCAGCGGCCCTCGCGCATCAGCGCCGCTATTTCTGCGACTCTTAGTTTCGATTCGGCTTTCAGGAAAAGCGCAGCATCGGACACCATATCGCCGTAAGTTGGTTTCGCGGCGCTTAGCTTCATAGCGTCGGCAAGGGTGACGCCGCGAGCAAGACGCCTGAGCGGTTCGACGAAAGCCTGGTCGCGTTTTCGCATGGCCCGTACTTCACCGGGGGTCGCCCTAGGCCTCGGGCAGGCAGGCGGCCCAAGCCGGGCGGCGCGTTACGTACGGCAGCACCTGGTGCTGACCTCGTTTTGTGAGCGGCAACGGACTAGCGGTCGCTCGCAGGGAAGTAGGTGGGTCCTGCAATGGAGGTTACGGGGTGACTTATTATGTCTAAGGCGGTGCCGGCGAGGCTGGAGCCCGCGCCGGAAATTTTTGTCGAGCCATGGTCGAGCGGGTACGGGTCTCCGTTGCAGATCGACGAGGGCGACGAGGGGAACGGCGCGGCACAGCTGATTCCCGAAGAAGGGTTCGAGTTCGTGCGACCCGCTGCGGGAGGCGCCGGCGCAATCGCATTTATCGATGGCGTCCGTCGCCAGGAGGCGGCCCTCTCGCAGCTGCTTGCCGACGGGCGGTACGTTCCAGGAATCGCCGGTGCGTACGCAACAGGCGCGGTTCTTTCGGACGGCGAGGCAACGCCGATTTTTACCAAGGAAAAGGTGGAGCGGCTAATCGTGTGGAGCGGCGGTGCAAACGGGGGACTCCCAGCTCTGCCCGCGGGATGGTCATGGACCGTGGCCTCGACGCCCGACAGCAGCCCTCAAGCACCGGTCCGCAAACTTCAGGAGTTGATGCGTCGCGCCGAAGCGAGATTGGGCGACTTGCTTGCTACCGAAGGCTATCTGGTACTCCTCGACGGCACGCTCTGGTTCGCTGCGAACTACGAAAAGAAGAACATCGCCGGCTACATCAAGACGCACCATGTGCGCCTACTGCCCGAAGCGGAGGCTCGGCGATTGCCGCAGCTACCCGCGGGATGGCGCACGTCGATCTTTCGTACGCCAGCGAACCGGTACACATGCTACCTGCGACTGACCGAACGCACGAGCTACGCGCCCCCCTTGGCTGGCGTGGTCCGACTCGAATTCTCCGGCACAATACCCTTGGACGAGGCACGCCAGATGGCCGAACGGTTCGCCGCGGCACTGCCTCGCTACGCGGGTGTCGCGCACGCCGATCCGCGCGCGCCTCAAAACTTGCAACCGGTGGGTGTGCTGGAAAACCGGTTACGTCATCTACTCGGAGACGGCCCCATGGCCGAGCGGGCCGTGCGCGACGCGGTCCGCCTGCGAAAGACCGAAGGAGAACGCAACAATGAATGAAAGCACATACCTCGGGTATGTCGACGGCTCGGTGGACACGTCCACGCAGCGATTCAACGTGGTACTCGACGACGACGCGATCGCCGAGCTCGACGACATCGTGGTCTGTCGCCAACAGCTTCCCGGCGGCGCGGGCGAGCTTGCGCACTATGGCATCATCGTCGAAGGGGCGGCCCGCATTGAGGGGGCGTCGTTGGCCAGCGATAAGCAGCGCATCTTCGGGACCCGTACGATGCCAGGTCAGGCCGTACGCATGGCGACGGTGCAGGTGTTACGCATGCATCCCGAGCGTTGGGTCCCCCCTTCTTCGGGTGCACGGGTCGAACGCGCGCAGGAGAACGACCGCATTCGGGCGCTCTTCCAGGACCGCATGGGAAATAACGCGCTCCCGCTGGGCGTAGACCGTAATGGCCAGCCCGTTTACGTGGACTTCAGCTTCCTCAACGGCGAGAAGGGCGCGCACATCTCGATCAGCGGCATCTCGGGCGTCGCTGCCAAGACGTCGTACGCACTCTTCGCGCTGTATATGATCATGGAGACCGACCACGGGCGCGACCTTCTCGGTCGGGAAGTTGCGCACACTAAAGCCGTCGTATTCAACGTCAAGGGCGAGGACCTGCTGCACATCGATCGGGCAAACAGCAAGTTCGACGATGATCCCGATGCGCGCCGAATGTGGGCGGGTCTGGCCGTGAACGAACCGCGTCCGTTTCAAAGCGTCTCCCTGTACGTCCCGCCACAACGCGGCGGCGGTCAGATGCTCGCCGGGCGCGTCGCGACGCGGCGGGACAATGAGTACAGAGTATACGGCTGGTCGCCATTGGAGTTCATCCGGCGCGGCCTACTGAGCTTCGTCTTCGCCGACACGCGGGAACAAAACCAAGTCTCGTTCGTTGTGGATCACGTGCGCGCGGCGCTAGCGCGACACGCGGTTCCTTCGGCGCACCATCCCGGCGCGGTAATTCTGCGACCAAATCCGGTGCACAACGCACGCGATTTCGAGCGAGCCTCCGAGTTGCTCTCGCGAGCGCAACCCGAAAACGCCAATGGGGACCCGGAGATCAAAGACTTTTCTGATCTGGCGGGGCTTCTGCTGAACGAGCTTTCGCAGGACCCGCCGAACGCCGCGTGGATTCCGACGCGCAGCGCCGGCGGAACGAACGACGCATTCATCCGACGCCTTATGGGCATTGGACGACGACTGGGCCACCTGATCGACTATCGGGCGACGTGTCCGGCTCTCGAGAGCAATGTCAACGTCATCGACATTAACGCGCTGCACGAGGACGCGCAGCGCTTCGTGGTCGGTGCCGTGCTGGATCAGATTTGGACCGAGAAACAGAGCAGCGGGCGCGAACCCCTGCGCTTCGTCGTGCTTGACGAACTCAACAAGTACGCTCCCCGCGAGGGTCGCAGTCCCATCAAGGACATTCTCGTCGACATCGCCGCGCGCGGACGCAGCCTGGGCGTGATTCTCATCGGGTGTCAGCAGAACGCGAGCCGGGTCGAGAACGCGATCGTCGACAACGCGGCGATCAAGGTGGTCGGTCGCTTAGATGCGAGCCACGCTGAGGAATACAAGTTCCTCAGCCCCGAGCTTCGTCAGCGCGCGACGCGCTTTCTTCCCGGAACGGTGGTGCTCGATCAACCCGTCGTTCCGGCGCCAATTCCAATTCTCTTTCCTTTTCCGCCTTACGCTACCAACGTGTCGGAAGATCCAATCGGCGCGACCGCGACCGCGGACGGGCGGAATCCGCTGGATCGAGTGGCGCTGTAATGAGGCTGCTCCACACCTCGGACTGGCACATCGGCATCAACAACTATGACGTCAATCGCCAGCCCGACCACGACAAGGTCTTCGCCGACATCCGGAACCTCGCTATCGATGACAAGGTCGATCTGATTCTGCACACCGGCGATCTGTTCGACGTTCCTTTCCCCTCCGTCGATTCGCTTAAGTACGGATGGAGCGTTCTAGAAGACCTTGCCGCCCTCGGTATACCAGTAGTCGTGCTCTGCGGAAACCATGACGGCTACAAGTTGTTCGAGCTGATGGGCATGATCCTCAAAAACCGTTTGCCGATCTATCTCGTGAATCTTTCAACGCTGCGTGAGAAGAAAGAGGAGAGCATACTGACGTTTCCAACTGCCGGCGGGGAAACGCTCAAGATCGGATGCCTCCCGTTCGTAAAGAACAGCAGCTACATTCGCGACTACATTCACGGCGATCCCACGCGCGCGACCGTGACCTACGCGGACGAGGTCGGCGCGGTCGAGCATCAGATCGGCGAGTGGCTCAATGCGGGCTACGATCCGAAGACCGACATCCGCGTCTTCGCTGCTCACCTGATGGTCGAGGGAGCGCAGGTGGGCGGCGGCGAGCAGGAGATGTATATCCAACGCGATTATGTCACGCGGCCCGAGCGCATACCAACGGCCGACTATGTGGCGTTCGGGCACATCCACAAGCCCCAGCAGATCGCTCGCATAGAACACGGTCGCTACGCCGGTTCGCCGCTTCCCTTGGATTTTGGCGAACGCAACGACATCAAATCAGTCTACATCGTAAGCGGTCAGCCCGGTCGAGCGCTAACAATCGAGCAACGTAAGCTCAACGTCGGGCGAAGCATGCTAGACATTGAAGGAACGCTCGAAACGCTGCGAGAGAAGCGGAGGGAATACCAAAACACGATTGCGCGCGTCTTCGTTGACCTAGAGGCGCCTGTATCTGAGCTTGATCGGCAGGTGCGCGAGCTTCTACCGGACACCACGATCTGCCGCGTAATTCCGCGCTACCCAGCCGTCGCCGGGATTGATGAGGGTGAACGCGACGAGCATCGGCCGCAGCCCACCCTGAACGAGATGTTCGAACAGTACGCAGCGGTCAATCCCGGACTTGGCGAAACGGGACGCCTGGTGCGCTACTTCAACGAGTTTCTCCATCAGGTGCGCGAGGGGACTGAGACGCCGTTCAAGGAGCTCGAGGAAGCGCAAGCGTGAGACCGATACGTCTGCGGATCAAGAATCTGCGCAGCTACCGCGACGCCGTCGTGGAGTTCGATGGGCTGAACATCTTTGCCATAACTGGAAACACCGGCGTAGGCAAGAGTTCGTTGCTGCATGCGATGACCTACGGGTTGTTTAACCGCGCCAACAGCGACGCGCGCAACATCCGCGAGCTCGTCGCGCAGGGACAAACAGTTATGTCGGTCGAGTTCACCTTCTCGGTCGACGGCGACGAATTCATCGTCTCCCGTCTGTCGCGAAAGAACGGTTCGGAGCACCGACTGACGTGCCCGGCACGCAACGTCGACGCGAACGGCGAGGCCGCCGTCAACGCCGAAGTCGTAAAGGCACTCCAGATGGATTCGGACACGTTCCTTCATACCGTTCTACTGAGGCAGGGTATGCATGCTGCGTTGCTGACCAGTTCGCCGGGGCCACGCAACCGCATCCTGGAGGACATCTTCCAGCTAGCAGATATCGAGGCAGTGCAACGGCGCGCCGAGCGCGAGGAGGCTGGAGCCGATGGAGCTCTGCGCACCAATCGCCAGCATCGCGGAACGCTAGGAGACGATCCGGCCAGGGATATCGCGAACGCCTCAACGGCGATAGTGGAGTTGGAACAACGCTCGATGGCGGCCAAGGCGGCGCTGCAGATGGTAAGCGAGTTGGACGCCCGCATGACGACGCTGACCGCGGAGATGGCCAAGGACAATTCCGACCTCCTAGTCCTGCGCCAGGGTTCAGAGATCGCGGCGGGGTTACGCGCCACCGACGACGTCGAGAGGAGGCTGCAGCCGCGCTTTGATCAGTATCGCTCCGTCGCCGTTGCAGCGCAAAGTAAACGTGATGCAGCGACCGCTCAAGGCGCCAAGCTGAAGAAGTCGAACGCGACGACTACCGATCTGCGGCCGGTGAAGGCGGACCTCGAGCAGCTCGACCGCGAGCTGCTCGCCATCGCCGAGGAGCTCCGGCGCGTCGGCGAATACGACTCCTCAGCCAAAACCGACAGCGCCAAGCTCGAGACGGTGCGTACGAGGATTCAGAGCGAAACGAAAGCCAGCAAGGGACTGGAAAAAGCACTTGTGCTCCTAAAGAAGAGACGTAGCGGGCTGGAAGAACGTTTGGAGAGTTTCAAGGAAGCGGCGACGAGCCGCGCGCAGACGGCGAAGGAAGCCGCGACGTTGACGGCCACGCTCGGGAAGCTTCAGGCGGAAGCGAAGGCACTGCGTTCAAAATCGGAAGCTGCTGCGAGTGCCTTAAAGAAGGCTAACGCGGATAACGATGACGCCGAAAAAGTGCTAACCGCTGAAAGAATTGGCAACCAGGTCGCCGAGATATCGGAGCATCTACATCCCGGAGACGACTGCCCGGTGTGTCTGCGGTCGCTTCCCAAGACGTTCACGCCGCAGCAGAGCGCTGATCTGAAGAAGGCGGACAAGGGCGCGCAGGTCACACGCACTGCCCGAGAGACCGCTCAAGCGGAAAAGAACCGCATCGAGGCGTTGCTGGAGTCCGTCGAGCAACAGATGCGCGAGACGACCGCATCGCTCAGAAACGTGCAGTCCGAGCTTGAAAAAGCGGACAGAGGGGTCGCCAAGCTCGTGCCCGACGGTCAGAGGCCGTCGACGGTGGCGGCCTCGTGGGCCAAGGAGCTTGCCAGGGCTGAGGAGCAGGTCGCTTCGACGGCGGAGATGCTTTCGACGAAGAGCGGAGAGTTGGCGAAGTTGGCTGCGACCGAGGCGACGGCGTTGGCGAACCTGGAGAACGTCGAGCGCGAGCGTGCGCAGTGCAGCGCCCGCAGCGAAAAGCATAAGGCGAGCTTCGCTTCGCGATGCGCCGGTTTGCCGCCAGCCTTGCGTCCGAAAGCCGACCGTGAATCCGTCACGGTGAGCCTCGCGAAGGTCGTCGACGCGATCCTCATCGCTGAACGAAACGAGAGTGAGATCCGTGAGGCCACCGAACAGTTGGCCGAGGCGCACGAAGCGCTCCGAACGCTCGAGCAAGAGCTTGGGGAGACCGTGCGCGAACCGCGCGCCCAGTTGATCGAGCGTCTGCGCGATGTCGCGCGCCTTGCTAAATGTCCCGAGCCTCCAAAGAAGGACGATGAGCGCACGGCCTGGTGCGACGACGTCGGCAAGAAGACACAGACCGCGATCAAGCGGTTGGAAGTAGCAATTTCCAATCGTCAGAAGAACCTGAACGCAATAAAGAACTCGAGAGAGACGTGCGTCGCAGAAATCGGCGGCGAACCTCAGACGGTCATTCACGAGATTGCACTGCGTAAGAAGGACGCGGAGCGGGAGTTGGGCGACGCGAAACGGCGCGAAAAAGACGTCACAGTCGTCGAGGCACGCATCGGGAGGATCGAAGCCGTGCGGATGGGGCTCGCGGGCCTGAAGGACGCGTTGCGCGCCAACAACTTCCGCGCAAATGCCGCGGCACAGCGTCAGCACAGTTTGTTGATTGAAGCCGCTAAAGTTCTGCGCGACATGACCAAAGGACGCTTTGAGTTCGCCGCGGACTTTCAGATACTGGATCGGGATAGCAATGAGACCCGATCGGCGGGCACGTTGTCGGGTGGCGAGCAGTTCTTGGCAAGCCTTGCGCTTTCGCTCGGTGTGGTCGAAATCGCCGCTAACGCGGGGTCAAAGATCGAGTCATTGTTCTTGGACGAGGGATTCGACGCGCTCGATGCCCGGACGCTGCAGCAGGCCATGATGGAGTTGCGGCGGCGGGCGCATGCAGGCCGCATGATCTGTGTCATCTCGCATGTCAGTCAGGTCACGGAGTTTGTAAACGAGACGCTGATCGTTCGGCGTGGCGAAAACGGCAGTATATACGAACGCCGAAACGGACCGACAGACGACGACGATGCCGACGTTGAGGGCTTGGTTTCACATCTCACCGCAGATAGCCCGGCCGGGAGCGTCGAAGCGTCTGCGGCTACGTAACCCGGGAAAGGAGCGGAGCTATGGATGCGCACAGTGTGGAATTCTGGGGTCTCGCCGCGTTCGCAGGCTCGAAGCTCCGACGCTCAGGAAGACGGAGTGAAGCGGCACACTCGCCGATGGACGTGGCAGAGTCGGCGCGCGGGAAGGCAAAGGTTAAGAATGCCAGCCTTCCATTACCAGTTTGATTTCGGCTTTTTTTGGACGCTATAACGAGGACGGGAGCATCGATTGATCATTGAAACGAGTAGAGGCAAGAAGGGCGTCGCCAATCCACGGATCAGAATCGGCACGACGCCGAGCGGTGGCTATCGCGCGTATCTGATCGTTGACAACACCGCGACAGATCGCCGAATGTGGGCGGTAGCAGGACCGGGGGGTACGCGCGACAAGAGCATCCTCGAACAGTGGAGGCGCGAGGGTATCGATCCGCAACCGACGCGCGGCTATTCTAGTCGAGATCTCGCCGAACGGTATCGCGAAGTGATCGCAGGGATGGGAGACCTGCACGACAGTCTTGGGCGACACACGGGACTTCAGGAAAATGCCTTTCCCGCACTCGTGGAATCCGACCCGTAGCGGGACGCCGACTCGCCGATATCGTTAAACCAACTACGGCCGCAATCCGGAGTGGTCTAAAGCCTTTACGAGGAGCGCGCGCGTAACAGATGTGAGGCGCCCGATGCCAAACTCGTCTGACAATCTCTGGACCAAATCATCGCCTGCCAAATTCGGATCGTCTGCTAGCACTTTTTCAGTAGCTGCAATAATCTCGCCAGCTGGTATTTCGTCGGCGGTTCGAGAACCGCGTTGTCTCAAAATGACAGGTGGGCAGTTAGGAAGCCAAACTGTGCGAAGCATCTGCCCAACGCCTCGTTCCTCCGACTGAGCAAGGTGGCCGCTTCTAACAGCGTGTGCCACCGCGCGATTGAATATAGAACGCAACTGATGCACAACGCGCTGGATGCCTGCGGCCCGAGCGTAAAGCCGATATATTCTCGAACAAATCATCGGACCTTCGGCGCGAACGATTTCCTCCATGCCGCTCATGACTTCGTCGAGTCCGCAGTTTCGCGGGTCTGGCATACGCCGTGGCGCCCACTCTCGATACGCCGTAAATGAGGACAAGGAGCTGCCCAGTCCGTTGCCCGATACCCGATAAAACGCGCTCCCACTTTCGTGCTGCGACGTTGCGTTTGCGTCGACTATGCGCATTGAAACCTGATCGCCTGCAGTCGCATCGTCGAGAGCGCGCATATCTACCTCGAATGCGGGTCCGTCAGCTAAATCTAGGTCCACCACTTCTTGAATCGGCGGATGATCCTCAACAAGCCGGCTTGCAGTGGGACCGCTCCTGAGGGCCGTCGTATTCGTATCCGGCGCCGATCGTGCTTCATCTCCGAGGCGCGTGGATCTGGGGGCACGGGCCGCAGGCGTGTTCCGACCGGCATCGCTTGCTGCATCTTGGTCGAGCATCTGCCAAAGTGGTTCAAGGCATTCAGCCGGACCGCGATAGAATTCGCTGCCGCGCGGCCTAAAGAATGGCAAGCCCGACCGTTGCAGTTCACGCTGTCGAAACATGTCACTATCAAACTGCTCGGGTCCATGCCATTCGTCCCCGTCGCACTCGACGGCAATTCGGCCCCTCATGCCCTCAACCATGAGGTCTACATAGTAGCCCGCGATCTCGTACTGCGGCACGACGCGAAAGCCACGCTCCATGATCCGAATGCAAACGTCAACCTCAAACCAGCTATCGAATGGCTCCGGCGGCCGTTGCCGATCCCGCCGCACCGGTGACGAGGCCAAGTCTCGAAGGTCGTTCAGCTTGAAGCCGGCAGCTTCCAGCGGATCAGCTTGCGGATTCAGACAGTATTCCAATAAGCGATAGCGCAGGCACTTTGGGCTCAGGTCTTCCAGCACAACGCTGTGAAAAAGGAGCATCTGATCTCGCGCGCGGCTGGCTGCCACGTTAAAACGACGCTCGTCGGACTGCTTTGACAGCACGCCTATATGGGATCCTTCGGTTGGAGCTGACACCATGCTCAACACAATTACGTCGCGCTCATCGCCTTGGAAAGCGTACGCGTCGCCGCATATGATATTGTGGCGCTGCATCTCCTCAGGCCCGATACTTTTCAGTAGTCCCTGTTCGATGAGACGCGCCTGGTCGTCCCCAAGGAGGCTAATTACACCGAGCGTTTTCTTCGCGTATTTGGGGTCGCCGATAGCTTCCGTGATGAAGCTCACCACTGCATCAGCCTCGGGCGGATTGACTATCCGCCCGGACGGGCCCTTTTGATAGCCGCTTTCTATGTAGCGTGTGGCCACGACAGGTTTGAGACGTGATCCGCCAAATTGCCTCAGTGGAATCAACGGCTCAGAGCGATAGCACAGGTTGTTGGAAAACTGAATTATTTCTGGCATGCAACGGAAATGCTCGCGCAGGCGAACTCGCCCGCCATAAAGCAGGTCGCCGATTTCGAACAAGCTTGTATCTGCCGACCCGATCAGACTGGAGCTTGGAACATCCGGAATGTGGAGTTTTCTCAATTTCTCCACAACGTTTTGATCGACAAACACATCGGGTTTTATTTGCTTGTCGTCACCAACAATGATAATCTGTTTCGCAAATTCGAGCAGGAATATTGCGTTCGGACCGGATTGGCTCGCCTCGTCGATTATGACGACATCAAACCTGTCGGAGTCGACGTTTAGCGTGTCCGCAAGCCGATGCACGGGCATAACCCAAGCAGGCACCGCTGCACGAGCGCCTTCGAGTTCGTGTCTCGCCTGTTGACGATGGCGCGCAGCGTGCTTTCCGGTCCCCTTGCCGAGCTTCTTGATCTCCTGCTGCCATGCGACCAAATGCCTCCGCTGCTCAGACGTCATCGCCTTGAAGCATGCAGACCACGCACGCTCTGCTGCCAGTTCAGTAACGCACTTGCCTATCTTCTTCCTACAATGTTCTGCCTCGGATTCCAATGCGGCTTTTTCAGATTCATTGACAATACGCGACAGCCACGAATCAGCCTGAATCCAGCTCCATGCTTCGCTCAAACGCGCAAATCTTACCCTAAGTTCATCTCGCTCTGTGGCGCCTCTAATTCGTGAGAGAAGTTCGGGCGCTGCTGCGCCGAGACGCGCCTCAAGATCGGCTCGGCGCTTCACGCGTGCGGCGATGGTTTCCAGGTTACGGAGATAGTTGTGAGCGTTTGAGTAGGATGTCGAATCGTGGGCCTCGATGGCGTTTAGGAGCATGATCGCGACATCATGCGCGCGTGGATCAGCGACGATTCGCCGTAGGCCGCGTTCAAGGTCTTGGAGCGGTTTGATGACCGCTTGGTATTCGCGACCGGCCCAGACGTACTCGATCTCGCCGGTAACTCGTTGTAGATCCTCCATTGTCAACCACAACGGATCTTCGCGACCTAGCTTCTTCCAGCGAGAGTCAGCGCGCGTGACCAAACTCGCGAGGTCCATCACTCCGCGAAGCTTGTCGCGCAGTGCCGTGAAGTGTGCTGCCTGGATCGCGATTGTTCCACTTGAGCAGCCACAAAAACCCGACCATGTATCCCTTAGACATTCAATTGCCCCGACAACAATAAGCCAATTACGCAATTCGGCAATCGCACTAGCTGATCGGCATTGCGCTCCGTCGATCCTCACGGTGTCCAAAATATACCGAGCGCGCTTGACGGGGCCTCGTCTGAACGGTCCAAACCCGAAGCCGCCGCCATTATCGAGATGCTCAAGCAGGCAAACTACATCGGACAATATCCTCGCGCGGTCGACCCCGTCGATACCTGAGACCTTCCGATCGGTCGCCCAGCCGCTCAATGGCGCGAGCTCATCGAGATAGCGGTCAGACGCGGATAGCAATTCTTGCCAGACATGGGAACTTCGTTCAACGATGTCGCTGCGACACTTTTGGACCCATTGTTCTGCGGACTCGAAAGCGCGCGCCGCAGCCACCAGCACCGAAACTGCCGATCGAAGCCCTGCGAACTCATCGTCGTTTACGTCACGAAAACGCGCGATAGAGTCGGTTCCCGTAAACCCCCCAAAAGATTAACGCCAAACCTGCGCGCGTTGC
>Ga0265760_10000331_pt1 | contig 13250 bp, 10 predicted proteins | sample NZIome_2_FD_200831 | JGI IMG/M metagenome (GOLD analysis project Ga0265760, IMG submission 200831) | Metatranscriptome of rhizosphere microbial communities from Maridalen valley, Oslo, Norway - NZI1 (Metagenome Metatranscriptome) | ecosystem: Host-associated > Plants > Roots > Rhizosphere >...
AGCACCGCGCCGGTGCTGTTCGGACAAATGCAGATTGCGAGTCGCCTCAAGAGTTACAGCAACCTGAGCCGCCAGAGCCTGCGCCGAACGTACGTTCTCTTGCGAGATTCCCGTACGGTCCAGCCGGTCGAGCACTCCGAGCACACCCAACACGCGTCCTCCAGCCCCTAGCAGGGGCACAGCCAAAAGTTGACGCACCTTGAACTTCAGAATCATTTCCAGGTTGGCGCCTGGGACCTTGGCAGGATCGTTGGCCCAGAAAGGTTGTTTGTTCAGTAGAGCGCGGCTGGCGACACCGTCAGGAAACACTTCGTTCACTGGGCCGGTGTGGCCATTTTCGGCTCCCCAGCGAACCCGAAACGCTCCCCCTTCGAGCAACCCGACAAAAGCCCGGCTGAAACCCAGGAAGTCAGCGGCGCGAACCACGAATTGCCGCAGGAACTCGTCGAGATCTCCAACCGAGCTTAGCTCCGTCAGAATGTTCAGGAGTTGGTGCAGTTCATGAGCCTGAGCACGCGCAGTTGCGTACAGCTCAGCATTGGCGATTGCGGTGGCTCCAAACCCGGCCACGGCCGAAAGCAGCGCCTTCTCCTCCTGGCTAAAAGCACCTTGGCGCCGCGGATAGATCAGGATGGCGCCTTCAGCGCGCGAAGTGCGAATAGGAGCGGCCAACAACATCCCCGCGGGGACCAGGTCGCCAAGAGCATGGGTAACGGGATCGATCGCGACCGTGATCGGCGCATCGGCGGCAATCGCGCGGGCGGCAAGATCGGCCGCAAATTGCAGTCCTCTGCGGTCGAAGCGGGCACGCGCCGAGGTCGCCAGTTGGGCGGACTCAGCGGCCACAGCATGCAGTCCTACGGTTGTTCCCTGGCGCAAGAGAATACATACCAGCCGGGTGCGCAGCAGAATCCGCAAGCGATCCGCCACAGCCTGGGCCACCATGGAAGAGTCGGGGACGGCGTCTACCGCTTGAGCAACTTCAGCCAGGATCTCGGCGCGACGATGCTCCTCGCGCGATTCCTCAGTCAATCGACTCGCTTCCAACAAAGTACCGAGTTGGCCGGCAAGGATGGTCGCCTTAGCTGCTAGATCGTCGTTGAAATAATCCGGTTCCGAGGCCTGAAGAAATACCGCAGCGCCGATTACCTCGTTCGAAACCACCAGGGGCGCGGCCATCAGGGATTTAGCATAAAATTCAGCAGCCACGGGATACCGGTTTGGCGCGGGATCGGTTACATACAGCGTTGTACGCTGACGAATCGCTTCCATCGCAACCGCGCTCTCGCGGCCCTTGAGGCGCCGGCCTATAAAATCAGCGGCCATCAAGCCGTCTGCTTCAGCGCCCACCAATTCCTCGGGGGAAGCGTAGCGCCAGAAGTATGTGCCATCCACGCGAAAGAACGCCCGCGTAGCCTGACAGAAAAGCCGGATCAGAGCGGGGACTGGCATTCCGTCAGCAGCTGCCTCTGAGAATCGCAGGAGCAGCTTCTGGAAAGCATCATCCGAGCGCGGGACGGATTTTTCGAGCACCGTCGTGTCTCCGGCATGCTTAGTCAGAAAGGCACCGCCTTTAGCACCACCAAACCCCAAGTAATTGAATATACAGGAAAAATAGCCTGCCATCTCAATTTGAGTCAAGGGAATAACGTTTGGAGTGCCCAACTGTGAAATCTTGGGAAAAATGGCCGAAGTGTCTCAGTCTGAGAGTCGGAAGGCTCCGTGAGACGAATCCAATCCCTCTGCAGCAATCGCGCGGCTGCAATTAATCTACATAAACCTCTGATTTAGAAGCTCTTACATGCGCTCTCGTTTCATGATTAGGGTTCGACCCAGCATGGCAAGGGCATTGCTGTGGCTAAAGGCTGGATATGTCACCGGGAGGAGCAGTGTCTTTCCAAAACATGCGGTTGTGGGCAATCGCAGGACTCTTGACGGTAGCGGTCACAATTTTTCATCCCTTGCCTGCAATTGCGCAGGGCGAGTTGACTCGGAAGGCGAAGACCAAAGTGGCTCCTACTTATCCAGATTTGGCGCGTCGGATGAACATTACGGGCACGGTCAAAGTGCTGGTGGTGGTTGCGCCCAATGGATCTTTGAAGGACACGAAAATAGTCGGCGGGAACCCACTCCTGGTCAACGCCGCCATGGATGCTTTGAAGAAGTGGAAATTTGAACCGGCGGACTCCGAGAGCACCGGAACGGTGGAGTTCAAGTTCCAACCTCAGGATTAACCGGGAAGGGATTAACCGAGATCGATTTATGCGAGAGGAGTGACCCTACTCTAGATCAGATTCAACTACTGCTGGGGGCGCACGGCGGGACGCGAGACGAGCGGAGGAACAGCGAATGACAATTGGCAAGAAACTCTACCTAAACTTCGGAGCCGTCCTTGCGATGGTCGTTGTTCTGTTCCTCATCAACCTCATCGCGGTGCAACGGGAGCATAGCGCCAAGGCCGCGGCTTCGCAGGCGTTGCAAATGGCTGCGACCACCGACAAGATCCGCTTCCAGATGATGCAGAACCGCTTGTCTCTCAGCAACTACCTGCTCAGCGGCGATACCCGCGAGGTTGAGCGACTGAACGATGGTATGCGGGTGCTCGAGGAAAAGCTGCAAGCCGGCGAGAACCTTACAACCTCGGAACAGCAGCGAACTGCGCTGGAGAAAGTACAGAGCAGCGAGCAGAACTGGGCGCGCGAATTTGCCGCACCGCTCATGGACAAACGCAAGGAAGTAGACAGCGGCAACGCCACGGTAGCTGAACTGCAGATTTTCTATTTGCAGAAAGACGCGTCTTCCTGGGTGAAAAACGCCACCGAATATCTGGATGTGGCTGACCTCGAAAATACCAAGGTGCTTGAAGCGCGGAGAAAGTCCGACGAGACCGCCGGAACAGCAACCTTCTTGATCGCCTTGTTAAGCACGCTGCTGGCACTGGGGCTCGGAGTCGTGATCGCTTACACCACCGCCAGGTCCATCACCTCGTCGCTTAACGATCTGATGAGAATCGCACGGCAGATTGCCGACGCGGGTGATCTGGACCATGAAATCGATATCCATCGCAGCGATGAAATCGGAGAACTGGCCCGAACTTTCTCCAACATGGTTACCTATCTCCGTGAAATGGCTTCGGTGTCAGAGGCGATCGCGGGCGGGAATCTGGGAGTTGACGTCCAGCCTCGATCCAAGAATGACACTCTGGGCAAGGCCTTCGCGCGCATGATTGAGGGCTTGAGAAAATTAGTGCGCAACGGGCGTGATGCCGCGCAGCAAGTGGCCAGCGCCTCCAATCAGGTGGCGGGGGCATCCGACGAATCGGCCAAGATCAGTCTGCAAACCTCGTCCGCCATCGATGAAGTCACCAGTACCATGCACGAAATGAGCGTCAACGTGCAGAACATGGTGAAGAGCACGAAGGTGCAAGCTTCCAGCGTCAGCGAGACGTCTGCTTCCATCGATCAGATGGTGGCCTCCATCCAGCGCGTGGCGGATACCGCCAAAGTGCTGCTGGATATTTCCAACCGCTCGCGTGAAGAAGTCCACAACGGCATTGCCACCATGGAGAAAGCAACGGATGGATTGAATCGTATCAACACGACCATTCAATCCTCGGGCGAGATCATCGACGTGCTAGGTCAAAGGGCGGATGACATCGGCAAGATCATCGAGGTGATCGATGATCTGGCGGAACAAACCAACCTGCTCGCCCTGAACGCTGCCATCGAAGCAGCGCGCGCCGGAGAGCATGGATTAGGCTTCGCTGTGGTCGCAGACGAAGTCAGAAAGCTGGCGGAAAAGTCGGCGCAGTCCACCAAGGAAATCTCTGAACTGATCCAAAGCATCCAGAAGGAATCTCGCAAGGCAGTCGAGAACATGAACCGCAGCACCGCCATCGTGAACGAAGGGTTGGGACACGGAGAGGAGCTGAACACGGCGTTGCGCAAGATCTCGAATGTGGTTACGGAAGTGTATAAGTTCGCGCAGGAGATTGGCGCCGCCACCAACGAACAATCACACGGCTCTTCACAGATTGCCCGTGCCACAACCCGCCTGAACGAGATCACCCATGAAATCAATTCAGCTGTCGAAGAGCAGGCTTCGGGCGCACACGCGGTAGTGAAAGCCATGGAACGGATGCGCGAGTTGGTGCAGAACACGACCTCGGGCTCGACCGAATTGGCGGCCTCGGCGGAACAGATGTCAAAGATGTCCCGCGATTTGCTCGACTCAATGGGGAGATTCATGCTCGAACAGATGGACGCGGTGGCGTCGCGCATCGAAGAAAAAGCCGGCGTCCGAGGCAGCTCTCGGCAGGCCGCGGCTGGGGCGCGCAACTAACCTCGAGAATCCTGATGAATCGTGAAATGCACATTGTCGGCTTCAAGGTAGGACGTGAGACCTACGGTGTACCCATTACAGCCCTTCGCGAGATTGTTCGCGTACCTGAAATAACCGCCGTGCCGGACGCCCCGGACTACGTAGAAGGCGTGATCAATCTGCGAGGGAAGATTGTTTCCGTCCTTGATCTGCGCAAGCGGCTGGGGGAAGCTACGGTCGCTCCCGGCAAGCGCAATCGAATTCTCGTGGTAGAGCACCGAGGGCGGCTTTGCGGCTTAATCGTGGACTCCGCTTCCGACGTTCTCAAGATTCCAATTGCTGACATTGATCCTTCTCCAACCGATTTCGTGGAAGGTGGGCTGAACTGTGTGACCGGGTTGGGTAAATATCAGGGCCGGCTGATCGTCTTGCTGGATATTGACAAGGTGCTGGAGTTCAGCGGAACCCGGGTAAAGACCGAGGCGGCTAGCAGCACAGGCCGGCCCGCTTCCGCGGAAAACGCACGGGGAGCAGCGGCTTCGAAATAGCACCAAGGACAGGTGACATAACAAACGCATGGGAACAGCTGGCGTACAAGCGCAACTCACCGAACCCGAACTGAAACTCCTGCAGACGCTGGTTTATCAGGAGTGCGGAATGCATTTCGACTCCCGCCGCGCCGACTTCCTGCAGGACCGTTTGCAGCGTCGCCTCAAGGAATGCAAGCTCGACTCCTTTTACAGCTACTACCGCCTGCTGATCAGCAAGGAAGGAAAAGAAGAGTTAAGCAAGCTGCTCGAGAATCTCACGGTGAACGAAACCAGCTTCTTCCGGAACAAGGCGCAACTGGATCTCTTCCACAAACACGTTCTCGATGACATCCTTCGCCGCAAGCAGGAACGCCGGGATTTTTCATTGCGGCTATGGAGCGCCGGCTGCTCGACCGGGCAGGAAGCGTACACCATGGCCATGCAGGTTGCCGACGCGCTTTCCTATCACGCACTCCGCAATCCCGCGAACTACGACACGCCCTTCCCCAAGCCTTTGATCCCTGCGCCATGGAAGGTGGAAATTCTTGCCAGCGACATCAGCTACTCGGTTCTACGAGCAGGCCAGGAGGGGACGTACTCGGAAAACCAAATGGCTTCGGTGGACTACAGCTTCCGGCTTCGTCATTTCGACAAGGTCGGCGATCGATATGCGGTCAAGAAGGCGCTCAAGGAACTGGTTCATTTCGATTTCCACAACTTGAAGACGGAATATCTGCCGCAGCGCAACGACGTAATCTTCTGCCGCAACGTCATGATGTATTTCGATGAAGCCGAGCAGAAGCGCTTGGTAGAGAAGTTTTTTCGCTGCCTGAATCCGGGCGGCTATTTATTCGTCGGGCACGCAGAAAGCCTGCTCGGGCTGACGGACAAATTCAACATGATTTACCGCGAGACTGGAACTGCCTATCAGCAGATCGAGGTGACGTCGTGAGTCAGTTCGCAGACGAACGCGCGGCGGAACTAAAGCAGCTCTTCTTTGAGACTGCGCTGGAATTACTGCAGTCGCTCAACGACGAGACGCTGAAGCTCGAAAAAAAACCGGGCGATGTCGAAACCGTGCGCACCATCCGCAGAATCGTGCATACCCTGAAGGGCGACTCGGCCGCGGTTGGTTATCACGAACTGAGCGAACTGGCGCATGAACTGGAAGACGCATTGGCCGTGGACACAGGCGCCCCTACTGCCCTGGCTGAGGTAGCATTTGCCGCGGCAGACACTTTCAGCGCGATGTTGAGTTCCTATCGCGACGCAACCAAGCTGCCTTCGGCGGAACCGGTACGGAAGATGATCCGCAAAATGGCGCGAGATCCGAAAGCCCGGAAGCCACGCAACTCGAAAGCCTCGGCAGCGACCGCCCCCGAAGTCGAATGGACTGAGTACGAAAAGCTCGCAACCCAAGGGGCACTGAAGCAAGGCAAATACGTATACCACGTCACCGCGCAGATCGATCCCAACTGCGCTATGCCCATCGCAGCTCAGCAACTGATACTGAAGGCGCTCACGGAAACCGGCGAAGTGCTGGGAACCCGGCCGGAAGCGGGATCCGCTAAGAACGCAATGCAATTTCAGTTGCTGGTGGCAAGCGATCAGACTGCGGAGTTTCTAACTGAAAAGTGCCGCATCCCGACCATCATCTCGAAGGTGAAAATCGAGATCGTCGGAACTCCGGCGCAGAAGGTCGTTCAGAAAACCAAGGCCGGCGACGGTACGCCGAGGCCCACGGCAACCGAAGACGCGGCGCCTCAGACCTCCGCGGCCGAAGAAATAGCCGGACCAGTCCAGGAAATCGAACCCGTTTCCAGCCCATCGTTCGAACGGGAGACCGCAGTCAGGCCGACCACCGCAGCCCCAGAGAACGTCTTGCGCGTGGACGCGGAGCGGATCGACACCGTACTCAATCTCGTAGGCGAGTTAATCATCGGAAAATCCATGCTGCAGCAGGCGCTCAACGAATTCGCCTTGCGCTATCCGAAGGAAGCCATGCGCGGGCGCTTTGCCGATGCCATGGCTTTTCAGTCGCGGGTGTTGAATGATCTCCAGCGTTCCGTGATGAAGGTCCGGATGGTGCCGGTCGAGCAATTGTTCCGCCGATTTCCCCGCATGGTTCGGGACGTGGCCAAGCAATGTGACAAGCAGGTCAACCTGGTTCTGAATGGTCAAGACACTGCCCTGGACAAAAGCCTGCTGGATGCCATCGCCGAACCAATGACGCACCTGGTGCGAAATGCAATTGGACACGGGATTGAAAGCGCGGAAGAGCGCGCTCGCGCTGGCAAGTCGGCGCAGGGAACCATCCGTCTCGAGGCCTACCATCAGGGCAATCAGGTCATCGTGGAAATCAGCGACGACGGCCGCGGCATCGACGCGCAGAAAGTGAAGACGCGAGCCATCGAACGAGGCTTGTTGAAACCGGAAGAAGCCAGCCGGCTCAGCGAAGCGGACATTATGGATTTCATCTTCCGCCCGGGGTTCAGCACTGCAGATGAGATCACCGAAATTTCTGGCCGCGGCGTTGGGCTGGACGTCGTGCAAAGCGTCCTGCATCGCCTGAAGGGCACAGTTCACGTCGTCAGTCGCCCGGGGCAAGGGTCCACATTCCGCCTGCAGTTGCCATTAACACTCGCCATCATCAAAGCCTTGCTGTTCCGGGTCGAACAGAGTCTGTATGCCATTCCGCTGAATGCGGTGGCTGAGATCGCTCGCGCCCACGAGGCCGACATCCATCAGGTCGATAACTGCGAAGTTTTGCAACTGCGCAACACGGTCCTGCCGGTGGCTCGCTTGGGGCGCCCACCCGAACAGAAGCCAGACGGCCGGCCGGAAAAAGTCTTCGTGCTCGTGATCGCGATGGGCGAACGCAAGCTTGGGCTGCTGGTGAACGCAATCGAGGGCGAAGAGGAATTGGTCATCAAGGCATTGGACGAACAGACTGCGGAGACCGATTTGGTTAGTGGCGCTTCGATCCTGGGCAACGGTCATGTCGTACTCATTCTAAATCTGGCCGCCATCGTCGAACGCTTTGCCAAGTCACGGCCCGATACAGTCGGCGGACCAGCCACGGGTCTGCTTCTGTCGCATTCCGAGCGCGCGCGGGTCGCGCAAAGCGCAGCAGGGGGGCAGGCATGACACCTCCAGTGCGTGTGTTAGTGGTGGATGACTCGGCGTTGATGCGCAAGCTGATTCCACAAATCCTTCAAACCGACAGCTCAATTCAGGTCGTAGGCACTGCCATGGACGGCAACTTCGGTCTGAAAAAGATCGAAGAAATGAAGCCGCAGGTTGTCACTCTTGACCTCGACATGCCCGGCATGGGCGGTCTGGACATGCTGAAAGAGATCATGTTGCGTCACCCGTTGCCGGTGATCGTGGTGAGTTCGCACAGCACTCAGGGGGCCTCGGTAACTCTGCAGGCACTGTCCATGGGAGCATTCGATTTCGTCGCCAAGCCCAGCGATGTTTCCGCGAACATGCCGGAAATCGCTCGGGAGTTGATCGCAAAGATCAAGGCTGCCGCCCAAAGCCGGCGGGTTACCGTCGCCCCGCTCCCCACATCTTCGAAGCCTTTTGAGAAAGCAGCACCACAGACTCAGACCCGAGCCACGCGAATCATTGCGATTGGGGTTTCTACCGGAGGACCGCAGGCGCTGCAATACGTATTGCCGCAGCTGCCGAAGAATTTTCCCGGGACCATTCTCATCGTGCAGCACATGCCCGAGGGATTCACCGAAATGTTCTCCCGGCGGCTGGAAGAAATCTGCGCCATCACCGTGAAGGAAGTGCAGTCAGGCGACCTCCTGCTCGCCGGACGCGCCCTGATCTGCCCCGGAAACCGGCACCTCAAAGTAAAACGGCTGGCGCTTGGAGACGTTGCGGTACTAAACGACGAACCACGAGTCAACGGACATCGTCCTTCTGTGGACGTGCTGTTCAAGAGCGTGGCGGAAGAATTTGGAGAAAAGAGCATCGGCGTGCTCATGACAGGAATGGGCGAAGACGGGGCGCAGGGGCTCGGCATGGTCAAGGCAGCGGGAGGAATGACCATCGCCCAGAGCGAGGAGTCCTGCGTCGTTTACGGAATGCCGAAAGCGGCCATCGAGCGTGGCTATGCGATCCGAATCGTGGGCCTCGAGGCGCTCGCCAACACTTTGCAGGCTCAGTGCATGCCGGACCGGAAAACCGGTAGTAAGGCAGAGCCCGAAGCCGGCGGCAGAGCCGCTGGAGTCGGCAAGAACTGATTTTGTCCGGCAGGCGAGAACAGGATGCCGGAACTTGAAGCGGCGGGAGGTTGTATATGGAGCAGTTTGTGCCAGTCAAACGCAGTAAGGACGGTCAGCCGGTCCGCTACCTGGTAGTGGACGATTCTGTTTTCGCGCGCAAGAACCTGGCCCGGATGATCGAAACGTTCGGGGGCCAGGTAGCAGGCGAAGCCGGAGACGGCGTGACCGCCATAACCGAATATGTGCGGCTTAAGCCGGACATCGTGCTGATGGACATCACGATGCCCCAGATGGAGGGGATCGAAGCTGCCGAAAAGATCGTGCAGCAAAATCCCGAAGCGCGCATTGTCATGGTGTCCTCAGTGGGATATCAGGAAAACATTGTGGCGGCCCTGCAACGCGGCGCCCGTCATTTCGTGCAAAAACCGGTAAAACCGGAAGTCTTGTACGAAGTGATCAAGTACGTGATGGGTGAGGATGGCACTGCGGCTCACGCCGCGGGCGCGGGGGCCTGAAATGAAAATGGAGTTGATCCAGCCTTTCATCAACGCGGCGGACGCCGTGTTGGCGCAGGGACTGCAGTGTCCCACGTCGGTCGGAAACCTCAGCATGGAGCAAGAGGCTTACCGCCGCAAAGGAGTTGCCGCGCTGATTTGGGTGACCGGCGATATCGAAGGACGCATCGTCATCGATCTCGACCCGGACACCGCAGTGCGTGTGGCCAGCCGGTTTGCCGGAGCCGAATTGCCGGAATCCGACGAACTGGTGCGGGAGACCGTGTGCGAGTTGGCGAATCAGGTGATAGGCAACGCGGTCACATCGCTAAACGACCAGGGATTCCATTTCCGCGTGCATCCCCCTGTGCTCCACACCTCCGAGCATGGCCCGAAAAGCAGCGAAGACACCGAGGCGCTGGTTATTTGCTTCGAAACCGATATCGGCAACGTATTCCTGAATATCGCTTTACGACATAACGCCTCTCGACAGCCCGAGCGTGCCGCGGCTGTAGGCCAGTAGCTTCGAAAATCGACTATTGATTGTTGATGAAAACTGGTGCTGAAGAAGTCTCAACCGGGTTCGGCTATGGCCCAGCCACAACGAACACCGGATTCTGCGGCAGCGGAGTCCCGTTCGAGAAGGTTGCGCTCTGCGGGGCTGGCAGCTGCAGCAGCATCGTGTCACTCAACGTCTGAATAATTGCCACATTCCCCGCATCGCAGTTTCCCACGTAAACCCTTGAACTATCCGCAGCCGCAGCCATGGACAGCTCCGACGGGTTCGAAGCGCATACCTGCGCCACCGAGGTCAAAGGAATCGTGGTTGTGACGCTTCCGCTCGAAGCGTTGATCACTGTGATTCGAGAAGTCACATACGTCACGCCGCCCGACGTGCTGACCGCCGCACTTGAGACATAGGCTCGCGTGCCGTCGGGCAGAACAGCGACTGAGATCGGATTCGCTATAGCGAGAACCGTGGCCGTGAGCGCATCCGTCGATGCCTGCAGATATGTGACCGTGTTCGCCAGTGGGTTCGAAACATAAAGGCGATTTCGCGTCGAATCGTAGAGCATAAAATTCGCGCCCACGCCGACCGCAACGCTACTGACTACGGTGTCGCTGGCGGTATCGATCGCCGAAACCATCCCGCTGCCCTGGTCAAGTACGTACGCTCGATTGCTGTCCGATCGTGCCGCCACGGACACCGGGGAAACCCACGTGGCGTTCGATATTGGCGGATTAACGCTTCGGTCGACTGGGTTAATGCTGGTCACGGAACCCCCGCCAGCACCGTTGCCCCGATTGGCTACGTAAAGCTTCTGCAGATTCGGAGTCTCCGCCAGCGACACTGGATCGATGCCCACGGGAATTCCGTACACCGGCTGCTCCAGAACATTATTGGCCATGACAATCGCGGAGACCGTATTGTTCCCGGAGTTCGCTACATAAACCGAAGCGTTCTCCGCGGTAGCCACGAAGGCGGGAGCCGAACCTGCGGGCAAACTTATTGTCGTCACCGGCGTGGGACTGGTGGGGGAAAACGTCGAGACCGTGTCGTCGTGGCTGTTGGCAACGTAGACCCGCGTGCCATTCAGCACGACTGCCGCCTGCACCGGCATCAGGCCCACAATGGATTGAGATTCCGCAGTATCGCCTGAGACGTTGATCGAAGTGCTGGCTCCAGGATGATCGATACCGTTGCCGCTGATGACCAGCGCAAAATGAGAGAACCCCGGGTTGGGAAGGCTTGGAATAATAGGCGTGGCGACGGGACGGTATGTCTGCCCACAACTGAGACAAATCAACATGAGTAGCAGAACACCCGCGGCGCGCACTACAGTCATCGATACTCCAGCCCCAATATCCATTTCTGCGTAGAATTCTGGAAGAATTATCTATTCTAACGGCTGGCCGCGATCCGCGCCAGAGAAGCCAATGCGCAACTTCGCTGTCAGCTCTTGGCTCTCGATTTCTCGAGTGATGCGGGCATGGCAGCATTGCGTTGGACAACTGCAACGAATTGCACAGCATATTCGCTAATCAGCGACCGGACACTCGAACCGCCGGGGCCCAGCTCTGACCTTGAGAACTTCTGATTCCAGGCGGAGTCCCCCTCCCAATTATTTGACATTCTTTTTACACTGCTGACGAGAAACATGTGTTACCGTGCCTTCCGCCCAGGAGGCGAATTGAATGAGCACGGGAAGTCATCAAGAAAACAGGATATTGCCACTGAAGTCGAGCGGAGTAATTGCCACGTTGGCACTGGCTCTCGCATTTCTGCTGGGGCCCGCTCTGAGCCAACCGCTGCAAGCCCAAACCTACACCGTACTCTACACCTTCACTGGCGCGGCCGACGGCGCGAACCCCTACTCGGGCGTGACTTTGGACGACGCGGGCAATTTGTATGGCACAACCTTTGTAAGGGGCGATTTCAAAGACTGCGGTTTGTTTCACGGCTGTGGGGTCGTCTACAAGGTCGATCCTTCCGGTAAGCAAACGGTGCTGCACACTTTCGTGGGCAACTCTGACGGAAGACAACCCTACTTCGGCAACCTATTTCGCGATAACACGGGCAATCTCTTCGGCACGACCGTGTATGGCGGCATGAAGGGGGATATAGGCATAGGAGTCGCATTCAAGGTCGCCAAAACTGGCCAGGAGACCGTGCTCCATCGCTTCAACGGCGGCGGAGAAGATGGTCAGCAGCCGGTAGCTGGTTTAATCCTGGATTCGGACGGCAATTTCTACGGGGCGACAGTTGCGGGAGGAAGCGCGAATGACGGCACCGTGTACCGGATGAGCAAGTCTGGGAAAGTGACCGTATTGCATAGCTTCACAGGCAGCGATGGGATTGAGCCGACATCATGGTTGAATCAGGACGCGGCCGGAAACTTCTATGGCACAGCCATCACAGGTGGCTCAACCGGCGGGGGAACGGTGTTCAAGATAACCAAGGCCGGTAAGTTCACTCTGGTCTATACGTTCAAGGGAGCGCCCGACGGCGGTCTGCCTCAGGGCAATCTGGTCATCGACAAAGCGGGAAATATTTACGGCACCACTTCGGAGGGCGGCGACGCCCAGTCGTGTCCATACTTTGGCTGCGGCGTGGTCTTCAAGATTGACACCCACGGCAAGGAACACGTCTTGCACGAATTCCTCTGGGCCGAGGGGTGTGGTCCAAGTGGCGGAGTCACCTCCGATGCGGTGGGCAATCTTTATGGAACCGCTTGGAGCTGCGGCGCTCAGAACAGTGGCTCCGTTTTCAAGGTAGACAAAAAAGGAAACTTCACCAAGCTCTACGACTTCACCGGAGGGACAGACGGTGGATTCCCGTTTTCCTCATTGTCCCAGGATAAGGCCGGCAATCTTTACGGCACCACGAATCTGGGGGGCCTCGCAAACGGGTGTGACTATGCGTCGGGCTGCGGCGTGGTATTCAAGCTGACGCCCTAATCGTGAACGCAGAAATGCGCGGTTGGGTTCAGGACCTTCCGCCCGACTTCTTTCGAGAAGCCGAAGCGTCCCCAGCCGCGTGCGCTGCTGGCTTCTTCTTTCCTTCCATCTCAGCCAGGCTCGCCTTGAGCGCAGACATCAAGTCGACGACCGGAGCGAGCTTCTTTGGTTTCTCCACCTCGGCAATCTTGCCGCCTTCCAGCTTGGTC
>Ga0265760_10000332_pt1 | contig 13238 bp, 12 predicted proteins | sample NZIome_2_FD_200831 | JGI IMG/M metagenome (GOLD analysis project Ga0265760, IMG submission 200831) | Metatranscriptome of rhizosphere microbial communities from Maridalen valley, Oslo, Norway - NZI1 (Metagenome Metatranscriptome) | ecosystem: Host-associated > Plants > Roots > Rhizosphere >...
GATGGACGAAGGTGCCGTCAACGCCGGGAAACGTGCGCCGCTCCATCGCTTCCCAGCATGCGTCGAACGACGCCGGTACTAACCGCGCGCCGAGCGCGCGCATTCGCTCGACCTTCGTTTCGGGTGCGGTCTCGATCGTAACGACAGTGCACGGAACCCCCGCTTGGCGAGCCGCATAGGCGACGCCCTGGCCGGCGTTGCCGGCGCTGATCGTCCAAACCCCGATCGAACGGCGGGCCGGGTCGAGACAGGCGACCGCATTGGCTGCCCCGCGCAGTTTGAACGAGTTGATCGGCTGCAGGTTCTCTAATTTGAGGTAAATCTCGGGACCGGAAGCGCCGGACTGGAGCTTGACCAGGGGCGTCCGCAGGATGGTTCGGGCGATTCTGACCCGAGCCGCTTCGATCTCGCCGATACCGATCGGCCTGATGGGAGGCCCACTATCGTCCACGGCGCGCACACTACGGTTGGGCGAGTCCCGAAGCCTTCAGAGCCACGCTCTATATCCCGATAAGGACTGTAGACGCTCTTCCTTGGCTAGTTCGGAAAACTCCAGCACCAAGCCGGCCCCGGCATTTTGGCCGGCACCTTAAGCATTCAGAAAGCTTCTCTCTATGCTCTCCTCGCTAACCCCTCACCTCAATGGTGACGGCCAGCTCAACGGCTCTCCCACCGGGGATTCCGGCCAGTCGCTGGGACAAGTCACGAAGATTACCGGCTCGCAAATTATCGTAACGGGCCAAATCGATGAATCGAGCAAGGCCGCGATCGGCGCCGGTGCCTTGGTGAAGATTTGCGGCTATCGCGACGTCATCGGAATCGCTAACTCGATCGAACTCGTGAGCGCAAGCCGGACGCGCGTAATCTCCGTTGGCCTGGTCGGTGAGATTACCGACTCGGGGGAACACGGGGCGCTGTTCCAACGAGGAGTCTCGCGATATCCCCCTCTGGGCGCGCCCGTCACGACGGTGACGAGCACGGATCTTTTGACAGTGTACGCTCGGCCTTCGGTACCGAGCGTTCGCGTTGGTACGCTCGGGAACAACGAGTTGCAGTCGGCCTTCGTCATGGTCGACGAGTTGCTGGCAAAGCACTTTGCGATCGTCGGCTCGACCGGCTGCGGAAAATCCTGTTCGGTCACGTTGATTCTCTCCGAAATCCTCGCCAATCAGCCAAACGCCCACGTGGTGCTGCTCGACCCTCACAACGAATATTCCACGGCGTTCGGCGACCTGGCCGAGGTTCTGAACGTGCACAATGCCAAGCTGCCGTTCTGGTTGCTCAATCTCGAGGAAGCGGTTCGGATATTGGTGCGCGGCGGGACGCAGCAAGAGCAAGAAGTGCAAGAGATCATTCTCAAAGATGCGATGCGGCAGTCGCGCCAGCGTTACGCGTCCTCGAGCGAAGCGGGTTCCTGGATCACGGTCGATACGCCGGTGCCGTTCCCGATTCACGAACTCCGTCGAAACTTGCGCGAGATGATGGGTCAGGTCAACAAGACCGACACCGCGGGTCCCTACCGGCGCCTCGAAGCGCAGTTGGCGTCGCTTTCGGAAGACCGGCGCTACTCGTTCATGTTTGGCGAAGAGCTCGCGGCCGAGGATTCGCTGTCGGAACTGGTCGGCCGGTTGCTGCGAATTCCGGTCAACGGAAAGCCGATCACGATCATGGACTTGTCCGGCGTCCCCTCGGAGATCGCCGACGTGGTTGTTTCGGTTACCAGCCGCGTGCTCTTCGACTTCACCTTGTGGTCCGATCCGGCCCGGAGGCCTCCGATACTTTTGGCCTGCGAAGAGGCGCATCGGTACTTGCCTGCGGCCGGAGGGAACGCCTTCGCCGCCTGTACGCGTGCCATCAGCCGCATCGCACGCGAAGGACGCAAGTACGGCATCTCGCTCGCCTTGATTTCCCAACGCCCGTCGGAGCTTTCACCGCAGGCGTTGTCACAGTGCGGAACCGTCTTCGCATTGCGCTTAGGCAACGATCTCGACCAACGCTTCGTCGAGGGCGCACTTCCCGACACCGGTCAGATGATGATGGGTGCGCTGTCGAGCCTGCCCGCTCAGCAGGCAGTGGTTTTTGGGGAGGCGGTCTCGCTGCCGATGCACATCCGTTTCGATAACCTTCCGCCGGAGAAACGTCCCCGAAGCCAAAGTGCGCGCTTTTCCGAAGCATGGCAAACCGACTCGGCCGGCGTCGAGTTTCGCGACGAGGCGATTCGCCGCTGGCGCACGCGCACCGACTAATCTGGTCGTAGCCGCGCGCCGGTAGCATGCGTCCGGCAGCAAGGAAAGGCAGCGCTTGCCGTCCGGCTAATCTTTGCGCCCATGACTGAAATTAACGAGCCTTTCAACGTCGACCGCCGCCGCTTCGTCGGTACGGCAGCGATGGCGATCGCCGGCGCCCAGCTCGGCATGTTCGCTCAAGCAGGTCAAGGCCGGTCACCTGAACGTCGGCTATGCGGAGGCCGGCCCAGGCGATGGTGAGCCGGTGATTCTGCTGCACGGCTGGCCTTACGACATCCACAGCGACGTCGACGGCGCGCAATGGCGAACGAGCGGTGGTTGCGTTGGATATCATCGCGCTGATGGACGCGCTCAAGATCGAGAAGGCCGTTCTGGGCGGCTTTGACTGGGGCTCGCGAACGGTCGCCATCATCGCGGCGCTCTGGCCGGAACGCTGCAAAGGCATCGTCGCCGTGAGCGGCTATTTGATCACCAATCGCAAGTTGACGGTACTGCCGTTGCCTCCGAAGGCCGAGTTGGGATGGTGGTACCAGTATTACTTCGCCACCGAAAACGGCGTGCTCGGCTACACGAAGTACCGGCACGATTTTGCCAAGTTGATCTGGACCATCGTTTCCCCGAACTGGCACTTTAGCGACGCGACGTTCGATCGAACCGCCGCAGCCTTCGATAACGCGGATCACGTTGCCATCGTGATCTCCGACTACCGCTGGCGGATCAACTTGGTGAAGAGCGAACCGCACTACGCCCACCTGGAGGCTCGGCTCGAGCGAGGCCCAGTGATCGCCGTTCCAACGATCACGATTGCAAGCGACTTCGACGGCGCCAACGCAAGCGGCACCGCGTACCGCAACAAGTTCTCGGGCAAGTACTCGCACCGAATCTTTACGGGCATCGGTCACAACGTGCCGCAGGAAGCGCCGCAAGCCTTTGCCGAGGCGGTGGTCGCGGTCGCCCACTAGGGAAGCCCGCCGGCGCTGCGGAAGTTAATCCTATGATGCTTCGTTGCGTTGCAGCTCTTGCAATTCTTGCGCTTACGGGGTGCGCGTCCGGCGCGCAAGGCTCCCTGCCGTACATGCAAAACGGCGCCATGTTGCGAGCCATGAACGCTAGCGGATCCGGAAAGATTACGCACGTCATCTACATCGTCCAGGAGAACCGAAGCTTCAACAATCTGTTCCAAGGATTCCCCGGCGCCAATACCGTTCCAACGGGAAAGAACTCGAACGGCCAGACGATTACCCTGAAGCCCGAGACGCTAGAAACCGTCTACGAGATCGATCACTCGGCCCAAGCAATGTTTGCCGCCTGCAACGGAACCGGAAGCCTACCGGGAACCGATTGCCAGATGAACGGCTTCAACAACGAATCGTCGTTCAACGGACCGTCCAACCCGCAGTACGTCTACGTACCGCACAGCGAGTCGAAGCCCTACTTCGACATGGCGCACGAGTGGGTCGTCGGCGACAATATGTTCCAGTCGCACCTCGACGAAAGCTTTGTTTCGCATCAGTACGTGATCGCCGCGCAAGCGCAGTCGAGCGTCGATCTTCCCGACTCGCTGCTCTGGGGCTGCGCGGGAGGCTCGAGCGACGTTGTCCCGACGATCACTCAGGAGCGCACGTACGGGGGCTACCAGCAAGCCTGTTTCGACTATACAACGCTCGGCGACGAACTCGACAAGGCGAAGCTGTCGTGGCGCTTCTACGCAGCGCACTACGGCAACGATGCCGGCGGCAACGGCGGAACGTGGTCGGGTTATCAGGCGATCAACCACATCTTCAACGGCCCCGATTGGAAGAAAGACGTTAAATCGCCGAACTGGCGGTTCATCACCGACGTGCGCAAAGGTCAACTGGCAAACTTCACCTGGATCACGCCGGAATGCGCCGAGTCCGATCACCTTGAGTGTGGCGGCGGCTACGGCCCCTCTTGGGTCTCCGCCCTCGTCAACACGGTCGGACAGAGCAAGTTCTGGGATTCGACGGCGATCTTCGTCCAATGGGATGACTGGGGCGGCTTCTACGATCCGGTCGCACCGCCGTACGAAGATTACGACGGGAACGGCTTCCGCGTTCCGCTCTTAGTGATCTCTCCCTACGCCAAGAAGAACCACGTCTCGCACACGCAGTATGAAACGGCAAGCGTCTTACGCTTCGCCGAAGATCTCTACGGCCTCCCCCAGCTGGCCGCGGCCGACGCGCGGGCGACCTCGCCTGCCGGCGACTGCTTCGACTTCACGCAGAACCCTCGCGCCTTCGTGCCGATCAAGGCGCCGCACCCGGCCCAATTTTTTATCCACCATAAGTTCGACAGCGACTACTTCGCTCCCGACTACGAGTGATTTTGTACCAAAAATCTAACACGTCAATGAGGTAGCTGCGGCAAGGTGTTCGGTGCGAGCGCATCGGCAAGCGCATGGAACACGGCAACCGCGCCGAGTCCCGCATTGCCTTTTTCATCGTACGCGCCGGGGCCGTTGGTCGCTTCCACTGCGATCGTGAGCTTCTGCGCAGGCAGGTAGCCCACGACACCCGAAGCGCCGGCGAAACCCAGCGATTGAGAGATCCAGCTCCCAGCCATAATCACGCCGAGGCCGTAGTTAAACGCTGCAGTATTTTCGCGGCATGAGGGACATCCCGATTGGGTGTGGCCGAATCCGACGAGGCTCGGGACGATTTGCGCGGCGGACGATGCAGGCGATAAGAGCTTTCCCGATGCGGCCGCCTCGATCGACACGCTCAGATCCGTTACGTCCGTCGTCTCGACGGCGCCCTCGACAGTCGTCCACGACGGGTTCCAAAAGGTTGCCTCTTCATAGAACGGCACGCCCGGCTTGATGCCCAACTGTTCGCGCCGTTCGGAGCTGAACGCATGCAAGACCGGCTGCGAAATGTCCGGCGTCGTCAAGGCGCCGGTCTGCTTGAGGCCCATCGGCTCTAGAACGTATTTGCGAATCGCATCGGCGAGCGGCATACCGGCGATTTGCTCGAGCACCCGGCCGAGGATGACGTAGTTCGTGTGCGAGTAGCCCCAGTTCGTCCCTGGCTCGAACTCCATGGGTTTAGTGATTCCGATTTGCGTGAGTTCCTCGGGGCTCCATTGGCGGAACGGATCGGCGTAGACGCCCTGCATCGTTTCGGGCTGGTACACGTAATCGGCGTAGCCGGAGGTCATTTGCGCCAGATTTCGTAGCGTGATGCGGCTCGCGTTGGGAAACGCAGGAAAGTAGTTGGAGAGCTTGGAGTCCAGCGTTACCTTCTTCTGATCGACAAACTCCAGCAGCAGCGTCGCCATGTACGTGAACGCCAGCGCTCCGTTGCGAAAGTGCATCGTCGGCGTCGCCGGCACTCCCGTCATCGAGTCTCCAAAGGCGCCGGTATAAACCTCCGTTCCGCCCGAGCGCACCTGCACGATCACGGCTTTGAGGTGGTTTGCGGCCATCGAGCTATGCACGATGCTTTGAATGACGGGCACCGATGAAGCGTCCGCGGCGCGTGCGACCGCGAAACCCGCCCCTACTGACGCAACGGCGAGCGCAACGACGACGCAAATGCGATAACGCAAAACGTTCTGCATTTTTGGTTTCCTCCGCCAACGCCGTTCGTACGCCGGGCATCGCCCGCCTGCACCTGGGGATGCTGCGGCTCCCGTCGAATGGGCCGCCTGTATGAAACGCTTTTGGCTAATAGCCGTCGCGCTGATCTTTGCGCTGCCAACCACGGCCGTTGCGGGCGGTGCAGCGAACACCCAACTTCCGGACGCTTCGAAAGCAATCGCCGCGGCCGTCACCAAGGAGCTTGCGGCTTTCGGCGGCCCGCAACCCGTCCCCGGCGCGGTCATCGGAGTGTGGTTACCGGGGAAAGTGGCGTTCGCCCGAGGCTTTGGATTCGGCAATCTTTCCGGGCGGCATCCCATCGCGCTGGACGACCATTTCCGCATCGGCAGCAATACCAAGACCTTCGTCGCAACCGTGCTGCTTCAACTGGTTGACGAGAACAAGTTGAGCCTCGACGACACGATCGGCCAATTCCATCTTGGCCTCGCCGTGCCGAACGAAGACCGCATCACCTTGCGCCAACTCGCCGAGATGCGCAGCGGAATCATCGATGCGTACTCCATCCCGGCGGTCCAAAAGCAGAGCGAAGCGTGGTGGTCTCGCCAGACGCCCCGGCAATGGGTGGAGGTCGCGGCAAAGAAACCACCGCTGTTCGCGCCGGGAGCGAAGTACAACTACAGCAATACCAACTGGTTCTTGCTCGGACTCATCATCGAGAAGGTAACGCACAACACGATCGAAAGCGAGATCCAAAACCGAATCCTCGCGCCGATGGCCCTCACCCAAACGTCGTTTCCGACCACGAATTGGGGCATGCCGGCGCCCTACGCCCACGGTTACTCGCTCGATGCAAAGAAGCAGTGGATCGACGAGTCGGCAGTTCTCGCGCCCTCGGTCTCATGGGCGGCCGGTGCCATGATCTCCGACATGGCCGATATGAAGCGATGGGTCAAAGCCTACGTAACCGGAACGACGAACAGTGCCGCTTCGCAACGAGCGCGTCTTGCGTGCCTGCCGACAGGGGTGGGAAACCTCTCGTTCGGTCTTGGTATTGGTTGCTCGGCCGGGTGGTACGGATATACCGGCGGCATCACCGGCTATAATACCGGCGCGTACTACATGCCCGCCGCCGGTGCGACGATCATCGTCCTGGTCAACAGCCAGGTGGAGAAGCCGTTTCCCGGAGTGGCCAACGCGATATTTCGCGACATTGCACAGATCATCACGCCGGAGAACGTCCCTTTCATAAAGTGATCGCGCGCCTTTGAACGCCGTTCGCCTAGAGACCGACCGCCTCGAACTGATCCCGCTCGCGGAGCGGTTCGCGGACGAGATGTACGATGGTCTTCAATCTCCACAGCTCTACGAGTACATCGCCGGCTCACCGCCGCCAAACCGGGAGTGGCTGCGCGAACGGTACCGGCACCTCGAAACCGGACGCTCTCCGGATTCTTGCGAACTGTGGTTAAACTGGATGCTGCGCGAGAGAATGACCGGGCGCTTTGTGGGGCACGTGCAGGCAACGGTTAAGAGCCGCACTACTTTTATTGCATATCTGCTGTTTTTGCAGGAGTGGGGAGCCGGGTATGCGCGCGAAGCCGTTGCACGAATGCTTCTCAGCCTGGAGCGCGATTACGGTGTAAAAGAGTTCGTGGCAACGGTTCACGTCGGAAATCAGCGTTCGATTCTTCTCCTCGAACGTTTGGGCTTCACCCGCCGGTCGTTCACCAAGAATGCTGAGATCATTCGCGGCAAACCGACCGGCGAGTATCGCTACACGCTGACCGTTACCTAGTTACAGCGAGATCGAAGCGATCGAGGTTCATCACCTTTTCCCACGCGGCGATGAAGTCGCGGACGAAGTGATCGCCCTCGATCGCATACACTTCGGCAATCGCACGCAGTTGTGAGTTCGAGCCGAAGACCAGATCGCAGCTCGTCGCAGTCCAGGTGAGCTCGCCGGTGCGCGGGTCGGTGCCTTCATACGTGAAGTCTCTCGCGGCCGGTTGCCACTTGGTCGTCATATCGAGCAGGTTCACGAAGAAATCGTTCGTCAGCATGCCTGGGCGCCTCGTAAAGACGCCGTGTTTGGAGTTTGCAGCATTCGCGCCGAGGACGCGCAGACCACCGACGAGCGCCGTCATCTGCGGAGCCGTCAGCGTAAGCAGTTGCGCGCGATCGATCAGCCGTTGCTCGGGCGAGCGCAAGTGTCCGCCGCCGAGGTAGTTGCGGAATCCGTCAGCGCCCGGTTCCAGGGCGGCGAACGATTCCACGTCGGTGCCGTCTTGGGTCGCGTCGGTGCGCCCTGCCGTGAAGCGCACTTTCACGTCGTGGCCGGCGTTCTTCGCGCTCTGTTCGATCGCGACGCAGCCGCCGAGAACGATGACGTCGGCCAGCGAAACCTTCTTGCCGCCGGAGAGCGAAGCGTTGAACTCCGTTTGAATCGTCTCGAGCGTCTGCAGCACCGTCGCCAGCTCAGCCGGCGTGTTGACGGCCCAGTCCCTCTGCGGTGCAAGACGAATGCGCGCGCCGTTCGCGCCGCCGCGCTTGTCGGTGCCGCGAAACGTCGAAGCCGACGCCCACGCGGTCGCCACGAGTTGCGACACCGTAAGGCCCGAGGCGAGAATGCGACCCTTGAGTGCTTCAATGTCCTGCGCGTCGATCGGTGAATAGTCGACGGGAGGTAGCGGGTCTTGCCAGATCTGCGGCTCGGCCGGAACCTCCGGACCGAGATAGCGCGAGATCGGGCCCATGTCGCGATGCGTGAGCTTGTACCACGCCCTGGCGAAGGCGTCGGCAAACTCTTGCGGGTTCTCGTGGAAACGCTTCGAAATCGGCCCGTAAACGGGGTCGACCTTGAGAGAGAGATCCGTCGTGAGCATGGTCGGCGCGTGGCGCTTGGACGCATCGTGCGCGTCGGGTACGCTGCCGGCCGCGGCGCCGTCCTTCGGCTTCCACTGGTACGCGCCGGCCGGACTCTTTGTCAGCTCCCACTCGTAGTTGAAGAGGTTGTCAAAATACAGATTGCTCCATCGCGTGGGCTGCTGGGTCCAGGCACCTTCGAGGCCGCTGGTGATCGTGCCGTCGCCGTGTCCGTTGCCAAATGAGTTGCGCCAGCCAAGGTTCTGCTCTTCGATGCCCGCACCGGCCGGAGCAAGGCCGACGTACTGCGCGGGGTCGGCCGCACCATGCGTCTTACCGAAGGTATGGCCGCCGGCAATCAGCGCGACGGTCTCCTCATCGTTCATCGCCATGCGAGCAAACGTTTCGCGAATATCGACCGCGGCGGCGAGCGGGTCCGGATTGCCGTTGGGCCCTTCCGGATTCACGTAAATTAGACCCATCTGCACGGCCGCCAGCGGCTTTTCGAGAACGCGTTCGCCGGTGTAGCGCTTGTCGGCGAGCCAGTCGTTTTCGGGGCCCCAGTCGGTCATTTCATCGGGTTCCCACGCGTCGACGCGGCCGCCGGCAAATCCGAACGTCTTGAATCCCATCGATTCGAGGGCGCAGTTTCCCGTGAGGATCATGAGGTCGGCCCACGAGATCTTTCGGCCGTACTTCTGCTTGACCGGCCACAGCAAGCGACGCGCCTTGTCGAGATTTGCGTTGTCGGGCCAGCTATTGAGCGGCTCGAAGCGCTGCTGGCCCGAACCCGCGCCGCCGCGGCCGTCGCCGACGCGGTACGTTCCTGCGGAATGCCAGGCCATGCGAATGAAAAGCGGACCGTAGTGGCCGTAATCGGCAGGCCACCAATCTTGCGAGGCGGTCATCATGGCCAAGAGGTCGGCCTTGACCGCTTTGAGATCCAAGCTGTTGAACTCGGCAGCGTAGTCGAAATCGGAACCCATCGGGTCGGAGAGCGCCGACGGCCGATGCAGCACCGAAAGGTCCAATAACTCCGGGAACCAATCGATGTTGACCCGCGGGCGCAGGGGAACGTGCTTTACGGGACAACCACGGTCGGCGTCTGACAGTTCGGCGATCGTATTTTCCATCTGTTGCTAGTCTCTCCGATCCAGGGGGAAGGTTGGTGGTGCCGGCGAAGGCTTGAAAGTGACTTTCACATTCACACTTGGCCGAATCCTGCTGCGCGCGGCCATCGTCACCTAATATGGCTGCTCGCGCGCAACCGAAGCTGCCGAAGAACTACGAACTCATTTACAACATCGTGCAAGCAAGCGGGATCGGCCGCCACCTTACGCCCTCGGAGATCTTCACGAAAGCGCACAAGCGCCGGCCTGGCATTGGATTCTCAACCGTCTACCGCGGCCTCGAGCGCTTGCGCGACCTGGGTTTGGTCTCCGAACTGTATTTGCCGGGCGCCGACGCCGCGACTTACGAGCCTTCGGGACCGCGGCATGCGCACTTTCGCTGCAGCGCGTGCGGCGAGATCGAAGACGTTGCCTATGCCATCCCGCCCCGCACGCTCAGGACGCTCGCGCTGCAGCACGGTTTCCAGATCGCAAACGAACGCGTCACCTTCGAAGGGCACTGCGCGGCTTGCAGCCGCTGAATAATTGGCCGGACCCGGTGCGTGGCCAATGCCGCGGTTACGCAAACTCTCCGATCCATGCCTCCATTCCCCCCTCGAGGTTTACCGCGCGATCGTAGCCGAGGGCGTTGAGCTGCTGCGTGACGTACGCACTACGCGCGCCGCTATGGCAGATCACGACGATGTCGCGATCCGCCGGCAGTTCGCCGAGACGTTGCTTCACTTCGCGCATGGGAACGTTCGCCGAACCGGCGATTGCGCCATCCGCCAACTCCTCCGGCTCGCGCACATCCAGCAAGAAAGGCGCTGCATCGCCACCGAGGCGCCGTCGCAGCTCGCTCACCGATATGGACTTCACTCGCGGCCTAGTCGACATACAAGCCGCCGGCTCCGATGCCCCATCCGGCCGCTGCGCCGATGACGAAAGCTAGCCGGATAGCGCGCGCTCCAAGGCCAGACCGGCGGCGATGTAGTCTTCGTCACCCACACCGCTCTCGACGGCCCTTTCGAACTGGGCGAGCGCGCACTCCATCAGCGGCGCGTCCACGTTCAGGCTCGCTCTTGCAACGCGGGCAAGGCGCAAATCTTTGAGCAGCGCGTTGGCCGAAAAGCGCGGCCGCGTGTCGTGCTCGATCAGTTGCTGACGCTTGGTAGCGACGCGCTCGAGCGCCGTCACGAGGGCGTCGACGGCGAGGGTGCGATCGACGCCGGCCCGCGCCATAATCCCGAGCAGCTCGCCAATCGCATCGGCATTCACGCACAGCATCGAGTTATAAGCAAGCTTAACGTGCCCGCTGGCCCCCGGCGAACCGGTAAACCTCATCGTCGAGCCCATTGCGTTCAAGAGTTCCCGCGCCCGGTCGAAGGCCTGACTCGTGCCTCCCGGCAGGAGCATCAGCGTGCCGGTGCGCGCGCCGTCGACGCTGCCAAGGATCGGGCACGCCAGAAAGTCCACGCCACGCTGCGCCGCTGCCGTTGCCAGCGTCTCGTACATCTGCGGCGAAAGCGTCGACAGTTCAATGAAAAGCGCGCCCGCGCGTGCAGCGGGAATGATCCGGCGCAGCGAGATCTCTCGCGCGACGTTATCGTCCCAGAGCATTGCGATCGTTACATCGACGCTTCCTACGAGCCGTTCGAGGTCCTCAAACGGCACCGCGCCCGCGGCAACCAACGGCTCCATCATGTCACGATCGATATTCCAAACGGATATCCGATAACCACGATCGAGAAGATTGCGCGCCATCGCGCTTCCCATTTTCCCCGTGCCTGCAATCCCAACGTGCATCGTCAACGCGCTCACAACCCTCCGAGGGCGCCAGGAGCCAAGAGTGCGATCGCGGCAAGCGCCGCGAAAACCACGCCGGCCGGCGCGACGATCCGGTTTCCCCATGGCGTCGCCTTCTCGACAAACATCATCGCGGCGAGCACGCCCATCCAAGCCAAGTGCGCGACGCCGGCGGCAAACATCACCAGCATCAGCGCCCAACAGCAGCCAACGCAATAGAGCGCATGACCGAAGCCGAGGCGCAACCCGTTGAGTGCGCCGCGCCGATAGTAACGCATGAGATAGATGCCCGGATGACGGCAGGCCTTCAGACAGGCATCCTTGAGCGGCGTGAACTGATAGACGCCCGCGAGGCCGAGGGTCGCGGCCGGTATCAGCGCCCCGTGCGCCGCCAGCCAGGGCCACGCGTCGACGATTCGATGCAGTTGCATGTCGCCGGTAAACGCAGCCAGCGCAAACGCCGTCCAGAGGGCGAAATAGCCGCCCAAGAACGAAAACAGTGCCAGCGGAAAATCCGGCGCGCGCCCGGCGGTCGCCGCATAAAGCCGGATGAATCCCAGCGACGAGGGCAGCATCATCGCAGCGGTCATGAACTGCCATGCAGCCAGCACGACGAGCGCGGCGATCCAATACGGGCGCCCGCTCGCGTAGAGCGCGTGGTGATGGAGTTGGGCCGCATAGCCGGTCAGTTCCGCCCACACGCAGACCGCCCACGCAGCCGCGATAACGCAACCGAGCACGCCGACGATATTGAAGCGCATGTGCCGGTACGCGGCGTTTGCTGCCATCACGCTACGCTTCTAGTAGAAAATCGCCCTGAATCGCATTGCGATCCTTGAACGTCCAAACCATTCCGTGCTCGGGAATGTTGACGACGTGCTCGGCCGCCTTCGCAACAAAAGCCGGAGCGCCGGGAATGGTGCTAAAGAGGCTGTCGCGCAACGTGGTAATCGCCCCATACGGGCTGCGATAGGGTGCCATGGTTGCACGAACCTTGTCGCCGACGACGAGCGTGCCTTCACCGCCCTTGAGGTGGTGTTCGATGGGCGCGCTCTCGATGGCGACGTCTTCGGCGATCAAGTCGTTCAAGTCCGCAAGCGGCCCACCCAAGCGGCCATGCCACGCATCGAGAATCGCGGCTTTCTGTTCGTCGGTCGCGCGCGCATCCACGTAACTCACGCGCTTCCAGCTCTTAGGTGTGAGAACGTTTCCGGGAATCTTCACCACTTGCACGTAGGTGAGTCCGGTTACGTCGATGCCGTTGATCTCGCCCTTTTGGATGTTATAGGCAAGGAACGAGTCGCACGAACCGCCGTCTGGATCCTCACCGATCCAACAGCGGCACAGAGTCCGGCACGAGCACGCTTCGAGCAGCGTGCCCCGTAAGGCGTAGGTCACAGTTTTTTCCCTCCGTTGTTTTCTGTTTCTACCACGAGATGACGATCAGTCCGTTCCCCAAAGCCGCGCCTTGCAGGTTCTTGACGTGTGTGGCGCCTTTCTCGACGAACGACGAACCGCCACCGCCGCCGCCACCACCGCCAACGCCGCTCGTGCTGAGCGAGCCCGCACCGCCTCCGCCGCCGCCGTAGTAGCCGCCGCCCGCGCCACCGCCACTTCCGCCGCCGCCTCGGCCGCTGGTAGTAGGGCCGCTTCCGC
>Ga0265760_10000333_pt1 | contig 13221 bp, 10 predicted proteins | sample NZIome_2_FD_200831 | JGI IMG/M metagenome (GOLD analysis project Ga0265760, IMG submission 200831) | Metatranscriptome of rhizosphere microbial communities from Maridalen valley, Oslo, Norway - NZI1 (Metagenome Metatranscriptome) | ecosystem: Host-associated > Plants > Roots > Rhizosphere >...
AGCGTATTGATCTCTCGACCAATAATCTGTTCGGGCGTAAGGCCGTTGACCGAATTGTTGACGAAACGGACCCGCATCGCCGTATCGAGCAGAAACAGCGTATCCGCCGTGTTGCTCGTCGTCGCCCGCAACAGCGCTTCAGAACGCCGCAACCGCCGTTCGGAATCCCGCCGCGCGGTGACATCTTGGATGACGCCCACCAGCCCGCGCGGCGCGGCCCCATCAAATAGCGGCCTGGCAGTCGTGGCGTAGGAACGATAGCGGCCATCGTTACCGAGTAATTCAAATTCTTGTCGGACCTCGACTTCGCCCGCAAAGGCACTGTCGATGGCACGTTTTACCGCGCTTTGATCTTTCGGGTGCACGCGCGCCAGCATCGTCTGCATATCTGGGAAGACGCTGGGCAGATGAACCTGCGGGTCCTCTAAATTCGCGAATTCGAATGAGTTTTGCGCCCGATCCCAGCGCCAGGCATGCATGTTCGCCATGGTCATCGAGAGCTTCAGCCATCCGGTGCTGTTCTCGAGCGCAATTTCCACCAGCTTTTTTGCCTGGATGTTTTGTACGGATCCGTAGGCGCGAAACGGATGACCCCCCAACATCTCCAGGTGCCCGATGACTCTCACCCAGCAGCGTTCGTTCTTGAGCGTGTTGATCTCGAGCTCGAGATCGATGTGCCCGGCGCCCGCCTCGGCTCTTTGCCACGCTTCGCGAAACTGCTGTCTCGATTCCGGCACGCACTGCTCGAACATGGATTCCGAGGTCAGCTCGAATTCGCCCCGCTTAGCGCCGAAGATGCGATACATCTCTTCGGTCCAGGTCTGTTCCTGAGTCGCGTAGCTGTATTCCCAGCCGCCGATCTTGGCGATGCGCTGGGTTTCCTCGAGAATGTCGGTCAATCGCTTGATTTCCGATACATCCACGCAACAACCAATGACCCGCACCGGATCGCCCGCGACGTTGCGCTGGACCACCGATCGATCCATGATGGATTTATACCGACCCTTGTCATCGCGAACTCGATAGGTCGTGTCCCAGCCGCGGCCGTTAATGAGTGCCGCGCTGATCGCCTTTTTCGCTGCACCAAAGTCGCGCGGATGGATCCGTTCCAACCAGGCATCCGCCGAGGATTCCATGTCCTCCGGTATGATTCCCAATACTTCCTGAACGCCCCGGGAGCGATGCACGGTTCCTCTGGCAATGTCCCACTCAAAAATAATGCCGTCGACCGCATCGGCAGCCAGGCGGAATACTTCCTCGCGTTGGGCCAGGCGAAATTCCGCTTGTTTGCGCTCGGTGATATCGCGCGAATTGATCACGACTCCGTCGATCAGCGGATTGGCAAGTGCAGAGACACAGCGTGACTCCAGCCAGCGATAGGAGCCATCCTTGTGGCGACTCCGAAACTCGCGCGAGAAGCCTTTGATCTCGCCGGCGACCAATTGTCGATATTTGGCGACCAAATCCTCACGATCATCGGGATGCGCAAGCTCGAACACAAAATGCGACTCGCGTTCCTCGGGGGTGTAGCCAAGCGAATTTTGCACGCCGGCGCTGATATATTTCAGCCGACCATCCGCTGCCGCAATCGTGATGATGTCTTGTGCATGCTCGGTGAGGGCGAGCAGGCGCCGTTCGCCGATGCCTTGCGCGCGATTGCTCGCGCGCCGTTCGGTCACCTCGAGAGACAAAATCGCCAGCCCGACGATTCCCGACGGACCCTTGAGGGGTTGTACATCGATTTCGAAGCGGCGCGCCGCACGGCCTGGCTCCTCAAATGCGAGCGATTCATCGTGGTAGGAGTGCCCTTGAAGCGCGCGCGTAAACACTTCCGCCTTTAGCAATAGCGTGGGCGTCAACATCAACGCAGAGCAGCCCACGGCACCGCCAGGGATCTGGCCGGCGGATCGTAGCGCCCCGGCGTTGGCATACGTAACCTTAAGATCGGTGTCGAGGATGAGCACGTCATAAGGCAGCTGATCGATGGCCGTGTCCAGGTCCGGTTGAGGCGCTGGCGGCGTGAATGTGAGCATCACTAAGTGCTGCCCGGGGGTCGATATCAACGCTTTCAGTTCAGTCAGAGCAGACTGCTCGCCCCCGCAGAATCGCCAGGTCAAGACGCGTCTTGTGTGCGTGTTGGCATCTGAAAGAGACGAAACAATGGGGGTGATTTGAGCTGCGGAACTTGCAGCGAGATAGCGAGTAAGGGGCGCTTCGATTACGGCAGCGTCGGGCTCGGAGAGACATTGACGCGCAGCCGCATTGGCGAGCACCACGGGTAAGAGCTTGTGACGGGCCTCGACCACGAGGACAGCATCACGCAGACTGTCCAGGGCGGTGTCCGCCAACGCGCGCGTAGCGTTAGACGCGAGGCGTAGAAAATCCGGAGACGTCGCCATCCTTTGGAACTCCGGGCACACTCTAATATATCAGTCCAAAATACTTTATACGCTCAAACCTAATGTGAGCGTATACCCGCAGAATGAATATGCGGGAATCCCTTAATTTGCGGCGGCGCGTGTCTAGAAGTGTTAACACTTGCATTGCGATCAGTTTGAGTCCACCACGAGGATGTACGGGTTGGGATTAAAATTCCGGCATGACGACGCCCGCTATTAGACACCTTCGCAAGAGCGATCCCCGGTTTGGAGAGTGGATCGATCGCATCGGCATCCTTGAGTTACCCACGCCTGCGGTTCGAGAGCCGTATGTCGCGCTGCTGGAAAGCATTGCCCACCAACAGCTTGCCGGAGCTGCGGCCCGGGCGATTTGGGCGCGGGTCATGGGTTTGTTTGCGGATGGAGTTCCATGCCCGAAACGCCTGGCAGAAATGCCCGAAGCAGAATTGCGCGCCGCGGGCTTGTCGCGCAGCAAGGCATTGGCGATGAAAGATATCTGCATGCGTGTCAATGCCGGAACGCTCCCGAGTGCCGCGCTGATCGCGCAGATGTCGGACTCCGACATCTACACCCAATTGATGGAAGCGCGCGGCGTAGGGATATGGACCGTGGATATGCTAATGCTGTTTACGCTGTGTCGGCCCGACGTGATGCCGGTCACCGATTACGGCGTGCGCAAGGGATTTCAGATTCTGTATCGTAAGCGTGCCCTGCCGTCACCGAAACAGCTCTTGAAACATTCCGAGAAATGGCAACCGCATCGATCAGTAGCGGCGCTGTATTTGTGGCGGATTGCAGAAAGCGCCAAAAAGCCAAAGAAAGCTAAAAAGAAGTCACTTTCTAAATAGGTCGTCTAGCGCCGATTTCGCCTTGGAAATTTCGGCCTCATTCTTCGCGATGTAGGCACCGGCCTTTGGCTTGAAGTAATCGCAAAAATTTGCCTCGTCTTTCTTGCGTACTTCTTCGGCGATCGGTTCTTTGCAATGCTTGGCATACGAGGTGTCGTACTCGACGCACATCTTGCATACATGCAGTTCAGCGTTACAGCCTTTGCAAACATCGAGGCGACGTAGCGGTAGGCTGAGTGCAGCAAGGGATGCGCCACAGCGCCAGCACACCAACAGCGGAGAACGATCTACCATCGGCAAAAAATACGTTTAAGTACTAACTAGAATGCGCTTATACCAACATCACGCGGACCGACGTCAAGTTGGCAGGATCGACAGAGTATCCTCCGTGATGCAGCGAAGATCTTAGGTTAGTTAATCTCTGTGCCCGGTATTCGCATCAGATCGCCAATTCCGTACGTTGCCATGACACCGCGTGCCTTCGCGAGATCAGTACCGGTGATGCCGTCGGTGCCCGTGATGCCACGAGATCTCACAAGATCAGTGCCCGTAATACCGTCGGTGCCGGTGATGCCATCGGTGCCTGTGATGCCGCGAGATCTCACAAGATCAGTACCCGTAATACCGTCGGTGCCGGTGATGCCATCGGTGCCTGTGATGCCGCGAGATCTCACAAGATCAGTGCCAGTAATGCCGTCGGTGCCGGTGATGCCATCGGTGCCTGTGATGCCGCGAGATCTCACAAGATCAGTGCCAGTAATGCCGTCGGTGCCCGTGATGCCACGAGATCTCACAAGATCAGTACCGGTGATGCCATCGGTGCCTGTGATGCCGCGAGATCTCACAAGATCAGTGCCAGTAATACCGTCAGTACCGGTGATGCCATCGGTACCCGTGATGCCGCGAGATCTCACAAGATCAGTACCCGTGATGCCATCGGTGCCCGTGATGCCGCGAGATCTCACAAGATCAGTGCCAGTAATACCGTCGGTGCCCGTGATGCCACGAGATCTCACAAGATCAGTGCCAGTAATACCGTCAGTACCGGTGATGCCATCGGTACCCGTGATGCCGCGAGATCTCACGAGATCAGTACCGGTAATACCGTCGGTGCCGGTAATGCCATCTGTACCCGTTATGCCACGAGATCTCACAAGATCAGTACCGGTGATGCCATCGGTGCCCGTGATGCCGCGAGATCTCACAAGATCAGTACCGGTGATGCCATCGGTGCCCGTTATGCCGCGTGAACCAGCATTCATACCTCTTGGCATAGGCAGCCAAGCCTGGCTAGTGGGACCAGAAATCCCATTGGAGCCGATTTGCGCATTCGGACGAATTATTCCATTCGATCCGATTTGCGCATTGGGACGAAACATTCCATTCGATCCGATCTGCGCGCTCGGCCGAAAAAATCCGTTGGACCCGATCTGTGCTGCCGGACGGGCGATTGATTGAATATCGGAAAGCGGTCTTGCGGTCCGCGCGGGACCCGCATAGGAGTGCGCCGCCGCCATGAGGCCGACGACCACACAGGTTGGTGTTGCAATTCTTCGTGCTATCCCTACAAATCTAGTATCCATGTTAAGTCCCTTCAGATTGGCAAATTCTTTTGGCAACGCGCGTTCCACATTCCGATGCGACGAAAACCTGATTTCCTGCAATCTTAAAATCCATCACTTGGCCCCTTCTCCATGGAGCAATTTGATGTAGTCCTCGCGGTCGTCATCGTTTTCTACATAGTGGTACAAACCAATTCCCGTCTTTATTGGACCTTGTTTCTCTTTGTTGGAGTGCTTGGAAAACCACGTATCCACTTCTTCAGTAAATTTTTCACCGGTTTTTCGAATGAAACCGTTGAACTTTGCAAGATCTTCTTCTGTGAGTCCGTAGTCGGCAAAAACAGTTCGTTGAAGAAGACCTGTGCCGCGGACAGTACGCTTTAGATTTACAGCCATGGTCCCCACTACGTTGTGGACCGCTTCCGCAAACTCTTGAATATTCTCAGGGCTAAGGCGCTCTGCAATGTATGTTCGCGCAACACATCGCACGATTCCGTTACCTAGATTTTGTACGGCGCCAGCCTTCAATAGCGCATCAAGCACAATGGATGCGGAAACATTCGGGCCAGCGTATTTTTCAACCAAATTCTCAAAGCATCGCGAATCTGATCCGCGGCCTGTCGCCTCCGGGGAAATTGGAATATCCAAGACGAGGCCATAAGGACCCAGATAGAGGACATCGGAGTGCCAGCCCGCTAAAACTTCTGATGCAGCCAGAGAGTAATTCAGCGCTGTATTTGCGTTGGCTCCTGCCGTCCGAACTCCGCGGACTTGAAGAGCCGTCATCCCTGCCATCAATCCCACCTCTTCTTCTGAAAGTTCCTTCCTGCCGCTCGACGTCAATTCAGACCTGGCACCGTTTACGAGTGCGCTCTGAAGAGCCATTGACAAGTCGTCAAAACCAATCCCATTTCTTATGGCAATTCGACATAGCGGCCGAAGCACATGCGTAATTGCCGCAAGAAGATTGCCTTTAACAGATTGCTCCACCGGACAACATAATACAACTAATTGTGTGCTCTACTTCACGTTAATCCGGGATTACCTCATAGGTGTTTTAGTGATTTATATCACTAAAGAATCGCATTACTGCCCGACTGGTCATCAGACTATTAGCGCGTTGCTAAGCCGATCCTTGCTACGGGTGGCATTGGTTGTTTGCTTTGCTGGGGCGACCCATGGATGCTCTCAGCAGACCGACGTTTCGATATCGGGATCGCACGCGCTGGAACTCAGGCGGGGCATAAGCGGCGAGCCCTCTTCCTTGGACCCCGCCGCCGCAGCTGACAATTTCTCTAGTGAAGTGATTCAGGATCTCTACGAAGGCTTAACCCGAGAATCATCGAGCGGAGAGGTTGTACCTGGAGTTGCTTCGTCCTGGGATGTCGATCCCACTGGCACGAGATACACATTTCATCTTCGGCCAAACGCGAGTTGGTCCAACGGAAAACATGTGGTGGCGAGCGATTTTGTTGAGTCCTGGCGGAGAGTATTGGATCCGAAGCAAGGTTCCCCAGTCTCCAGCGAACTCAGGCTACTCAAGGGAGCGGCAGCAATAATTTCCGGCAAATTGCCGCCGGTCTCACTAGGTGTCGTCGCGCAAGGTGGCGACTTATTAATCGTAAATCTTGAGCAACCGGCGCCTTATTTTCCACAGGTACTTGCCCATTCGGCCGCCTTTCCAATTTACTCGGACTCTAGCGCTCGCAGCCACACAGCGACCTCATGGGTATCGAATGGGCCGTTCGTACTTTCTAGCTGGTTGCCGGGCACTACTATTGAACTGAAGAGAAACGCCGCATATTGGGATCGCGCTAATGTGCAGCTGGAAAGCGTCGACTATCAAATCGTTCCAGACCAAAATTCTCAATTTGCAGCATATCGAGCCGGCCAACTCGACATGACTGACACTGTGCCGCCCAACGCGGTTGATTCGCTGCAAAAGGAACACCCACAAGAGCTTGTGATCGCGCCGCTTTTGGCGACTGCATACTACGGCCTAAACCTTGAAGCGCCTCAGCTGCGAGGGAACCTAAAACTGCGTAAAGCATTGTCAATGGCAATTGATCGACGGCGACTCGTCGTTTCTCTTGCATTGGGGCAAACTCCAGCGTTCGGGCTAGTACCGCCAGGAACTTGGAATTATGACCCGCAGCGGTGGAATTGGGAGTCGTTAAGCAATCCTGATCGGACCGTGGAAGCGAGACGTCTCTACGCCGAAGCTGGGTTCTCCGGTAGTACACCGCTTCGTCTACGGCTCTTGTTCAATTCTAGCCCGTCAATAAAACAGACCGCTATTCTAGTCGCTGCGATGTGGAAGGAGGCCCTAGGAGTGGACACGATCTTAGCTGACGAGGAATTTCGAGTTTTCCTTGACTCTCGGCACGACAAACAGAAATGGGATGTAGTTCGACTCGCATTCACGGCGGACTACAACGACGCAAGTAGCTTTTTGGATATTCTACGAACTGACTCTTCGAACAACGACTCCGGCTACTCGAGTCCGCTTTTTGATAAATTTCTGAATGAAGCCGCGAACACTGCTGATTCGAGTGTTCGTCGTGGCCTTCTCGCGAGCGCTGAGCGCTCGATGCTCGATGATTATCCAGTTATACCGCTATACTTTTTAGTATCCAAGCGGCTAGTGAAACCTTACGTTTTAGGCGTGAAGCCCAACGCGCTCAATCGCGTCGGGTCAAAAGAGATTTCCCTTGTTGTTCACTAGCGCCTAGCGCACGCAGCTTAAGCGTTAAAACGCCAGTTGCGCCCTTGAGTTGTATCTAACGGTTCCGATGAAAATTCCTGCGACCTTTCAGCGAGCGCTTCGCTAATTGATCGTATGTCTCCGTGTAGACAATCGTCATGCTCAAGCGCGCCACCTTTTGTGCGTCTTCCTGACGATGGTTTGCTTTCCTTGGCGCCAATTTAGTCTGAAGCTCTCGCAGCAGCGCGATGGCGTTTAGTCCAAACTTCCTTCGAACTCGCGGCACGCGTCCGGACCACACTCTGGTACCAGACACTTTCTCAAATGCAGCATCAGAGGGACTCAACAGACAGAGGCAAAGGTTATCCGTTGTAGCGTCCAAATCTCTAATTTTTTTGTATGTAATTCGGGGGTTGATCGCTAAAGGCATTTTCGGAAGAATTTTTTGAGAGGGGGTTAGTAATTGGACCGCTCCGACGCGCTTTAGCTCATCAAGGATGGCTCTAATGGGAATTCCTTGCCCATATGTCCCGACCAAGGATTCAAGTGTTGGCCCAACCCCAAAGATCTTCAGATTTCGGGGGCGGCGATTGGCTGTCAAATAGTGCGGGTCGCAATGCCAAGCGCTTAGTATCCTACTTGTAATGTTTTGGCGACCTTGTATCGCTCCAGTGGTAAGGTTTCCGCTAGAGTTGAGGATCCGAGAAACTTCTCCTCTAGGGATCCCAGTCAAGGCAGAAATGCCCGAGATGTTGACCCGATTGCTGTTTTCGAGTTGCCGCGCGGCGGCACTTTGAACTGCAGCCGTTCGCAATATTAAATTCACTTCGCTTATGCTCAACCCACAATCGGAGGCGAAAGTGGATAGAGATCTCAGCCATTTTGTAAGTGACTTCCGAGCGACCTCTTGAATGGCCACAGCTTTCGACATTCTTGAGCGTTTCGAAGAATCAAGGCGTGACATGGCTTTGTCCAGGGGAAAATACCTATAGGACGTATTGAAAGGCTATGAACGACCTTGGCGCACAAAGTCATCTCTGCAAGAATGATAAGAGCACATATGCGAGTCGGGATAATGTGCCTTTGACGTACTATTTTCGTGACCAATGAGATGAGTACCTTTACGACTCATGCAAAACCCGGGCACTTGAAACTCCTGCATCATCTCTTCCGACCCGCGCGCGGTGGGGCCGCGGCGGTCATCGTGGTCTTCGCCTTCCTGCTCTTCCTAGCAGCCCAAGCAAGACTGGTCGGCATTCCGTTGGCATTGCTCGTCATCTCTTGGTTCTTCAAATACGCCTACATCCTGTTCGATCATACTGCGCGCGGATTCGATGAGCCGCCCACCCTCGACATTCAAATGATGAATCCCATCGATGAGCAGCGCCCCTTGGGTCAGATGGTAATTCTAGGACTCATCGGTTACGCCGTGTACCTGACTTACGATCATTTCGGCACCGTCGCCGCGGTCAGTCTTGGGAGCGTCTGTCTGTTTTTTCTGCCCGCTTCGGTCGCGATTTTGGGACTGGAGAGCAACCTATTGAAAGCTGCATATCCGGTCTATTGGTTCAATTTGGTGCGGGACTTAGGGCTCTTGTATGGCGCGGTGCTGCTGGTGATCCTTGTCTACGCACTGGCTCTGAAGCTGTTGTGGTCTTTCGATCTCTGGTTGCCGCTCGAAGTCGTCATCGGCATGTTTGCGGTGCTCTCGGTATTCAGTTTCTTAGGGGGCGTGCTGTACGAGCGTCGCCACGAGCTGAATCTCGAGACTTGGGTCAGCCCCGAACGCACCGCGGCGCTTCAGGCAAAGCAAACCGAGCGCGAGAACGACAAGCAAGTGCATGAGGCCTACGGCCTGATGCGCGCCGGCTCCCATATCAAAAGCTTCCAGATGCTGGAGGATTGGCTCAAGAGCCGCGGCAACACCCCCGAGGACTACCGCTGGCTGTGCGAACGCACGCTAAGCTGGAACGATCCTCGCTACATCACCCGCCTCACCGAAGAGTTTATCGCGCGCCTTCTAGCGCTGAAGCGCACCGGGGAAGCATTGGACGCAGTGGCCCAACGATTGAACCTGGATCCGAACTTTCGGCCCAAGTCGGCGGCGGACACCTTGACGATTGCCCAACTGGCCGCGCGCGGCGGCGGTGCCTCGCGCCTCGCCCGAATCCTGCTCTCGGACTTCGAAGTACGTTTCGCGGGTGACCCTCAGCTGACCACTGCACTGGCGCTCAGAGATCACTTAGGACCCCTCGCGCCCTAATAAGGTGCAACGCGCGCGGAAGTCCCGGCATTGCGGGGTGGGATGCCTTATTACATGATTGCTGGTTCCCCGCCTGCTAGTTTCAGGCCCAGCTCGAGCGCTCATGGCCAATACGCCGTACAACGAAATGTACTTGAGGGAGGGTGCCGGCCGCGCCCACTATCAGCGCTATGCGCAATGGCTAGGCGAGCAGCCGGCGGATCGGCTGGCGCAAAAGCGCGCCGAGGCGGATGCGCTGTTTCACCGCGTCGGCATCACCTTCGCCGTGTATGGCCAGGAAGAAGGCTCGGAACGGCTCATTCCCTTCGACATCGTGCCGCGGGTGCTGCCGCGCGAGGAATGGATTCGGCTGGAAACCGGGTTAAAGCAGCGCGTGCGGGCGCTCAATTCCTTTATTCACGATATCTATCACGAGCAGCAGATCTTGAAGGCCGGCGTCATCCCCGCCGAACAAGTGCTCTGCAACTCGCAATACCGTCCGGAGATGCAGGGCGTGGAGGTGCCCGGTGGCATCTACGCCCACATCGCCGGTATCGACATCGTCAGGGACGACGCGGGCGCGTTCAAGGTCCTGGAAGACAACCTGCGCGTGCCCTCCGGCGTGTCCTACATGCTCGAGAACCGCAAGATGATGATGCGCCTATTTCCCGAGCTCTTCTCCGCGCATCGGGTCGCGCCGGTCGATCACTACCCCGAGGTGCTGCTCGACAACCTGCGCAGCGTCGCGCCCACCGGCGTCGCCGATCCCACCGTGGTGCTGCTGACCGCGGGCGCGCACAACAGTGCCTATTTCGAGCATGCCTTCCTCGCGCAGCAAATGGGCATCGAACTGGTCGAGGGTCAGGACCTCTTCGTACGCGACGAAGCGGTCTTCATGCGCACCACCCAAGGCCCGCAGCGGATCGACGTCATTTACCGGCGCATCGACGATGATTTCTTGGACCCGCTGGTGTTCCGGCCCGACTCCATGCTCGGCGTGCCGGGTCTTCTCACCGCATACCGCGCCGGCCATGTCACCATCGCCAATGCCATCGGTACCGGCGTGGCCGACGACAAGTCCATCTACCCCTACGTGCCGGAGATGATTCGATTTTACTTAGGACAAAGCCCGATCATCGGCAACGTGCATACCTGGATGCTGCGCAACCCCGACGACCGGGATTACGTGCTCGCGCATTTGCCCGAGCTGGTCGTCAAAGAGGTTCACGGTGCCGGCGGCTACGGCATGCTGATCGGTCCTGCCGCCTCTGTGCGTGAGATCGAGACGTTTCGGCAACAGATCATCGCCACGCCCGAGCGCTACATCGCGCAGCCCACCCTTGCGCTATCCATCTGTCCGACCTTCGCGGAAGCCGGTTTGGCGCCGCGCCACATTGACCTGCGGCCCTTCGTGCTCTCAGGACGCGAGGTCACCATCGTTCCCGGCGGCCTGACGCGGGTCGCGCTGCGCGAAGGCTCGCTGGTGGTCAATTCCTCGCAGGGCGGCGGTACCAAGGACACGTGGGTGCTGGAGACCTGATGCTCAGCCGCACCGCCGATCATTTGTACTGGATGTCGCGCTACATTGAGCGCGCCGAGAGTCTCGCGCGCATGGTCGACGCGCACTACCGCATGTCCCTGCTGCCCCACTCGCCCGAGGAACTGGCCGAATCGCTGCAAGCGACCATGAAAGCGCTGCACATGGTTGAGGCGTACACCGCTCGGCACCAGAGCATCGAGCCCAAGGCGGTATTCGAGTTCGTCTGTCTTGATCGCGATTACAGCGGCAGCATCTTCAGCTGCCTGCGCGCGGCGCGCGAGAATGCCCGCGCGGTACGCGGCTCCTTGACCTCGGAACTCTGGGAAACCTTGAACTCCACCTGGCTCGACGCCCGGGCGCAATCAGCGCGCCGCTCCGTAGGAATCGGCGAATTCGTCGAATGGGTCAAGGAACGTTCGCACCTCACGCGCGGGGTCACCATCGGCACCATGATGCGCGATGAAGCCTTTCACTTCACCCGCATTGGCACCTTTCTCGAACGGGCCGACAGCACCGCGCGCGTCTTGACCGCGCATCAGAGCGACCTGATCCCCGGCGCGGATGCCAGTGTCGTGCCGGATCCGTATCAATGGAGTGTGCTATTGCGGGCTTTGTCCGCCTTCGAGGTATACCGGCGCGTCTACCGCGATGTGATCACGCCTTCGCGGGTCGCCGAGCTGCTGATCTTGCGCGACGACATGCCGCGCTCGCTGCTGCGTTGCTGCAAGGAGGTGTACGGTAATGTGAAGTCCGTCGCCAACCAGCAATCCGCGGAAACTCTGCGGCGCGCCGGCGAAATGCATGCCATCCTGCATTTCGCGCGCATGGAGGAACTCTTGAGTACCGGTTTGCCGCGCTTTTTGCAGCAATTCTTAGGCAAACTCAACGATTTGAGCGGTCGCATCGCAGCGGATTTCCTGGGTTCTCAGACGGAGGCTTAAAGCCATGCACCTGCACATTCGGCACGAGACCCGCTATCGCTATGAGCGCCCGGTCAAGTACAGCGTACAAAGCCTGCATCTCACGCCGCGCCGGGACTTGAGCCAACGCGCGCTCAGCTGGAGCATCGCTTCCCCCGGACGGCGCTTGGAGCAGATCGATGCCTACGGCAATATCGCGCACCTGCTCACCATCGAGGAGCCGCATCGGGAAATCAGCATTGTGGTACGCGGCGTGGTGGAAACCGCGGACATCGATGCACGCCAGGACGACGGACCGTTATCGCCCTTGGCGTATCTCGCGCCCACGCAACTGACTTTGCCGAACGAGGACCTCAAAGCCTTCGCGAGCGCGGCTCTCGCGCGCGTGAGCGATCCGAAGGAGCGGGTCCAAGCGCTTGCCGAAGCGGTATTGGGCGCGGTGCGCTACAAGACCGGCTCCAGCGATGTTTGGGACAGTGCGGCGGTGGCCTTCAAGAGTGGGGAGGGCGTGTGCCAGGATCATGCGCATGTATTCGTGGCCTGCGCGCGTGCGGTCGGTATGCCGGCCCGCTACGTCAGCGGCTATTTGTACACCGGCGATGCCAGCGATGCGGCGAGCCACGCCTGGGTCGATGCCTGGCTCGGTCCGGAAATCGGCTGGCAGAGCATGGACGTGACGCACGCGCGTCCCGCGGTGGGCAACTATTGCCGACTCGCGGTCGGCCGCGACTACCTGGACGCAGCTCCCGTGCGCGGCATGCGCCAGGGCGGCGGCGGCGAGAAAATGGAAGCCAATGTGCTCATCGCGGAATCGGCCCTGCAGCAGCAGTAAGGCCCTGCAGCAGCAGTAAGGTACAATTTCGGCATGACTTACTGCGTCGGCTTGCTGGTCGACACCGGACTCGTGATGTTGTCGGACTCGCGAACCAACGCCGGCGTCGATCAGATCAATACCTTTCGGAAAATGGCCACCTACCAGCACGCCCACGATCGCGTGCTGGTGCTG
>Ga0265760_10000334_pt1 | contig 13188 bp, 16 predicted proteins | sample NZIome_2_FD_200831 | JGI IMG/M metagenome (GOLD analysis project Ga0265760, IMG submission 200831) | Metatranscriptome of rhizosphere microbial communities from Maridalen valley, Oslo, Norway - NZI1 (Metagenome Metatranscriptome) | ecosystem: Host-associated > Plants > Roots > Rhizosphere >...
AAAGGTCGTCGAGAATGTCCGCCACCACTTTCCGATGTTTCCCCTTACGACCCTGCGGAACATCGGACCGATTCAACGACGCATAGTGAGTGTTGTTACCGTTTCCGTTACGTCCCATCCTGTGCCTCCCATCATCGGGTAACGTATCGATACGCCGGAAATCGTACGGCAAAAAACCGTATGCTGCAACTAAAACTCTATGCGAAACCTGCGTAGCACAGGGATCCGAAGGGGATTGCATACATTAAGATGCGCTGTATCAATAAGTTGCTTGATCTCCGTTGCGCTAAGACTTGATAAGAGTTTACTCGTAAGGTTTGGGCCGCGCTAGGATGACTAGCGGTATGGGTGCGCCGAAATGCTCAGGAAGTGATGCTGCAGCGATTCCGTAGGGCTTTCTTTGAGGGGGGCACCCAACCATGACCCCGGTTGAACTGAAAAAATGAAACGCGAATTCGACCCTAATACCTTCCTGGCAACGATTGGCGACGGCAGAAAGATCTTGGCGGTTCCGAAAAATCAATCGATTTTCACCCAAGGAGATACGGCGGATGCCGTCTTTTATATCCGGACCGGCAAAGTGAAGCTCACCGTCGTATCCAAAGCAGGCAAGGAAGCGACCATCGGCATATTGAAGGAAGGTGATTTCTTTGGCGAAGGCGCGCTGGCAGGTCAGATGGTTCGCATGGGATCCGCAACTGCGATGACGGATTGCGAAGTACTGCGGGTGAACAAGAAAGCGATGATGGAGGCAGTTCATGGCGAACATGCGTTTTCCGATTTGTTCGTGGCGTATTTGCTGGCGCGGAATATCCGCTATGAGGAAGAGTTAGTCGACCAGCTGTTTAATTCCAGTGAAAAGCGATTAGCCCGGGTCCTTCTATTGCTGGCTCATTTTGGCAAGGAGGGCATTCCGGAAACCGTGATTCCCAAGATCAGTCAGGAGACTCTGGCCGAGATGATTGGCACCACTCGCTCGCGAGTCAGCTTTTTCATGAACCGGTTCAGGAAGCTGGGTTTCATCCATTACAACGGCGGATTGCAGGTCCACAGTTCGCTGCTCAACGTCGTTCTCCACGACTAGTCTCTCGCAACCTTCCAGTCAGAAGTACGATCTGCCTCTCGAAGAGGCAAGTCTACGCGGCGCAGTCAGTATTGGAGCATGAAAAAAAGCCGGACCCCGGGGGAGGTCCGGCCTAATTGCTTAGGGTAAAGAAAGTAGAGCAGTCGTGAGGGTCCGAACGTCGAGACTGTTAATCCGACACTAACCCATGACTGCTCGATCGAACATGCCGAATAATACGTTGCCCAAAATGGGACGACTGTTCAAAATTGCACACTCTTGAAAAAACCTGCGTCTACACCGAGCAGGATTGGTGACTAGGGACGGTGCCAAACAAATGCGATGCAACCAGTGATTACGGACAGAATCTGATTAGTCGACGATGATGGGTACGCGCATGATGAACAACCTTGGCTTTAATGAAACAGCAATCACGCACTCCTAGGTATCAGTTGGGGCAGGTTTGATACTTTCTGCATTGCCACATCCTGACTGATTGGCGAATGAACTGCATCGAGTAGGGGCTTTGAGTGTTTGTTGCTCGACTCGTCAACTGGGATTGCTGTGGGCCGACCGCCTCGCGAATAAGCCAACGACTCACGAAGTCGCAGCTTGGCCTTGTGTAATTGCGACTTCGAGTTTCCCACGGAGCAGCCTAACATTTCTGCGATTTCCCGGTGCTCATAGCCTTGGACTTCGTGCAACAAGAACATCGTCCTGTACCCGGGGGGAAGCCCTTTAATTGCAGAGGCCAATGCCACGCGGTCGACGCAGCCCGCCAGGCGATCATCCTTCGTCCCGTATTGGCGGGGCATTGTCGCGCCGTCGGCGCCGCCGTAGGGCTCGTCCAGAGAAACTTGACGCAGAGATTTCTTGCGAAGACACATCAATACCGTGTTGACCGCAATGCGGTGAAGCCACGTAGAAAACGCCGAGTCTCCACGAAACGTCCCAATCTTGCGGAATACTTGTAAGAACGCGTCTTGGGTGAAATCCTCTGCTTCCGCGGCATTGTTGGTCATACGCAAACATAGGGAATAGATGCGCGTCTTGTGCGCATGGAATAGAGCGGCAAACGCATCCGAATCACCTCGTTGGGCTCGCCTGACTAAGTCTAAATTCAGAGGAGCCGTACCCGTGATTGTGTAATCGCTGTTCACCGAAGCGTCCTTTCGAGTCTCAAGGCCAGTTCCGTGTGACGAAACGAAACTGAGATTCTTCCAATTCCTTGCGACATACTGCGCAAAACGGCACACCCTTGTCCCATGTCGTTCCCGACAGGCAGCTCGTCAGTCGCGACAAGGAAGTAAAGAGAGGCCGAACTTTGTGAGTCCGGCCTAAAACGCGACGCGTCTGGGTACAGAAAGTAGAGCAGTCGTGAGAGTCCGAACGTCGAGACTGCCAGTCCGACACTAACCCATGACTGCTCGATCGAACATACCGAATGGTACGTTGCCCCAAAATGGGACAACTGTTCAAAATTGCACAGTTTTGAAAAAAAAAGAGTCTAGACTGTCACTATCCGTGACTGGAGGCGGAGCTCTATGACATCGACCGAAGCAGGCGCTGCGCACAGAGTTCTGCTGGTAGATGACGATAGCGCTGTGCTTGCGATGATGAGTCAGGGGCTTGAGCGCAAAGGGTTTGAAGTAGTTGCTGCCTCCAGCGTGACAGAAGCACTGAGGCGCATCGCGACCGAGAGTTTTGACGTGCTCATCTCGGACCTCCACATGCCCAGCCCCGGCGACGGTTTTACCGTAGTCTCGGCCATGCGCCACTCCCAACCGAATGCTTTGACCATGCTGGTAAGTGGGTACCCTGATGTGCAAAGCGCCATGGCAGCCATCCTTTTAGAGGCGGATGAAATCGTCGTAAAACCATTCGAGATTGGGCGGTTCATCGAACTGGTCCGGGAAAGGGTGGTGCATCGCAAACCTACTAAACGGGCGGACAAGGAGAGCGTGGGCGCGATTCTGCTGCGGTGCAGTGCCGGTATCGTAGAGAGTTGGTTGACGCGGGCAAAACAGAGCAGTGAACTAAACCGCGTTTCGCTTAGCGATGAAGAGCGCACTGGACATCTTCCCAAACTGGTTGAAGACCTGGCTCTCCGCCTGAGCAAGCCGCGGGCGACTGACAAGGACAGCGATGCCGTATTTTCCGCCGCGGCCGTGGCTCATGGAAAGCTGCGCTATCTGCAAGGCTACACTGCGGCAATGCTGGTGCATGAATCGCGGATACTCCAGGTGACAATCTTCGGGACGTTGCAGATCAATCTGGAATCTCTGGATTTCAGCCTGGTGTTACCCGACGTCATGACGATCGCCGACGAGGTGGACGCTCAATTGACGCAGTCCATGGACAGCTACATGAAAGACATGCGGAAGTCGGCGGCGTAGCCCGCTGCAACTATTGTATCCGAGTCGTGCCTTTTAGAGGATTCGGGAGAGTGGGCCATTGTTTGTGCAATCTGTGGCGGAGCCATTTATGAAAATCCTTCTATTTGCCGGCTTGCTCGTGGTAGTGCTAGGTATCGCATCCCTGATCGTACCCATTCCCCAAACCGAGACCCATGGCATCAAAACTGGCGATGTGAACATCGGAGTCCAAACCAGTCACAGTGAACGGGTATCACCGATTATCAGCGTGGTGTTGATTGCCGGCGGTATTGCGCTCGCCATTGCCGGTGCGCGTTCAGGTTCTTCGAGAAGCTGACGCGAGTCTTGACGCTTTGCGAGATGTGAGCAGTTTTGAGCAGAATCGCGTAAGACCTACCCTGTATACCTAAACGGTATGGCAAGCAACAACACTCTCCTCTGCATTCACCGCGAGCCGACCCAACTCAGTTTGTTGCAAGAAAACGGGTACGATCTCGTAACCGCGACCAACGGTCACGAAGGCCTACAGCTTTTCATGTTGCGGCCCGTGGATGCGATTGTGATCGAGTACCACCTTGGCCTCCTGGACGGTGTGGTCGTCGCGGCTGAGATCAAGCGGGTCAACCCACAGGTTCCCATCGTGATGCTTGCAGAGCACGCAGACCTCCCGGATGATGCTTTCAAGTCCGTGGACGCGCTCGTGACCAAATCGGATGGGGATCACTTCCTGCTTGCCACCCTTCACTTCGTGCTGAACGTGAGGCCGTCCCAGCGGCAGTCAGAAAAGCTACGGGCTACAACTCCGTTACACCTCCGTCGCCCCGGCCGGTCCCGAGGACGGAGCGGGCCACGGTCAGCCAACGCTCCTCCCCAACTAGCAAATTGACGAGACCAAAGCACCTTTTTCCCTGAGAGTGTGGAGAAGCATCAGGAATGGGATCATCCAATTCTGACTGACAGCTCCACCTCCAAGGCGTTCATGAGCGGCAGACACCAAGGCGATAATCAATCGCCTTAGTTCTGAGAGGAAGCCATATCGTCGCCATCCGCAACGCAAGGCGGACCATCAATCGTCTCCTGGGCAGAAATCGAGATCGCAGCGTTACGCGCCAGAGCCTTGCCGCGCAGAGTGCCGCCGTCCAGCGTGATGCTTGAAAGCGCCATAATGTGTCCCACGAAAATGCTGCCCTTCCCGACCGTCGCCGAGGAACCAACTTGCCAATACACATTGCATCCTCGTGCGCCCTTGCCGCCGAGATTCACCACTACCTTAGAATTCGGGGCGGTGGTCAGCGTTGTGCCCATCTGGAAGATCCACTGCGCGTTGGAATCCCCTTGAGCGTCCAGCTTCAGAGTGCCAGTCAATTGCGCTGCTGTCGCGAAGCAGTAAACTCCGGGAATGAGATTCATCCCGCCCAGATTCACGCCGGTGAGGGTGGTGCCACAATGGGCACCCGCGGCTTGATTGTAGGCGGTTGTCAGACCCTTCTGAGCCGCAGCTGTCACTGGGCTGGACTTGAGGTACAGTTGGCCCTTCACTTGTGACGGCTTGATTCCCTTCACAGTGGGTGTCGGAGAGCTGCCAACGTCGCCCATTATGAATGTGTGGGCACTGACGTTGGTGATGCCGGAGCCACCCAGCAACGCAAATTTGTCCGCGGTCCCAAGAGTGATTTTCACAGCGTCCATATCTGTTTGAGCATAAGCGCCGATTCCCGACAACAACAGAGCCAGCAAAGAAATCGTAAGCAGTTTCATATATTGTTCCCTTCTTCGTTTTGATTCCTGAGTGTGCAACGTTCACTCGGCACTCTATACAAGCGCATGGGTCACGGTCTGCGCAGTATTGATCACATTCGCTAATTCAGGATTTCCTTTGTAAGCAGGTAGCTGAAAGCAGCATCAAACCGAAGAAAAAGGCCGGACTTTGGGAGTCCGGCCTGATGACGCGCGCGTTCGGGTACAGAAAGTAGAGCCGTCGTGAGGGTCCGAACGTCGACACTGTCAATCGACACCAACCCATGACTGCTCTGTCGAACGGGTCGAATAATACATTGGCCAAAGCAGGACGACTGTTCAAAAGTGCACACTTTTGAAAAAACCAGCGTCCAAAATGGCGCGGGTTCGTGACCGAAAGCTGGTGCTCGATGACTCGGTGGAAACAGGGTCGCACCTAGAGTTTTACCGGTGGGCGTCTTCAATTGCGGACCTATTTTAAGCCCAGCTCGCCGTTGTACTGTTGGGTAATCCCGTAGCACTCACAGGCGGAGTCTTCAAGTTTCTTGCGGTTCACGATCTTCACCGCGCCACGGGCATACTCGATGAGTTTCTTCTTCTGCAAAGCCCCAGCTGCCAAGCTCACGGTAGGTCTATCTGTCCCTAGCATGGATGCGAGAAAATCGTGGGTGATGGGCAACGACTCCGAATCCACTCTGTCCTGAGTCATGAGCAACCACCGTGCAAGGCGTTGCTCAATATCGTGCAGCCGATTACAAGCGGCTGTTTGTGCAACCTGCATTCCCTGAACTACTGCATAGCGGCTCAACATCAATTGCAGGGGTGCAGTGGATTCCAACGTGTTTTGCAAAGCTGCAACCTCTACCCGAAACCCGTCCCCCGTGATTTGTACCACCGCTTGAAGCGGGCTCCTGCTCAGGCCAACGGCCGCCGGCGTTCCGATAAAGCCCTCATTACCAACTATGCCGGCCTCGGCGGTCTTTCCATCTTTCATTACGACTACAAGAGAAATCAAACCTCGATTCGGGAAATACGCGAATTCCACCTTCCCACTTCCCTCATGAAGAACTAGATGGTTGGGCAAACTGACGTATTCGAGATGAGGACGCAGTGAGCTGTAGTCACGATCGGAGAGCGATAGAAGAATCAGGTTGCTGACCGGTTTTCCTTGGCTACTCGTCCGCTCGCCAGACTGCACGACTTGAAGACCTTTGTTTTCCATAAACCGTCCTTAACAGACGAGGATCAGAACCGCCCCCCACATTGAACTCGTCTATCATGCGGTACCAAACCGGGCAGCCTTCTCGAAGGCATGGTGGACGCTCTCGAACACCAATCAACACTATGCTGGATTCGACCCTGATACTGAGCAATACTGACCGCTTCAAGATGTATCAGACCTGAACCAACAGTTAAGCGGATCCGCCGCTTCGAACGAATCCCTGAAACCCGGCGCGCCGCAATAACGAAAATCTTCAATCGATGTGTAGTCTGCCCGACAGACCATCCTACTTGCCGCATGTACAATCCGTGCCTTTATGCTTCTGCCGCGCCCGGACTGGGTAACGGTTTTCTTCTGCAGTCAGGCAGTACGCCACGCGAAAGGAGAACGCTGCGTCCTTTGACTGCAAGCGCCTACTCGGCATGCGGCCAGACAACGCTGTAACGCAGCGAAACAGCGGCCCATGAATCGGGAGCTGATATGGATTGAACAAGAGCGTTTTCGAGGTTGGGGTTGCTCCGAATGCGCCTGGGTCTTCAACCCTTCTGGCCCAGCCCCCGGCGCATCTTTCGGTGAAATGATGCGGAACTTTGAGCTGCGGCGCGACCGGGAATTTAAATCGCATGTTTGCGACCATCACCCAAGAGGCAAGAGTACGAAGAGCAAAGACGCTAAGTAATTCATCCTGTCGTACCGTGCCAGCGCGGAGGTTAAATATGCACCCGGTTCATTGGGACCACGCCGATCACGCCCGGTCTTCGCGTTATGTCAGGCAAGATTGGCAAAAGCTTTACCGCGCCGCTGTCCTCGAGGTTGACCGGAACAGGTTGCTGCAGCGCGTCGAGGAAGCGGAGGCCGCGATTGTGAGACGATCGCGAAGTTTGTCAACGCCGCCTAGCAACCATGGAAGAGAGCAGGACGCTATCGCTCGGGCGCGGCACATCCTGAGCTTGCTACGTGAGGCTGGGCAAAAGCAGTAGCCTCACGCGATTGCTGTTGGAAAGACATCGGCGCTCTAATCCAAGGAAAGGACTTCAAACTCAGAAGTAGCACCTTCCACGTGAACGCGGCTCCTTGCAGATGCTACGAACCGTGCCTTCACGCTACACGGCGGCCGCTCATCAGGTTAATGACTAAAACCACCAATGCCACAACCAGTAGCAGGTGAATCAGACCACCGGCCACGTGTAGGCTGAAACCCAAAAGCCACAGAATCAGAAGCACAACAAAAATCGTCCAAAGCATATTTGTCTCCTCGGTTCATTCGTCGAATCGCTTAACCTTATCCTTGCTTCATCCTTGCTTTGCATCTCTCCGCGCGAGTTGAACTCCCTTGAACGACTTCCCGCACTCCAAACAAAATGGCTTGGATCGTGGAGTGATTAACCCGCAGAAGGGGCACATCCTTGAAGGTCCGACTTCACCACGGGATGTTCTCGTCGACAAGAGCTTTTCCAGCGAGTCAGTGAGGAAGCTGCGCAAGTTACGAAGATGGACAAGAAAAGAATGCAAGACGGAGCCTACTCTTTCGCGTTTTCGACAGGCTCACGATGACACATCCAGGGCAGCGATTCTGTGCAAGATTGCTCAACTTTCACAAGAGCTGTCAGTCCGCAAGGTGACCGTCAAGCCGATCTTGGGATTGGGATGCAAAATCCAAAGTGAGCAATTCAGATCAGCTATTGTTTCAAGCCTGGGCGATCATAAAGCCAGAGACGAGCACTTCTTCTCTCTCTTTCAGGTCCTCTGAGCTAAGTCAGCCCATCTGAAGTTCTCTATCTCTTAGATCCGCAACTCCTAAAGGAATGAATCATGAAAAAGACAATTTCACTGCTGATGATGAGCTTGATGGGCTTGGTTGGAACTTATGCGTGGGCAGGCTCGGGTCATGAAGACACAGTCGAGCGCATGCAAAAGTCGGTTGACGTTCTTAGCGAGATTATGTCAACCCCGGACAAAGGTATCCCCGAAGAAGTGTTGAGCAGCGCCAAGTGCATCCTCGTGGTGCCGAATCTGATTAAAGGTGGTTTCATTTTTGGCGCCAAGCACGGCCGGGGAGTGGCCTCGTGCCGCACATCGACCGGTTGGAGCGCCCCTGCTTTTGTGTCCGTTGGCGGTGGTAGCTGGGGATTGCAGATCGGAGTCGAAGGCGTGGACCTGATCATGCTGGTCATGAATGAGCAGGGTTTCCAGCACCTGTTGTCCAGCAAGTTCGAACTTACCGGTGAAGCATCGGGTGCGGCAGGCCCAGTGGGCCGTCATGCATCCGCCGGAACTGACTGGAAGATGAACACGGAAGTGCTGACCTACTCGCGTTCGAAAGGTGTATTCGCCGGCTTGACGCTTGAAGGTGCAGTGGTGGAGCAGGACAACGACTCTACTCGCGCGATTTACGGCAAGCATATTGAATTTCGAACCATCCTTTCGGGTAAGGGGCCAACTCCGAACAGTGTGGAAGCATTCTTGAAGGCTGTTACCGAAGCGGGCCAACAGGCGCGCATCGCCGAGGCTAAGGAAGACAAAGCAGACAAGAAATAATCGGTTGGAACTTTGCGGGGGAATTTCTTTCGTGGCTGGCCGAAACCCTGGTGCGGTTTCGGTCGGCATTCGAAAGCCCTTGAAAGGTGGAGACATTATGTCAGTCAATTTACGTTGGTGTCTTCGGGCGCTATTAGCCTGTCTGGTTTTCTGGCCAGCTTTTTCATTGGCACAGTCGTCCGATCTCGTGCAAAACCTGGCAGCCTGCCAGGCTGGCCGAGAGGCTTGCGATCGCTCCAAGTTGAGCCCGTCGCAAACGGTCGAAGTGGACGCGAGCAACCGCGAGCGCAACGTTTCGAATTGCAGAAACGGCTTCGATTCCTGTGACCACTCGCAACTCACCCAACCGCAGGCGATTGCATTGGCTGTAGCTGATCACCAGCGTAACGTCACCGATTGCAAAGACGGAATGGCCTCCTGCGACCCTTCGCGATTGACACAATCCGAGGCTCGAGAATCTTCGGTGGCCGCGCATCAGCGCAACGTCACGGACTGCAAGGATGGGGTCGGCGACTGTGATCACTCCAAACTGAACCCATCGGAAGTGGGAGCCGTAGATACAGCCAGGCGTCAGCTCAACGTCTCCGACTGCAAGAATGGCACAGGACTCTGCGACCATTCCAAGCTCACTGGGTCGGAAACCAGCGACGTGGCTGCTGCAGAACACCAGCGCAACGCACAGAATTGTAAGAATGGCTGGGACGACTGCGACCGCTCCAAGCTCACTCCGTCAGAAGCTGGTCAGACAGCCGTCGCCGACCACCAGCGCAATATCACCGAGTGTAAGAACGGCCAGGAAACCTGCGACTACTCAAAACTGACGGCGCCTGAAACCAAGACGCTTGCCGATGCCGAACAGCAACGTAACTACAGGGCCTGTCTGAAGGGATACGGTTATTGTGATCGCTCTCGTCTCACGCCCCCAGAAGCCAAGGCGATTCCGGCCGATCAAAAACCTGCTTCCCAGTAGGACGTCAACGGAACAGCAACTACTCGGCTGAGGTGACAATCTTTTCCTCGCCGCTATTTTGAACCTCAGATGTTTCGAAAAGGCTGTTCGTCATTATCTATCAGCACGCGGTTAAGGTGTTGCATCAGGTAGGTCAGCTTTTCTGAGTCCTCTTCCTGAATGACGGCTTGAGCGAAGTACTGCCATGTTTTCCAAGGATGACGAACCATAGTGATTCCTTTCGTGAGGGTCACCGGTTAGATGTAGCACAGCGCGTGACCCGGCTTGAACCTGGCACCACAAAGAACCGCGACGGCAGAGAAGTGCGCATGACTGACTCGGTTCACAATCTGCTCTCTGCTCTCGTGCATGGCAAGTCAGCCGATGATTACGTTTTCATTTGCGCAAATGGCAAGCCCATGCGTGATTTGCGCGGAACGTCGCAGAACGCTTGTGCTCATGCGGGAGTGTCTGATTTGCTGTTTCATGATCTCCGCCGAACCGGAGCACGGAATCTTCGCAAGGCGGGAGTTGCCGAGGGAATCATCATGAAAATCGGCGACTGGCGCACTCTCAGCGTGTTTGAACGGTACGCAAATGTGAGCCGTTCGGATATGAATGACGCGATTCTAAAGTTGCAGGAATCGGAGAACCGAGTTGAGTAGGAAAGACTGCAAGCGGAAGAGCAACAAAAGCAGATAAGGGCACAAATTGGGCACAATGAAGTGATTACAGGCCAGCTTGCCGTATCCCGTGCGGTGAACTAGCGCTAGCTAGAGATTGATTGCAGGGGGTTTAGGCGTGGTGCCGGGAGGGGGAGTCGAACCCCCAAGGGCCGAAGCCCGGCGGATTTTGAGTTCACGGGTGAGTTCTGAACCGTTTATGAAAATTCTATACTCTACATGATTCGTCAACCACTTACCAGCAACTCGATTTGCTCCGTTTTGATCCAATCTGATCGGTTATGAACATAGAACTACTACAGTTTTACTACAGTGAGGTTGGCATCTCTCTGCGAATGCGCTCAAGCTGTTTACCGCCTTGACCCCGGGAAGCTTCACATACTTCCCAGGATCTTGCGGATGAAGACTAAGCAGCTCGGGGTGCGAGGTGAGGTGCACTTTCAGCCAAACGGAGCAATGCAAGTGTATTGGTTGAGAAAATCTTGTCACGATCTCCAGCGTCGGTGATCGTGTCGTTCACAAGATCGATGTGCAGCTTTGGGCTCATTGGAACCGGCCCGAAATCGGTCCCAAACAGTACGCGGTCAACGCCGCACATTTCGATCATGGCCTTGAGGCAGATCGCGCTTGGCCCCATGGTATCCACATAAATATTCGACTTGAAATACTCCGAAGGCTTACGAAGATTCTTGTCCACCTTTTGAATCGGTGGGTTTTGGATGCCTTTGTAGTTCAAGTCCCAGTTCCAATCGAGTCTGCAAATCACGGGAGCGAGGGCTCCGCCCATATGAACGAAAAGAACCTTTAGTTTTGGGTATCTATCGAAGACGCCGCTGTAGATCATGCGGGCTGCCGACAGCGCCGTATCAAATGGCCGGCCTACGGCTTCGTTGAGCCTGTACTGCTGCATTGAAGCAGCACCTATCGCTACCAGGGGCGGATGAATATGAACGAGAACATCCTTGTCCTGAGCGTACTCCCACAGCCATTCGGCTTTGGGTGAGTCGAGAAAGATCTGATCTGGACCGGCCCCGTAGCTGGTCGAAATACTGATGCAGCAAGCTTCTTTGTTGGAGATCAGCGGATCAATGACATCACGCGTATTCTCTTCCAGAGCATGAGCGTTGGCCATGCAGGCAATGTCATTGGGGAACCTATCTCGAAGCCCGAAAGACTCGTCGTGCAGGAATTTGAGCGTGTCGATTGTGCTTGCTTTAATGATGTTCTGGGCGAACGTCTCTATTTCGCCGCCATAGCTGTTCACGCAGAGCGTAACCCCACTCTGCCGCTGAATCTCCATCGAATAATCAACGTCGACCGACTCGCGATAGAAAAACATTTCGCCAGCGTTGGCCTGCGGCAACGGCTTTGAGTCATCAAAGCCTATATTTTCAACGAATTTCTGACGCAGCTTCGGACCGAAAATGTGTCGGTGAGTGTCGATGATGCTTCTGGTTGCAGATTGAGTCATTTGAACTCCTCGAAATGGGACGATTGGATCCTGCCAGGAGTCCGTCTGTGTCGTTTTGCTCATGATCAGACGACCGACACTCTGGCGCGGAACTGCGTTCCCGCTCAGCCTGCCGTCGATCGAGAGCTTTGTTGCGGACAATCGCCATGAACGTCATTCTCGTCACCGAGGCAGCAAAAACAATGAGAGTTAACCAGTGAGCCTGGAAAAGTAGATGTGGCGCAGTGGGTAGATAAACCAGCTGTCCTGTATACAGATAGACGGCTGCGCCACCAGAGGAACAAAACGACCGTGGGCCGCATAGTTCCTTCACATCTCATAAACGAATTACAACAGTGGAATACTTGGTGACTGCTCACAATTGCTCAGTTTTCGGAATATACATGTCCAAGCAAAACTGATTTGTACGGGCGGGAATGGGAGCGCGGAAGCTAGTCGTGGAGAACGACGTTCAGAAGTGAGCTATGCACTTGCAGCGCGCTGCCGCCATTGTAGCCAATGAATCCCAACATTCTAAACCTATTCATGAAAAAACTGACCCGCGACCGGGTTGTGCCTATCATCTCGGCAAGGGTCTCCTGACTCATCTTGGGGATTACAGTCTCGGGCGCCCCTTCCTTGCCGAAGTGCGCAAGCAACAGCAGAAGCCGAGCTAATCTCTTTTCGCTGGAATTAAAGAGTTGGTCGACCAAATCCTCTTCGTACCGAATATTCCGCGCCAGCAGATAGGCTACAAACAGGTCGGAGAATGTGTGTTCCCGGTGGAGCGCAAGCATCATCGCCTTCTTGTCAATGCGCAGAACTTCGCAGTCCGTCATTGCGGTTGCAGACCCCATCCGCAGGAGCTGTCCAGCCAGGCCACCTTCTCCGAAAAACTCTCCCTCGCCCAATATGCCCAGGGTCGCTTCTTTGCCAATCTTCGATACCACAGTAAGTCTGACCTTGCCTCCCTGGATGTAGAAGACAACGTCAGCTGAATCTCCCTGCGCGAAGATGATTTGTTTTTTGGAAAAGGTCACGACCGTCCTGCCCTCGCCGATGGTGGCAAGGAATTTCTTCGGGTCGAACTCACGCTTTTTCGTTGCCTGCGCGGTTGGTGCCATCAATGGCTTCTCCTGGAACGGGAGGTACACTCTTAAACATTCTGTCA
>Ga0265760_10000335_pt1 | contig 13184 bp, 7 predicted proteins | sample NZIome_2_FD_200831 | JGI IMG/M metagenome (GOLD analysis project Ga0265760, IMG submission 200831) | Metatranscriptome of rhizosphere microbial communities from Maridalen valley, Oslo, Norway - NZI1 (Metagenome Metatranscriptome) | ecosystem: Host-associated > Plants > Roots > Rhizosphere > Soil...
TAAGAGTCTTGCGGCGCCAGCGGAGATTGCAAGTCGGTCGAGTCGTCAATCGCATGCGAATAGGTGTAAGAAGCGAGAAACTGGTAGTGATGGCTGAGGGTCTTACGCAGGTTCGCGGTGAAGCCGCTGTAATTGGAGTTGCCGTTGGAATAGTTCGCATCCATGTCGCCGAAGGGAACCACCACGCAGCCGCCAGGAGAATCAAACGGCAGAGTGTTGTCGCATTTGCCCCCGGTGGGACCAAGCCCTAAACCATCGGCATTGGCTAGAAGAACTGCGTCCTGCAAGCAGGGTCCGCCGGCCAACGACGGATTCAATCCCGATGGCCGGAAGAAGTTCAACATAGCCGCGGGTGCGAAAGCGCCCGTTGGGGTTCCGGTGATGGCCCCAGGGCAAATCTGTACCTGCAACGGGCCGGATGGATATAGCGGGCTGGTCGTAGGAATTCCGGCTGCGTTGGCGAAAGCGACTGCTCTCTGCCAGTTCTGCACCAGCAAATCTCCCCGCACCGTATTTGCGTTGATAGGCCGGTTCAGGTGCCGCCCACCATTGAAGTTGTACGCCAGGCTCAAAGCGAAGCCGCCACCCAGGTCCTGCTCAAAGGTCAGGTTCGTTTGTTCCGAATAGGCATACACAAAACCCTTGCCGATCGGATAACCGAAGGGTTGGAACGCAAGCGGGAAAGGCGATGCCGGGTTCAGGTAATTCTGATTAATAAAAATCGATTGCGGAAAATTCAACGCCTGGAACTGTTGCTGATTGGGCAAGTATCCCAGGTTGGTCGTGAAGGGAGCAGGGATGCAGGTGGGCACAGTTTGAATGCCCTGGAAAATGTTGGTTGCGTTCAGATTCAGTGGGCTGACAGTAGCCGCATTCGTCCCGCAGGGAGCGCCTCCGGCGAACAGCAACTGCCCACTCTTCGATCCGTCCGAAGCATCGCCCAGGAAGTAAAGTCCGAGCAAGGGGTGATCGTAGAACATCCCGAAGGACGCGCGTAAAACCGACTTGCCATTCCCCTTCGGGTCCCAGGCCATGCCAATGCGCGGCTGAATGTTGTTGGTATCGGTTTGAATGCCTTTCTGCAGTCCCAGCGCATTATAAGCAGTCAGAGCCAATGGATCAGGAGGAGCAAACTGTGGCGGGAACTCGATGTCATACCGCACGCCCAGGTTCAACGTAAGGTTCGGCGTCGTTCGCCACGAGTCCTGGAAATAAACCCCCAGCGGCTTGTTAGAAAACGAGTCGTTAGGATTTCCAATGCCCTGAATAAAATCCTGCGGAACTCCCAAACCGTAGGCCTGCACTCCAGAAAGGGCCGGGATGGCCTGCTGCAAGCTTGCCGGCAGCACATTGAAAATTGAACTGGGGATCACCTGGGCGGCGCTGAGCGCCCCCATGTCATACACCCCGCCGTAGTTCACGGTAAACGTCGCCGTGGTTGGAATGTAGTTGAAGTCCACGCCGAGCTTCATGCCGTGCCGCCCGCGCGTCCAGGAAAAATTGTCGGTGAACTGATAACGCTGTTCGACACGCTGGATATAGGAATACGGTTCGCGGCCAAAGTACGCAAAGCCAGGAATGTTGACCGCGACATCGGAGCCACCAGGCGCGCTCGAGTAGAAATACGACAACCCACGCCGCGCGTACTGGAAACGAAACTCATTGACCTTGTTGTTGCCAATCGTCCACGTATCCTGAAACACTCCAGCGACATCCCGATAAGTCTGCTGCGAAGTCCTCGAGAACGAGTTCTGCCCGAAAGTCTGATTCTCGCCATTCACTTCGATCCCAGTCACAGTGCTCGGGCTGACGTTCGCTCGCAGCGTGATCCGATTGTTGGCATTGACATTGTGGTCAATTCGCAAAGAATACAGACTCGTACCCTCAGAAACCGGGAAGTTGCCCACTTGCGCATTCAGCGTCTGAAACTGCAATGGCAAGCCGTGGCACAGCGTGTTGCCGGGATTACACGAACTGGGAAACTGCGTCAACGGACTGGTTCCGTTCGACGGAATCGGAATCGCCCCAAGTTGCGCCAGCAATCCAAACGACTGCGGATAAGATCCATTCAAAGCGATCGCGGACGATCCTCCCGCCAGAAACGCGTATTGCTGCAGAAGCCCCACCGGCAATCCCGGCGTCCCCAGAAAGGCCGCCTGCTGCGGCGTCACCTGAATATTGAAGGTACCGGGAGGGAGGACGACTCCAGGAGGAGCGAAGATATTGGTGGCGTCGAATGGAACCAGCCCAAAGTTGTTCTCCCCAATCACCGAAAATCCAGTCTCCTGCCGCCGCGTGATCTCGTAGGCAAAGTAATAATAGGTTTTGTCTTTCTTGATCGGCCCACCAAACGCTGTCCCAGCCTGCACCCGCGTGTAAGCCGGCTGCGGAACGTTGCTGAACGGGTTCGTGGCCTGGATATATCGATTCCGCAAATAACCGTAGGCGTCGCCGTGGAATTGATTGGTTCCGGAACGCGTAATGATGTTGATCACGCCCCCGGAAGCTTGCCCATACTCCGCCGCATAACTGTTGGTAATGATCTGGAATTCCTGCACCGCTTCCTGCGAGACAGTAGAGCGCACGCCGTTGGTTGCGTTGTCAATCGCATTGGCGCCATCCACGTTCACCAGGTTCGAGCGCGCCCGCTGCCCGCTGATGTTGAGCCCCGACGTCGGAGCCGCCCCGATGCTGGGAGCGTTGTCGAGGAGCACCTGTGAATCCGTCAGAGCAAAGTTGATGTAGTTTCTTCCATTGATGGGAAGGTTATCGATGCGTGTCTGTCCAATCGTGTCAGTCGTCGAAGTGCGGGTGGTCTCGACCAGCTCGGCTGCAGAGCTCACATTGACCACTTCCTGCGTCCCCGCAACCGAGAGCGTGATTGGCAAATCCGCCACTTCTCCAACCGTAATGACCACGTTCTCAATCGTGGTTTTCGCGAATCCCCCAGCCTCGGCAGTAACCTGATAAGTTCCCGGTGGCAACAACGCGATGCGATATTCACCCTGCCCATTCCCAGTTCCAGGACGCTCCACAGCTCTCGCCGGATCTCGCGCCGTCACCGTGGCGTTCGTCACCACGCTGTTCTTCGAGTCTTTCACCGTCACGTGCAGATCGCCGGTGGCCGAGCTTTGGGCAAATCCAAACGTGGTCAGAGCCAGCATTAGAACCAGTGGCGAGACGAGCTTCCGCATGGTCATAAAATTTTCTCCATAAGCATGACTGACGAGGGAGACGCCCGGCTTTTGCGGGCAGGAGGCCATAGCCAGTCCGAATTTGTCGGCAGGCTTCAGAGCAAACATCTTGAGAAGGCGCGTTCGGCTGCTTTGTACATCAACCCGCAAGCAGAAAGCAAGCCAGATCACCAAAGAGCATCGGATTGGTTAAATGTAGCCGCGACCGTCCAGTCATTAGAAACACGTAGGGGCGGACGCCCCGTCCGCCCGCCGGTGCGAAGCACCGCACCCCCCGCGACGATGCCGTGACGACGAGCTCGTCAGTGTGTGCGTGAGGACCAGAATTTCGACGACACGGTGAATGAAAGCTCCAGGTCGCTAGCTGCGAAGCGGCGTAAGAATGCAGCCCACGGCGTAAGCCGTGGGGAAAAAGGGGAAAGCCGATGAGCCCCAGCGGGGCGAAAGACCAGTTCTCGTTACAACGTCATCTCGCTCAAGGGCAACTATCCAATCTAGCCGGTGTCATGACGTCCACACTCAAGGGCAAAGTCTAAGCGCTAACTCAAGCAGGCGGCCTCGAGGGCCCTGTTGGCTGGTTTGGGGTAGCGTCCGATTAGCCGACAATCCGCGAGCCATCTGTTTTTGCCTCAATCTAGAACTCCAAGCTAAGATTGCCAAGTGATGGACTCTTCACGCGAGCCGCTGACGCCGGACGAGCGTGCATCTGGAGATGCACGTGCCAAGTCTCAAGGGAAGTTAGCGCTGGCTCTGGGAGCGATCGCAATCGCGCTCAGTTTGGTTCTTGGGTTTGTTTATCTAATCTCGGTCCGTCGCCTGGAGCGCGAGGTGGCACGGCTCAGCCAGCAGACGGAAGATTTCAGCCGGCTGGTCGTGCGCGCACAAGAGCAATCGCAGACGTTGGCTCAGCAGGCTTCGCAAGCGGCTGCGAACGCGCAGACAGCCGCTCAACAGCGCGACTTGGCGAAGCAGGATCAATCGAACTCGGAGGCGCAGGCGCAACTCGCGCGCGAGCAGGCCGCCGCCGAGCAGCAAAAGGCAGATCAAGCCACCCAGCAGGCTGAGCAATATCGGCAAGAGCGAGAGGCGGAACTTGCACAGCTGCAACAGGCTCTCGGGCAAATCGCCGAAACCCGTCGCACCGCCATGGGCCTGGTGATGACGCTGGATAGCAAGTCGATTCGCTTCGACTTTGATAAGGCAAACATTAAACCGGAATATCGCGACATCCTGAATCGTATCGCCGGGATCCTGATGACGCTTAAGGGATATACGATTGCTGTCTACGGATATACGGACGACATCGGCACGCAGACCTACAACTTGCAGCTCTCTCAGCGCCGCGCCGAAGCTGTCCGCGACTTCTTGGTGCAGACCGGAATTTCCCCGACAATCTTGAGCACCAAGGGTTTTGGCAAATCCGACCCGCGTGTTCCGGGCGACAGCGAACAGGCGCGTGCTGCCAACCGCCGGGTCGAGATCGGCATAGTGGATTCGAAACTTATCACGAACGGCCCTCTCGTCGTGCCTAAGTGAATTAGGCGGTACAGGTCCGCTGTAGACGTATCGCTGTGACTCCTCAGAGATAATGGACAACGCCTCTTTGAGGAACGCTGTTTAATAGCGTAGGACCTCGGGTCCCATTCGGGTGCAGGGATCATCTCAGCCGCCGCTCGGCGGGCGAATTTCTCGTCAGCGGTCACTTCTTTGCTTTTTCTTCCGTGCAACTCTCGAGCGAGCGCTCAAATTTCTTGGCGAGTGTAATGCTGTTAACGGCGAGATGCAAAGTTTGGTCGTGGTCGTCTTGAAACCAGTTGGCGACATCGTTGAGGTTGTAACCGTCATTGATGCGGCAGTCGCTGAGAACGCCTCCGGCGCCCACCTTGCAGGAAATCGGAGGCCTCGAGTCCGTAACACTCTTGACCGCGGTCGTGGGCATGTTCGAATCAGCGCTCTTCGTAGTCAAGTTGCTGGCTACACGGACATTTGCAAGCGGTTTGCTGGCGTCAACCAGTGTGCGCGCGTCGTCTGCAGCTAGTGGCTGCCCCAACCCACAGCATAGAGCCATTACTGCGATTGCAAACCCTGCGATTGAAGGAACGAAATGGGCACGTGTGTTGCGGTACATAAAGCCTCACCTCAGAAACGATCACGCTTGTTGCGGACCATCTATCAACGAAGTTAAAGTCCTGTGCCGCCGGTTGTCGATCAGGCTGACCCTGTGCAAACAAGGGTTAGTTTTCCTCAAAGTTGGTGGCCTAATTTCGGCACGCACGGCATACTTGGATCTTGGCCGACCACAACCCTCCGGTCAAAGCGAAATCAAATGAGAGCTTTACTTTGGTAACTTCCGCCTGATCTGCTGGTACCGTTCTGGAATCCTCAGACCCGACCTCGAAAATCGACGCTCCGGTTTTATTGGTGAAATCGCGAGTAGTTCATAGCCGATGAGACAGCTTTGGCCGTAGTCGTGGGAATGGTCCTGCTCCGGCCAGCGGAAGTGCAAGCCATACTGTTGGTTTTACTAGTTGCACTGGACCGATGGCGTCGATAGGGTGACTTCTGTTCGCCCTTTGGATTGCGTCTCACCTTTACCGTTGTTCGGTGGGGTGGGGACACCGCCGCGGGGGACCTCTCGACGCAGTGTTTAAGTTTTACTGTCAAAGAGGGTGCGATTTCACCCTGGGGCGGGGCGGCACCCACTGGGAGTTTTCCTAGTAGCGGTGCCCCAATGAAAGGTCGATCATGTTGCGTGACCATCGTAATGATGGAAGGAATCCGTCTGAAAACAAAAAAACGAAATGGAGAGGCAAATTGTATGAGCAAAAAACGTCAAACGATTGGAACAAGTCTGTTGGTAGTGTGTTTTCTAGTAGCGGCATCGGCTTTTAGCGCTGCCCAGAACGTCAAAGTGAAAGGAATGATCTCCGGCCGCACCGGAGAATCGTTGATCTTGAGCACCGCGGATGGGAACGTCACCGTAGTCATGGATGATTCCACGAAAGTGCAACAGCCGAAGGGTCTTGGCATGCGCAAGAAGCAAGTCTCGGCCGCTGTCCTGATCCCCGGGCTTAAGGTCAGCGTCGATGGAACGGGCACCTCGACGAATGTCACAGCGAAAAGCATTACCTTCGATGCCAGCGATCTGCAAACCGCCGAAATGATCCAGGCCGGCTTGCACCCCACGGCGGACCAAGTGGCTGCGAATCAGAAGAACATCGCAACCAACCAGCAAGATATCGCTGCCAACCAGCAGGCGACCGCAACCAACGCGAAGAATATCTCCGCTAACCAGCAGGCAACCGCGGCCAACAAGGCGGATATTGAAAAGAACATCGCCGACATAGAGGCCAACACGAAACGCTTTTCTGAGTTGGGCGACTATGAGTTGAAGGGCCAAGGAACCATCAACTTCAAAACCGGGAGCGCCAAGATCGCGCCGGAGGACCAAGCGCGACTTGCCGACCTGGCGCAAAAAGCCAAGGACCAGACTGGATACATCATCGAGATACAGGGCTATGCCGACTCGACGGGTAACGCTGCAATGAACACAAAGCTGAGCCAGGCCCGGGCACAAGCGGTGATCGACTATTTGGTCCAGCATGGTGTACCGGTACGGCACATCACGGCTCCAGGGGCGTATGGTGAAACCGACCCAGCGGCATCGAACGAGACCTCATCTGGCCGGGCTGAAAACCGCAGGGTTGACGTCAAGGTCCTTATCAACAAGGGCATCAAAGGTAGCTAGCGACCTGTGCCATTTAGACTTTGCCCTGGCAGCTTTTGCTAGCCTTTCTCTTTCGGCTGCGACGGCAAAAGGGGGGATGGGGATTTTCGATCCCCGCCCCCGCTTTAGCCTGGAAGATGCCGAACGACTGACGCCGCCCGTCCAGGCGGCTTTTCTTTGCATTATGTCGACGGTGGTTTTGCGGTGACTAACACTGACGGGCGATTACGCGTTTTGATCGCCGGGCAATGAGCACCCCCTGTCGAATGCGTCGCTGCCGCGAGCGAACCAGACCTTACTGGTTAGGAGCGTAGTCTTTTTCAACGCTGCGGTACCCTTTTCGGCTGTGGACGCGCAGGCCTTTCGGGTTCAGCGCTTGAACTTCGATAGTACGGTACTGCCCGTCCAGCTTGAACGCCGCCGGCTTGTAGGACAGTGCGTACTGGCTGCGCAGTTCTTCCTGAATAGCCGCGAACGCGTTAGCTACTCCCGTGATCTGGGAGGGCACATACGATCTCCCACCGGTTGCTTCGGCAATGTATTCCAAATTTTTTTGGCCGCGTCCGCCCGAGCGGGTCAGGCTGGTGCTGATGGTGTACACCGAGACTTCGGCCCGCTGGGCCATCTCGATGGCTCTTTCGCGGCTCGCGGAGCTGGCGTTGTCGTCCCCGTCGCTCAGGAGGATGATGGCGCGCCGGATAGGGCCGGCCTGCGGCTGCTTCAGAAGCTTCTCACGGCAAGCAAAGTAGAGGGCATCGTACAGTGCTGTTAGGCTGCCCGGTTGCAGCATGTGAACGCCGGCAGAAAGCTTCTCCAGGTCATCGGTGAAATCCTGAGTGACCTGAGGTTTAATGCTAAAACCGACGACAAAGGCCTGGTCAGATTTCTGCCGGAGGGTCTGCTTCAGAAACGCGATGGCCGCTTCCTGCTCGAACGTAAAGCGATCGTGCACTGATTGGCTGGTATCGATCAGCAGGCCGACTTGCAGGGGAAGATCCGTTTCGCTCTGGAAGCTGAGGATCTGCTGCGGCGGCTTGTGGTCGTCAAGAATCTTGAAATCGTTTTGCTTCAGGTCCTTGATGTAGTGGTCGTGCTTGTCAGTGACGGTGAAGACCAGGTGGACTTCGCTCACCGCCGCGCGTAGGGTGAGGAGCGACCCATCCGGTTCTGTCGGCGCACCGGAGCCAGGTTCCTTTCCAGGCGCATTCTGCGATTTTCCGGTTTGAGCAGAATCCGGAGTGGTTGTCCCGTTCTGCGCCAGCTGCGTAACCGCCGCTTGAGCACCGCTCCGTTTCGTCGGAGAAGATGCTTCCAGCTGAGCCTGAGGTTCGCCATTCTGTTGGGCAGTGGAGAGTGGCGAGGGCAAGAACAGCACCAAACCGATTAGCAAGGAGGTGACGGGGCTGAACTTCATGGTTCTCCGAATTATAGCTGCTGGTCTTTCCCCTAGCTCAATCAAATGCCCGGTAGAAACAGGTTCGATTCCTATGACGCTAGCCTTCCGAACGGCAGTAGTCGCAAACGATCTGGACGTGGTTTGGTAGAAATACAAGCACAGGCTGATTGTTTTGCTAGTTGCTTCGGCCTGTTGGAGTAGTTAAGGTAATTCTCGTTCGTCCTTTCACATCCGCTCCGCCTTTGCCGGTTGCCGGTGGGGGTGGGGCGGGTTCTCAACATAAGCTTTAATGTCAACCGTGAAAACCCAATATTCAAACTCTTCCTGGACCTCATCTCGTTGAGAGCACGCCGTTTCCAAATTTATGTACATGCATAACCGTACATATATTGCCGTACTGACAGTGTTCCACGTGGAACACTTCTCACTCGTGGCGGCTGATGCCTGAGCTCTCTTCGCTCAACGTCTTGAGCGCCCAAGCCATGCGCGGAGTATTGTGGGCGATGCCAAGACGCCCACGCGCGTCCAGCAAAATCATTCCGCCATGCCCGTTCACGCGCGCCTGCAAATAATTGATCGCCTCTGCCGCTACCCACTCTGGAAGAGAGCCTGACGCGACGCGGTCCGCGGCCCACTTGGCCAGCACCAGTTTCATGATGGGCTCGCCCCATCCCGTGGTCGAAGCGGCCGCGGTTTTGTTGTCGGCGTAGCAGCCGCATCCAATCAAGGATGAGTCGCCCAGGCGGCCGGGAGCTTTGTTGAGTGTGCCTCCGGTCGAAGTGGCGGCGGCGATGTCGCCTCGGGCGTCGAGTGCGACGGCGCCCACGGTGTCGTGCGAGAGCGTGGCAGCAAACAGATCGGGCTTCTCTTCAGAGGCGTGCGCCTGGAATTCGCGCAAGCGTTCGACCTCGCGCGGGATGATGAGGTCTTCGTTTCTGCACAGCGGAATGCCATGCTCGGACGCGAAGCGCTCCGCGCCTTCGGCGACGAAATATACGTGCGGGCTTTCGCTCAGGATCTTGCGAGCGGCACGCACTGGGTTGCGCAAATGCTCCACGCAACCCACGCCTCCGGCGCGAAGGGTGGCCCCCTCCATGATGAGCGCGTCGAGTTGTACTTTGCCTTCGCGATTGAGGAAGCTGCCGCGGCCGGCATCGAAGGTCTCGTCGTCTTCCATGACCACGACTGCTTCCTCGACTGCGTCGAGGGCGGAGCCGCCGCGGCTGAGCACTCGCCAGCCGGCTGCAGCGGCGTTGCGGACGCCGTTGAGATGAGCCTCGACCATGTCATCCGGAATGGCCCAGGCGCCTCCATGGACAACCAGAACAGGATCAATCGGCAAGAGAAGTCCTCCTTGAGGGATCAGTCTAGCATTGTGGACGTTTTTGGCTGAGCGTGGGCCACCCATACAGTATGGGCCGGCAGCGGCTGAAGCCGAATTGATAGGGGTTGGGTTGCGATATGGCTGAAGCCATATCCTGATACGGATCCAAAGTGCGGGGGCTACGTTTGTTTATATTTTGTCGGACAGCAGCATTTGTTCTACGATTTCGGCCAGGACTCTGTAGCCTTCGGGATCAATCTGCTCTCGCGTGGCTTCCTGGAATTTTTTCGCGCGCTCTTTTTTGTCGAGGTAATAGACGACGGCGGGCAGCACGCGGCGCACTTCGTCGCAGAGGGCGCGCAAATGCATTAGGCCGTCCACATCCAGATCGGAAGACTGCAAGTTGGATATTTCCCCGACCAGTTGCTTGATCTCACCTTTCCAGTGATCGAATTCGGTTTCGTATTTCAGGAAGGACTCGGCGTCTCCGACGATTAGCAACTCCAACGCTTGCAAATCGGCTGGGGTCAAGGGTTTTCGAGCCTTCAGCTTTGGCAGCAGGGACGCGAAGTCGATATGGGACTGAACAGCTTCACGGGCTTGACCTTCGAGTTCTTCGACCTGGTCGCCCAAGGCGCCGTAGTTGTCGCTGGTTTCAGTCTGGGCACAGCGGGACGCCAGTTCGAGTGTCTTCTGAATGGTTGCGCTGAGCTGTTCAGCCATGGTTAGAGCCTCTCTAATGTCGGAATAGTCTAGCATCTGGACTTGCCTTCGGTAGCTTTCCCAAATTGGGAAGGTGGTACCGTAAACATTTTGCACGGGATTGGTTCGACGACGAATAGAAAGTGCATAAGCAAGCACTTTTCTGTTGACTCTGACTTTTGGCTGTACTACTCTCGCGCCCACTCCGGCTGCCGCCACTCGGCCGAATTTTTCCGCGTCCCTCTCGTTGGCTGTGCGCCGCGCTGCGCGCCAGGAAAATTGCGTTGGGTGACCTCCGCGTTTTGAAAGTCAAGACGACTTCACTGGAGTGTGCTCCATGACTGGATGCAGCCTCAGACGCTATCCGTGTGTCTGAGCTGCCCACCGAAAACCCTTCACCCGCCACGTTTTTGCAGATCCGCGTTTTGTGGTCTGCGTGACGGAGATCCCCCGGGGATTTAGTGGAACACCGACAATCAAGGAGGAATTGTGAACAAAGCAGCCAAGCTTGCGTCAGTTTTAACTTTGGCGGTGCTGTTCCTCGCCGGAATGGCATTCGCTCAAACCGATCCTGGAGTTCAGAGCGCCAGCCGGGGCACAGGCGCGACAATCATTTCGAGTGACCCGAACGGCTTTCTGCCGTTTTTCACGGACGGTCAGGCCCGCTTCGCCGCCGTAGAGTCGGTTTCGAAGAGCCCGAGCAACAACAACGGTTTGGGACCGCGGTTCAACTCAAACAGCTGCAGTTCCTGCCACGCGCAACCTGCGTTGGGCGGGACCGGCGCCGCCACCAATCCCCAATTCGCGTTTGCGGGCAGTTCAGTCGCCCCTAAAGACTCGACTCCGTATTTCATCACCGCCAATGGCCCTACGCGTGAGGCCCGGTTCCCGTTCTTCTTTAACCCGAACGGCACGGTGAACACCAGCAATCCCAACGGTGGAGTGGAAGACCTGTTCACGGTTAGCGGCCGCACCGATGCTGGCAGCTGCAGTCTGCCACAGCCCAGCTTTAATGCGGCAGAGCAGGCGAACGACATTATCTTCCGGATTCCCACGCCAACATTCGGCGCAGGGTTGATCGAGAACCTGGACGATTCCACTCTGCTAAAGAACCAGGCGACCAATCTCAACAACAATTTTGGCGTCGCCGGCACTTTCAACCACAACGGCAACGATGGCACCATCAGCCGTTTCGGCTGGAAGGCGCAGAACAAGTCGCTGCATATCTTTACGGGTGAGGCTTACAACGTGGAGATGGGCATCAGCAACGAGCTGTTCCCCCAGGACCGTCCGCTGCCCGGGGAAGACGGCAGTGGCGGCAGCGGCCTCACGGGGCTGCCGTCGAACTGCCTGAACCTCACTGGAACCGGGTACCCGGAAGATACGTCCAATCCAACGCTGACGCCGCAAGCGGCAGTTCTGGATGACGTATCAGCGTTTGCCAACTTCATGCGCTTTTTGGCGCCGCCGCCAACTGGCGGGGTTGTGCTAAATGGACAGCAGGTCTCCTCATCAACGATCCAGGCCGGGGCCCAGTTGTTCAGCTCTATTGGCTGCGCCAGTTGCCACAATCCGTCGCCCGGGACGACGCAGGTGTCGAACTTCGTTCCGGCGTTGAGCAATGCCCCGGTGAATGCGTTCTCGGATATTGAGATCCATCACATGGGGAGTGGTTTGGCGGACAACGTCTCACAAGGTGGCGCTGGCGGAGATCAGTTCCGCACGGCTCCTTTGTGGGGTCTTGGACAACGAATCTTCCTCCTGCATGATGGCCGCACCACGGACCTGAATGCCGTAATTCAGGCTCACGAAGGCAATGGCAGCGAGGCCAGCAACGTCGAGGAGAACTTCGACAACCTAAGCCGGAGCCAACAGCAGGAGATTTTGGATTTCCTGCGTTCGCTGTAACGGTTTATGGGTATCCCTGGCGGGCACGGAGTGTCCCGCCAGGTTTTCTCGCCGAGCTGCACGGGCGGGGACGCCCGCGCCTACATTTGGCGAGATCGAAATTCGAGGTAAGACATGCATTCCCGATTCTTCTGTTCCTTAATCGCTCTTGCCCTACTTGCGCCGTTCCCGGCCTGGGGACAGAACGCGCCGAAAAACGGTGGTGATTTTTCGAACGACCTGCAGCCGGTGACCAAGGTTCCCCCTAACGTCATTCTGGTGAAGGGCGCATGGTCGAGTGCCAGTGACTCCGTCACTCCTGTGCCGGAAGGCGGGAGCGTGGCCAACAACGTTTTCCGCGACCCGTATTTCGGGATGACCTACCCGCTCCCGAAGGAGTGGACGGAAAAATATAAAGGCCCGCCGCCATCGGACACCGGCCGATACGTGCTGGCTCAGATCAGGCCCGACGTCACATTCAAAGGACCGGCCCGAGGCACGATCCTGATTACCGCCGAGGACATGTTCTTCACTTCTCTGCCTGCAACCAACGCGGTGCAGCTCATCAATTACGAAAAAGACAATCTGCAGGCTGATTACAAGTTGGAGCTGCCGCCTACACAAGCCAAGGTCGCGGGGCGCTCGTTTACCTTCTTTGCTTATTGGTCTCCAATCGCGGAGCTGCACTGGTACGTTCTGGCCACACAAATCCGCTGCCACGCGGTAGAGGTTGTCCTGACCAGCCGCGACACGAAGCTGCTGGAGAGCCTGATGCTCGACTTGAACAGAATGGAATTGCCCGCAGAAGGCCCTCCCCCGGCGGGCACGGGGGGGAACGAGGTTCCGGTGTGCATTAAAGACTATGCGAGCGACGAACATGTGATTACGCGGGTCGCTCCGGTGTTCACCGAGCGTCGGTTCAACTCCGTTCCCGTCCGAATCATTATCGACAAA
>Ga0265760_10000336_pt1 | contig 13179 bp, 10 predicted proteins | sample NZIome_2_FD_200831 | JGI IMG/M metagenome (GOLD analysis project Ga0265760, IMG submission 200831) | Metatranscriptome of rhizosphere microbial communities from Maridalen valley, Oslo, Norway - NZI1 (Metagenome Metatranscriptome) | ecosystem: Host-associated > Plants > Roots > Rhizosphere >...
AAGGTGTCCCTGAATGCCGTACACCCAGAGTGATTTCTTGCCGGAGTTGTGCAGGGTGAAGGTGAGGGCTACCAGAACGGCATTTTGGCTGGGGATCTCTACTGCAGTTACGACGTCGAGCGACCCGCCACCTTGCGGCTTGGCGCGCTGAAAAAACGCTACCACGCCGACGATGATGAGTATCCCGACCGTCGTCAGCAGCAGCGGTTTGACCGGCGGCAGGTTGCGCTTGGCGGTGCCGAATTCGTCGGCGATGTTGATTGTGGGACCGCGTTGCGCGCTGGTGGCCGTAACCTCTGCCGGTGAGCCGGGCGGCGGTGAAGCGGGCGCAGGATTGGGTGTTTGATCGGGCATGGAAGCGTTCGCGCTTTCGGATTGTACTCCTAGCCGGGGAATTCAATTCCACTCATGCTTCATCGCCTTGACGAATTGTTCTGTGGGCAGAGTGTTCAGGATGTCGTTCTTGGTGAGCCAGGCGCGCCGCGCCTGCAGAATGCCATAGCGAATTTTGTCGAGGTGCGAAGTGTGATGGGAATCGGTGTTGATCACGATCTTCACTCCTTTCTGTTTGGCCTGGCGCAGGTGCACGTCGTTGAGATCCAAACGATCGGGGTAGGAGTTCAACTCCATGGCGACTTTGTGTTTTGCGGCCGCAGTCAGCACTGCATCCATGTCGAAGTGGTAAGCGTCGCGGCGAAGTTGCAGACGGCCGGTGGGATGGCCGATGATGGAAGTGTTCGGATTGCCGACTGCCTTAAGCAGGCGATCGGTCATCTTGGCCGGCTCCTGATTGAAAACCGAATGCACGCTGGCGATGACTAAATCCATCTGGGCAAGGACGTCATCGGAAAGATCGAGATCGCCGTCGGCAAGAATGTCGACTTCGATTCCCGCAAAGATGGTGACGCCCTCGACCTTTGCATTGGTCTCGCGAATCCGCTGAATGTGGACCACGGCGCGCTTGTCATCCAGGCCGTTGGCGAAAGCCAGGTTCTTGGAGTGATCGGTGATCGCCATGTATTTGTAGCCGCGCGCTTTCGCGGCTTCGGCCATTTCTTCGATGGTATTTTTGCCGTCGGTTTCGACGGTGTGCATGTGCACATCGCCTTGCACGTCGTCCAAAGTGATCAGCTTGGGCAGCGTGTGATTTGCGGCGGCGTCGATCTCGCCCAGATTTTCGCGCAGCTAGGGAGGTATGTAGTCGAGCTTGAGTTTGGCGTAGATCTCTTCTTCGGTTTTGCCCGCGACCGGCTTTTCGGTCTTGAGGTCGGCCAGGCTGTACTCGTTTAGCGTGTAGCCCATCTTGAGGGCGCGCTGGCGCAGGGCGACGTTGTGGGCCTTGGATCCGGTGAAGTACTGCATGGCCGCGCCGAAGGAATCGGGAGGCAGCAGGCGCACGTCCACCTGCATGCCGTGGCGCAACTGAAAGCTGACCTTGTTGTCGCCCTGCGCGATAATGCTCATCAGAGGCGGATACTTCGCGACGTACTGCACTGCCTTCGCGCGTTCGTCCTCGCTGCAACAAGTCTTGCCCGTAACCAGAATGTCCAGATCGCCGACTGTTTCACGACCGCGGCGTAAAGAGCCGGCTGGAGTAATCTTGTCGATGCCAGGGAACTTCGCCAGATATTCCGTGAGCTTATCGGCTTCGTCCTCGGCGGCGTCGATCAGGAATCGTCCAGAGATTCGGCGGTAGTCTTCGATCGCCTTCAACAGTTTTTGTTCGTGCTTCTCGCCCATGCGCGGCAGTTCGCGGATTTTTCCTTCCCGCGCCAGCTTTTCCACGCCATCTACGTCGCAGATTTTGTAGGCGCTCCAGATCAGGGAAATCGTCTTCGGTCCCAGGCCCTGAATCTTTAGCAACTGCAGCATCGAAGGGTGATATTTCTTGAGCAGATCGGCTTGCACGGTGAGGCTGCCGTCTTTGAATAATTCCTGCAGGTTGACGAGCATCCCCTTGCCGATGCCGGGAATCGCCAGCACCTTTTTGGGTTCAGTGATGATGTCTTTGATCTGTTCAGCCAGATTTTCGATGGCCTGGGCGGCGTTGCGATAGGAGCGGATGCGGAAGGAATCCTGACCGTCGATTTCCAGCAGGTCCGCAGTCTCGTAGAGAATGTTAGCGATCGCCTTGTTGTCCACGGACTAAAGATTAAACAAGATTGGGATGCAGTGCCAGCGGTAGGTGAGGAGAAGAGGCGGTACTGAGAAAATAGAATTGCTCATCCGGCCACGAAGTTCCTGCACGGCCGTTCGGCGGTGGAGAATCCAGTTGGGCTGCGACTCAGGCGCTCTTAGTAACGTTAGCTGCCTGGGGTCCCTTCTGGCCTTCGGTGATTTCGAACTCTACTGTGTCGCCTTCCTGCAGGCTCTTATAGCCCTCGGAAGTGATTGCGCTGTAGTGGACAAAAACGTCGGGGCCATCCGCGCGTCCGATGAACCCGTATCCTTTCGCGTTATTGAACCACTTGACGGTGCCTTTCAGACGTTCCACGTACCCCCACTTTCTGCACGTCCTTCAGTCGGGGGGCCAAAGACGTGCCCGCATAGGATGCATTTTGGAGCGATTGGGATTGGAGTGTCAAGACGAAATGGTGAGCGCCGAAAGTACAGATGGTGGCGACGCCTCGCTGCGCTTGGCTGAACGGGCGAGGCGCCCGTTCCCACAGGTGCCCTCGCTGGATAGCGAGGGCGGTTGTCCCCAGACGACCGTTCTATTTTTCTCGAACCTGGTGATCCAGCCACAGGACCGAGGAGATGGTTTTGGCGTCGCGGATTGTTCCGTTTAACACCATGCGGAGCGCGGCAGAGAGTGGGACCAGGCGCTTGTGGATTACTTCGTCGGCCTCGGGCTGCGCCCGTCCTGCTTTAAGGTCCGTGGCCAAATAGACCGACATCGTTTCGGCAACGAATCCGGGGCTGGCGTAGAAGTTGAGGATGCGCCGCCAATTGCTGGCGGTGTATCCGGTCTCCTCCAGGAGTTCGCGCTTGGCCGCATGGAGAGGCTTCTCCCCGGGATCGATGCGGCCGGCGGGGAGTTCCCACAGATAGCCGTTTGCGGCGTGGCGATATTGGCGCTCCAGTAGGACGCGCGGCGTGGAACGCGATTCATCGACTGCCAGAACTACGACCGAGCCGGTGTGATGAATGACGTCGCGACGGGCGCGGACGCCTCCGGGCTCCTGCACGTCGTCAGTGGTCACCCAGAAGACCGGGCCACGATAGACCGTACGCGAAGAGATCAGCGTTGCTTTAGAGTGTGAGCGTTTCCCTGATTTGGCCGGCTTTGATTTGGAGCGCAGACGCTTTGGCATGGAAACAATATAAAGCACGGCATTCGGGTTCCGGCATTCTGCTATCCTGCCGGGCATGTCCGCGAAGCTGTCCGCAAGGCCGCTTACTACGATTGTTGGGGCAGGGAATCTGGCCGGGGCGCTAGGCGTATCGTTGCGGGGAGCCGGATACAGGATCGATCAAATCGTCTCGCGGGGATCGGCAGCATCTTTGCGGCGGGCTCGGCGGCTTGCCCGTGAGGTTGGGGCTTCGGCCGCGACGGCTGCTCGGGCGCAGATTCGGGCTGAGATGGTTTGGTTTTGCGTTCCTGACGGAGCGATTGCCGGCGCGGCAGCGTCCCTGATGGGAGCGGCGGATTGGAAGGGCAGAGTCGCGCTGCACTCGAGCGGCGCACTCACCAGCGACGAACTTGAGGTGCTGCGTCGGCGCGGGGCAGCGGTTGCGTCCGTCCATCCGTTGATGACGTTTGTGCGAGGATCGCGGCCGGCACTCGTCGGAGTGCCGTTCGCTATTGAAGGAGATCCGAAAGCGGTGCGGGCTGCTCGTGCTGTCGTTCAGCAATTGCGCGGACGGGCGTTCACCATCCGCAAACAACGGAAAGAGGCGTATCACGCCTGGGGGATGTTCGCCTCGCCGCTGCTGACCGCATTGCTCGCGGCGACTGAGCGCGTGGCTGGTGGGGCCGGAGTCAGCCGAAAGGCAGCACGAGAGAGAACGCTGCCGATTCTCCAGCAAACTTTGGATAACTACGCGAGGCTCGGCGCGGCGGGCTCGTTCAGCGGCCCCATCGCTCGCGGGGATGTGGCGACGGTGGAAAAGCACCTTCAAGTATTACTTGAGGTTCCGGAAGCTCGGGAAATCTACGTTGCTCTGGCGCACGCAGCGCTGCGCGATCTGCCGGCGAAGAATCGCACGGTATTGGAGAAGATTCTCAAAGCGTGAGCAAAGCGCGACGAATACTCGTCACGAGCTGAATAAGTGTCCGAGCTTTTCTTTCTTGGTCTTCAAATACTCTTCGGCGTGTCTACTGGGCTCGACTTCGCAGGGCACGCGCTCGACGACCTCAACTCCGGCGCGTTCGAGAGCCTCCACCTTCTCGGGATTATTCGAGAGCAGACGCACCTGGTTTACGCCGAGGGCCTTGAGCATCTGGCCGGGCAGGGCAAAGTCGCGCTCGTCGGCCTTGAAGCCCAGGCGCTCGTTGGCCTCGACCGTGTCCAGGCCGGCATCCTGCAACTCGTACGCTTGCAATTTCGCCATAAGGCCGATGCCTCGGCCCTCCTGCTGTTCGTAAATCAGAATGCCGGCGCCCTCGTCGCGAATCATCGACAGCGCCATCTCCAGTTGTTGACGGCAGTCACAGCGCAAAGAATGAAAAACGTCTCCTGTGAGGCACTGCGAGTGAACGCGCACCAGAGGAGGGGCTGAATGAATGTCTCCCATCACGAGCGCGACCGCTTCCTCCACCCGGGGATTTCCCGCTGATCCGGACTCGGAGCGAAAGCCATAGATGCGGAACTTGCCCCAGCGCGTGGGAAAATCCGCGGAGGCCACGGGTTGAATTGTTTTGGCAGTCACAAATTGATTATAGCGGCTGTGAGATTGCCGAAAGCGATCCGGGGCTCGGCTACCCGCGTGCCTTGAAGGGGAAAATGGCATCCTGCTTAGAAGGGATGGCGACTCCGTTATGAGTAGCGGGCTGAAAATGCCAGTTCTCCAGCGCCGCCAGGCACTTTTCGTCGATCTCGGGGCCGAGGCTCTGCAGCACCGTTTTGCGGACGATTTCCCCTCTTTCGTCAATGGTGATTTCGATGACCTCTTTGCCCTCGGACTCCGGCCGTTGCCACGGATACACCACGGGATCGGAGGTTGTGATGGGCAGCGCCGGACGAATCTCGTCGCCATAGATGGGGCCACCAGGGAGACCTCCGTAAGGAAGCCCCGCCTGCGCACCATGACCCAGCTTTGACAACATGGCTATCTTTGCGTTGTCTTCGGCCGCGGACGGAGTGGGCGGAGTCGATGGCAGGGGCAGCCTAGCATGCGTGGGAGTTGGTTTCCAAATCACTTTCTCGTGCCCCAGCCGCTGCCGGCGATAGACCTCGCTTGCGCGATCAGATGAGCTCGTCTTGCTGTCGTCGGGAGACTGGGTAGGGAAGTACAGCTGCGTAACCACTTTGCCGTTGTGTCCCACCGCGACGGAGGATGCGGTCAACAATAAGGGCTCTGGCGTATGCAGTAGCCAGGCGAATAGCAGAGCGTGCAGCGCAAGCGAGCCTGCGAGGACTCGGCGTTGACGTGTTGACGTCGCGGGATTCAGTTGCGCAAACATCTCTAAGTAGACCCCACGCGGCCCACTGTTCCAAGTATTAGGTTAGACGCGGAGAGGGGGCGTTCGTCAAGGTCGTTTGTTCAGTTTGCCTTGACCCAGATAACTGCCTCTAGGGGCTACGATGAAGCAGGGAATCAGTGCGGGTTCTTGGTGCATACAAGAAAACGCTGGTAAAATGGCTTCGGAAAGTATTAATCCAACCTGCGTGGGGCTATAGCTCAGCTGGGAGAGCGCGTCGTTCGCAACGACGAGGCCGTCGGTTCGATCCCGACTAGCTCCACCATTCAAAAGCCCAGTAAAATCAGGGACTCCGAGCACCAAGAACGGAAACAAAATTGTAGCAAAAGCACCCGTTTTTGAGGACACTGGGGCGGTTGCCGGTATATACTTCAGGTCTGTTTCTTTGCGCGATAGTGCGGCGCGAGTATTGGGGCTCCTGATTCTGGCCACCAGGGCGGGCAACTCATGCAGAACCGGAATCTGCGGTCTGATCCTCAGGATCGACCGAACTCCACAAATCAGCCCGGTGTAAGTGTCCCCGCGAAGGGTGACAGTTCTGGATCGCACTCTCCGGTTGATCCCGACGCTACTTTTGTCGACTTTCCCCAGGCGTCTTCTGATCTCGAGGCAACGCTCGTCGACTCTGATGCGACTCTTGTAGATGTTGACGCCACTCTTGTGGACGCCGGCCTACCACGCACAGACAGATTTTCGCCGCCGCCTTCCGGCCCTAGAACCTCCCGAATCCAGGTCAGCGGTCCCGTATTGCAGACCGGCGACGTTTTGGGCGGCCGCTACGAGATCCTGCAGTTGCTGGGCGAGGGCGGAATGGGCGCCGTATACAAAGCCCGCGACCGGGAACTCGACCGTTTTGTGGCGCTGAAGCTGATCCGTCCCGAACTGGCGGCGAACCCCTCGATCCTTGCCCGATTCAAGCAGGAGCTTCTTCTTTCCCGCGAGGTCACTCACAAGAACGTCATCCGAATCTTCGATTTAGGAGACGCCGATGGTGTGAAGTTCATCACCATGGAATTCGTTGAGGGCCAGGACCTGCGTTCGCTGATCCAGGAAAAGAAGAAGTTTCCTCCGGAAGAGGCCGTGGAGTTGATGCAACAGGTCTGCCGCGCCCTGGAAGCCGCGCACACCCTGGGAATTATCCACCGCGACCTGAAGCCGCAAAACATCATGCTCGACCAAAGCGGCCGGATCCTGGTGATGGACTTTGGCCTGGCGCGCATGGTTGAAGGCGACGGCATGACCCAGACCGGAGCCCTGGTCGGGACCATGGAATATATGTCTCCCGAACAGGCGCTGGGCAAGGATCTGGATCAACGCTCCGACTTGTTCAGCATGGGACTGATTCTGTACGAACTGCTGACCGGCAAAATGCCCTTCAAGGCCGAGAGTGCTGTAGCCAGCCTGATCAAGCGCAACCAGGAGCAGGCCGTCCCCGTGTCCGATCACGACGGAACGATCCCACGAGCACTCAGCAACATTGTCAGCAAGTGCCTGGAGCGCGATCCTGCCCTGCGCTACCAGACTGCCACTGAGTTCCTGCAGGATCTGGAAGTCTGGCAGGGCAAACGGGCGGCGGCCACGTTGCGCTTTCCCACCAGCGAAAAGCCCTGGGGGCAAACCGTTCCCTGGCACTGGATCGGCGGCACTGTGGCAGTCCTGGCGGTCGCGATCACCGGTTTTCTGCTGCGCGCGGAGTTATTCGCCCCGGCTAAGAAGGCGACGGCGACCGCGCCGGCGGTTTCACTGGCCATTCTGCCCTTTCGCAATGCTTCCGGCGATCCCAGTGTTGATTGGCTGGGAGCGAGTCTCGCCGATATGTTGAGCACGGATGTGGGCCAGTCCGCGCATTTGCGTACCATCTCCCCCGAGCGCCTTCATCAGGTCCTTTCCGATTTGCGCATCACGCCTGGAACTTCGATAGATCCCACCATGGTTGGCCGCATCGCCGAATTCAGTAACGCCGATACCATGGTCTTTGGACAATTTGCGAAATTTGGCGGGCAGATCCGCATCGACGCCACATTGCGAGATCTGAAGCATGATCGCAGTGTTCCCATTAAAATCGAGGCAGTCGATGAAAAGGATATTCCCGGCGCGGTGGACCGCCTGGCTGCTTCGATCCGTAACAATCTAGCGTTCTCGCCGGACGTAATTAACGAACTCAAAGCCAGTTCGTTCCAGCCCTCCTCGAAATCGGTGCCCGCGCTACGAGATTACAACCAGGGTGTCCAGCTCCTGCGGGATGGCAAGAACCTGGAGGCGGTTGCGGGTTTCCGGTCCGCGACCAACGAGGACGCGGAATTCGCCTTGGCCTATTCCCGGTTGGCCGACGCGGACGCGGCTCTCGGGTACGATGGCGATGCTGAACAAGCTTCCCGCAAGGCGGTCGATCTTAGCCAGCAGTTGCCGATGGCCGAGAAATACCTTATCCAGGCGACGCATGCGCGCGTAATGAAAGACAACAAGAAGGCGATCGAAGCCTACGAGCTGCTTGCGAAGAGCATGCCGGACAACTCCGATGTGGAGTCGGCTTTGGGAAGCTTGTACACCGAAACTGGCGATTACGTTAAGGCCCGGGGTCAATTATCCAGACTTCTGGTGTCGGATCCAAAGAGCGTCAAAGCCTTATGGCAGATGGGCGTGGTCGAATTCATGAGTGGCAACCCGCAAGCTGCGCTCGACCCCTTGAACAAGGGTTTGTCGCTCGCGGTGCAGATGGACGCGCAGGAATTGAAGGCGCTGATCCTGCAGTCTTTGGGAATCACATACCGGATGATAAACAAGCCGGATGACGCGATGCGCAGCTACCAGGATGCGATGGCCATCAATCGCCGGCTCGGCCTCAAGCGCGCTCTGGCCAGCAATCTAGCCGAAATGGCGGCCGTTGAAAACACGCAAGGAAAAGTTGACGCCGCTCTTGCCAACTATAACCAGGCCCTTCAACTTCAGCGCGAAATCGGCATGAAGAAAGAGGTTGGGGATACCCTGATTAATATGGGCGTGGTTTATCAATCGAAGGGCGATTACGACAAGGCGCTGCAGAATTATAAGGAATCGCTGACCATACAGCGCGACACAGGCGACGAGAATTATCAGGCCCTGTGCCTGAGCAATATAGGCGGCGTTTACTTGGGTAAGGGTGACACTGACAACGCCCTGACTTACCTTCAGCAGGCGCTGCAATTGCGCGAGAAGCTCAACCTTCCGGCCGCTATCGCAGAGACGCTGACAAGTCTGGGTCAGGCATACAGCAGTACCGGGCAGTATGATCAGGCGTTGGCGACCTCCATGCGGGCCTTGGACCTCTGGCGTAAGACAGGCAACACTCGAGGCGCAGCCTACGAATCTCACGACATCGGATTAGTATTCCAATATCAGGGACGCTTCGGGGCAGCCGTGAATGCCATGCAAGAGGCAGTCAATGGCTATCGTGCTGCGGGCGACCGAAGTGAGGATATGGTTGAACTTCTCAACGATCTTGCCGACGCCCTCGCACAAGCTGGACGTGCGTCCGAGTCCGAGCCGCTGCTACGCGAGGCTCAAACCATCGTGCATGACCTGAAAAACGAAACCGCCCAGGCCGAATTGCTCAGTACGCAGGGAGATGTTAAGCGCTACAGCGGTGATTCGAAGTCGGCTGCTGCATTCTATGAGCAGGCTTTGCGTGCTGCTTCGCGCGGCACGGACCCCATCGAAATCCTGCTCTGCAGATTGCACGTGGCCGAAACCGCGTTGGACACAGGAGCCGTGGACTCCGCCACCCGGCAATTGCCCAAATTAACCCAGCAAGCAGATGCCCGCGACCTAAAGTATCTTTCGCTTGAAAGTTCGGTTGACTTGGCCGAAGCCATGATCGAACGCAAGAAGTATGCCGAGGCCCGGCAGGAACTGCAAGCCGACCTGGGCAAGAGCGAGAAACTCGGATCACGTTATCAAACAGCCCGCATTCACTATCTGCTCGCCACAGCGCTTCGGCTTGGCGGAAACGGACCCGACGCTTCCGAACACTATCGGCTGGCGGTCAGTTTGATTGAGGAAATGCGCAAAGACCCGGGAGCAGAAAAACTGCTCGATCGATCTGACGTGAAGTCCATGTCTGCCGAAGCCTCGCGATTCGCAGCCGCCAAGAATTAACTGCTAATCTAACGCTCGCTCAAAATAAAGGCCGGGCTTATTCAGCCCGGCCTGTTTCGCTGAACCATCCAGCTTGTCTATTTTGTCACCAACGTTGCCCACGGTGACGTGGTGTATTTCACATCAGAGTCAGCATTGACGCTGCTCACCGCGGCGTTATTCTTAATAATCGTGCCCGCGCCGGCAGTCACCTTCACCGTGATTTGGACGATTGCTGCGACCGGGTTCTTGCCGGTCCACGCCGGTAGGGTGCCGATGCTGCAGGAACCCTGCCAGGTATTCGCCGGAGAGTTACCGCACGACATCGTCGGAGGTGTGATCGACCATCTAGTGATTTGGCCGCCGCTAACCGTAACCGAATCGATGGCGTAGCCGGCACTCACGAAGGTGGTGCCTGCCGGAAGACTGTCTGTGACCTTAGTCAGGCTGGACGCATTTGGTCCCCCGTTCGCCACAATGATGTCGTACGTTATAGTCCCTCCGGTTTTGACCGTCAGATTGCCGAGCATTAAGACCGCGAGGTCGTCCGTTCCAACCACTTGATAGGTAACACTTGCGGTCGAAGAGTTCCCGGCCACGTCCTGCGCGATCGCCGTGAACGTGTTTGTTCCAAGCGTCGAGGTGCTCAGCGAAATCGGAGTGGTACTCACCGTTTGCTGATTTCCAACAAACGCCTGGGGCGAGCCTTGCGACCCGCACTGGCCAATCCCTGAGAAGACCGTATGGCTAGTGGGGTCCGTGCACACAACTGTGGCCGTTAAGGGTGCGCCCTGGTCGACATACCCGCTCGGCTGACTGAGAGTAATAGACGTCACGGCCGGCGGAGTCGTATCGACGTTGAAAGGCACGGTCTTGAAAGTCACCACGTTCGTAGTGGCTGGACCGGGAGCTACGTTGATGGACGCCGGGTAAACCAGCTCCTCGAAGTTATCGCAGTCCACCGAGTAGAAGTGAGCGTTGTAAGCGCCTTCGGTTAGAGCAGCAGTAGTTGCCGATGGAGCCGTGGTTGCGGTTCCAGGGGTGAAGCTATTGATGTAGCTGTTGATCGATCCGTTCACCGTGAACGCCGCGGAAGCCTGGGTTGACCAAGGAGTGTTCGGGGATGTGCCGAGGGCAGGACATGGAGTGGAATTCGGCAAGCTCACCTCACCCGGCAATGGATATGTGGTATCCAGCGGATCGAGACTGCGAAGCTCAGCACCGACCACCACAGAAGCACCCTGAGCTGCTTGGAAGTTATTGGGATTAGGGATCGGGGTGAGAGGTGGCGCGCTGTTAAACCGTACCGGCACACCGCCCGTGGCTAGATTGCTCCAGAGAGGAATCGTGGCCGCGGTCGTCCGCTCAGGCTCGCAGCAGAAGAGCACGTAAGTGGAGTTCGGGAGCGAAGCCGTCCCGCCGCCCTTCGGCGAGCCGTCTACGAGCTGGGTCATTATGTTTTGCGGGCAGAGCTGTGCTGACAATGGGCCAGTGGGGTAAGTACACTGCGGGCCCGGAGGTACAACGTCCGGCAACATGGCCAGTCCAGGAGCGGAACCCGACGGTATGGTGAGAGTGCCAGCAGATACATTTGTTTGAGTTTGAACCAGGTCGATCTGCTGAGTGAATAAGATGTTCCTTGCGGTTGATACCGGGCAGTTCGCTCCAGCGGGAGTCGAACTTGCGGTGGTCGTGCACGCGAGGGTATTGACGGCGCACGACTGCCCCGTGGCCGAAGCCAGCAGGCAAGTGGTATCAGCCATCTGTGTGCCATTCGCGATATTTGTCCAGTCTGTCGGCGTTACCACCAAGCTGCTCACGAACGGGGTCGTGCCCGACTGTACTGTAATGCCGTCACCGGCGGCGTCAAGATAGTTAAAATTAAAATTCCATTGCAGACCAGAAGTGGGGTTGATGACAAAGGTCTGATTCAGCTGGGCGGGGGTGGGGGTAGTCGAAATTGGTGTACCCTGCTGAGTCGGCGCAAACGTCCAACTCAGGATGTCATTGTCTTCATCAGCACCGCCGGTTGCTCCCGTGAACCCTACCCAGGCGAGGTTGTTGGTATTAGGCAGATTCAGCAAAGTGCTCAAGTCGACCAGGACGCCGCCGGGAAACAAATCAGCGCCATCCAGGATCACATCGATGCTGCTGCAGTCTCCGGAAGTCCCAGGCTGCGTACCGCCCGGGGCCTGCGGCCCGCTGGGAACTCGACCACAGGTCGTTAGGGTTGACGGCGTATAGGTAATCGTCACCGTATGGACGCTTCCGTCCGCCATGTTGATCGGCAGCCCGGTAATCGGATTCGTCACTCCCGTGAGAGGATTTATTGCAAGATTGCAAGGGCCAGGCGCGCCAAGCACGCCGTTCACGAGGTTATCCGAGCTGTTCGCCGCCGTACCGCAGCTTTGAATTGCTACATGGTTGGCATTCGGATCATCCGTGTTCTGAAAGGTATCGAACTCTATTGCCAGACTGCTTGGGATACCACCGGTGGTAGACGTACAGCCAGTGTTAGCGGGATCGTCACCGTATCCGAGGCTGCAACCGTCCGTACCCCCAGTGTCCGGGTCTAGGGCGGCTAAAGACGAGTTCTGAATCACGAAAGCGATTCCATCGCCGGGTGCGCCTATGGTGTCACTTAACTGAAACGTGAACGTTGTGGAAAAAGCAGCTGCCACCGGCTGCTGATTGTTGAACCAGGCAGAGCCCGCCAGGAACTCTGAATTTGGCGTCAGCCGCAGGACCTGGTTCACCCCGGACGGCGCTGCCTGCGCCGGGTTTGGCGTCCCGACGGGCGGTGTCGTGAAGGAAGCCGGCGGGGCGAGTGCTGCGGCGCCGTTCACCGTTAGGCAAGTTGGTGTTGCCGGTGGTGCCGGCTCGGAACTGAAATCCGGAGTGTAGTTTGGCGATGCGGGACACGGCGTCGCTACCTCCGCCGCCCAAGCGGCTGTGCTCCCCGAAACAACTGCCAGGACCGCGATCGCGGCCACAATGACGAACTTCGTGATTCCAAGCTTCATAAATTCTCCTTAACCGTTGAACCGCGCGCTGGTTTTCCCAGTCGTACTTTCGGATTTGCACATCTTCGTCGGACCCTTACGGCGTGGTCCCGACACAGCTTGGTCCTTGAGGGTCCAAGACTTTTGATCGCGGCGATTTCAGTTCATCACTTTCTTGCTGTGCCACTTCGCAAGACAGTTGCTGAACTCTATTCGCCAGTAATTTTTATTAATCTCGAGCCCATCCAGGCAGCGAGTTGGGGGGGGACGCGCTTTCTGAACTATTTACTGCTTACTTCTAAACCAAAACTCGTGACAAGTCGCATGCTCCCAGCTCACATTCGCACTCAAGACGCTCCACAATCATCCCGCCGAACACAAGGATGGACGGGCCGTTTGAGCTGGGTAACTCTTTCCGGC
>Ga0265760_10000337_pt1 | contig 13107 bp, 10 predicted proteins | sample NZIome_2_FD_200831 | JGI IMG/M metagenome (GOLD analysis project Ga0265760, IMG submission 200831) | Metatranscriptome of rhizosphere microbial communities from Maridalen valley, Oslo, Norway - NZI1 (Metagenome Metatranscriptome) | ecosystem: Host-associated > Plants > Roots > Rhizosphere >...
GCTCCATCGTGCGCGATTGGCCGGCGCTGCGCCGCTACGCCATCGGTGGCGCACTTTTCGCGGCCGGGTACGTGGATTTTGCTTTGATCGCATTTCACTTCCAGCGCAACAACGTGATGAGCGTCCCGGCGATCTCGGTTTCGTTTGCCGGCGCGATGGCGGTAGGAGCGCTGGCCGCGCCAGTACTCGGGGGCCTCTTCGATCGTGTGGGGAAGCCGGTGATCGGGCTCGCACTGGTGGTCACGGCACTGGCGACGCCGCTCGCATTTCTCGGGCACGGGACGCTTGCGGCGATCGGGGCAGCGCTTTGGGGCGTGGGTATCGCGGTTCAAGATGCGCTCTTGCTCGCGCTCGTCTCGACGGCGATCGCGCGAAAAAAAGCGACGGCCTTTGGGCTCTACGATCTCGCCTTCGGCATCGCGTGGTTCGCGGGAAGCGTCGTAAGCGGCGTGCTCCTCGACCGATCGATCTTGACGCTGGTGCTCTTTTCGACGCTCCTACAGCTTTGCGCTATTCCATTCTTTGCCGGCGGAAATAACGGCAACGATGCCAGGATGGCGACGCAGAGGCGGTGAAAGATTTTTGCCGATGAGCTTTCGGCGACTCGCCGTGGCAATGTCGGTGCTCGCATCGATGGTTTCGTGGCCGGGATGCACCAGCAGCACGACTATCGGCGCGCCGCCTGCTCCGGTGCCGTTGGGCAAGTACATTCAACACGTTGTCATCATCATCCAAGAGAATCGCAGCTTTGACAATATGTTCAGTGGTTTCCCCGGCGCAGAGGCGCCGCGATTCGGCTACGAAGGCGAAAAGAAGATCGCCCTTCATTCCACGCCGCTCGAAGACCCCGGCAATATCGAGAACAACTGGCGCGATTCCATCAGCGGCTGGAATAACGGAAAAATGAACGGATTCGCCCACGAACACTTCTACGGCGGCCCACGTGACTACGCGTACGCGTACGTGCCGCGGGCCGAATCGGCTCCGTATTGGGCGATGGCAGAGCAGTACGTGCTCGCGGATCACATGTTTCCGACGGAGTTCGGGCCGAGCTTTACGGCGCATTTGAGTTTGATCGCCGGAAATACGGACATCAAACCGGAGCCGATTGCCGAAGTCGATGCCCCCGATCGCATTACTTGGGGATGCGACGCACCCCCGGGCACGCGGTCGTTTACCCTCAACGTGCATCGCGTCGAGCGGTTCAACGGTCCATTCCCCTGTTTCACCCACTTCGCGACGCTCGCCGGCGGGCTCGATGCCGCCGGCGTTTCCTGGAAGTATTACGCGTCGCCACTGAAGCAGATCGGGGGTAAGGTGTGGTCGGAGTTCAGTGCGATTCGCGCGGTTCGATATGGGCCGGATTGGAAGAACGTGATCTCGCCGCAGACGCGAATTCTCGACGACGTTCCCGGGGGCGCCCTCGCCGGCGTCTCGTGGATAACGCCTGACTGGAAAGACTCCGATCACACCGGTAGCGGCTACAATGACGGTCCGTCGTGGGTCGCTTCGATCGTGAACGCCATCGGGGAAAGCCCCTATTGGGACTCGACGGCGATCGTGGTGCTCTGGGACGATTGGGGCGGCTGGTACGACAATGTGCCGCCCCCCCAACTCGATTTCCGCGGCTTGGGCATTCGCGTCGGGTGCATCATCATCTCCCCATACGCGCGGATTGCGCCCGGAGCCAAGGCCGGTTACGTCTCACATACGCAATACGAGTACGGCAGCATCCTAAAGTTCATCGAACAGGTCTTCAACGTGCCGGCGATCGGACCGCCGTCGGCGGGCTTCACCGACACGCGCGCCAACAGCATCGTGGACAGTTTCGATTTCACGCAAGCGCCGCGCCGGTTTGCCGCCATTCCTTCGGAGTATTCCGAATCGCACTTCCGCTCCGAGCGGCCATCCTTTATCCCACCGGATAGCGAATGACGCACGCCTGGATGTTTGCTTCCCAAGACGCGCGCACGGCGGTCGACGCGCGTACTCAGTTCGTCGAATTCCTCCGCAGCATCGGAACCGGCGACGAGCTCGTCTATAAGGCCGAACTCGTCTTTGGCGAGTTGCTCGGCAACGTCGTTCGCCACGCTCCCGGCCCGGTGGAGATTTCGTTCGACCTCGATTCTTATTCCGGCGCGGGGATTCTCCACGTCATCGATTCCGGCCCGGAGTTTCCATTGACCGCGCGCCATCTTCCCGATGACGTGCTCAGCGAGCTGGGACGCGGCCTTTTTATCGTGCAACAGCTCGCAACCGACGTAACCGTCGAACGTATTCCAAACCGTGGAAACCACACGATCGTCAAACTCTAACGACCCCTGGCTAGAGCGTAACGGACATGCCTCGCTGTGCAACGGTTGCGGCGAATCCCCGTTGTTTCAGGATCGCCGCAAAGCTTAAGGCGCTTGGCGGATCCGCGTGCACGAGATAGACCTGCGCGGTCGTCGAGCCTACGGTTTGCAGCCAACGCAGCAGTTCGTCTTGGCCGGCGTGCGCGCTGAACCCGGAAAGATGAGCGATAGCGGCGCGAACGGACAACTGGTCGCCGAAAAGGCGGACCGAGCTCGCGCCGTTGATGATGATTCGCCCAAGCGTTCCCTGCCCTTGATAACCGGGAAAGACGATCGTCGCGTTTGGATTTTCTAGATTCCGATAGAGGTGGTAGAGGATGCGACCGCCGGTTGCCATCCCGCTCGAGGCGATGACGATCGCCGGCGCATTGAGGTGGTTGAGCTGCTTCGACTCGTCGCTGGTGACGTGCAGCGTGAGATTGTTGCAGCCGAACGGTGCGCCGGGGGTCTCGGGCAGTACGCGGTAGGCGTCGCGGTGTTTGGCGAAGACGCCGTCGACCTTGATGGCCATCGGGCTGTCCAGATGCACCGGAAGCCGCGCGATTTGGGCATCGGTTTTTTGGAGGCGCCCGATCGCGAAAAGCATATCTTGCGAGCGTTCGACGGCAAACGTCGGCATGATGATCGGGCCGCCGCGTTCGATTCCCGCGAGCAGCGTCGCGCGAAGTTCCTCAAGAGAATCGGGAGGATGCTCGCGATCCCCGTACGTTGCTTCGCAGACGACGGTGTCGGCCGGTCCGAGCGGCGTTGGGTCGAAGAGTAACGCCGCATCGTACCGGCCCAAGTCTCCTGAGAAGATCGTTCGCCGGCCGCCGGCCCGCATGTCGACGTAAGCCGCGCCGACGATGTGCCCGGCATAGTGATAGCGGACGGTCGCTCCGCAGACGGTGAAGTCGGTCTCGAGCGGAACCGTTTTTACTTGGCGGAGGGTAGCGCTGACGTCCTCGGCGGTAAAGAAGGGCGCCAAACTATGCGAGCGCTCGTGATGAAATCCGCGGTCGTGCATGTGGCTCTGAATATGCGCCGCGTCCTCCAACACGATCTCCATGACGTCGGACGTCGCCGGCGTGCAGTAGATCGGCCCGCGATATCCGTCGCGAACGAGCCTGGGAAGATATCCGACGTGATCGAGATGGCCGTGGGTGATGACGACGGCTTCCATCTGCGCTGCGGGAACGGGCAATGGCGCGAGATTGAGGGCTTCGACGTCGCGCGGTCCTTGAAAGAGCCCGCAATCGATGAAGAAATGGTGACCGTCGATCGTGACGAGGTGTTTGCTCCCGGTCACGGTACCGGCCGCTCCGACGAACGTCAACTCAGTCATGGACTAAGCCTTCGAAGGCGAAAGCGCTGGGGCGCTCGTCCGACGCGTAACATTGCGCACAGCGGTCGATCAGGCGTTCCGGTTCGGTGTCCTCGATGAGGAGCGCGCCGGTTTGTTTGCGAAAGAGCGCGGCGATGTCACTGAAGTTGTCGGACAAGCCGCCCGAGTTCCGTAGGACTCCGATGAGCTTGCCTTCGTCGTAGGCGATGCAAAACTCGCCAAGCGTTCCGGTGCGGCCGCCGACGAAGATCACGAAATCGGAACTGTGGATGTTGTAAACCTCGCGCCCCATCAACCCCGATCCGGTAAAGACCATCGCCGTATACGGTTTGAGCGGAGACTCGTACAACCCGACGTGCTCTTCCCGCGAGTGGGCTGGCGAAACGCCGAGACTCTTTCCCCCTTCCGCGTGGGCTCCGAGGACTGCAGCGTGCGGAAGCCCCGGACACGCGCCGGTAACGATCAAGGCTCCCCGTCGCGCGATGCACGCGCCCACGCGCCGCGCCAGTTCGCATTCTTGGTCGGTAATGACGCCGCCGGCAGAGCCCATGACGCCGATTTGCAGTTTCACGGCGACTCAGTTGCGGCGCAGGCGGCGCGGAAGCCTCCAAGCCGATAGCCGGAGCGGTAGCCGGCGCTTCGGCCCCGGGAATGCGAACCAATGTCCGGGTATAGGTCGATCATGGGTACGCTCCACGACGTTGCGGGGTTCGCGGGACGCGCGACCTTGCCGGTATTTAAGTTGACCGATTCCCAGCTCGGCATGGGAGCGAGTTTAGGCAACGGCGCGATTTGGATCAATACCAAGAGCACGGGCGCAGTGGAACGCGTGTTCTCCAACGCGTTGGCGCAGAGCTTGATCGGCACGATCTCGATGCGGTATGGCGGTTACGGGCTGTCGACGGGCATCCTTGGGGATCGCGCCGCCTTTTCGAAATCGCCGTACATCGCGCTCCGCCCCGACGCGGGCCACCTGAGTTTCGAGATTCACCCCGCGTACCAACGCGTATCGTTCACCCTTGGCGGTGTCGTGGACGTCAGCGAAACCACGTTCGTCCCGCTCAACTCGACGGCGCCCGCCGAGAACGATCCGCCGATAACATACGTCGTCGTCCACCTGCGCAATACCGACGACGCGGAGCACTTCATTCGCGTCGTCGGTTCCGCACGCTTGCGCGGCAGCATGCCGCCGGACGTGCAATCGCGCTTCGATTCAGCACGGCATGCGCTGGTGGCTTGGAACGTTTCGCAGCCTCAAGCCGTCCGCGTGTTCGGGCTGTCGGAAGCGCCGTCACGCTTTGAGACCACCTTGGATTTTGGCAGGGTCTACGACCCGATGCACGTCCACGCCTTGGAAAATGAAATCACGGGCGTCGGCGACGTCTTGGGGCGGCTGCAGCTCGACCTGGCGCTCGAGCCCGGCCAAAGACGCACAATCTGCTTTATGGCTGGAGCATTCGCGGAGGGCGCAGATGCCGCGCTGGAGTCATACGCAGCCGCTCCGGGACACCAGGCGGCGCTCGAACGAACGATCAACCACTTGGAAGATGTCTTGTGCCGTAGCCAGGTGCTCACGCCGGATTCGCTGATCAATCAGGCGGCGCTTTGGAGTAAAGTCAACATGCGGCGCGTCATGGCCAAATACCCGCAAGGCCTCGCGTTCAGTAACGATCCCGGGAATTACGCAAATATCGTGGGTCGAGACAGTGCCTGGTTCGCCTACGGTTGCGATCACTTCATGCCGGAGTTCTCGCGAAAAATGCTCGAGAACGTCGCAGCGCGGCAGTACGCGAGCGGGAAGCTGCCGGAATATTACGACGCGGTAACCGGCCGGGTCGAAGACGACGGTCTGAACATCAACGACGACACGCCGTTGTACATCCTCGCAGTCAATCATCATTTTCGTTCGACCGGCGACGCGCAATGGCTCGAGACAGTGTATCCGAAAGTCGCTGCCGCAGCGCGGTATATCGTCGCTCAGATCGACGACCGCGGTCTCATCTTTTGCTCGGCAAACGACCCGCGGGGGAATGTTTGGTCGACTGCGAGCTGGCGTAATATCATCGAGTTGTACAGCATAAACGGTGCGGTCACCGAGATCAACTCCGAATGCGTCGCCGCGCTCCGGGCAGTCGCCCATCTTGCAGATGAGCTTGGCCAACCGGATCCCGAGGGGAAAGACTTCGCCGGCGCGGCGCAGCGCATTCAAGCTGCCATGGATAAACACCTGATCAACCCGGACAACGGCTTGTACTACTTAAACATCGACGTCGAGGGAAACGTACATACCGATGTGACGGGCGATGAGATCTTTCCGGTGATCTTTCGCGCCTGCGATGACGAGACGGGCTTTCGCATCATAAGCCGCCTCAACGCGCCCGACTTTTGGACGCCGGCCGGGATTCGAACCGTCTCGCGCAACGACCCGCTCTACGACCCATCGCACTACGCGGGACTGATGGGTGGGGTGTGGCCGGGATTGACGTGGTGGTATGCGTTCGCGGCGGCCCGTTACCATCCCGAGTTCATGGTGCGAGCCTTGCGGTCGTCGTTCGAGCACTACGCTGCGGACCCAAAGAAAAACAACACCGTTCCCGGTCAATTCAGCGAATGGTTTGACGGCGAAAGCTTGACGAACCGAGGGATGCGGCTGTCGCCGTGGGAGCCGCCGCGGTTCTTCTGGGCGGCGATCGAAGGCGTGTGCGGCCTCATGCTTACCTCCGGCGCTCCACAAATCAATCCGCTGATCCCAGGGCATTGGTCGTGGGTCGGCATCCGGCGGTTACGCTACCACAACGGGTCTCTTTCCTACTTCGCGATTCGGCAAAGCACCGATCGGAAGACGATCTACTCGACTGCTCCGCTGGAGAGTCAACACGAGGTGTTGCTTTTCGACTCCGACGTGTCCGACCAGCTCCACGTCTTCTCGGACTCGGCCGTCGTCATCGCTCTTTCCGGTACGGCGCGAATCGCGATCCTCCTTGGAAATACCGAGCAGAACACGATCACGACACCGATCAACATCGAAGACGTCGTCGATCCGTCACAGCGCTACCAGCTTCGCATCTACAACAGCGAAAGGCGCGACTGGGAGGCGCCCGTGACGTGCGGCGCAGAAACGCTCCGGGGCCTCGCGGTAACGATCGAGGCCAACGGCTTCCGCCTACTCGAACTGACTGTGGACGGCGCGGTTCTGGAAGAACGCGATTCGTCCTAAAGAGGCGGTTCGGCTTCGTCCACGTGCGGCGTCGACGCGGCGAGCTCCGGTTTGCAGTTCCAAGCCTTTCGCCCAGCTGATGTAATTGGGGCGAGCAACGCCGGCAACGTGGACACGATCGCGTTTCGGGTCGGCCAGTCGCCCAGCGATGTCGCACCCGCGAGGGTTGTGCCGGTTCCTGCCGCGAGCAAAACGGCGAAGGCGAAAGCAACCCAAATTGCGCCCGGCGAGAACGGCCGGAGGATTACGCACCTTTGAACATGCAACCTCATAAGATCCTTTCGTCTTAGCCTAAGCAGGTAAACCCGCAGACCATTGGGGATGCGGGCAGCCCCTACGTGCTGCCCCAGCCGCCCCCGGATCCCGATGTCGGCGTCGCCGTCGCCCTGGGAGCCGTCGCCTGCGGTCCGGGCCTGGCGGTCTTGGTGACCACGAGCACGTCGTGCATCCCTTGGCCGTAGTGGAAAGCGCACCCGATCAGGTACATGCCTTCTTTCACCAGCGTAACGGTCACCGATTTGCCCGGCATGATCTCGCCGCTGGCATAGCCGGCTTCGAGCTTGCCGTCGCCTTTCGCCGATTTCGAAAGCGTGACGCTCTTGGGAAAGACTGCCGGCGGCTTGGCGATCACTTTCACCACGTCCAGCGTGTGCGTCACGCCCTTCGAGAGGTTATGGATGGTGATCTTCGTCCCCGGCGGAAAGGCGAGTGACTGCGAACGCTGCTCCTGGGTAAATCCGCTCAAATCCGCCTTCCATTCGGCCGAGTTGACCGTCCCTAGCCCCTCGCTCCCGAGTTCCTCGCCGATGGCGTCTCTCGGCATCGTAGCGTACATCACGAGGTCTCGATCGATTCCCGGCAGCTTCACGGTCATGCCGTTGCTCGGCATAACGCTACTGCTCCCGATGTGACTGCTGCAGGCGACGACCACGAGCGCGGCAAGCGCAAGCCCGGCGGCCATGAGTTTTCTGATCATAAAGTCCCCCAAAAAGTCTGGTTCCAAAACTCTAAGGCTTCCGGATTGGGAAAGTCTGAAGCTCCTTCACAAAACGCAACGCAGTCGAGCTCCGCCGAGGAATCCTTTTTAAATCGCGAAACGGCATTGTCTATCATGGCACGACGCGTCGCTACCATCCTCACGATAGCCGCACTTGGCGCATGCTCCGGCGCCACGCTGCTGTCCCATACGCCGGCATACGTCTCCGCCTCCAGGTTCGAAGGCGTGCTAACTTGGCACAACGATCTCGCACGGACCGGCCAGAACCGGGACGAGATGGTGCTCACGCCAATGAATGTGGGTGCGGGGTCGTTCGGAAAGCGCTTTGCGCGGCCAGTCGACGGAATGATCTATGCGCAGCCGCTCTACGTCCCGCGCGTGAACGTCGCGGGCATTGGGACGCTCGACGTCGTGATCGTCGCGACGGAGCACGACAGCGTGTACTCGTTCGACGCGAGCGGCAAACGTTCGCGACCCTTGTGGCATACCAGCTTCATCGATCCGAAACGAGGCATCACGACGGTACCCTGTACAAATAAGCGACAGCCAGAGTGCGACCCGACGATTCTGACTCCCGAGCACGGGATCACCGGCACGCCCGTCGTCGATCCGTCGATGAAGACCGTCTACGTGTATGCAAAGACGCTGGACCGGGGCAGGTATTTCTGGCACCTGCACGCGCTCGACATCGGAAGCGGCGCGGAGCGCCCGGAAAGCCCAGTCGCGATTGAAGGATCGGCGCACGGCTATCCCGGAGCACGATTCGATCCGGAGAGCGGATTTGGCCGATCCGCCTTAGCATGGTCGCGCGGCACGGTCTACGTCGCTTTTGCATCAAACGATGACGCGCGCGGGTGGCTCTTCGGGTACGACGCCGCCACGCTCGCGCAGACCTTCGCGCTGTGCATCGCGCCGAAGGGCAACCTCGGCGGCATCTGGATGTCCGGCGCGGCGCCCGCGGCTGATGGCGCTGGAAACCTGTACGCTACCACCGGGAACGGCGACTTCGACGCCGATAGCGGCGGCCCAAACTACGGAATGTCGTTGCTGCGAGTGACGCCCTCGCTCTCCGTTACTGATTATTTCGCGCCATTTGATGAACGCGTCGAGTCGAGGCACGATCTCGACTTTGCGTCGGCCGGCGTCATGCTACTCCCGGAAACAAAAGGACCACATCCGCACGAGGCGGTGAGCGCCGATAAGCGCGGCTGGATCTTCGTCGTCGATCGCGACCATCTCGGCGGCTTTCATCGAAACCGTAATGATATCGTCCAGCAGCTCGACGGCAATCTCGGCGGTGGCCAGATGTACAGCAACCCAGCCTATTTCGATGGCGCAGTTTACTACGCGCCGCCCGGCAAGCATCTGCGGCGTTACACGGTTCGCAATGGCCTTTTGTCGCAAGCGCCGGTGTCACAAAGCGGCGATGAGTTCAACTATCCCGGTGCGACGCCGGCGATCTCTTCTAACGGTAATGCCGACGGCATCGTGTGGACGATTGCGGTTAGCGGGCGCGTGCACGGTGGGCCGCCGGCGGAACTGCGCGCGTACGACGCGCGCGACGTTTCGGTCGAACTGTACGACAGCGGGCGCGCCGGCAGGCACGATCAGGCTTCTCCCGGGACCAAGTTCTCGGTACCGATCGTCGCCAACGGCATGGTCTACTTCGGCACTCAGACCGCGCTGGAAGCGTACGGCCTCCCCCAATAGGTCAGTCCGCTACCGTCCCAAGCTAATGGCCGACCCTTCGGCAAAGCCGTCGGGATCGGCGAAAGTCTTGATTTCAGAGCCCCCTGCTGGATACTTCCAAAGCCCAGCATCGCTCGATAGGTAATCTGGGCCGACGACATTATCGCGCTGGATCCAAAACTGAACGACGTCTAAGCCGCCGGTCAGCGCCGTGGTGCCGACGACCGTTGCGGTTATCCCAACGACGCGCACGTGATAGATCACGTCGGCTTCTTGATCTCCCACCGCGACGTACTTTCCGTCCCACTGGACTCCGCCCGGAAAGTCGACTACGACGGGCATCGCGATATTGGTGAAGGTCGAGCTGCCCTTGGGAAGCTCCGCGAGTTGAAAGCCGTGACCGGCTCCGCCGAAGTGCTGTCCGTCGACGAACAGATCCCCTTTATTATCGAAGGCGCAGAAGAACATGAAGTAGATGTCCGGGTCGGTGTAGAGGGTGGGCGTGCCTTGAGCGCTCGAGTAGATGGAGACGCTATTGGTCTGCCCGGAACCATATGCCGAAAGATTCGTGACCGCGAGGTCTCCGGTCGTCGGATCGATGGCGCATCCGTCCGGATATTCTCCCGGGTCGTTCAACGTGGCGATGGGCTGCGTGCCACCGTGCGCGAACTCGAGAATCTGCGATAGATTGGTATTCGTGATAAAAACGTCGCCGGCTCCGTCGACGCACTCGCCTTGTGGAAGACTAAACCCCGTGAGCGTTCCTTCGAGCTTGCCGCCGGGATACGCGTAGACGTAGACGTAGCCGCCGCCATCCGATAGGTAGAGTAGGTTCTCGTGCCGTGCGCCGGCAGCCATCCACGAGCGTTGGCGTTGTGGCTGGCCGATCGTGGGCGGACGGTTTCTGGCGGCAAACGACGCCGAACGATCAAAAAGCTGAATGCTCGATCCCAAAGGCAGCCCGTTGCTGCACCCGCCCAGGATGGCAGCCGCGGCAACGATGGCCCAGTCAATTCGGGGATTCATGGGGCGCTCACCACTGCGCCGATGGGCTGATTGAGGACACGGTCGCGGATGATTCGGGCCGGAGAGCCGCCGCTGGGATAACTCCAGTAACCAACGTCTCTCCGAACGGCATCGGGCCCAACGACCGTTTTTCCATCGATCCAGAACCCAACGACATCCTTCGAATCGTTCAACGGCGTCGAACCCACAACCGTCGCGCCGGAGTCCGCGATCTGCAGCTGATAAATGATGCCGGCGTGCTGGTCGCCCACGGCGATATGATTGCCATCCCATTGAACGCCGCCGGGCTGCCCGATGTTCTTATTGAGCGTAAGGTCAGTGAAGCCGGTGCTTCCGTTCACCAGTTCGGCCAATCGAAAGCCTCCGCCGTAACTCTCACCGTCGAGGAAGAGATTGCCCGCACGATCGAAGCCGCAAAAGTACATATAGTACATGACCGAGTCATAGTACGGCCCTTGAGGACTGCCCTTGGCGCCGGCGTAGATTACGACATTGCCGGAGGCCAATGATGGACTCCCGGCACCATAAATGTTCGTTACCGCCAAGTTGCCGGTCTTCCGATCGACGGAGCAGCCGAAGGGATATTCGCCTGGATCGTTGAGCGTGGCGATCGACGTCGTGCCGCCGTGTGCGTATTCGACCAGTTGGGATTGCAGCGTATTTGTTATCCAGACGTTTCCAGCGCTATCGACGCACTCGCCGTCCGGCCCATTAAAGCCGGCGAGCGTACCGACCAATCGACCCCGCGGATAGGAGAACACGTACACGTTGTCCGTCCGGTAGCTCGAAACGTAGAGAAGGCTCTGACTCTTTGCGTCGCGCGCCATCCAGGAACGACCTTCGTCAGTCTGCGGGGTGGCCGAAGCTCCGCCGTTGCTGCAAGCGGCCAGCACGAGAATCGCTACCGAGGCGGCGAGTCTCCTTGCGTCATTTCCGATCACCCACTCACTTTTTCGATTGACTGACGACCGCCGACCACGGGTAGTTCTGCGTCAACGTTATGGTTGCCGAACCGCCGGCCGGGTACTTGAAAATGCCGATGTCGCTGCCGCTGGTTGCGATGACCGTCTTACCTTGGCGGGCTTTACCCTTGGCGCTGGTTACGACCCAGTAGGTTGGCATTCGCGTAAATCCACTCAGCATCGTCGTACCGGCGAGAGTTGCGCTCGAGCCGCTGATGTCGAACTGAAAGATCAGACCGTTTTCCGAACTCGCACTTCCGAGCGTTATGTATTTTCCGTCCCATTGAACGCCGCCGGGCGGCGTACCGGCGCCGTCGGGTACGGAGATCGCCGTAAACTTGCTGCTGCCCGCGGGAAGCTCGGCGAACGAGAAGTGGAAGCCGGATTGGATAAGTTCGCCGTCGATGAAAAGGTTGCCCTTATTATCGTAACTGCACCAGTACGGGAGTTCGAGGTCCGGCAAGTCCTCGAGCACTTGGCCGTTACCCTTCGCCTTGGTGAAGATCGAAATGTTGCCGTAGCCGCCGCTCGGGCTCATCTCGTTTGCAACGGCGAGGTTTCCCGTGGCCGGGTCGATGGAGCACCCGATCGGCTGACCGGCATCGTACAAACTTTGGATCGGGCTGGTTCCGCCGTGAGCGTATTCGAGCACCTCCTGGCCGTTGTACTCGGTGACAAAAACGTTGCCTTTTTTGTCTACGCAGAGACCAGTCGGCGAGCCGTACGCGCTATCGAGCGTGCCGACCAGCGTGCCCGAGGGATAATCATAGACGTAGACGTTGTAGTTGCCCTCGTCGGTAACGTACAGCAGGTCGTTCTTCTTTGCACCGGGTTTCATCCAGGAGCCGGTGTGACCGGTGAGAGCGCTCTGCTGCGCGGCGAACGGAGGAGCCGTTTGCGCCGCCGGTCCCCCGCATGCAGCGAGCGTTAACAGAGGGGCGCAAACCCAAAATGCGCTGGTCGAAATAGGAAGCTTCATGTGCAATCTCCGTTCGGCATCTCGGGACTTCAAGACGTATTGAGGAGCGAAGCTGTGGCGAAATTCAGCGCAGGCGCCCGACTCCCTTCCCTTTTACCGGATGCGTATCGCTTCCCTAGAGCGGCGTGTTGCTGCGAGCGGTGGCCGGCCGCTCCAAACCGAAGCGAGCTGCGCAAAGCAGATCCACAACGCGGATTGCGCTGCGGCGGGGCGAGAAACGCCGCCGCGAATCGGCCGCTACGAGATGCCCGTACCATGCTCGAAGGGTCGCACCGTTGACGAAACGCGCAGTTGCTTTGAGCAGCTCCGATCGCTGCGCGAAAATCGCAACGTCGGGCGCGAAGATCGCCCGCAGTCCGTCATCAGGCAGTACGATGGCCGGAATCCCGGCTTGCGCTAGCAGCACGTTGCCGAATGCGGCGTCGTCGGTCAGCCCGCAATGGACGACGCAGGCAACGGGCGCGCGCTCTCCGGCCCCGAGCAACATCTCCGGCGTTATCCGCACGGACGGATAGCCCGGGTCGACGTCGCGAAGATCCTCGGTAGCGCCGGCGAGTCC
>Ga0265760_10000339_pt1 | contig 13059 bp, 12 predicted proteins | sample NZIome_2_FD_200831 | JGI IMG/M metagenome (GOLD analysis project Ga0265760, IMG submission 200831) | Metatranscriptome of rhizosphere microbial communities from Maridalen valley, Oslo, Norway - NZI1 (Metagenome Metatranscriptome) | ecosystem: Host-associated > Plants > Roots > Rhizosphere >...
GCGATGGCGGCGCTCAAGACGTTGAACTCAAGGTGCGCCAGCGCACCGACCGGGACGCGGATTGGTCAGACTGGACTGCGCCCCTTCGCGTGAAGTACGGCCAGGAAACGGATATTGAAGTGCCTGGTCAGAACGGCCCTCCGATCAAAGTTGATGTGCGTCCCATCCGACTAAATCCCAATTTAGGGCGGTTCGCGAACAAATCGCAACGCTAGCGACCCGGCCATGCGAGGTCGTACAGGGATGCGTACGGTGACCTCGGCGTTGCATTGAAGCTTTAGGGGCAACTCCAGGGGCAACTGCTATGCCGAGAATTCGGATACCATATTGCTATCAAGGAGTTCCGGGGATTTTTAATTAGTCCCCGGCTCCACCATTTGACCTGGGTCCGATAACATCCGAAAGGGCCGCCTGAGCACCATTCTGTGCCTACGAAGCGCACGCCGATGTAAGCTCGACGCATTCACGACCCACTCTCTGGATAGTGCACTCGCGCCATGACTAGAATTGAAGTTCCCAATAACGCCGGCAGGCGCCGCTCAGGGCGCGCCGGCCGTTGGTTCATGATTTTGCTGCTGCTGATCGTCGTTGGCTGCGGCCTTTGGACCTGGCTGACTCTTGCCTGGGCCTATGCCGAGGGCGAGCGCGCGGGCGTGCTGCAGAAATTCGTACGCCGCGGCTGGGTCTGTAAAACGCAGGAAGGGGAAATTGCGCTGTACTACGGCGGCGGCCAGTACTTGGGTCCTGGCACCTCGCCGCAGCTCTGGGACTTCAGCGTGCGCGACAAGTCCGTGGCGGAGCAACTCAGCAAGGCAGTCGGACGCCGGGTTCAATTGCACTACACCGAGCATCCCGGTATCCCCACCAATTGCTTTGCCGATACGCGCTATTTTGTAGACAAGGTGACCGTCACCGACAACGAATCAGGCACGGGACCCGCCCTGCCGCCGCCGGCCTCGGCCCCTGCGCCAACCACCCCTTCGGCCACGCATTAGGAAAATTTTTGCATCGAGCTTAGGACTTGCTCCCCGATGCTCACCGCCGTGCGCAGGGCCAATAGTCCATCCTCGCCGGTCACCGGCGGGGGCTGCCCGCTGGCAACCGCCGCCAAAAAGGCCTCGATCTCCGCTTTGAGCGCATCGCCCTGCTCGTAGGTTTTCTCATCGATCGCGACCTGCGGCATGCCGTCCGGACCCACGCCCTCGCCCTTGCGGATCACCGTCAGGATCTTTTGCTGCAAATCGAGCGATAGGTAGGCGTCGTCCTGGAACAGCCGCAGCTTGCGCTCGGTTTTCAAGCTCACACGGCTCGCCGTTGCATTGGCGACGCAGCCATTGGCGAAGCGCAAGCGCGCATTGGCAATGTCGATCTCTTTGGAAAATACGCTGCTGCCGATGGCATCGACCGACACCACCGGGGAGCGCACGATGCTCAAGATCAGGTCGATGTCGTGAATCATGAGGTCCAGCACCACGTCGACATCCGTGCCGCGATGCTTGAAGGGCGCAAGCCGCGCCGATTCGATAAAACGCGGAACGGTCAAAGTGGGCTGCACCGCCAGGACGGCCGCATTGAAGCGCTCCAGATGGCCCACCTGCAAAATACGCTTGAGCCGCGCCGCGATTGCGATGAGGCCTTCGCCTTCGGCGATGGTCACGGTCATGGGCTTCTCGACCAGCACACTCGCGCCGGCTTCGAGAAACGCCTTGGCGACTTCAAAATGCGAGGCCGTGGGCGTTACGATGCTCACGGCATCGACCTTGCCCAAGAGATCTCGATAATCCTCGTGCGCCGCGACCTTCAATTCCGCGGCGACCGCCGCGCGCGCCCCTGCGGCAGGGTCGGCTATACCCACTAACTCGGAATTCGGCAGGCTGGCGTATTTTTGCGCGTGGAACCGGCCCAGATAGCCGACCCCGATCACGGCCGTGCGAATCAAGGCGGGGCGTCTCGCCGCCACTTGCTGTTGGCGCGATACTCCTGACGCATTTGCAAGGTGATACCGCCCACGATGGCGAGTGCCACTCCCCCTAGGCACAAGAGTCCGCGCCACAATGTCCATTGACCCGCCGACAGCGACCAGAGCATCGTACCGATGCCCAAAATCGCTCCCATCACAATGAACACCCAGGGCTTTACATCGTACAAAGTCTGGGGTGTCCAGGAGCGCATGGCCTAGGATTCTACAGCGGCGGGCGCCCTGGCGGGATTCGTTTACAATTGCGCATGGCTTTGAACCTTGCGCAGCTCTCCGAGGAGCGCCCCTGGGCGGCGGAATTGCTCGTGGCCGGGATTGGCCTGCTGCTGGGGGTTGCCCTGATGCCGGTGCTGATTTTCTACGCGGGTGTGGCGGCCTTGGGCCGGTTTGATGGGGCGAGCTTAGGAAACCTGTATTCGAGCCTGTTTGCGGGCCTCCGAGAGGCATCCATTGCCTCCTGGGTGGTCTTCCTCGGCCCCTATGGCCTGTATCTCTTGTTCAGGACCCTGCGGGCATGGTGGCGCGCCAGCGCCCGGCTGAACTAGACACCTCAAGTTTCCATCGGCGCGGACGCTAACTTGCCATAAGCGGACCCTTTCCGCTTTTGCGTCTGGAGTCGCGTTTTGAATTCAGAGATCGAAGCTCATCTTCGCCGATCGGTGAATTTCCCGTCGCCGCCGGGAGTGGCGACGCACATCATCGAGCTGGCGCAAGATCCTGAAATTGAAATGGGCAAAGTCGCCAAAGCTTTGAGCATGGATTCGGCGCTGTCCAGCAAAGTCCTGCGCATCGCCAATTCGCCGCTGTATGCGCAGCGCCGTAAGAGCGAAAACCTCCGCCAGGCCCTGGTCGTGCTGGGATTGAACGCCACCCTGACCCTCGCCTTGAGTTTCTCTCTGGTCAAGTCGTTGCGCGGCGCGAAACCCAACGGTCTGAATTATAAATTCTATTGGCGCCGCGCACTTCTGGCCGCCACCGCGGCGCGCGCGCTCGGCGACGCCATGCGCCAAACCCTCGCGGAAGAGATTTTCCTGGCGGCGCTGCTGCAGGACGTCGGCATGCTGGCGCTCGATCAGGCGGTCCCCGATTTGTATCGCGACGGGGAAAAACTGCAGCGCGATCACGCGGTGCTGGCCGAGCACGAAAAAAAGCGCGTGCAGGCCGATCATGCCTTTGTAGGCGGCTGGCTCATGCGCACCTGGAACTTACCGGAACGCCTGTATCGCGCCATTGAGCACAGTCATCACTTGGAGCTGAGTTACAGCGATCATCCCGCCGGCATCTTTGACCGCTGCGTCGCACTCTCGGGTCCGGTGGCCGATCTTTTCCTGCTGGATCCTGAACAGCGCCAATTCGCGGAGACCGCGCTGTGCGCCGAGCGCAGTTTAGGGCTCGACCGCATGGCATTCGGCCAGGTGCTGGGGACCATCGGTGCGATGATTCCCGAGACCGAAGCGATTTTCGAATCCGAGCATCTGGCCAAGCAGCATCCGGACCTGATCCTCGATCAGGCGCGCGAGGTGCTGATGCTGCGCAGCCTGCACGCGCTGCGCGAAATCAATACGCTGCGCGCCTCCGCGGAGGCTACGCCGCCGCAATCGATCGAGCTCGAGGAAGAGACGCGACGCGATGCGTTGACGGGCGTGTATAACCGCGGCTATCTGGAAAATTTCCTGGCGCGTGAATTCGAAAACTCGACCCGGCATAAATGGCCCTTGAGCGTCGCCTTTGTCGATCTCGACGACTTCAAACTGCTCAACGACAACTTCGGACATCAGGCGGGCGATCGCGTATTGCAGGCGACCGCGCGCATTCTGCGCGGTAATACGCGCGAGACCGACACGATTGCGCGCTTCGGCGGCGAAGAATTCGTGGTGGTCCTGCCGGCAACCGATGCGGATACGGCGCACAACATCTGCGAGCGGATTGTGATGGCGTTTCGCAATACCGGGCACGTGGTCGGCTCGCACCATGCCAAGGTTACGGTTTCAATCGGCTGCGCAACGCACGGCGCGCAAATTCAATTTTCCAACTATGCCGACTTCGTCAAGGCGGCCGACCAGGCGCTCTACACGGCCAAATTGCGCGGCCGCAATCGCTCGGTGCCTTTCGATCGGCAGCTCGCTGCGCCGCTCGCCAGGAGCGGCTAGCACGTCGCGCGCGGCGGCGGCATCAAATTAAGTCGTGCCGCGCCGATCTTATGTCTGCATGGACTTGAACTGCGTCACAGTTTCGCGATGCAGGCAAATCCGGCCTGTCGCAATTTGGGAACATTCGCTCTGCGGGGATATCACAACTAGAACATTGACAAGTGCATTGACTTTTTTGATGAGGCGTTGACGATGGAAAGCGATTCCAAAATACGAGGGGCCAACGATTCCGATTTCAGTTTCGGTGTCAACGAGTTGCGCCGCGCCAAGGCCGCGCAAAAATTAGCGTTGCATCCCGATCCCAAGCTGCATCTCGATCCCAAGAAGTCTTCTCACAATGAGCAAGGCGGGGATCCCTACAACACGTCGGGCAGCTTCGATCGCACCAAGAACTGGACTCGCGTCGGTAAACGGTAGGAGCCTGCCGACAGGCTCCTATTCGTCGGACGGATTTGCGCGGCGGTGCGACGCGCGAAACTCGCTGTTCGGATTCCAGCGCGGAAAGCGTCTGCTGCTGGCGATACGAATTCCAAGCTGGTAGTCGAGGTTCAGGTCGGTGACCGCGCCGCCGACATCCCAGTCGGCGGCATATTGATCGCTCGGCTGGCGAAAGCGGCGCGCGAAATAATCTTCGATCTGCGCTTTGCCCCATATGGGGCCGCGCGCTGCGCTATCGATGCCTGCCTGTGTGTAGATCACCGGCACGCCGCGGTGAGCAAAGCTGTAGCTGTCGGACCTGAAATACAGCCCGAACTGGGGATTCGGATCGGGACGCGCATCGCGCCCCTGCAACAGCGCTTCGGCGCGCACCGCTTCGTCCAAATCACTATTGCCAAACCCCAAAATACTGACATCGCGGGTGCGCCCGCCGTTGATCATTATGTCTACATTGATGACGGCAAGGGTTTCGCGCAGCGGCAGAATGGGATTTTCCACGTAGTACTGCGAGCCTAAGAGATCGGGCTGCGCAGCCGTCGTGGCGAGAAACGCGATCGAGCGGTCGGGCTTAGGATCGATGGTGCGTTTGAAGGACTGCGCGAGCGAGAGCAAGCCGGCGAGGCCAGTCGCGTCGTTGACCGCGCCGTTGAAGACGTTGTGGCCGGCCCGGGCCGCGTCGACACCCAATGAATCCCAATGAGCGGTATAGAGCACGTACTCATGCGATTTGCGCCCCGGCCAGACCGCCAGGACATTCTGCGAATTGAACGTGCGGATCGCATTGTGAATCGTCGCATCGGCACGCAGTCCCAGCGGCACCGCCTTGAAACCCGGGAAGGCCGCCGCCTTCGCGGTTCGGTCGAAATCGATTGCCGCGGCCTTGAACAGCGCCCGCGCCGCGTCGTTTTGCAGCCAGCCTTCGATCGCGGCACGGCCGGCGTTCCCATCCGCCGCCTGCAATTCGAATTGCGCGCCGCTCCAGGTCGCCTGAATCGCATTCCAGCCGTAACCCATGGCGGCCGCATCATGGATCAGCAGTACGCCCTGTGCGCCCTGCCGCGCGGCCTCCTCGACCTTATAGGCATCACGGCCGTATCCGGTCATGGCATTGCCTTTGAACACCGTGGGGTCTTTCGAGGCATAGCCAGGGTCGTTGGCCAACACCACCACGGTCTTGCCGTGAACATCGAGATTCGCGTAATCGTTCCACGAATATTCCGGCGCGACGATGCCGTAGCCGACGAATATCATTTCGCTGTGCGCAACGCTGATTTCAGGCACCGCGCGCTTGGTCCAAATCACCATGTCCTTGCCGAACACGAGATTGCGGCTGCCGCCTGCGCCGCTTACGGTTAAGGTCGCATCGGCACCGGCGGTGATTTGCACCAGCGGTACTTGCTGCACGTAGCTCGCGCCATTGCCTGGCTTCAAACCCAGCTTGTGAAAATTCTCGATCAGATAGCTGACCGTCTTGTCTTCTCCGGGCGTTCCCGGTTTGCGGCCCTGAAAATCATCGGAGGCCAACACGCGGACGTGATCGCCATAGGCCGTATCGTCAATGTCAGTGCTGGGAGGCGGTTCCTTGGGGCGGAAGCTGCAGCCAGGCAGGAGCCCCGCAACGGTCAAAACCAGTAAAAGACGCTTAACTCTCATAGGGGCTCATTCTGATGGTTTAGCTGCGGCGCGGCCAATACAGCAAAATCACGCCGCATAGGCAAATCCCGGTGGCCAGGTGCGCCCAGCCGCGCCAGGGTCGAAGCTTAGCCTCCCCGAGGAAACTCCCGGCGCTGGCGGCGGTCAAAACCCCGAAGGCAGCCAGGCTGCCGGCCACCCGGGGCAGTTCACGCGGCAATTCCGGGTGTTGGGGTCCCAGCACCAGGAATACGATTACCACCGTTCCGAGTCCGAAAGTGAACGAGGCGGCGGTTCCCAGGATTATGCCGATCAAAACCGTGAACGGACGCATATCCTTCGGCTCATATACACTTGCTAGGAGGCACGAGCTTCTCTAGCCTTGAAGGGAGTGGGGACGGAAAGCTTACAGGAGAACGGCGACGGTGATACTCAATCGGCTTAAGGCCACTCGTTCGCGATGGATTACGGGCATAGCAATCTGCGCGAGCGCAGTCGGTCTCGCCGCCCTATTGGGCGCTGCGATGACGCCGCCGGCCGCGGCACCGGCGGCATCCGGGGCATCCGCGGCGGCAACAATCCTCGCACCCACCGAACAGGAAAACTACGTCGCGCGCCGCGTCGCCGACATCATCGCCCACGAGCATTACCGCCGGGCGCCGCTCGATGATCATCTATCGAGCTTGATCCTCGACCGCTATCTCGATGCCATCGACGGCGCGCGCAGCTACTTCTACGCCAGCGACATCGCCGAGTTTGAAAAGTATCGCTACCAGCTCGACGATGCCATCAAGAGCGGCGACGTCGAACCAGCCTTCGTGATTTTCCGCCGTTACCAGCAGCGGAGCCGCGAGCGCATGGCCTACGCCATCGAGCTGCTCAACAAGAAGCCGGATTTCGATATCGACGAGTCGTTCAATTTCGACCGTGAAAAGGAACCCTGGCCCGCGAATGCGGCGGAGATGAACGAATTGTGGCGCAAACGGGTCAAGAACGATGCGCTCTCTCTGGTCACCGCCGGCAAGCAATGGCCCGACGTGGTCGACGTGCTGCGCAAGCGCTACGAGCATGTGGCGAAGCGCATGGATCAGAGCAAGCCTGACGATGTGTTCGAGGCGTTCATGAATGCCTTCGTGCTCTCCCTCGATCCGCACTCGAATTATTTCTCGGCGCGCAATTCCGAGGAATACAACATTCAAATGAGTTTGAGCTACGAGGGCATCGGCGCCTCGCTGAGTTTGACCGACGACTACGTCACCGTAATCGACGTGATCGCCGGCGGTCCCGCTGCCGTCAGCAAACAGATCGCGGCCAACGATCGCATCACTGCAGTGGGCGAAGGAAAATCCGGCGAGCTGACCGATGTCATCGGCTGGCGTCTGGATGATGTCGTGCAGAAGATCCGCGGTCCCGGCGGCACGATGGTGCGGCTGCAGGTTCTACCGGCCGGCGCGGCTCCTGGCTCGCCCCAGAAAGTGCTCGACTTTACCCGCAACCGAATTTCGCTCGAAGCGCAGGCCTCGCACAAGGCCCTGCGCACGGTGGTACGCAACGGCAAGGAAATCAAAGTCGGCATCATCACGGTGCCGAGCTTCTATCAGGATTACGACGCCAGCCGCGCCGGTGCGAAGGACTACCGCAGCACCACGCGCGATGTGCAGCGCCTCATCGGCGAGCTGCGCAAGGACGGCGCCGAGGTGTTGATCATGGATCTGCGCGCCAACGGCGGCGGCTATTTGCCCGAAGCGGAATCGCTCACCGGCTTGTTCATCGATCGCGGACCAGTGGTGCAATTGCGCGACACCACGGGGCACATCGAAGTCGACGATGACCCGAACCCCGCGATCTTCTACAGCGGTCCGATGCTCGTGCTGGTCGATCGATTCAGTGCCTCGGCCTCGGAGATATTCGCCGGCGCCATCCAGGACTACGGACGCGGCCTCATCGTCGGGCAGCAAACCTACGGCAAGGGCACGGTGCAGAATGCGCATCCGCTGAACTACACGATCTTTGGACGCAAGCCCGAATTGGGCCAGCTCAACGTGACCATCGGCAAGTACTATCGGATCACCGGCGAAAGCACCCAGGATCGGGGGGTTACGCCGGACATCGCCCTGCCCTCGCTCATCGATGCGAATGAAGTCGGCGAGAGCACCCGCGATCGCGCCCTGCCCTGGGATCACATCGAACCGGCCACTTTTCGAATCGAAGGCGACTTGAAACCGCTCGCCGCGACGCTCGAAAAACTGCACGAGGAGCGCACCGCGGGCAGTGCTGACTTCAAATACCTGCGCGAGGATATTGCCGCATTGGACGCCATGCGCAGCCAGAAGACGCTGTCATTGAATCTCAAAACGCGCGAAGCCGAGCGTAAACGCATGGATGAGGAGCGGCTCGCGCGCGAGAACGCGTGGCGCGCCGCGCATGACGTCAAACCGGCCAATTCGTTGGAAGAGATCAAGGACGATGCCACCGCGGGCATCCTGTTGGATGAGGCCTCGCAAATCGCGGCCGATATGGTCGTGGTCTCGGCCAAGCGAGCGGCGCCGACGCAAGCGCGCCGCAACGACACGGACGCCAATCCGACGCACCGGCAGCCGCTAGCGCAGCAGTAGCGTGTACAGATCCCAATAGTCCTCCGCCAGCACATTCCAGGTGTTGGCGGAGGCGGGCTTGGGCTTATCGAAATCCAATTCAGTTATCGGCGGCGAGAGCGAGTCGGCCGTCGGCACCGTATCGGCGGCGTTGCGGTAATCGCAATTGGCGCGCAGCCGCTCCAATTTAACCTTGACCAAGCTGCCGATCTGCTTCTGATTGGCCACCGCGGCCTGCGCCTTTTGCACGCGCTGCATGTAGCTTTCGCACTCGGCGCGCGTGCCGAAGTTCATTTCGTGAACCCGCCGTGCCACGGCCTCCTTGGCGCGCGCCGCGAGCCCGTACGCATCCGCGTTCTCGCACAGCAATTCAGCGTAGCTGATGATGGCCAGGTTGATGTTGCGCCGCGCGGCCAGCGACAGACCGGGGAACTCCGGCGCGGCCTCATTCTCGATAGCGCTGCGCTCCGAATGCAGGTCGCCGACTGCCGCGTCGGCCATCACGACGTGATTGCGCAATAGCTCCAAGGCCTTCAGGCGCCTGCGGCGCTTGAAGTAATGCCAAAAGGCCGTCAATCTTGCGATCTCTTGCTGCTCCTCGGCGAGATGCCGGCGCTGCGCGTCGGCATCGGCGGCCGCGGCGCGTAGCCGCTGATCCGCATCGGCGAGCCGCGCATTTTTTTCCGCGTCGACATCGGCCTTGTGTTTCGCCACCTCGCGCGCTTCCTGCTGGCGGGTCAGATCGGTGGAAAAGGTTGAGAGCTGCTGATGGCAGGCCTTCCACAACGCGCGCAGCTGAAAGAACACCAATGCGCCGAATCCCGTTTTCGGATCGCCCAGCAAGTCGCCCAACGCATCCATCTGCTCCTGAACGCGGATGGTCGCGCCTTCCTGCTGTTTGAGCCGATCGCGCAACAGGTGAAACTCGTCCTTCAGATCGGCATAAGCTTTCTTCAGGCCCGCACGATTCTGGAACAGCTGCATGAGCCGTTCTTCGTCGGCGCTTGCTGAACCCCCTTCCGCACCGCCTTTTAGAAACGTCAGCTTATCGATCAAAGTCCCGCCTCATCCCATGACAACCGCAGGTCACCCGATACGAAGCCAATCTTCGCGGCTAGAAGTGATGTCCCCGCTCGGCGCAGTATTCCAGCCATTTATTTAGCATCATGTTTCGCGCCCAGCGCTGATCCAGTTCACGCTTGAGTCCCGACTGCAGCTTGGCCAGTTGCGGATGACGTTGAAAGCCTCGAAAGCTGCGCACTTCGGCCAGACGGGCATCGTGATAGACACAAACCTCCAAATCCGGGTCGCGGAGCCGCGATGCCTCGAATTCGAACTCATAAGTAAGCCGGAATACGCTGGTATAGCGGCACAGCTCCAACGGGGTGAGATGCAGATCACAGTCCGAAGTGACCTTCGATACGCGTGCGGTCGTGACATGGCGAAGCTCGTCCACGATCCAGCCTAGACGCACGAAGTTGCTTTCGTACAGCGTCATCAGACTGACAAAGCTGCCGGGCCGCGCCCACCACGATGTCGCACACCATTGATCCGCTATCATGCTTGAACTATACCACGCAGCTTCGAGATTTCAGGGGCGCAGTCGACGCTCAAGGCCCATGCGATCGAGGATTCTGGTGGAAATTTCTTCAATCGAGACTTCGGTTGCATCGAGAACGGGAACGCCGTGCCGTTCGAACAACGACTCCGCGGCGCGCACCTCGAACGCCACTTGCGCGGCGGAGGAGTAGCGGCTGTCGGGCTTGCGCTCGTTGCGGATTTGTTGCAATCGATCCGGCTTGATGGTCAGGCCGAACAGCTTTTGCGGGTAGCCGTCCAGCGCTCGCGGCATTTTACGGGACTCCAGATCATCGTCGGTGAGCGGATAATTCGCGGCGAAGACTCCATATTGCATGGCCAAATACAAACAGGTCGGCGTCTTGCCGGAACGCGATACGCCGACCAAAATAACGTCGGCGCGCTCATAGTCGCGCACCACCGAGCCGTCATCGTTTGCCAGCGCGAAATTCGTGGCGTCAATGCGCGTGGCATAGGCATGCGTATCCGCCATGCGATGTGTCCTACCGGCGGTATGGCTCGATTGCGTCTTGAGTTCTCCGGCGAGCGGTGCTAGGAACGGATCGAAGAAGTCCAAGAAAAATCCGGTACTGCCGCGCACCACGTTGCGCACGTCTTCCTGCACCAATGTGCTGAAGACAACCGGCCGCGTACCCTCTTGCGCCGCCACCAGATCGATCTTGCGCACGGCTTCAATCGCCTTGTCAACGGTGGAGATAAATGGCACAGTCACTTGGCGAAATTCGATGCCGTCGAACTGCGTCATGAGACTGTGACCCATGGTTTCTGCGGTAATCCCCGTTTGGTCGGAAACGAAGAATACGGTTCGTTTAATCACGGTAACCTCACCCTAGTCGGCGCTTTCGCCGTAAAGTGTTTCACTTATACTTCCGTCGGACAAGCAGTGCACCATGAAGCCTTACATCATTCCATTTGAAAAGCTGAAAAATAAAGACGTCGAGCTGGTCGGCGGCAAGAACGCCTCCATCGGAGAAATGATCTCCGGCTTGGCGAACCTGGGGGTTTCGGTGCCGGGCGGTTTTGCCACCACTGCTCACGCCTACCGCGACTTCCTGGCGCAAGGCGGCCTCGATGAACGCATTCGCACGGTGCTCGCGACGCTCGATGTGGACGATGTGCAGAGATTGGCAGCCGTCGGCGCGGAAATCCGCAGTTGGATGCTGGCGACGCCTTTTCCGGAGCGCTTGCAAACCGAAGCGCTGGAAGCCTGGCGCAAGATGAAGGGCAGCGCCGATCCGGCCGAGTTCGCGGTTGCGGTGCGCTCTTCGGCGACGGCGGAAGACCTTCCCGAAGCCTCCTTCGCCGGTCAGCAGGAGACATTCCTCAACGTGCGCGGCGAGGAGCATTTGCTCAAGTCCATGCACGAAGTGTACGCCTCGTTGTTCAACGATCGCGCCATATCCTATCGCGTGCACAACAAATTCGATCACAGCGCCGTCGCGCTTTCGGTCGGCGTGCAGCACATGGTGCGCAGCGACTTAGGTTCAGCCGGCGTCATGTTCACGCTGGATACGGATTCGGGCTTCCGCGATGTGGTCTTCATCACGGCCGCATATGGCCTGGGCGAGACCGTGGTTCAAGGCGCCGTCAACCCGGATGAGTTCTACGTCTACAAGCCGGCGCTGCGCGCGGGCCGCCGCTCAATCTTGAGAAAGAATCTCGGCGGCAAATCGATCAAGATGATCTACGCCGATCCGGGCTCCAAGCAGCGCGTACGCACCGTCGACGTCGCGCCCGCTGACCGGCACCGCTTCTCGTTGAGCGAGGCGGACATCACCGAGCTGGCGAAGCAAGCGCTCATCATCGAGGAGCATTACGGCGCTCCCATGGACATCGAGTGGGGCAAGGACGGCAGCAACGGCAAGATATACATCCTGCAAGCGCGTCCGGAAACCGTGCAGAGCCGTGCCGGGCGCACGATCTTGCGCTACACGCTGAAATCGCGTTCCAAGGTGCTCACCTGCGGGCGCAGCATTGGACAACGGATCGGCGCGGGCCATGCGCGCATCATCAAAGACGCGAAAGAGATGTCGCGGGTTCGGGCTGGCGACGTGCTGGTCGCCGATATGACCGACCCGGACTGGGAACCGGTCATGAAGCGCGCCTCGGCGATCGTCACCAATCGCGGCGGGCGCACCTGCCATGCGGCCATCATCGCGCGCGAGCTGGGCATCCCGGCGGTGGTTGGCTGCACTACCGCAACCAGCGACGTCAAGGAGGACCAGCCTATTACGGTTTCCTGCGCCGAAGGCGATACCGGCTACGTCTACGAGGGGATGCTGGAATTCGATCAGCGCAGCATCGAAATGGATGCGATGCCTGCGATTCCCGTCAAGATCACGATGAATGTCGGCAATCCGGACCGCGCCTTCGACTTTGCCGGCATTCCGCATCGCGGCGTGGGTCTCGCGCGTCTCGAGTTCATCATCAATCGCATGATCGGCGTGCATCCGCGGGCGCTGCTGGAATTCGACAAGCAGAGCGCCGAGCTCAAGGACACCATCACCAAGCAAATCGCGGGCTACGACGGGCCTGTGAATTTCTATGTCGACAAGCTGAGCGAGGGCATCGCACAGATCGCGGCCGCGTTTGCGCCCGAGCCAGTCATCGTGCGCCTGTCGGATTTCAAATCCAATGAATATGCGAATTTGATCGGCGGCAAGAATTA
>Ga0265760_10000340_pt1 | contig 13051 bp, 8 predicted proteins | sample NZIome_2_FD_200831 | JGI IMG/M metagenome (GOLD analysis project Ga0265760, IMG submission 200831) | Metatranscriptome of rhizosphere microbial communities from Maridalen valley, Oslo, Norway - NZI1 (Metagenome Metatranscriptome) | ecosystem: Host-associated > Plants > Roots > Rhizosphere > Soil...
GCCAGTGTTCAGTACGTCGCTGCCATCCACCTCAAAGGTGTTGTACTCCACCCGTCCGCCGTTCACGCTGTACTTAACGCTGCCCACCACTCCCACCTTGGCCTCGTCTTGTCCGGTTTGATTGCTGACGCCGGGCGCGAGCGCGATTAGCTGGGTGAAATTTCGTCCATTCAGCCCGATGCTGACTACTTCTTTTTGCGTAATTGTGCCGGAAACCGACGAAGTCTCAGTTTCTACTTGCCCCAAGCTATTTGACTCCACGTTCATTTCGGTTCTCGTGCCCGCGGGCTCTAGAGGCACGTCTACGGTCAATTGAAAACCCGGGGTCACCGCCAGGGACTCAATGGTCTTCGGGGCGAAGTTGGGTGCAGTTACTAATAGGGTGTAAGTCCCAGCCTCGAGATCGGTTAGGGAATATATGCCCTTGTCATCGGTTATCGTTTCTCTCTTAAACCCCGCGCTGTTACTTAACTCCACTGTTGCGCCGGTTACTACTGCTTGAGTTTGATCCGTGACTGTCCCGCTAATGGTCGCCTTGTCGTTCACCTTCTTCGGTTGCTCCTGGCCAAAGACACGCCCGAGCGACACAAGCAATAGCACAATGACACAGCTGGCGCGAAAAAGGTCGCGAGGCGAAACGGATCTCACAAATAGCTCTCCGGTCCGGTATCCGAATCTTTTGGAAGCTTGGGGAAGCGAACGCGGATATTACAGGAAGGGTGAACGGGGAAAGATTAAGCCAGCATGAAACTTGTGTGAACAGTTTGTGAATGCTTGCGCAAAGGCACATAAAACCTTTTCACAAAATCCAGTCACCAACATTTCACGAACTCTTCATCCTGCCGTAACAAGTAAGCGAGTATGCTCCGCCTGACTTCTAACCACGAATCTTGTTGGGCTGTATCAGTTCGGGCAGCTGGTCACGCGAGCGGGCGATCGGCTTCCGTCAAAGGGGCTACAGCGGTTTGATCACAGAGACTAGAAATCCTGCGTGCGGCGGCAAAACGCGTCGCATGCGCAATTGAAAGTATCGTTGTCCAAACTTGGATCCAACCTTAGAAAGGAATATCTATGACGCGTATGAAATCTATCTTCGCGGTGCTGCTGTTGACCGCGATTGTTAGCGTCGTGCCTCAGGCACACGCACAAACTGCAAAAGTGATACTGGCGGGTTCTTCCGCCATGTGGCAGTCGATGGCGCTGGCTGCTTATAACGGCGGGAATTGTGTCTCCGGCGGAACAGCTCCTTGTTTTCACTACACCGGAAGCAACTTTAATCTGGTTGACGGACGGCCGGCGGTTAAGGGTGGTACGGCCGCGGTCGACCTTGGGAACGTGTGGGTCGTCTGGGACAGTGCCGCTTCCCCCAACGTCTGGGCCTACAGTAAAGTGGACTCCGGTGTGGGAGACCGCTGCTACTTTGCTCAACCTCATTGCAGTATCAACATTACAACTCTTCCGGCGCCGGCAAACCTAATCAGTTCGACACTCTGGGGTGACAGCAGCTCAGACTCAACGCCACCAGCGTCGGTGAGCGCTCTACTTACGAGCGGAACGTTGCTCGTAAATACGGCAGCCACTGACATTCGTCCGGAAGACGCACTGTTTGCTACGTGCCGTGCGAACTCGGCGCTCGGAGGAGGGCCCGACGGCCTGGCTGGCCTCGGCTACGGCGTTAACGCCTCCGGCGTTTGCCCCACCTTTGGTGCCACGCTTGCGGACCTGGAAGGAAGCGATATCCTTAGCGGTTACCCAGGGAGCACGTCCACAGCCCACGTCTTGGCGTTTAACATCAGCGGGAAAGACCCCTTCACCGGCACAGCGATACCGACGGCGACCACGGTGTCCGTCGGAGCAGCCCCTATTATCTTCATCACCCAGCGCACAGGCGCGCTGAAAACTGTTAGCAACGCCGCCGATTCAAACTTAAAAGCTGCCTTTAGTGGATCTAACTGCGATGCCAGTGCGTTCGGTGCGCCTGCCGGCCCCATCCAGGTGTACCTTCGCGAGCCTCTCTCGGGCACGATGAACACAACCGAATACACGGTATTCCGCTACAAGAGCTTCCTCGGCGAGAGCCAGGAAACTGGCGTCGCTGCCGCAAACCCACTAGCGAAGGCTTGCACAGCAGGCGGGAAGCGGTTTCGCGCCATCGGGACAAGTGAAGAAGTGAAGTCGGTCCTTAACTCAGGCACGAACAATGGCACCGACGGCATCGGGTACACGTTCTTCAGCTATGGCAACGTTTCCAGCATCGCCGACACTGCCGGCTATGGCTACCTGACACTCAACGGAATCGATGGGATCTTCCATGTACACGGAACCACCATTGATCCCGGACAGCCGGCTATCCACGGTGCATTGCCGTCGGCTGCGACGCTGCCTGCAGTTTGTGCTGGCGCCTTCCCCTGCGCGGAATCCAAGATCTGGAGCGGCAACTTGTCGTTCCCGAATCTCCGCAACGGATCCTACCGGGCATGGTCGGTCCTGCGCGTCGTGAGCGACGGGGCGGCGCTGCCCAATGCCAAGTTGTTGGCGACCGGCTCGCAGACCTACGTGGTCAACACCGTTCCCGACTATGTGCCTGCACAGAAAGTAGGAGCAGCTGATCCGGGTCTTACGCTCCTGCGTTCGCACTACACGCAAGAGGGCGTAGCTCCGGTTAACATCGGGCCCACGGGGGACAAAGGCGGTGACGCAGGCGGGTGCATCCTGACCAACAGTGGTGTTGCGGCGACTTCCGACACAACAACCAAGCTGGCTCAGGCTGGTCCGACCGTTGCCTGCGTTTCTGTTCCGTAACATGGTTGGGCATTTCGAATACAAGGGGCGAGCGCTCGAAAACGGCTCGCCCCTCTCAAACTTAGTCACTAAAGATGGCGAACTCCTGTGGGAACAGGAGTTCGTCTCTTCGTTGTGGGGCCAATGTCCCGGCGTCTCATTTCCTTCGCGGGGTCAGTCTGGAAAAAAATGATGCATCCAAAGCTTCGGTTGTTCGTGTTGCTGAGAATGATTGCTCTTGAAGTCGGACTCTTCTTCTTCCCACTGATCTTCGTGTCGCAGATCTTCTTCTTATCACAGCTCAGTGCCGCTCAATTTGAGCCGGCGCCCCCGCCCATTGCAGATTTGGGTGATACGCGCTTCAGCGGCGTGAGGGAGGACTGGACTTCGCCCTCGCTGAGAAACAGCAATCTGAAACCGGCTCTGCCGCTCGTTGGCTACATCAACGATTATCCTCGCTACACTGTGGAACTGCTTCAGGTTCAGTGGCGGTTTGGCGATCCCATCGACCTCTACGTGATGAAGCCCAAAGGAGTCAGGAAACCTCCGGTGATCCTCTATCTTTATGGCTATCCCGCGGGCACGGACCGCTTCAAGGATGAAACCTTCCAAAAAGCGGTGACGAGGGACGGGTTTGCCGCCGTGGGTTTCGTCGCCGCTCTCACCGGACATCGCTATCACGACCGGCCGATGCGAGAGTGGTTCCTCAGCGAATTGCAAGAGAGTCTGGCGACTTCGGCGCACGACGTCCAGATGGTCTTGGATTATCTTGCCACTCGGAACGATCTCGACATGAACCGGGTGGGGATGTTTGCGCAAGGCTCGGGAGCCAGTATCGCGATTCTCACTTCAGCGGTCGATCCCCGGATTAAAGTGCTGGATGCCTTGGATCCTTGGGGCGATTGGCCAACTTGGTTGGCAACTTCTCCCTTCGTGCCCGAGGACGAACGTGCGGAGTATGTCAAACCCGAATTTCTAAAGAAGGCGGCAGCCCTCGATCCCATCGACTGGCTGCCAAAGATCCAGGCCGCAAAATTTCGCCTTCAGGATGCAACCTTTGAGCCCAACACGCCCAAGGTTGCTAAAGAAAAAATGCGGGCTGCCGTTCCTCCCAGAGCAGCCGTTGTCATCTACCGAACCCCGGAGGAGTTTAACGCAGTGATACGGGGCGAGAAGGACCTGGTGTGGATTCAGGACCAGCTTCGGTCCTTACTCGACGGGATCAGCCAACCCTAATGAGGCAAACAGCCAGAGAGTTCGCTGTTCTGTGAGAGTGCAACACTGCTGCGCTCGACCAATTCTTGTACTTCGAGGCTAAGTACCAGTTTTCTTCGCCTGCGCCGGTGGCGGAGCACCCAAAGCTGTTGCTACCTGGATTCCGATCGGCGATCCGAGTCCCGAGCATGCGTCCCATCCCGGACCGGCTGAATAGGCGCCATTATTACCAGAGCTGATGTCGTTAAAATCTGCCGCCGTACTCGCGTTCTTGTAGAGCAATGGGTTGATAAAGCCAGCCGGCTTTCCAATGCTCTCGTTGATGAGCGCGATCAATCCAGCCCACAGTGGAGCGACAGCACTCGTCCCCCCAATCACGTCGGGATTCCCATCGACAAGAGTGACGTAGCCGGTGGTCGGATCGGCATCACCGGCCACGTCCGGAACACCTCGACCAACATTGTGATTTGGGTTGGCAGAGGGCGGCACACCGGCGCCATTTTGCCAACTGGGAAGGGGAAAGACGTCGCTGATGCCGCCTCCAGTTGCGCCTTCGTTGTTTGCGAGTTCGTTCCACACGGTTTCACTGGTAATCGCATTACCTGAGGCGACCAACTCAGTGCCTCCACAGGCCAGCACATTCGGGCTCGACGCCGGGAAGTCCACGTGATTCAGGCCGTCGGTTACGCCGTCAGTCGACCCGTCGTCTCCAGCCGCTACGCAAATTGTCACGCCCATTGCAGCCGCGGACTGGAATGCTTCATCCATGGATGTCATAGCCTGCTGCGTCCATGAGGATTCAGGACCACCCCAACTGATGGAGACAACAGACGGGTTGTTCGTACTGTCATGTACGGCGGTGGTAATCGCATTCAGAAAACCGGCGTCTGTATTCTCAGCAAAGTAGACGACGATCTTTGCGCCGGGCGCGATCGACCCGGACACTTCAATATCCAACATCACTTCACCATCCGCGCTGTTCGGGTCTCCGGTGGGATTGTTGCTGCCATTGCCAACCGAAACCGCGGACACGGTGGGCGTCTCGGTCAGCTTGAGCTGGCTCCAGTAATTGCTAAGATCTGTCGGTTTGTAGCCGCCGCCCAATTCGATCAGCGCGATACATTCTCCGGCTCCGTCTACTCCAGTAGGAAAGTTGTAAAGCGCAGCGACTTGAATAGGCGTGTAAGACAAGCTCACGGCAGCCGCACGGACGCCACCGCGCCCCTGCCTACGAAAATGCGGCTTGGCTTGCGGGCGATTATCCAGACCAAAGACGCCTTCGACCACGTCCTGCAGTTCCGCAGGGAGGTGGACCGGTCCCGTCCGCCCGCGGTACCGGCCGCTTGGGTGTTCGTATTCCTTCAGTTCAACGCCAAACGCTTCGTTCATAGCGGTAACCGTCCCAGTGAGAATGACGGTCCGGCGCGCTGGGCTCTTTTCCTTTACCAAGAGCGTGTGCTGGCGGGCAAATGCCTCGACGCGAGCGAAGCTGTCAGGGTCCGCACCATGGCGTTGCTCGAATTCTTTGCGACTCAAGAGGGTTCGTTGCTCAATCGGTCTCATGAATTCGGCAGCGTTGACAATCGGCTTCTTCCCTGCGCGAGAGCGCAAACGGATTGTCACGTCAACAGCCTCATTGGGGTTGGCTGGGCCTATCTCCCGTGCTCCTTCCAGCGGAACACGCTCACTGCCGGCAAGTGGAAGTTGATTCTTCGGAGCAGACATAGATCTCCTTTCGGTTGGGCCGAATCAGAGTGAAGAGAGCAGGGCAGCGCCACGGCAGGAGCACTTTCGTTGAAACTCCAACCCAGGAAAGGAGCCAAGCCCTCTGTAATCTCCGAGACGTGCTGGCCCGTTTTCTGGAAAGTAGCAGCAGGCCAGTAACAGCGCAAGCTGTTTCTTACGCCTGTTACGAAAGGCGAACAGATCGACTGGTGTCCCCGCTCGTTCGAACAAATTTCGCCACGCTGACTTGGTCGCACATTTGTTGAACAGGCTTGCACCAGCCGCTGACATCACGGTCGGACTAGGTCTCTGTATGCCAAGCCAACCCGCGATAGAAACTTCGGTTGTCGACAGTTTTGTTTGTGCGTTGGGGGAGACGAGGTTCTTTCTCCTGGTGATTCGGGCCTGAGCCCAGACTTTGAGAGACAAACTCGAAAGGACGCTCGAACGCAATCGACACTGCGAAATCCCCGGTTGCTCTAGGCTGCACACTAAGAACCGTTCCTCGAGCGGTTAGTTGTGTGCCGGGTTGGGGCAAGTGGGCAACTCCAATCGCGACCTCTACCTTGGAACCTTCAGAAATCAGGGAGGCGCTGGAAAGCAAAATACCTCCCAGACTGATGCTCTCCGAGCGGGCTTGTAACCGCTTGTTTGCCAGGATGAGCGATACAGGCAGGTTTAAGGGGTAGCGGATGCCGCGGCGTTCTGGTCTTTGGGGGGAGTCCATTCAGAAAGATTATGCCGAACCCTGTTATTGCAGACAGGTAACGCTGGTGCATCTGGACATGCGGAAAAAGCCAGGGCTGGACTGGGGTTTGGACAGTAATCTGTTACCGAACCACCTACTCCGCCAGGCGAACAGGTAGTCGTGCATAGCGCCGCGAAATTGTACGCTTCTGGGTCTGCTCCGGGATGAATCCCTAACCACCTTCGGGTCAATAAGACTCTCTCAAAGATGATGCTGCAGAGCTTGTTAGGCCCAATCGTGCCCCCGCCCACTCTCGGAGCCTGCTATGATGCCGAACCGAGGGGGAACCAACCAATGGGGAACGTGTCCGTGATCGTGAAGCAGTTGCGGAAAGAACGAGACAAAGTAGAAAAGCAGTTGTCGGGATTGAATGCAGCTTTGGCCGCTTTTGTCGGAACGTACTACGGCGCCAAACCAACACGCAAGAAACGAACGATGTCGGCCGCAGGACGCAAGAAAATCGCAGCCGCACAAAGGGCACGATGGGCAAAGATTCGGGCAAAGAAAGTGGCATAAGAAGTTTAGGGTCCAGTTGGGAAGGGCACGTCGATTGAGGGCGTGCCCTTTTCTTTATCTCTCTTCAAAATGAGACTCACTAGCCCTTCGGGACGATCGGATGTTTACGTGCGAACTGTTCCCCTCCAAGATTCTCCCCTGACCCTGGCGGGCGAATAGCTAGTGCTGCGCCCGCCTTCCGGACGTCGCACCAAGGATAAAGGATAAAGAATACCAAGCCATCGCTCGACGCCACTGCAATCAATGCCGTGCGGAAGAAGGGGAACAAGGTAGAGGAAGATGACGCGGAGACTGCCACGCAATCGCAAACTGGCGACAAGGAAACGGATGTGTAAAATCGGGCAACGTGCCCTATCATGAATGAGACAGCCGCGCGCGGGCGTGGCGGAATGGCATACGCAGCGGACTTAAGGAAAACTTGAGTGCTCGTCTGGGAAACCGGCGATGCAGAACTGCTCAAATTCGGGGAAATCTTAAATGGCAATCCCGAGCCAAGCCCGGAGAGACACCAGCCGGGAAGGTGTAGAGACTAGACGGGCAGCACCTAAGCTCCGGAGGTTCCGGGGGAGGGTGAAGGGATAGTCCAGACCGCAAACCTGGTGTGAGCCTCCCAAGGCTTCACATCCGGGCGGCGAAAGCCGTAGACGGCATGAAAATCCGCAGGGCTTAAACGGCCCATGAGGGTTCAAGTCCCTCCGCCCGCACCACTGTGTCTTGAATGTCTCCCGAGGTCGAGGCTGGTCGGGAACTACCGCGGTTCTAAACCAGGACCGTACCCCCATCTACCACAACGGTCTGCCCGGTGCTAAATCCTTCCTGCATCAAAAACAAGTAGGCTTGCGCTACGTCATGAGCCTCGCCGACTCGGCCTACTGGCAGACTCTTTCCCACGCTTTCAAATAGACGTTCGCGCTCCGGTGCGCCCATGCTCTGCCAGAGGTTCGTCCGAACCACCCCGGGAGATACCGCGTTAACCCGGATTGGTGCCAACTCGACCGCTAGGGCACGCGTTAGTGCTTCGATGGTTCCGCAGACGCTTGCCGCGATTACCCATCCCTTTTGCGGGCGCTGGCCAGCGATTCCTGTTGTGAGCACGATAGAGCCTTCCTTGCGAATATAGGGGCTTCCGTATTTGACTGCGGCGAGTGCCGCCCAATAACGCAGCTCGAAGGCGTGCCTGGCCTGTTGGAGATCCGTAGCGGCAAGATCGTGCAAATGCAGGCTGTCGCCCGCGGTGAATACCAAATGATCGAAAGTGCCAAGTTTGGAAAAGAAGGTTGCAATGGCTCGTTCGTCCGAGACGTCAACCGCTTGCCCCTGCGCTCCTCCGCCGAGTGATTCAACTGCTTTCTGAACTCGTTCCGCACTGCTGGAAACGATAATGACTCTCGCTCCCTGTGCCGTCGCTTGTTCGGCGACCGCCAGACCGATTCCGGACGAGCCGCCCATCACAACCAAACGCTTATCTTGCAGACCGTTTCCTCGTTGCATTGAATTCTCCTTGTGCACTCTTCTTGCTTACACAGTCAAAGATGATTCCCACCCACATGCGGTTCATGCATAATAGTCATACCTGTCATGCGTTTAGAGAAACTACGACAAGTCGATTTGAACCTCCTGATTACATTTGCCGCGATTGCGGAGGAGAAAAGCATTACTGCCGCCGCATCTCGGCTGCTGCTCAGTCAGCCTGCGGTTAGCCGCGCGTTGCAGCGCGCCCGGGCGATGTTTCAAGATCAGCTTCTGCTCCGATCGCCGCAAGGGTTCGAACTCACGTTGCGAGGCCGCAAGATTCTCCAGGAACTTGAGGGTTTGCTGCCCAAGATGGAGAATTTGATCACCCCGAGTCTGTTCGATCCGATGCGGGAGAAGAGCCACTTTCGCATTTCCGGTCCTGACAATGTCTGCACAGTTGTGCTCCCCCGCTTGTGCCGGCGATATGCAAATGGACGCTACCAAGTGCAGTTTGAATTTCTTCCATGGCAGAGTGGCATCGCGGAATTAGTGGAGCACGGGCAAGTCGATCTTGTTCTACACATAGATGACGGACTCCTGCCAGTTCACTTCCAGTCGGAAAGGCTCTATCGCGAAGATTGGGTTTGCGCCGTGGCACGTGGCAGCTGCTTTGGCGACCGGCTGTCGCTTAAGCAGTACCTGGCGGCGAACCACATCGTCGTAGCTACGTACGCCGGTGTGCAGACAATCCCGGACAAGCAGTTGGCGGCAGTGGGTGCCAAACGGAGTTCGTGTATTCGAGTGCCTTACTTCGGTGTGGCTCTACAATGCCTTCGCGGCACAGAACTCGTGCTTACCCTAACTAGTGGTATGACGTCGGTGGTCCGCAGAGACCGCGAGCTACGCCTTGTGAAAGCGCCACGCGAGTTCCATCCGTTTTATTTCTTGATGGCGTGGCATCCGAGATTTGACGCCGATCCCCGTCACGTCTGGCTTCGCCAGGCGATGCGATCAGCAACGGGGGCTGTGGATAAGCGTGCTCGGCAAGAAGTTCAGTCTGATCGATTTCCCCAATTTCGACTGTAAGAGCTCCGCGTATTGGCGCCGGCCAAATGCTGCAGAAGTCGTCGAGCTTTCTATTCGGAGATGATTTCGATCGCGCTGATCGAAGGATAGTTGACGGCAGGAGTGAAGTAGATTTCGATTTTGCCCTGGGGCGTGGGTTCAATGTGCTGGAATGACTTGACCAACGGTTCGGAGCCGGCTTCCCGGGAAATATCAAATCCTCTGAGAAGCATCAATCCGTTACACGAGACATCGAAGACCCGGCTGCCCACACCCCCAATGCCGCCATTCTGAACACCAAACCAATGCTCCCTAAAGTGGAGTTTCAGAGTGTACTTCCCCCCCGTCGCGACGGGCACTACGTAATGGAAGTGCCCAAACCGATGCCACTCGTAAAGGCGGCCATCGGGGACCTTGGATAGACCACCTCCAAAACTACTGAGGCGGCCGCCGAAGAAGTACCTTTCCGGCATCCAACCATTGCCGTCCGAATCGGTGTACGGAAAATGTCCCGCGACAATCCTGACTGGAACCATGCGATGCGGTGAGCCTTGCAGAATTTCAATGGCATTCACGAACGCCTCGGGAGTGACGAAGTCCACATGAATGGTCCCGTCACTCGCCGGCACGACATCAGTAAATACTTTCGCGGTGGCAATGTCATCTCCGCCGGCGTCGTCCACGACATCCAGGTTGGTCAGGGGTCCGCCATTGATCGAGAATCCCACGTTGCGGCTATTCTCCTGGAGCCCCGACGTTTCGGCAAACAGAAGATGAACCTCGTAAGTTCCCGGCGGAACAGGATAAGAGCAGTGAAAAACGCCGCGCCGCCCATTGGAGAAAAGCACGGGATCTTCTGTCCCTTGAATCGTGTGACCCGTAACGGAGAAAGCGCTTCCTCCCGAGCAAAAATGATCGCTCTCCCACTTAGCACCTCCGCTGTCCGTGTAGGAAGCAGAAGTATTGCCCAACATAGAGCGTAATATCTTCCCGGAAGTGTAGTCCGGAGTGACAGTGGCTTGGGTCGTTAGGGGCTTCTCGCGGGTAATTCTCCCATTCCATTTCTTCCAGGCAAAAATCGAGAGTACACAGACAGAAACTGCAAAAATGCCCGCCAGCATTACCATTCCGGTTCGTACCCTGAACTTACTCCCGGATGGGGCAGCATTGTACAGTCCTGACACGTCGTCTGCTTTTGAGGCCTGTGGTGGGTGAGCAGCAGGGTGCAGATCTTCCCGTCGACCGTTCCCTGAGGAGGAAACCCGGTCGAGAGATTGGCCGTTCTTCTTCTCCTCGAGTGCGGATTCGCCTCCGGCCGTTTCCAAGTCGCGTGCATGAATGAATTTGGGAACGTAATGTCCGGGGGGGAGACAGATCTGAACAGGATGTTCCGCTCCGGAGCTTCGATAGTAATCTTCGAGCCGCTTGCGCAAGGCATGAGCAGTAACGCGGACAATGGTATCCACTTGCGGGTCAAAAGATTCCGGACGCCCAAGGGCGTGCACCGCTATGCTGTACTCCTTGATTTCGTCGACCGCTCCTTCGAAATACTTTTCGCAAACAAATGTCAGAAGTCGGACGGGGTTGTTCGTCCGCCCGAGAACGCCCGACGACAAAACGTCGTCGACTTCAGCCCGTTCGGCCTCAAGTTTGCTCATCGCCGGTTGCAAGTGTCTACCCCAGAGAACGGTCTTTAGAGAACGGTCTTTCGACCTGCGATCCCTTCTTCGAGGTGAGTATAACCGAACTTTCGCCCCAAGACACTGGGCCAAAGTGCCTGCAATTTCACCGACTTAAGGCACCGAACGTGGCAGAAGGCTTCCTGCTCTCAATCGAAATAACTGCTGCGCCCTAACGGTTAATTCACGGTTGTCTAACTTCCCACACGGATGTCATCACTGCTTTACTCCCGCATGGATTAATTCGCTTTATTCCGTTCCGGTGCAGCTTCCTGAGCCGGTTTGCGGATTCAGAGGAGCAGGTCAGCAACAGAAATCGTCTTGTGCAAGGAGACCAAAATGATTCTGGTCCACCCGAAAAGTCGTTTCTCGACCCCTAGCTGCCGCGCAGCCAAGCGTGTTTGCTCGGTGGCAGTCAGCGGCCTGATGATCCTCATCGCCACGATGCTACTGTCTGCGGCAGCTGAGTTCGCCGTCGCTCAGGACATAGTCGGCCGCATCGTGGGCACCGTCACCGACCCGTCCGGCGCCGCGGTTCCGGATATCCAAGTGACTATCGTGAACGAAGCGACACAAGTCGGCCGCGACGTCACGTCAGATCGGAACGGTTACTTTGTCGCGGATGAACTGCCAGCTGGCACATATACGGTGGTGGCACAGAAGGCAGGCTTTAAGAAGATCACCGCAAAAGGTAACGTTGTAACCGCTGGCGGCCGTCTTACCGTGGACTTGACACTGGCGGTCGGTGCGGTCTCAGAAACTGTAGAGGTACTTGCAGTCGGAGAAACGGTGAATACGTCGTCGGGTGAACTCTCCACCACGATAACTCAGAAACAGATCCAAAACTTGGGCCTGAATCAGCGCCACTACGAATCGCTCATAGGATTGGTTCCCGGTGCCGCACTACAAGGCTCGGGAACAAATCCGGCAGCAGTGACCAGCAACTACAACAACAGTGTGGCGGTCATCAATGGGCAGCGACTGGATGGGCAGAACTGGAGCGTAGACGGTGGGTTTAACTTGGACTCGGGATCGAACAACAGCGTGTTCAATCAAGTTGGCGCGGATTTTATTCAGGAAGTAGACGTTCAGTCTTCCAACTACGACGCGGAGTTTGGCCGCTCCGCTTCCTCAACTGTCAATGTCGTGACCAAGAGCGGCGGCGAACGTTTTCATGGCGGAGGCTTCGAATTCGTCTCGAATAATATCTTCAACGCGGAAAACCCTCAGACCAAACTGACGACTCCGGCCGCCACCGGTTATGCAGCTGTGCCTCCGTTTCACGCCAACGATTTTGGTTGGGAACTTGGTGGTCCCATTCCCTACATTCAACCGAAAGGTAAACTGTTTTTCTTTGCCGGGCAGGAATGGAAAAGGTTTCGAGGTGTTTATCCAGGAACCGCTGCATCCACATCCGAGACGTTCCCGACCGCGGCGGAGGCGGGAGGAGACTTTACCGACGTTTATAACGGTGGTGCGGGGCTCGTTCTGAACCAACCGGCAGTGATTCCTGCGGCTTGCGGCGGTACTTTCTTTACCGCGCCCAACGTCATAAACCCCGCATGCATCACCGGCGACGGGGCTGCAGTCGCGAACCTGTACACGGCCGCAGCGGCTTTGTCCACGGCAGGAGGACTACCGACCGCGGCGACAAGCAATAACTTGTCTTTCAGTCTGCCCGGCCCCCTAAACATTCGTGAAGACATCATCCGCGTGGATGAGCACTTCAATGAAAAGCAAACCATTTATTTCCGTTATCTGCACGACTTCGTGAGCATCTACAGTCCCTTCGGGACTTTTCCCAACCTCGCCAACGCCCTTCCAGTAGATCCGGATATTCGCCACCGTCCCGGTTACAACCTGCAAC
>Ga0265760_10000341_pt1 | contig 13032 bp, 11 predicted proteins | sample NZIome_2_FD_200831 | JGI IMG/M metagenome (GOLD analysis project Ga0265760, IMG submission 200831) | Metatranscriptome of rhizosphere microbial communities from Maridalen valley, Oslo, Norway - NZI1 (Metagenome Metatranscriptome) | ecosystem: Host-associated > Plants > Roots > Rhizosphere >...
GCGGATTCGCTTTCTCACCAAGCGAATCGAAGCCGCGGAAGTGGTGGACCCGGAAGCTCCGAGAGCGGGCCAGGCGGCGACGAGAGCATTCTTTGGAGCGACCGTGCGCTATGCCAATGCCGCGGGGGCGGAGCGAGTGGTGAGCATCGTGGGCACCGACGAGGTCGATCTCAATCGCAACCACATCAGTTGGGTGTCACCTCTGGGGCGCGCGTTGATGAAGTCAGCAGCGGGTGACAGCGTAGTCCTTCAATTGCCGGGCGGTACAGAATATCTGACCGTGCTGGAAGTGTGTTACGAGCGCATTTCTGTAGAACCGTTCTGTGAACCACCTGGATCCGAAGCCTCGGCAAAGAGACTCCCTCGCCGACACTTATCCACCTGACGAAAAAGAGACGAAACGGCACAGGTGAAAGAGCGACGACCGTAATAGCGCGCTATCGGCTTTTGGTAAGCGACAAGAGATGAGTTTAGTCCTAATAAACGCGCTTGTGGCCATCGAAACTAGCAACGTCTATTGATTGGCCAGAAACGCTCTTCGGGGACACTGATGGATGATGTCCTCGAAGCAACGGACTGAGCCTTCGCTCAGATAGGTCTATTTGGTTAATCACGCAATCATAGGCTGGAAAAACCGCCGGCGCTTTGCCTTCTTACAGGCTCTCACGCCGGCGGGCGGTATTGCTCGCGGTTTACGTAATCCGATTCAAATCAAAATCGGTCCGCGGGAGTCTCAGTTCCCTAACACGGCATAGGCGGGTAACGGGTCGCCGCTCTGCCCAGCAACCCACTTTCCGTTGTTCGTCGTGCCGCAATAAGTGGACGGCCCCTTGCAATAGGAAGCAATGGCGTGCGATCTCATATCCGTGCTGTTGAAGGCCCAGCCGCCTTCGAAAACGTCCTTGGCGGTAGTGGTGGCGGCGATCCAATACTGCGTTCCGCCAGTGAGTGGTATGCCAGCCGTGTCGTTACCCACGTCGAGCGTGCAGCATGCTCCGTAGGTAGAAGGATTCACGATATGGAAGGACTTGATCGGTTTCCCCGGAACGCCAGCGTTGTCTTCACGGAGGCTAAGTTCGAACTCGCTGGGATTTCCGAATGTACCCACCGACGCTTCAATTCTGGTTGCAGTGACATTGGCGGTCGGAGTGAATGGGATGGCCACCCAGGTTGTAAAAGGAAAGCCGTTCGATCCCTCTTGGGCAATGGTATTCCCGAAACAGCAGAAGAAAGTGCCAAACGGATAGGTGCTCAGGTTGCCGGCGATGGTTTTGAGACCCGCGTCCCTATCGATGTCCCGTGGCGTAACTGCGGACGGACCTTTGGTTGCGATTGCCAGTCTTCCGTCGCTCGAGGTGATGAAATTTGACTTGGTTCCCAATGCCAGCGCGGTCACGCCAATAAGCGACAATACGGCCAGGCAGAGTGCGATGCGTGCGAGTGGTGACTTAACCATTATCTCCTCCGTTTTTTTAGGTTCGGTTTTTTTAGGTTCGGTTCAGGTTTAATTGAAATCCGGTTCGGATCCGTGGCGTATGCAGTTTGCCTCCTGCCGCAGTATCCTCACTGGGATTTTTCTCCGGTGTTAACCATCTGCAAAGTAGGTCCTACCCCGTGGCTAGAATCAACTTTCGACTTGCAGAATGCGATGGAAAGTTGAGAGCAGCGAGCGGGAGAAATCTGACATAGGCGAAGGATGAAGTCAAGGAGAATCGGCCAGTGGCGGGGCATTTCGGAGAGATAGTTGCAACTTTCTGCGCAAGGCGTCAGAAGATCGGAAGCGCTGCCCGCAGCGATGACTTCGTCGCTTGCAATAAAACGCCGGCATCCAGTGCTTGAACACCGAACGCCGGCGGATTGAGTTTGCTCAATTTCCTAGTTCACAATTTAAACGCAAGCGTTATCAGCGCGCTTACTTTCCTAACACAGCAAAGGCCAGTCCTGGTGTGGATGAAAAAGCGCTCCACGCGTCGTTCGTACCACACGAGCCGCCTTTATCATCGGAGCAGTATTGGGCAGCCGGAGCCGAGTCCACTTCATCAGTGTCGTTGACGTTCCAGGCGGCATAAGTGTTGGAGGTTTTGGTGCCGGTCCTCATAACGACCCAGTATTGGGTACCTGCCGTGACCGCAGTGCCAGCGCTGTCCGTCGCCGAAACGACCGTGCAGCAGCTGCCGAAGTTGGGTAGATTCGACACAGAAAAACTCTTGATGGGCTTGCCCGGTACTCCGCTGGCGTCGGTATACAGGGCTAGGATAAGTCCGTTGGTCCCTTCCACGTAACCAACTGCGACTTCGATTTTAGTAACCGTGTGATTGGCGGTGGGTGTGAAGGCGGCCGCACTCCAGAATTCGGGGAAGCCGGAAATGGCAGTTGGCCCTGTGATCGTGAAACCTTCACAGCACCAGTATGCACCCTTCGGGTATGCCGTGCCGATGTTGTCAAAAATCTTAACCAGACTTGGGTCATTCGGCTCGCTTCGCGTAACCGACTTGGTTGGCTTCGTGGCAATCGTCATCCGTCCGTCCTTGGTCGTTACAATTCCGTCTTTGTTGGCAGCAAGGGCGGTCACGCTGGCGAGGGCCAGCACGGTCAATGTCAATAGCATTTTCTTGCGCATTTCTCTATCTCCTCCGTTTTTTGAGTTGAGTTGGCTGAAGTGAACACCGGAATTCGCAACCTCAGGTGTTTGTGGCAAAGGCAGTTGCTCCCAGTGGTTCTATCCCGGCGCTGTACGTCTGCGAACAGCTCGGCTGTCATAAGGGCCGGAATGAATGAGCTTCGTCCAATCCCGGCCTTGCAGCAAAACCATCTCCGTTGTGGAGATGTCAAACGAACGGTTGAAAAGCGAGACGGATTTTTTCACTCATGAATGTCAGTGTCAAGCAGAATCCGTGTCCGGAGCGGGATTTCGGTGGTACGCTGCAAAACTCTGCGTACGATTTGCAAAGTTGTGCGCGACGCGACGATTTACAAAACGTTACAAATTATTTCTTGATCGCGGTGCCTTCGAGCCAGGATTATTGCCCGGCCTGAGAAATGAATGCTTCGGGAGGATCGAAAAAACAACGACGCCAGAAAGCTTGGTCCGAAAGCGTGCCGGCCTTCCATTGCTGGAGACTCGGCAAAGTCGCCGCTATCAACCCGCCATCCTCGGAATCAAAAATCAGCACCACTCCAAGCGCGCTGGTTGGAGTTCTCGTGAGCTCAGCGTATTCCTTCTCGAACAGGGATTTTGCGAATTCCAATTTTGCGCGCGAACTGGTGTCCGATGCGCCCACGTTGGCTCTCTGCACGGTCAGGATCTTGACGGTCTGTCCTCGCAGCGGCTCCCAGGTCCCAGGGAAGGATGCGATTTCTTCGTTCTTGACCTGAAATTGTTCAGTGCTGGCCGGCGCCGGGGCATTTTCTACTTTCGCATCGGATGTGTAGGTGTCCGGCACCTCGAGGCTGGAGCGCCGGATCCATCCGCGAGAGATGCCCGAGATTCGCACGTGAACCCAGTTCGCATTCATGTCGAGAATCTCAAACTCGTCTTCCGCAGAGGCGAGAAACAATACTTTGGCACCTTCGACCGGACTTACCAGAACCTGCGTGCTCGACTCCTTGACGGCAACCAGATTCTTTGGGTGCGCCTGGTTGTGGAGAATTTCCTCCAGACCCTTAGCTTCTTTGGTGAGTTCTTCCATGTGCTTGTCAGCCACCGCCTTCTGCGTAGCTAACGAGGTAGCAATATCCGAGTTGACACCATTCCCCAGTTTGAAAGGTGAGTTAGGTGTTGTGGAACCCTTCGAGCTCGCCATCGGAGCCGCCGAAGTTCCAGTATTCGGCATCGGCGCTGAGATATTGGGCACTGATACGGCGGCCTTGTTCTTGGGCTGCGAAGGCGCCGAGACTACGGGAGGTTTTGCGGTCCCGGTTGCCGCAGTCACAGTTGTAGGAGCTCCAGTTGTCGGGGTCCCAGACGATGCTTGGCCGCTAAGAGCATCCTGGAGGCGGTCAAGGAGATCGGTTTCGAGACGGCCATTGGAAGGCAGCACCTGGTAAGCGGACTTCGATGAATCAGGATCCGCGTACCAAGCGGTAATCTTGGCGCTGACTCGCACCAGGGCTCCGCCCGAGGGTGTGGAAGTCACTTGTATCGCGCATTGATAAAAACCGCGCTGGAAGCGATCCAAGGGACGATCGCCTGGACGCGTGAAACCATCCAGCACGGGTAACCGCCCAGAAACTGCAGACTGCAGGTCTTTGAGGGCTCTCTCTACCACAGCCTTCGATTGCACAAACGTTCGCTCGTAGGGAGCGCTTTGCGCATGGATCGAGGGGATCGTAAAAGCGACGCAACAGAGAAGAAACACTGCTCGCGTCGAAACTGTGGTGCGATGCGTTGGCCTCACGGCAGAGGCTCCAGCTGGTCGCGATGGACCCAACCGTGCTGCCCGTCTTCGGTTTCCACGCCGAACCAGTATGGAGTGGACACGACAATCACAACTTCAGTGCCGGCATCGAGGGGCTTCAAAATCGACGCAGTGTGGAAGGGAGCGGATTTGAGTTGGCCACCCGGGGCTTTAATCACGCGTTCTGCCTGGCGCCGGAGATCCTGGACATGCTGTTCCAGGCTTTGTACGGAATTTTGGGCAGCGGCAAGGGCGACAGCTTCGTTCTCTTCATTCTTGCGTTCGAGGGCCTGCCGGGCTAGTTCTTCCTGCCGGTGTTTTTCACCCTGCTGGGCCTGAGTTTTTTGCAATTCGAGTTGGTCAACGTGGTCTTGAATGTCTCTGAACTCGGCGCTTTCCACGCTTCCATCGGAGGGATGAGAGGTGCGACGAAAATCTTCGACAAAGACCGCGTCGATGCGCAAAATACTTTTGCCCGCGTCTTTACTCTGCACCACATAGCGCACCGCCAGCGTGCCTTCGTCCCGGGTTTCTTTGAAATTGGCGGGCGCCAAAACCTTGGTCCGAACCTTGTAAAAAACCGTGCCTGGTTCCGTCCACTCGGGAAACAGCGACGAGGACGTGACCGCATTGGCCTTATCGATGTACTTGTCCTTGTTGTACTCGAAGCTGCCTTGGATGATTCCGTTATCGACAATGGCCTCTACCGCCTCTACCACCTCGCGCTCTGGCGCTGCAACCTCCGTGGAAAGGCCCATGCCAAAGTCTTCGTGCTTCTTATGTTCACGACTATGAACGGGGGTGACGGCAAGGGTTAGACAGAAAGCCGAGAGGAGAGCCACCCTGCGGCCGAGCATGGCACGGCGGCTTCGAGCGAGTAGATATCCCGTGGCGCGTATGGAACTTGAAATTCCTGCCCTTTGATCAATTTTCCGCATGCACTCCAACTGCTGGCCCGTGTGTCTCAAATCTTTCGGCGGTCGACTAGCGCAATCACTAATTTCTAGCTCTCATACTCTTGACTGCGGTGGACTGTCAACTGTTCGAATGCCGCGACGTCCAAAGTCGGACGCGTGACAAATTCTTGACAATCTTTTTACAAAATATAGACGAACTTATCACATTCGATTTTGGAAGCAATGGTACCGTCGCTGGCAATACGTTAGTTTGAGGCTCACGAGCTATGGACAGAATAACAAGGCGCAAGGGGCAAGCGAAGGGGCGGCTTAAGCTTGGACTGGCTGGGAGCGGGAACGGAACTCGTCCGAAACGGACGCGGGATCGTGTAGCTAAGAAACAGGCACTCATTCGGGCTGCGCTGGGACTGTTCGCATCCAAGGGTTACGAAGTGACGACCACCCGCGAAATTGCCGCCTCGGCCGGCTGTGCGGAAGGCTTAATCCACCGTTACTTCAAAGGCAAGGCTGGCCTGCTCGCCGCCATGATCGAACATCGTGTTTCAAAAGAAGGGTTGGACTTCAGCCAGCAATTGCGGCCAGCTTCCACCCTCGCGGATGAATTTCTGCAACTGGTCGATCGGGAAGTCGAGCGCATGTGGGAGAACCGTGATTTCCTCCGTGTATTCATCCCTCGCGCGATTGTTGATCCTTCTGTGGGAAGTGTCATGAATAAGACACTTATTTCAGCGCGTGCCAAAACAATCTCGGAGCGCCTAAAGAGTTACGAGTCTTGCGTCTCCCTGACACAAGACTCATTGGATGCCTTGGCGCAGGCAGTCGGAATGCTCGGCCTGGTGTTCGGCTTTGTGCGGCCTGTACTGCTCGGGCATGAATTCCCGGGAGCGAAGAAAATGGCGGCCACGGTCGCCAGGATTCTGATAGCCAACCCTGCCGTTTCCTCAGTCATCTGATCCGTTTTCCACATTCCGGAAAATTAGTTTTTCTCATTTTTTCTTGACACTGCTCTAACGAACGTGATAATTAGTGCGTCCACGCGCACTTCACAGGTAGTTTTCGCTGTCTTGACTGTACGTCGTGTCAGGGGGACGAGATGACCGCACCTGCTGTGCATGTCTTTACCGCAGTTCTGCGGATTCTTTCCCCTTCGTGTCATCAGGCCAACAAAACCGTTTTCCGCGCGACCTTTAGCAGACAAAGCGATTGTTAGATTCGAGAGGATACTCAGCGTGTTCGAGTGATTCGCCGGTAGTTTTGCCTTTGTGATTTTGCCCTTAGGAGGACTAGATGATTTCGCTCCGGAGAAGTATTGCGGGTAGCTTGCTACTGCTGGTTCTTGTCTTTGGCTGCTTACCCAGTGCTTATGCCCTACCCGCTTTCGCCCGCAAGTATGGGTTGCGGTGTTCGGCATGCCACGAATCCTGGCCGATGCTGAATTACTTTGGACAAAAGTTCAAAGACAACGGCTATCAGCTCATGAATGATCGGGATGCACCGATCTGGCAGAACCCCTCCTACTGGCCAGTCACCTTCCGTATCACGCCGATCTGGCACCGGGTGAGCACCGGCAAGGTGCCAGTGGACGAAGGGACCGGTCAAAACAACGGCGTGGCGAGGGTCGAAAGTTCAGGCTTCGACCTGAGTGGACTCGACTTCCACACCGGCGGCACGCTGGAAAAGAACTTCTCGTTTTACGTGCTGCCCTCTTCCGACGCCACCGCGAGCTTTCACTTTGAAACGGTCATGGGCCGTTTAGACAATCTGTTCGGCAGCTCCTGGCTCAACGTGAAGCTGGGCAAATTCGAACTGGACAACCTCCTTTCCGAAAAGCGCATTCTGACCTTGACCGCTAACGGCGGTATTTACCAGACCTATCACTTCATCCCACAAGGCGACAACAATATCTTCGGGCAGATCGGAGACAACCAGCTCGGCTTGGAGTACATGGGGCACTCGGCGGATGATCGGACGCGCGTTTCCGCAGCCCTTATCAGTTCGAGTGACGGGAACGTGGGCCTGATCACTGGGGCGAACTCCTATACCGGATTTTTTACGGCGAGCCAGGCCTTTGACACAGGTAAGCTGGGAGTGCAGCGTATCGGGTTCTACGACATGGTAGGAGAGGCCGCGACGATGTATCGAACTTCTGCCGGCGTGCCCATCCCTGGTTCTGGAATTGGTAACAAGGGATTCAACCGCATAGGCTTCGTCGGACAATTTTATTTCGGCCCTCACTTCGACCTTCAAGTCGTGACTCAGCATGGCACGGATAACGCATGGTTCGGCCAGGGTTATGGCAATGCAACCGACCCAAGCAACGGGACTGCGGCCAATGATCTTCCGAACGCCACACCGGGAACAGTTCTTCCCGCGACCGCGCGGGCGCCCAGCTGGAACGGCGCCACCTTCGAAGCTCACTACGTATACAGTCCGCAGCTGATCTTCATCGGGCGCTTTGAGTTGGAGCGGATGTCTCAACAGGGAACCGTGGGGACTCCGTCCACCTTGGGAAATATCACGACCTATACCATCGGCTATCGCTACAACCCCTTTATGACGAGCCGAGCGGGCTTCGCCTGGCACAACGAATACAACTGGCTGCACCAAGATGGTACCGGCCCGCAACCCGGCCAAAATGTGAACTCGAGCGAATTGTTGATCGGCTTTGACTTCGACTTCTAGAAAGGGACAGCAATGCGTACAAAATCATTTCTGCAGTGTTCGTTGTTGATGAGCGCGGCTGCTGTTCTCGCGCTTTGTTTGCCAGCGAGGGCTCAACTCTCAACCGTTCAGCTGCAAGAGTGGCTGAATTCGCCGGCGGCGACCAGCCACATCGGAAATATCACCGGGAATGCCAAGGCTGCAGCCCCGGTTTACCGGAGATACTGCGTTGGCTGCCACGGAGAGCTCGGTGACGGCAACGGCGAGGTTGCGCAGTGGCTTGAACCCCCAATGTACCCCAAGCCGCGCGATTTTCAGTTGGGGATATTCAAGTGCCGCTCCACGCCAACTGGTACCTTGCCCACCGATGAAGACCTCTATGACACGATTGCCCGCGGGTTAGACCGCTCGAGCATGCCTACTTGGAACACCTTCACCAAAGATGAGCGCGCGAATCTCGTGGCATGGATCAAGCACTTCTCTCCGCGCTGGCAGACCGAAAAGCCGGGAACGCCCATCCAGATTCCGCCCGAGCCGGAAGTAACGCCGGAGCGAGTTAAAGCGGGACAAGAGGTCTTCGGAAGAGTCCAATGTTGGAAGTGCCACGGTGTCCAAGGAATGGCTAACGGTCCCTCGGCCTCAACCCTCACCGATGATCTCGGTCGGCCTATTGCGGCCTACAACTTCACCGATGGAACTCGACCCAAGTGCGGCAACACCGACCGCGACATCTACAAAATCTTCATGACTGGGCTGGATGGCACGCCGATGCCGTCATTCTCGGATAACATTAAGCCGGATGAGGCGTGGGACCTGGTGTTCTATCTCCGCACGCTGCAGCGACACAACGCGTATAACGCCAAGGAAAAGCAGATCGCCAGGCAGTTGGGATTAAAACCGGTTAGTCCACAATAAAATAATCTGAGATCGAGCGAAGTCTTGTTCACAGGAGACCGTCCATGAAAAAGCAACACTATTCGAAGTTCGCAGCAATACTATCGGGGCTAGTACTGATCGGCTTCGGGGCGCTAAGCCTCGATCAAAATGTCAGTGCTGCCGCGGAAGGATCAATCGCCGGGACCGTGAAGCTCGACGGCACTGCTCCGCACATGAAGGGCATCGATATGTCGAAGGACCCTTACTGCGTGAAGCAACACGAGAACAGCCCGGTTTCGTTGGAGAACGTGGTGGTTGGGGCAAACGGTGGTTTAGCGAACGTGGTTCTCTATATCTCGGAAGGTCTGACCGGCAACGAGGCTAGCTCCTCTTCAAGCGAGCCCGTTTTTGACCAGAAGGGTTGCCAATATATCCCGCACGTCATCGCGATGAATCCCGACCAGAAATTCAAGGTCACGACCAGCGATCAGACGACGCACAATATCCACCCACTGCCCAACCCGATGACCGGCAATATCCCGTGGAACAAGTCTCAGCCGCCCGGAGCGCCGCCTATCGAAACCAGTTGGAAAGCGCCGGAAATGATTTCGGTGAAATGCAACATTCATCCCTGGATGCACGGCTACCACGCTGTGGTCAAGGGTCCCTACGCAACCACCGATAAAGACGGCAATTTTACGATCCACGGTGTCGCCGCGGGCAGCTACACGGTGACCGCATGGCAAGAGGATCTGGGAACTCAGACGGCGAAGGTGACAGTGGCGACAGGCAAACCGGCGACCGCCAATTTCTCCTTTAAAGCAAAATGAACAATTATTCATGAAGAGTTCAGTTGCCGTTAAGTTTTTCTCAGTTAGAATGTCGTGCCGCATCAACCAAGGGCAGCCGCTGAATGCTGTGGCGGCTGCTTTGAACAAGCCGTTGCGGTCGGGTGAGCAACCGGCCAGAGGCGAGGCGATATGGCGAAAATTTTTGCAGTGACTATTATCGTAATTGCAATACTTTCCGCGATCCCCATTCTGCGTCACACTTGGGACCCACCAGCCGATATCTCAACCCATGGCGCTCGAATTGACGAACAGATGTCGGAGACGATGGCTGAGGCGGGTATCTCGTTCCTGGCCTCGCAGATTCTACTGGCTTTGTTCATCTGGAAGTTCTCCAATACGCGTCCCGGTGACAAGATCAAAACCTTTCCCGGCGGTGCGAAGGCCGTGGTTTGGGCCGCATTTCTACTGGTCGGGACTGAAGTTTTGGCTCTGGGCGTGTTCGGGGTCAAGGCGTGGGCTGATGTCTATCTCACTGCTCCGGCAGCAAACGCGATGCCGGTTCAGGTGCAAGCAGGACAGTTCGCGTTTTACTTTCGTTATCCCGGCCCGGATGGAACATTTGGTCCACTCCATCCCGACCAAATCAGCGAAGCCAACGCGAACTTCTTTGGTCTAGATACCGCCCACGATCAGGATTCCAAAGACGACATCGTGACGGCGGAAATGGCGATTCCGGTCAACCGGGAGATTCATCTGCTTATGCACTCGAAGGACGTCGGGCACTCGTTCTACGTTCCAGCCTTGCGCGTCCAGCAGGATTTTGTCCCTGGATTGGATCTTTCGCTCCATTTCACCGCAACCCAGATTGGAAAGTACGAAATCGTGTGCACTCAGCTTTGTGGCTTGGGACACTACAACATGAAGGCATATCTTGAGGTGATGTCCCAGGAAGACTACGATAGTTGGCTTAAGAAACAAGCGGCATTGCAATAGATCCCGTCGCGTTCAGGTGGATGGGACATCTCTTTTGAGGTGAGCATATGCACGACATGTCTGCACACGCGGCAGAACACCACGCGCCGACCAGCTTCATACGTCAGCACGTTTTCAGTCTCGACCACAAAGTGATCGGCAAGCAGTATTACGGCTTGGCCCTGGTGGCCGTACTGGTTGGAATGGTGCTTTCCTGGCTGATGCGCATTCACTTAGCCTGGACGAACTATCCCATCCCAGGTCTGCATTTGCTTTCTGCGAACGGAGCGCCCGGGAATGTAATGACGCCGGAGTACTACCTGCAGCTGATGACCATGCACGCTACGATCATGGTCTTCTTCGTTCTGACTACGGCGCCCTTTGCCGCCTTCGGCAACTATTTCCTGCCTATCCAGGTGGGCGCGGAGGACATGCCGTTTCCGCACTTCAACATGATGTCGTTCTGGGTCACGTTCGTCGGCTTCCTGGTTCTGATGTCATCGTTCTTCGTGAGCGACGGGCCCACCCTTGGCGGCTGGACACAGTATGCACCGCTGAGCGCTATCGGATCGGCTAGTGGCCCCGGCCAAGGCACGGGTGTAGTTCTCTGGGCGGCAGCCATTTGTATTTTCTGCATCGGCCAGTTGCTGGGTTCGCTGAACTTCATTACCACAACGCTCGATATGCGGACCAAGGGCATGAGCATGTGGCGTTTGCCGCTCAGCGCCTGGGCTTGGTTCATCACGTCGGTGATGGGCCTCACTGCTTTCGCCGTACTGATGCCCGCGACCATCCTGCTGATTCTGGATCACGTTGCTGGAACCAGCTTCTTCGTGCCCTCTGGCTTAGTGCTCAACGATGCCGTGCAGCCGCACTCAGGTGGATCGACGCTGCTCTGGCAACACCTGTTCTGGTTCTTCGGGCACCCTGAGGTCTACATCGCGATTGTCCCCGGCATGGGGATTGTGTCTCATATTCTGGTCACTAACATGCGGCGACCCATGCTCAGCCACAGGGTCTTGGTTTACTCCATGGGAGCGCTCGCCGTCCTCAGCTACATGGTCTACGGACATCACATGTTTGTCAGTGGCATGAATCCGGTTTCGTCGCTGGCATTCTCCTTCCCGACCCTGGTCATTACGATTCCGTCCACGATTATCGTGCTCATCTGGATGGGTAGCATTTACGGATCGAAATTGCGCATTAACACTGCTTCCCTGTTCGCGCTGGGCTTTGTCTCGATGTTCATCAGCGGCGGGGTGAGCGGCTTCTTCCTGGCGCAGCCCTCGATCGACATCATGCTCCACGCCACCTACTTCGTGGTGGGACACTTCCACCTGGTGATGGCGGTTGCGGCCATTTTCGGCATTTTCGGCGGAACTTACTTCTGGTTCCCGAAAATGTTCGGCCGCATGATGAACGAGACTTTGGGCAAGGTTCACTTCTGGCTTACCTTCGTCGGCGCATACGCCATCTTCATGCCTTTCCACTACCTGGGAATCGCGGGCAACGTTCGCCGCTACCAGGCTTTTGTGGACGACTATCTGCAGCCGCTGATCCCCGTACATCGCTTCATCACCATCGCTGCTCTGCTGACCGGAGCGGCCCAGCTCATTTTCCTCTACAACTTGTTCCACAGCCGCTTCTGGGGTAAACCTGCAACCGACAACCCATGGGAAGCGACGTCTCTGGAGTGGAGCACGCCTACGACACCGCCGCCGCATAACAACTTTGGCGACAAACTGCCGGAGGTTTTCCACGATCCCTACCAGTACGGTGTCGAGAGCTCTGTCGGCGACTACGTGATGCAGGCCTCGCCCGAGAAAGTGAAATCGGCCCACGACGAGGCGTGATCAAAGAAGGGTGTGATAGGAAAAGGAGTTTTGTAGTCTATGGCGACCACAGTCCCCGAACCGCCGAAAATTGAGGAGCGACGCGATCCGTCGAGACTTGGAATCGATTCCGGCAACGGTGGCCGGCGAAACCTAGTCCCGGCTGGTGGCGACTTGCGCGCGGTCAAGGACTACGCGCCGCCGCCGGCTTCAACCGGAATCTGGGTAGTGCTGGCCTCTATCACGATGACCTTCGCGGCGTTTACCAGCGCCCTGATCGTTCGTCAAGGGTCGGCACTGGACTGGCGGCATCTCAATCTGCCCCGAATCCTTTTCTTTAATACTCTGCTCCTTCTCGCCAGCAGCATTACGCTGGAAGTGGCCCGCCGCCAGGTTGGCAGCTTCATGAGCGGGCGAAGAGATGCCGTCGTCAACCCTTCTCGCTGGCTCTACATCACGCTGTTCTTAGGATTGTCGTTCGTAGCTGGACAGTATGTGGCGTGGCTTCAACTGAGGGCCCAAGGCCTGTTCCTGGCGACCAACCCCAATAGCTCATTCTTCTATGTGCTGACCGCGGCGCATGCCC
>Ga0265760_10000342_pt1 | contig 13003 bp, 10 predicted proteins | sample NZIome_2_FD_200831 | JGI IMG/M metagenome (GOLD analysis project Ga0265760, IMG submission 200831) | Metatranscriptome of rhizosphere microbial communities from Maridalen valley, Oslo, Norway - NZI1 (Metagenome Metatranscriptome) | ecosystem: Host-associated > Plants > Roots > Rhizosphere >...
CAGGCCGATGCGGTGGTCCGTCACGCGGTTTTGCGGGAAGTTGTAGGTGCGGATTTTTTCGGATCGGTCGCCGGTCCCGATTTGGCCGCGGCGTTCGGCGCCGATGGCGGCTTGTTGTTTTTCGAGTTCCATTTCGTAGAGGCGCGTGCGCAGGACGCGCATGGCCTTGGCGCGATTTTTGATTTGCGATTTTTCGTCCTGCTGCGAAACGACCAAGCCGCTGGGGATATGCGTGATGCGGACGGCGGAGTAAGTCGTGTTCACCGATTGTCCGCCAGGGCCCGAAGAACAAAACGTGTCAATGCGCAAATCCTTGGCTTCGATCTTGATGTCGATTTCATCAGCTTCGGGAAGGACGGCTACCGTTGCCGCCGATGTGTGAATGCGGCCTTGCGTTTCCGTGGCGGGCACGCGCTGGACGCGATGCACGCCGCTTTCATATTTAAGCTTGGAATAAACCTTGTGGCCCTGAATCGCGGCGACGATTTCCTTGAGGCCGCCCAGGTTGGAAGGCGAACTTTCGAGGACTTCCACTTTCCAACCGAGTGTCTCCGCGTAACGCGAATACATGCGGAAGAGTTCGCCGGCGAAGAGCGCGGCTTCGTCGCCGCCCGTCCCGGCGCGGATTTCTACGATAACGCTCTTCTCGTCGTTCGGATCTTTCGGGAGAAGAAGCAGTTTCAATTCGCGCTCGACAATTTCTTTGCGCGTGATGAGCTGCTTTTCTTCGTCGAGCGCCATTTGCTTCATCTCGGCGTCTTCGTTTTCGACAACCATCTGGTGCGCGCCAGCGAGATCTTTTTCAAGTTGCTTGAACTCGCGGTGCTTCGCAACGATTTCTTCCAGCTCGGCGTGCTGCTTGGCGATTTTCTGGAAGCGCGCGGAGTCAGACGCGACCTCCGCGGTCGAAAGCTGCTGCGTCAACTCGTCGTAGCGAGTGCCCAGCTGGTCCAATTTGTCTGACAACGTCATTACGGCCATGGCAGTCCTCTAATAAAAAGTGAGTAGTGAGCAGTGAATACTGAGTAGCGAAGAAAGAAGAACGAGCTCGCGACTGAGGCGAGCGTAGCGGGATCAGCTAATAGAAAGCGGCGTACATCGATTTGCTCTTCACTAAGAATACCGCCGAATTCAGAAACACGCAATTGAATGCTCGCAGGCGTTGCCGCGATGCGAAGCGATATACTACGATGCCGTTGACGCAGAGCGGTCCGCTTCGGAAGGTGGACCCTACGACTGTGTTGCGGAACGTTGAACTGGCTCGAAGGATTGACCCAGGGTAGCAGCGGGAAGAACGAATGAGCGAAGCGGTACGAAGTTTGTTGCGGGCGAACGGCGAATCGGCGCGAGAGACTGTTGCCGAAAGCGATGCTGGATTTTTGTGGGACTTCTGGTATCCGGCGCTGCGAAGCACGGAAGTTACCGGCAACCATTTGCGGACGGCGATGCTGCTGGAAGTTCCGCTGGTATTGGGGCGCACGGCTGAGGGCAAAGCGTTCGCGATGCGGGATTCTTGTCCGCATCGGGGCATTCCGCTTTCTTACGGGCGATTCGATGGGAAGAATTTGGAGTGCAGTTACCACGGGTGGAAATTTGAGGCATGCAGCGGGCAGTGCGTTGAGATTCCTTCGTTGACTAGCCAGGACAAATTGAAGGTGGAGCGCATTTTTGCTGGGCATTATCCCTGTGAAGAGCGAGACGGATATTTTTGGGTTTACATGAATTCGGGCGCGCGGATCGCGGTGACGCGTGGAGGAGAAAGTCGGGGAGAAGAAAAAGATAACGCAGAGGCGCAGAGAACGCAGAGACTCGCGGAGAGTTTGCGGAGCAGTGGCGCGGAGCGAGTCGAAGAAGGAGGGGCAAGCCCCTCCCCTACGGGACGCGTGGGCTTGGAGCTTCCTGCCGCGCCGAAATTGTCGACGTTTAGCGAGAAATATCGGATTACGCATTTGGCTTGCGAGCTTCCGTCGCATGTGGACCAGGGGATTATTGGATTAATGGATCCGGCGCACGGGCCGTTTGTGCATCAATCGTGGTACTGGCGGAGTCGGCATAGCATTCACGAGAAGGAAAAAAAGTTCGAGCCGATTCCGAATGGATTTCGGATGAGCCCACACACGCCGAGCTCGAACAGTGCGCCGTACAGGATGTTGCAGAAATATACGGGCGAGCCGGTGACGACGACGATTGATTTTGTTTTGCCGAATATCCGGACGGAAGAGATTCGGAGCGGGAAGCTGTGGTTTTCGAGCCGGGCGACGGTGACGCCGGTGCGGCGAGATCTTTGCCGGATTGATTTTGTCGCGGCGTGGAATTTGCTGCTTCCAGTTTGGATTTTCCGGATATTTGCGCAGAAATTTTTGCGGCAGGACCAGGAGACGATGATCCTGCAAGCCGAAGGGTTGAAGCACAATCCGCGGCTGATGTTGATTGACGACGCGGACCGGCCAGCGAAGTGGTATTTCGGGCTGAAGGCTGGATTGCTGGAATCGCGGCGGACTGGTGCAGCGATGGCCCATCCTCTGGTCGGCCCCGTAACCTTGCGATGGCGCTCGTGAGCCTGGCGCCAGTGGGAGATTGACTGGAGTCGGCACGACATCCCTTGAACGATCAAAAGTGTATCGCTCCGACGGAGAGGCACAATGCGCCACGCTATCTAGATGCGCTGGGGTATTTTTTTCACTCCAGCGTCGACAACGCGGTAACCGGCGCTTAAGGGGCTACAGAAGCCAAAATAAGCACGTGCAGGAGGCTAGGGCCTTTGAGATGCCTGCCGTTACTTTGTTTGGGCGTCGGCCTTGTGTGCAGGCTCAAGAACAGGCTGAAAGCGAGTCAGAACCTTGCGCAGGACCAAAGCGACGACAATCAAAGACGTGCCAAGAAGGGCTAGTCTGCCGGGCTCCGGGATAGTGCTAATAAACATGAGGGTGGTATTCACACCAAGAGAAAAAGCAGTCTTGTGACCAAAGCAGTCAGAACTCTAACTTATTGTAATTAATGGACTTAAAATTAGTAATCGTTTCTTTGATTTGGTGCAACGGGAAAAACAATGGAAAAGTCATGCACCTTTGTTCCTGCAACTTCTGTTCACTCACAACGTGATGACTTGTAGCTATTAAGGCGCCCCAAGCCCCATGCCCAAACCGGTGGCTAGAGGTGACGACCGAAGGATAGGGAGACTGTGCAAGAAAGGGCTGAATGCCGAGGGCCCAGAACCCTGCAGAATTGCCTCGGCGAGGATGTGGCTCTTGCGGTTGGCCCCAGTAGTGACGAAATCAGGGGGTAGTCAGCTTCTGAGCAGCGTGCCGGGCAGCCATACCGAGCTCGTTAAAATAGGCGCGGCGGCCCCAAAGCAGCCAGCGCGCCTGGATCTCAAAGGCGCGAAGCTTCTCAACGAGAGAAATGCGAGCGCGGGCGATCGATTTCAGATTGGCACCCAAATGTACCCAGTGGTATAGGAAGAGCTTTTCGCGCTTCTTCGGATCATACAAGGCCATTACGTCCTTTTCGCTTTTCATAGCGCTCGCTGCGCCTTCGTGCATGCGGCGGTAAAAGAGGTGTTCCGGGACTTCGTAGAATTTTCCGAGGAGAGCCAACTCAAGGATGAAAGGGATGTCCCCTCCGCTATAACCGCGCATGAGGCCGGTCTGGGCCATGACGGCGCGGCGCGTCAAACCGTACTGAAGGTTGCAAAGACGCAGCCGCTTCAAGACTTCGCGAAAGCGAACACTTGGCCGCTCCATCATCAGATGAAGGTTTTCGTCATAGTCCCCTATAATCTCGCCTTCGCCATCGATCAGCCGGGTCCGTGGATAAGCGACGAGGACGGAAGGATCGCGATCGAGAACTTCGACACAGAGCTCCAGAAGTTCAGGTCCCACAACGTCATCCGAGGGCGTCCAGCGGAAATATTCTCCTGTGGAAAGTTCAAAACAGCGTCCGAAGTTTCCCCCAGCTCCTATGTTTTCTGGATTGCGATGATACTTGATCCGGGGATCGCGAGCGGCGTAAGCGCGGCAAATCTCCTCGGATCGGTCGGTAGAAGCGTTATCCGTGATGACCAGCTCGAAATCGGTATAGGTCTGCCGCAAATGTGAAGCAATGGCATCGGCGACGTATCGCTCGCAATTGTAGACTGGCATCCCAATGCTGACACGAGGTCTATGATCAACTTCCGCCATAAACTTCCTCCACCTTCCGAATCCTATTGAGCCACGAAAACTAGTTTTCGGGCGTAAAAACCTTCCGCGAATCTGCCTGGAGAATTAACCTCCAGGCCACGAATGCGCATCAGCCCGTGAAAGGTATCGGGCGTGAACCAGTGCTTATCACGCTGAGTACCGAAACACTCCATCAGGTACTTGACCTTGCGCGCACCGACTTTTTCATCAAAGGGCACATAAAAGTTCGGTGTGCCGAGATCGCCATCGTACTTCGGGATCTCATATTCCAGTATGACGTTGTTGCGCCAAGTATTCCAGGTGAGCTGGTTAAGGATGCGATGGTCCTGATGCAGATCGTGGCGCGTATGCGTGAAGATCAAATCGGGAGAAATTTCTTTCTTCAGTTCTTCAAAATAGTCCTTGATGTCTGCCATGACCGTGGGAAAGTAACCATTGCGGAAATCATGAATAACAATGTTCTTCCCGGCTGCGCCTTTCAAAAAAAGACCGGCGCTATCGCGGGCCTCGCGAGTCCGCTGGTGGCCCGAACTGAATACCACCCAGTGAAAATCCAGATTTCGAGAATGACGGAGCATTTCGAGTATCGAGCCGCCACATCCGATCTCGATGTCATCGGAGTGCGCGCCGAGGCACAAAACGTTATAGTTTCCGCGAGATTTCTTGGAGAGTTGTAAAGGGAGCATGAAGTTCACTCAGGAGCTGCCGCCCGGGGTCTTCCACACTTCCCAAGGAGCGTTGCCCTTGGCATAGAGGTCGTCGAGTTGCTGTTTGTCTTTGAAGGTATCCATACAGGCCCAGAAGCCGTCGTAACGATACGCCAGAAGCTGCTGCTCTTTCACCAGACGCTGGAAAGGCTCCTGGACCAGCTCCTCGCCTTCGCGCATGTACTTAAAGATGTTGGTGCGAAAGATGAAATAGCCGCCGTTGATGCGAATGTTACTGTGGGTAATGTCCTCGATGCCGCTGACGAGGTCGCCGCCGTCCAGGGTAACGAGGTGATAGCTCAAATTGGGGCGAATGCACACGAAGCTGGCAGTTTTACCATGGCGCCGGAAATGGTCCACGTGTTCGGGCAGAGGAAGATCGGTCAGACCGTCGGTGTAGGTGGCCATAAACATCTCTTCGCCTTGCAAGTATTTTTCGACGGCTTTCAGGCGCTGCCCAATATTGGAATTGATGCCAGTGTCGGCGAAGGTGATTTTCCAATCGTGAATGTCTCTGTTGATCAGGTTCATATTCTTGCCATCGCCGGTAAGAACGAAGTCGTTCGAGACGTATTCGTCGTAATTGACAAAATAGTTTTTGATCGCATCGCCGCGATGGCCGAGGCACAGAATGAAGTCCTTGTGGCCAAAGTGCGCGTAATACTTCATGACGTGCCAGAGAATCGGACGGTAGCCGATGGTTGCGAGAGGCTTGGGGATGTTTTCGGCGTAATCGCGCAAACGAAGTCCCAATCCGCCGCAGAAGAGAACAACTTTCATGACTTAGTTCCTTTTGACACCGCAGCCCAAGAGCTATGCCGGGAGTGGCCCCGACGCGCTTTGCTCCGAGATACAACCGTTCCCGGAAGAGCCTCAAGCGGCGAGACCGAAAGCAAGAGACATGCCTCTGTCACTCAGCGACTCCGAAAAAGCGGTTGTACCATTCGACGGTACAACGTAAACCTTCGTCAAGCCCGAAGAGCGGTTTCCAGCCCAGTTCCCTGCGGGCCTTTGTGGCGCTTAGATACTGATGCCTAATTTCGTTCTTCGCGCGGTCCTGAATAACAGGCTCGAGGCCCGAATTCATGAGTGCCAGAATCTGGCGAACCAGATCGAGCACACTGATCGGATTTTCGTTTGAGAAGTTGAACGCTTCACCGTTCAATTTGGGGTTTTCCGCCATCTTCTCCGCGGACAACATGTATGCCGCCGCGCCATCTTCGACATAGACGTAGTCGCGCAAAAACGTACCGTCGGAACGAATGATAGGCCGCTCGTTGCGGAGCGCGGAACGAATGGTGCCCGGGACAATGCGATTCCAGTTGAGGTCGCCACCGCCGTAGAAATTCCCACAGCGCGTGACCACCACAGGCAAATCGAATGTGACGGAATAGGCTTTCGAAATAAGATCCGCGCAGGATTTGCTGACGTCGTAGGGATGGCGGCCCTCGAGAGGAGTGTCCTCGCTATAAGGCAGCTTCTCCTGATCTCCGTACGCTTTGTCCGAAGAAGCGACCAGGATGCGGCCTATTGAAGGCGACCGTCGGCAAGCCTCCAGAAGCGCCCAGGTGCCTGCAATATTGGTTTCAAAAGTGGAAATAGGATTGTTGTTCGCGATGCCGACGATGGTTTGAGCGGCCAGGTGGAACACGGTATCGATTTCGTATTCACCGAGGGTGCGCTCCAGTAACGCTTGGTCGCGCAGGTCGCCCCGGACAACCTTGACCTTCTCGATCCATTTTGCGCGGACAAGCTCACAATCGGGAACCCAATCTCGCACTAGACACACGACATCCGCTTCGGCTTCGAGAAGCCGTTTGACGAGCCACGGGCCGAGAAGTCCCGTGCCTCCGGTGACAAGGGTTGGTCTATCGCGCCAGAAGGTTGACATAGCTATCCCGTTACCCTCATGCGTTCACCAAAGCGTAGAAGTGCTGATCCTGTTCGGCGCGCAGCTTGTCGCACAGCCTGCCTGTCGGAAGGTGAACGTCAGCGTACGCGATCGGTTGGTCCTTGGGAATGTCGCGTTTCAGAGTGCAGTTTTCCGAAAGGCCCATGGGAAGAAGATCTTCCGCGTGGGCGACCTCGGCGTTTTCAATGACGCCGTAACAGGTGAACCCACCAATTCCGTCGAGGACTTCGCCGGCTTTGAGGTCGCGCTTGGCCAAAGTGAGGACGTCGCAGACCGGCTTGCCAATAGGAGAAGTCGTCGGATCATGAAACAGAGCGGCGCGTGCAATCGTCGTGAGCACTTGCACCTGTGGGAGATGATAAGGTGTGTAGAAAACGTAGAACGGGCCGTCACCCATCTTAAAAAAGTTCATATAGCTCTTGTCGATGGGATTGTCGTTGTAGCCGATGACGAAAGCCCCTGTGTGCGGCTCGGCCCCGAGAAGGAAATCGACCAGGCCACCGTTCAACATTTGTTCCGGTGGAAAGAGCTTGGACGCTTCGTTCACATGCGCGCATTTCGGACCATACATGCCGCGCTTTCCGACGCGCAGGCCGGTGGAATTCGCCAGGATAGTGCACTCGACGGAGAGCTTCGTGCCGTCTGCAAAAGACGTGATCATGGCAGGGGATTGGCCAACGCGCTCCGCGAATATCTTTTGGGTTGCGGGTGTCCGATAGGGATCTAGCAAACCTTTGAGGTTTCCGGCAGCAACGGGGCGATAGCCGATGGTTTTGACGAAGCGATAAAGGTCGGTGGCCACGCCCGGTTCGTCTCCGTCGGTATAGGTGATAACCACGTTGTGACGGTCTGCATACGTTTTGAGAATCGGGCCGACTGTGGCATCGAGCACGGCGTTGAAAAGGACGACATGCTTGCGCTGCTCGATCGCCCGCAGCACGACCCGGGCGCCACATTCCATATCACTCGTAGCGTCGATGATTACGTCGATGTTGTGGGCGTCGCACATAATAAGCGGGTCAGTAACAATAGAGACTTCGCCACGCGAGATTGCCTCGTCGAGTTGCTGAACGGACGTAGCTTCCGGGAAGCTGATCAAGCCTGCATCGCGCAAAGTTTGTTGCGCCTTTGAGGGTGTCCGATTGTAGAGGGCTACCAGACGCATGCCCACGGAAGGCTTAAGGAGCTGTAAAGCGACTGCCCGGCCCATATAGCCGGCGCCTACGATTCCAACGCGAACTGGCTTTCCCTCTTTCTCTCGCTGTTCGAGAGCGGTATCCACTATCACCATAATTGCTCCTTCATGCCGGAAGCGCCGGCGGGCAATTTCAACCGTTGAATGCGGGCCAGCGACAATCGGCCTCGGAGACAATCCCAATGGGCAGCGGCCAAGAGATGCCAAAGGCCTGGTCATCGTAGCGATAACCGGCCGCCGAGTCCGGCGCATGAAAAGCTGTAGTCAAGTACAGGATTTCGGTGTTGTCCACGAGAGTCTGGTAGCCGTGCGCGCAACCTTCAGCGATGTAAAGTGTACGATGGTTGTCGGCGGTCAACTCGGCGCCGACCCACTGTTTGTATGTTGGCGAATCAGGGCGAATGTCCACTGCAACGTCATAGAGAGCGCCCATGGTGCACCGCACAGTCTTCGCTTCGGCGTGGGGAGGCAATTGAAAGTGCAAGCCGCGCACGCCGCCTGCTTTTGTCGTGAAGCCGGCATTAATCTGCTTCAGATGAGACGTGAGGCCGTGGGCCTCAAATTCCTTCTGGCACCAGGTGCGTGCAAAGAAACCGCGCGAATCTTCCCGCCGCTCCAGTTCGATAATCCAGACGCCTTTTATTTTGGTTTCTGTGAATTTCATGAGTCGCTAAGCGGTCGACCTGTGGGTTGGTCTGGCTTGACGCCGATAAGGCCAAAGACGGCATCGTACTGCTGTTCTAGAGCCTTTCGCAGAGGGGCCATGCACTCTCCGATACGCTTTTTTAGGGCAGGAGCGTTGGCTTCCAGGGCTTCGAGGCGTTCCATCAATTCCTCAATCTTGAAATCTTCGATCTTCAGGACATAGTCGCCCTGACCGGCTTGTTCGAGAAGAGCCCGGCTCTTTTCATGGTAGGCAATTCCGAGAACCGGCTTATTCATCATCAGTGAGATCAAGATGGCGTGGTAACGGTTGGCAACAATAAGGTCGGCTCGCGAAATCTCTGAAACTAAATCCTCGAGATTGTGAATTGGCTGGCGCTCCAGAAGATTTGGTGAATCACCGGAACCATTCATGGCCGCCCGAATGTCGTTTATGGTGATGGCGTCCGCGCGCACTTGGGTCGGAAAGAAGAGGACAGATCGACCGCTTTTATCAAGCCATTCCGCGAATTTTGCAAATTTGTGCACATACTCCTGGTAGCGGGCTTCGTCGGGGCTGGGCCAGTAGTGCGCGCCGAAAAACGGCACAGGGTTTGTGCCCACCACCACGCGCTGTGATCCGGCAGGCGAGGGCTTGGGTTCTGGCAACCGGAGGCTGTAAACGAGATCGGGGAATACGGGATGCACGCCCTTTATACCCAAGCTCGTCATCAACTTGCTCGAGATTGCGTCGCGATAGGAGCGATAGTCGACCATATTCAGCGTACGCCGGAAGAAGAACTTGCTGAGTGGGGAATCGATGGGGCCGGCACCGACGCTTAGAAGGGCCACTTTTGTGCCGGTCAGCTTCGCTAACAGCGTCCACTTATAAAGAGTGAAGGGATATCCCCAGGGTCCGCCGTAGCCGTCGTTTAACTGCTGCCCCCCTGCGGCCAACAAGAGCTGCGCGCCTTTCAACCGGCGATAGGATTGAATCAAGAATTTCGGTTCCGCTAAGACGCTAACAAGTCCGCTCGCGAAGCCGCGCATCATCGATATGAGTGGGCGAAGGCCTGGTATGGATTTCAAAGCGCTTTTGATCTTTTCACCACCACCAGCCGTGGCGGGCGAGGAAGTTGAGCTTAATGGATCAGGATTCTCCATAGCCGAATCATCTTGAGATTCGACTGGGTTTTCCGAACACCGAACCGGGAAGCAGGGAATCCCATGCCGTTTGCGAGTATCTTCCGGGCTGATGGTAAAACCTATGATTTCAGCGTCGGGAATACGTAGCCGAGTATTTTGAACGACGGTCGCAAAAAGAGCCTCGTCGCCAAGGTTCTTGGTTCCACCATGGCTGATTACACAGATTTTTCGAGGTGACGCAGAAAGTCCCATTCAATTCTCTTTCTCTAAGAAGTCATTCGACGAGAGCTAGAAGTCTATTTCTTCTTCTGGGCCAAAAAGATCATCTGCCAGCCGAACCCCGCCTTTTCCTTCAGGCCGTCGATTTTGTTCTGCGACATGAACAACCGGGCGAGTGAGTTTAGTTTTTGAGAGTTGACCATCCGCAGGATTCCGAGCTTGCCGTGCGGAATAATCGTAAAAGTCTCCAATGTTTTAAAGTACGGCGAGAGCAATTTTTGAAGATCACCGCGAGTGAGCTCCTGCCTTATGTGTTGTGGCGGCTGCTTGACCCAGCCTACATCACCCAGGCGGTCGATAACGAATTTGTTTCCCGTAGTGATGATGAGATAGCCACCTTCGCGGAGCACTTCAGCGGCACGCTGAATGTACTTCCGCTGATCTTCAACATGAGCAATCACTTCTTGAGATACCACAATATCAAAATAGCCTTTTTGGAGAGGCGCCTCGTAAATATTCCCCGCTGTATAGGTAATATCGGGACGGCGAGCTTGTGCAGCCGCAATGCCCTCCGGCGAAAGATCAATCCCGTGCGCTTCGCCAAAGTCGGCAAGCATCTCGGTGAACCATCCGTGGCCGCATCCCAGGTCGAGAATTCTGGGGCGCTTAAATGAAAGCTTTTCGATTAAGCGCAGAATCTCCTGAGCGCGGCGCTTCGTCCAATCATTCAGTACTTTTCGCTGCTCCGAGTTTTGCCAATGCCAATTCCAAAACTGGCGCTGATCTTCGATCGTTGGAAGAGGCTTATTGCCAGTACCTCCTGGTGAACTGGTTATTTCGTTTTCCATTTATATGTCGATTCTGGCTCCCAATTTTATTCCTGCAACGTTGCTCCGTGCGGCTTCTGCTGATGACCGGGTCTGGGAGGTGGTACTTCCACAATGCCCTAGACAGGACGACCTGGGGATCCTTCCTTCGGTCCCGAACTGCCCGACGCGTGGTGTGTATAGTTGAGCAACCTCGATGCCAAATCCCTTGACTCAAATATCATGCTAAGCTATTGATAAAAGGACGCTTAGGCCATTGCCCCGAGGGCTTAAGACCTGCTCCTCGTGTAAGCCGTCCTGTGGGGCAGACGGAGGTTTTCCCTATTATGGCAGTACTTTGCACCTGCTGGCCTTCTCAACTGTAGACCGTGGGTAGGCAAAAAAAGCCAGCGGGACAGTTAACCTCCCTGTTTTTAAATATATAGAAAAATCTGCAAATGGCTAATAACGTGCCAATAAATGGCCAAGTCGTACAGGAAAGGTATGTCTGAAACGTCCGCAACCGCCGATAACGCTAAACCAACGAGCGCCAAACCAAGACTCTTAAGAAACGTAGTGTCCAACTGGAGCGCGTATGTGCTCGCGATGGGCCTCAATTTTTTCCTCTCGCCCTATGTTGTTCGCCATTTGGGCGACAACGGGTATGGCGTTTGGACTCTGATTCTCTCCCTCACCGGCTACCTAGGGCTGCTGGATCTGGGCGTTCGGGGGGCGGTGACCCGGTATGTTGCCAAATTTCATTCGCAAGCCGACCACAAGAATGCCAGCAATGTGGCGTCCTCTGCCATGCTCATTTTTTCGTCCGCCGGGCTGGTTGCCTTCTTAACTTCGCTGGTGTTCTCCACCCTGATTGTCGGAAGATTGCGCATTCCAAGCCAGTATCTGGGCGCATCTCGCTTCGTGCTTATCATCACGGGACTGAGCATCGCGGCTTCGCTGGTGAACGGGGTGTATGGTGGGATTCTGGTGGGTTTGCAGCGTTTCGATCTGACCAATGGAATCGAAATCGCCAACAATCTGCTTCGCACGTTTACGATCGTCCTGTTTCTGCATCTCGGTTACGGAATTATTACGCTGGCTTTGATCCAGTTTGGTTTTACGCTGGCGCGGCTGGCGGCGAACTTTAGCTTGGCGCGCCATTTTTACCCCGAGCTGAGAATTAACCCCGCCTTAGCCGATCGTGCTGGAACGAAATTGATCTTCTCTTTCAGCATCTACTCGTTTCTCATGCACGTGAGCGCTAGCTTGATCTACGCCAGCGACAACGTTGTGATTGGAGCTTTTCTGCCAGTTTCAGCAGTTACGTTTTACGCGATCGGCGGAAATCTGGCGGAATACACGCGGACGTTGGTCGCGGGAATCTCCCAAACGATGACGCCGCTGGCGAGTTCGACCGAGGCGAAGAAAGACCACGCGCTCCTGGAAAAGATTGTGCTGTTCGGCAGCCGGGCGGGAACGATGGTCGTGCTGCCGATTGCGCTTACGCTTATGATTCGCGGGGGAACTTTCATTGGTTTGTGGATGGGTCAAGAGTATGCCGATCTTTCTGGCAAAGTAATTCGGATACTGTCTTTGACCTTGCTACTCTGGGCTGCGAATTCAGTAACTGGCGGAACTCTCTTGGGGCTTAGCAAACATAAGCCAATTGTTCCTATGCTCATGGCGGAGGGAATTTGTAATCTTGTTTTAAGCATATTCCTGGTCCGCCGGATGGGAATTGTTGGAGTCGCCTGGGGAACCGTAATTCCCAGCGTGGCTTCGACTCTTATATTCTGGCCCTGGTACATCCGACGCGCCCTGGGCATTCATCCGTTGACCTACGCGATCTCTGCTTGGGTGCGCCCGGTAGTTGCCGTGGTGCCCTTCACGGTGGCGACGGTTGCGATCGAACGGTATTGGCCCGTCGAGCATCTCTTCGTATTTTTCTCACAAGTCGCTTTGGTCCTTCCGCTGGCTTTGGCGGGATATTGGTTAGTTTGCTTGGATAGAACTCAGCGAACGGAATATTTCCGCGGCATCTCGAAGTCCTTCGAGCGCGCGTTCGCCCGCGGCTGATACAAATGGGAGCTTTATCTTCTCTTTTCGTGAGGGATGCGGGCCCGTCCTTAGACGTGGTCGACCATCGCTCCGAGGGTTCCGAAGTCAAAATCATTAATGAGATGAGTGAACTTTGC